>Ga0268264_10000233_pt1 | contig 106118 bp, 106 predicted proteins | sample KBSSwiS32_FD_190357 | JGI IMG/M metagenome (GOLD analysis project Ga0268264, IMG submission 190357) | Switchgrass rhizosphere microbial communities from Kellogg Biological Station, Michigan, USA - KBS Switchgrass S3-2 (SPAdes) (version 2) | ecosystem: Host-associated > Plants > Roots >... | reverse complement strand
GGCGGCTTTCTAGCGGTGTTCAATTGCGCTATGGATGGCCGTAGTAGTCACCGGCGAAGGGGCAGCCATGATTTCCGCATTGATCGGCATTCTGATTATCGTCGTCATCGGCGCCATCTGTTTCTGGGCCATCGACAAATTCGCCCGTGACCGCAAGCTGGCGCAGCTGCTCAAGCTGCTCGTCGTGCTGATCTGCCTCGCGGCCATCCTGCAACGCGTGCTGCCCCTGCTCGGTATCTATTCGCTTTAGCAGGCGCAGTCCGTGAGATGGGTTCGCAAGGAAGCGACACCCACCAATTGTCGTTGCTGCGCCGATGCGGGCGACCTGCTACGTCATGCTTCCGGGCATGAAGCAGCGGATATCGATCGTCATGTGATCGGGCCAGCGACGATACACCGGCCACACCATGGTGCGGCCCACCTTGTTCGGCTCGGTGATGACGGCTTCATCGGGCACGTCCCACCATCGATCTTCGATGCGGACGCGATAGTGGCCATCCTTCGATTCCCAGTCGGTATCGGTGAGGGCCGTGCCATCGGCGTCGGAGCAGCACGGGCCCTTGCCGCTCTTGAGGCTGTCGAACCATGGCTTGAGCGGCGAGCTGGCGTAACGACCGTCGTCGCGAGCGAAAGCTGGCGCGGCAATGAGCAGCGCCGCGAGGAGAACGCGGGTTTTCATTGTGATGATCCAAGCGTGTCGGCCGGTCAGTTCAGCGCGGCCAGACTCTGCGTCAATCGAATCGGTGACTCTTCAATCCACTTTCATTTCATCAGAACTGCCTCCATGGCACGGGGCAACTTAAATTGAGGTTTACCCACATCGATCAAAGCAACGTCCGTGCCAACCCAATCCCTGTATACCTTCAACGCACGTGAAGTTACGGATGAGATTGCGCTTGCGTGCTGGGCTACCGCACGCAAACCACACCGTGACCTGCGCGATTTGCTCGTTCAGGCTGATGTGCATGATGGCCGCTCGCTGTGCGCGCCTTTCGGTCCGAAAATCATGTGCGCGTAAACTCTCGAGAGGCGCGTCGAGTGATCCGGTCTGTGCAATCTCCGGCGCGCAAAAACGATTTACATTTGCACTCGCGCGATTGCTGTCTCCCTGCGCTCATCACGCTTGATGGAGAGGTCGCATCGCGATCGTCACGGACGTTGCGCGCGGAGTGCGGCGGACGCGTCGATGACGTGCACGACACGCGAACGCAGGGCGAAGTCAACTTGTGAGCGGATCGCACGCGTGCGCGACGAGCGGCATTGTCGCGGACTGCAATGGCGTGCGGTCCCGGCGCCGCCAACCCCAGGCGCGCGCCGCGGATTGCATCGGCGCAATCGCGGCAAGCGCTCAAATCCGCAGCGTGACAGTGCAAGAAGGAACTCGACATGTGCGTATCGAGGCGATGCGCGGCGATCACCCGCAAGTGAGCATGCATCTCGGACCAGCGTTAACACATTGGTGACGTCTTTGCGGTCATTTTCACGATCTCATTCAACAGCGAGGCACCATGTCTGACATCAGCATTCCCGGCGGACGAATCCGTTCCTTCGTTGAGCGGATCGAGCATCTGGACAGCGAATTGCAGGAGTTGAACGAGTCGAAGAAGGAAGTCTTTGCAGAGGCCAAGGGCGAGGGTTTCGATGTGAAAATCCTCAAGGAGATCATCAAGCTGAGGAAGCAGGACCAGGACGAGCGCGATGAGCGCGACACGCTGCTCGACATGTATATGAGGGCGATGGAAACAGCCGGCCCGGAACCTGTCGCCAAGGAACCTGTCGCAAAGGCCGCGTGACCCAATCGACATGCGCGACTTGCGCAAATTACGAATGGCGGATTGAGCCCAAGGCTCAATCCGCCATTCGCGGCAATCACGGCGCTTCTGCGCCCCATGGTCCGACCTGCAGGCCCGCCGCGGTGAAAGCCCGCTTCATTCCCTGATCAGGCGATCGCGATTTTTCGCCTTGTCGAAATTCCTGGCCTGGTCGAGGCCGATGACCGCGATCAATTTGACCGAGGCGAGATCGGCGCCATCGAAATCAGTGCCGACCAGCGTGACGCCGGTCAGATCGGCACCGCCCAGCTGGGCACCTCTGAGCGAAGCGCCACTCAGGTCGGCGCCGCGCAGCGACGCAAATTCGAGACCGACCCGCGAGAGGTCGGCGCCGCGTGCATCCAGCCGTTCGAGATTGGCCGATGTCAACACCGCCCGCATCAGTCCCATCGACTGGTTGCGCATGTCGGCGCCGAGGTTCGCGCCCGCGATCGAGGCGCCGACGAGGCTGGCGCCGGTGAGATCGGCCGCGATCCGCGACTGCGAGAGGTCGGCGCCGTCGAGCCGTGCGCCGCGCATCTGGGCGGCAAACAGGTTCGCGCCCCTGAGGCTTGCGCCGGTGAAATCCGCATCGAGCAACCACGCCTGGTCGAGGATGGCGCGATCGAGCTTCGCGCCGGTGAACCTGCTCCTGTTCATCCGCGCCGCGCGAAAGCTCGCGCCCGAGAGGTCCAATCTGGACAGATCGAGATTGGAGAGGCGCTTTCCGGTGAAGTCGGCCGGCGCCGTTGGCGTCGCCTTGGCGACCGCGGCCTCCACATCCGCCCTGGTCATCTCGGCCGACACCATGTCGGGCGCGGCGAGGTCGACGTCGCGCATCATGTCCTGCGCCGTCGCCACGCCGACGGACAGGCTGAAGATGAGCGCAGCGGTCCTGAAGGTTCGCATCATGGCAGGTCTGCACATAGGCAAGTCTGCACATGGACAACCCTGAGATGTCAAGCAGGCCGCGAAATCGACGGCGCACCGGACTCGTCGTTCCGCCGGCCCGATGGCGCGACCGGTCATGAACCTGTTGCGCAGGCGATGGGTTTCGCTGATAGCTCGATTTTTCCTGTGGAGCCGAGCCGATGATATCACCCACACTGATCGTCATGTCCGGCCTGCCCGGCTCCGGCAAGAGCACGCTGGCGCATGGCTTGTCCCTTGCGCTAGCGGTCAGCATCTTCTCGGTCGACCCGATCGAGGCGGAGATGTTGCGCGCCGGGCTTCCGAAAACCAGGACCGGGATCGCGGCCTATCAGGCCGCGCAGGCGCTCGCCGACGACCATCTGCGGCTCGGGCATTCGGCCATCATCGATGCGGTCAACCCGGTCGAGGCGGCGCGCGCCGCCTGGCGCAAGCTGGCGGCCAAGCATCGCGCCGAGTTGAAGATCATCGAATGCGTCTGCGCTGATGAGGCGATCCACCGGCGGCGGATCGAGGCGCGGGTGCCCAACATCGCCGGCCTGCCCGAGATCACCTGGGCGCGCGTGCTGGAACGCCGCGCCGAATACGAGCCATGGACCGATCCCCGGCTGGTGCTGGATACGTCGCGCGCTTCGCCCGAGCAATTGCTTGACGACGCGCTGGACTATGTCAGGACGCGGTAGGCGAGCAAGCACCCAGGGCTCAGCCCCCTATTTGCTTTTGCGACCTACTTGCTCTTCTGAATTTTCGTCACCGTGAAGCCGGCATCATCGCTCTCGGCCTCGAACTTGACCTTGTCTCCAACCTTGAGCTGCTTGAGCAAGGCCAGATCCCTGACCTCGTAGACCATGGTCACGGCCTCCTTGAAGCCGAGGCTCGGGGCAGGACCATGTTTCAGCGTGATGTTCGCCGAGCCCTCGTTGATCTTCACGACCTCGCCATCGATGGCTGCGACCTGGGCAATAGCAGCCGTCGCCAGCAGGGTCATCATCAGCGCCCCGCCAGCCATGCGCCTGAAAACGTTCAACGTGTGCTCCTCTTCGTCTCTTTCGGCCAAATCCGACGCCCGATGGACGAATAGCGCTGCCAGGCACGTCGAAGCGTGACCCAGGTCGGCTGCGCTGTTGCGGATGCACCGCCATCGGCGGCGGTGACGGCGAATCTATGGCGAGCCATAGAGCCGAATCGTTAACAAGAATTGGCTCAAATCCATGCTTTTACGCAGCGTCACCCCGGATGAAAAACATGCGCTGCAGACTGTCGCTCGAGCGCTCGACCCGACCTCGCGAATCGCGAGCCGCCTGCTCACCTACGTTGCCGGATCACCGTTGCCCGATAACACCTGTGCGGCGCCGCCGAGGCCCTGTCGAAAGGCGTCGTCGAACGTGATGCCGCGACGCTGCCATCGATGCGACCGGCCCTGCCAGTCGATCCGCCACTCGGTGGCCCATCCGAGCTCGGCTTCGACCCACACCAGCCGCCCGACCAGGATGACCTCCCCGCCGAGCGCGGTCGCGCCAGCGGCCAATGTCGCTGGCGGCACCGCCGTCAAGACAGCGCCATCGCTGTTCGTTCTCGTCCATGCCGCGACGTCAGGCAACACGATGGCCATGCCGCGCTTGGCTGCGGCGGCGCGCAGCGAGTCACGCTGGAGATCGGACTGCCTTGCATCCGATGTGACGATGTACCTGCGCGCACCCTGCTCCATCTCGACGAAGACCGCCAGCACCGGCCGCGGTGACAGCCACGGCTTGAGCCCGAGCATCTCGAGCAGGTTGTCGATTTTCCCGGCATCGAAGTCGGCGCTCAGATCGTATGGCCGATCGCGGGTGCCCTGCTCGTCACCCTTCGGTAGGCCGGACATCTGGTCGTGATAGCTGAACGACGTCACGAAATCCGCCGCGCGCGATTTGTACGCAGCCAGTCGCGGATCGCCGGCGAGCTTGAGCGCCCCCGATACCTTGACGAGAACATCCTCCAGACAGGATGCGAAGCCGATGCTGCGGTTCGGCTCGCCCTGGCCGGTGACGATGGTTTGCGCCCGATAGAGCTCGGCCGCGGCGGCCGCCATGGTGCCAAGGCACCACGTCAGGACAATCGCAAACGACATCCTGATGACGGCCGCCACGCCGGAACGTGTCGTGAGCACACTCATCGTCCGGTCTCCATGATCTGAATGAACAGCGACAACGCCAGCGGATGCGACGTTGTCCTGATCCGGTTCCCGGCCAAATCGGAACCGCCGGACATCAGCTTATCGCAGTCTTAATATTGTTTCAGCCTTGCCGCAGTGATCCGGCTTGACAGTGCGGTGCGCGCGGGAGGAACATCGTCACCTGTCGCCCTGGCGACACTTCACGAGCCAAGGAGGTTCTTGATGACACCACCTCCGCAGAGAAAGCCGCGCAACGCGACGGAACACGCTCGGACCATCGCATAGCGGCAAAACCACGAACGGCAGGCCGGGAGCAGGTGAAGTGGGCCGCATCAGTGAGGCATGGCCCCTTACCCTCCCGGAGCTGTTCCCGGCTGGTCCGCGTGTTCGATCTGTTCTTGGCGCGTAGGAGCCCGGCAAATCGCGCACGGAGATTGCGCGTCCTCATACGCTTCAAGAGGTCGGCACGGCGCGAGCCATCGCGATCTCGACACACCATTCCGCAGCACCATTCAGTCATGTAATCGGCACCGGCCCGAGGATCTTGTAACCGTCGCCTGAGATGAAGGGGATCGTGTCGAAGCTGCGGCTCCAGGCCGATCGCGCGACGATCCACTTGTAGCCGCGCTTGTCCATGCCAACGGCGTTCCAGGTGTTCTTGCCGTCGTGTTCCGCATTGATCGCCAGCCACGCGTCGACGAACGCCGCGCCGTCGGCCAGTCCCTGGCTCATCACCTTGCCGAGTCGTTTCGCGATGTCAGCGCCGACACTGCCGATGTCGGGGAACTCGTCGTCATAGCCGACGATGGCCTGAAACGGTCCGCCCTTGCTCTCGAGCATCTTGGCCCATTCGGCGCCTGGACCACCCACGGCGATCGCGCCGGGGATGGCCATCTTGAGGATAAAAGGCGCCGCGAGCACCAGCACCCGCATCTCCTTCTGGCCCTTCCAGACCTCCTGCAGCTTCGTCGGCGAGAACCAGCATTCGCCGGTCGTCGACAGGCAGCCGTCGCGCGTGCCGTTGTTGGAGAAGGCAAGGATCGTCGCCGGACGGCGCACGAACCATTTGGTGACGATCTTGTCCGGACCGGTCGTGACGTAGCGCCCCACCCCGCCTGCCCGCAACAATTGTTCGGGACCGATCCGGTCGTCCTGATCGGATCCGGGCACCTTCACCGCCGCGACGCCGCGAGGAACGAAGCTGCCGGGACTGAGGCCGAAATCGATCGGGACCTTCTCGCGGTTGATGATGGCGAGCCCGACCCTGTCTGCATTGCGGTCGGTCAGATCGAACTTCTTGAGCGACCCGCTGTCCCGGTAGGACGTCAGGTTGTCGTCGTCAGGCTGAAAGGATAGCGGCGCCAGGGGCAACAGCCAGTGCGACGTGAACGGCCCGTTGCGCGGTCTTTCCTCCACGGATCGCTGCAGCAGAAACGTCTCCGGCATGAACATGCGCGGCGCGCCGGATACCTTGACCTGGATGTTGAAGCGCTCGATCGGCCTGCCGTCCTCGCCCTTCAGACCGACCACATCGTCCCACTTCAGTTCGCGCGCCCAGTCATCGGTATGGAGCGTGATCGCCTCGATCCTGATCGGCACGTCGAGCGCGATCTTTACGCCACGGTCCGTCGGATTGTCGAGCGGACCGGTCTCGGGAGCACCGGCACCCTGGCTGTCGGCGACCTGCGCGCTGACGCCATTCTCCTCCAGGATTTTCTTGATGGCATTGGCGCGTTCGATCGACAATTCCTTGTTACGCGTGGGATCGCCCTGCCGGTCGGCGGAGCCGACGAGCTTGACGGCGGCCTTGGGATTTTTCTTCAGTGCCGGAATCACCACCTTTTCGAGATGCTCGCGCAGCGCCGGTTTCACGTCGGCCTTGTCGATCTCGAAATTGTAGAGGTTGAAGTCGGCGTTTCGCGTGGTACCCGCGCCGGTGGGGCGCGCGTTGGTCTTGGTCTCGATCTGGCCTGGACCACTCATGCGCGCGACTCCATCTCACGTTGGCTTCCGACGCCGATCTTCGTCATGCAAACGGGTCATCGCCGCCAAGGTCGCAGCGAGCAAGTCGGCCGAGGAAGGATGGAAATTAGTCGAGATCTTTCGAAAGCAGGTTCAAATGGAACCGGTGGCCATCATGCCGGCCCGTCCTTGCTCCGGCTATAAATGAAATCCATGCGTGCGCTCCCACCGACATCTGAGGCCGAGGCAGAGCTGCCGCGGTTCTCGTCAAGCCGGGGGAGGAGGGGGACTCCTCCCCAACGGGACGCTGGGATTTTGAACCTCTGCAATGAAGGCAAAATAGTCTTCTGGCTTGGGCGCTCTCGGATTCCGGCAATATAGCGCGGGGTATAAAACACTCACGGCCCAATAATCGGCAACGATTGAGGCTTGCTGTTCGATGTTGTATTCATAGAAATCGTCCGTTTTCTCGAGATCGTAATAGTAGTTGAGCTCGTAGTTGACCGGATGTTTCATGACGTTCTGGAGCCATCCGCTGATCGGCTTTGTGGCATATCTGTACTGCCAGACGTGCCCGAACTCGTGCACGAAGGTCCAGGTCGACGCGCCCCGGGCACTGAAATCCGGGCACCAGATCTTCGTGGAGTAATGCGGGATATCCGTATAGGTGATGCTATTGTCCACCCCGCCCCTGTTCGCATCGTTTGTCGTGATCAGCGTGTATTGATTGAGGGTGTCACCGAACACGAATTTCAGGATCGCTCGCTCTCCTCCGGTCAGGCCACGCGTCGGCATTGTTTCGTCTCCTCATGCGACATTCACCAGCCGACATTCCCAAACGAGGCGTCGTTCCGGCAATGATACCACCGCGATATCGCGCCCTCAACGCGGCATCCCGCCAGGCGTGCGCTCCACGCCGTGAAACGGGGCGATACCGATCAGTAGTCGCTCGTGACGACAATGAGGTTCGCCAAGAACCCCAAAAATGCGACGACCGCCTCCTCAAACGTCGGAACCTGATATGAACGGGGCCAGCGGCAGCGGACACCCTGCCTGGGCATGCGCCGCCGGCCAGCAGCCGGCTTGAAACAGGACGCTGATATTGCGAGAGTTCGGCCGATTTCCGCAACCGGTCCTCAGCTGTGATAGCCTCCCACATTGCCCTCGAACCGACCAAGGACACCACGTGACCGATTTCAGTTCATTGTCCGCCGCCGACCTCGCCGATCGGATCGCGATCGTGCGCGACAACATCCGCCAGATCACCGAGCAGGCGACCGCGCAATCAGGCGCCGCCGACGAGGAACGCAATGCCGAGCGCCTTTCGATCCAGAACGAGGAACTCGATCAACTCCTCGCCGAACAGGCCCGCCGTTCGGGGCGATGACGGCCTCGAAACAGGCAAACTCGTAGGACCGTCCGAGCCGTTGGCCGGGCTTGCCGGGTGATGAACTTCGCGCTACTCAGCAATTGCGGCGCCGGACGCGCATAGCGCCCGCGAAACGGCAGCGCCGCCTGCCCAAGTGAAAAATAATTTCTTCATATCGGCGTCGCGACACGGCGAGAGGCGATCGCCTTTCATCGCGTGAGTGCGGCCCTCTCGAATATCCCCCTCCCGCGGCGGGTATGGGGGCCGCGCTGCCGATATGGCTCGCCTGCAACGCGGACGATCGAAACAGGATTGACAAGGACCGGACCATGGTTGCGAACTACTGCGGCATCGACTTCGGCACCTCGAATACGACCGTGGGGGTGAGCGACGGCTCGACGGCGCATCTCATTGCGCTGGAGAGCAGCCATCGGACGCTTCCGAGCGCCATGTTTTTTGACGCCGACGATCACGACGTTCACTATGGCCGGGGCGCGATCGATCTCTATTTGAACGGCAATGACGGACGCTTCATGCGCGCCCTGAAGAGCATTCTGGGCACGTCGCTGATTCATGAAAAAACCTACATCCGCCAGAAGGCCGTGCCGTTCGCCAGCATCCTCGGATTCTATTTCGCCAATCTGAAGCGCCAGATCGAGACGCAGCTGAACCGTGAGATATCCGACGTCGTCCTGGGCAGGCCGGTCCGTTTCGTCGACAAGGACGATGCCGCCGACGCCGAGGCGCAGCGGTCCCTGGAGACGATCGTGCGCGCGCAGGGATTCCGCAACATCGAGTTTCAGTATGAGCCGATCGCCGCCGCGCTGGACTACGAGCAGCGTGTCACGCGCGAGGAACTGGTTCTGATCGTCGATATCGGCGGCGGCACGTCGGACTTTTCGATTGTCCGCGTCTCGCCGCAACGGCGTGGGGCACGTCAGCGCGGCGATGACATTCTCGCCAACGGCGGTATCCACATCGGTGGCACCGACTTCGATCGGTTGCTGAGCCTCAAGAGTGTGATGCCGCATCTGGGTTTTGGCAGCTTCACCGCGGACCGCAAGCGCAACCTGCCCACCCACCATTATCATGAGCTGGCCACCTGGCATCGGATCAACCAGCTCTACAAGAAGAACGTTCTCGGGGAGCTGAGGCAGATCCGCTACGAGGCCGAACGCCGGGATCTGGTGGATCGCTTCATTCGAGTCGTCGAGGCACGGCAGGGCCACACCATCGCCATTGCGGTGGAACAGGCCAAGATCGAACTCACCACGGAGCCTGCAACCCACGTCGCGATCGATAATCTCGGAGATTGGGCCCAATTCCGTTTCACCCGACGCGATTTCGACGAGGCGATCGCGCATTCCATCGAACGCGTCGTCATGACGGTTCAGCGCTTGTTGAGCGATGCGCGCACCCGGGCCAATGACATCAATACCATCTTCCTGACCGGCGGCTCGAGCATGGTGCCGGCGCTCCGCGACGGAATTCTGACGTTGTTTCCGGGAGCGCGGATCGCCGAATCCGACCTGCTCGGCAGCGTCGGAATAGGACTGTCCCTCGATGCGCGAAGCAAGTTCAGGTGAGGCGGCGCCATTCAATCCTCATGCTGAGGAGGCTCGCGTTCGCACCCTCTCCACACAATGCTTGCCGTGGCGCGTCGTCTCGAACCATGAAGGCCCGGCTACGCCCTCAATTCCTCAAGAGACATCCCGCTCTGCAACGCTCCTGAGAGCGTGACCGCAAAAGAAGCCAGCGAAATGAGGTGTTTCCCCGTCATTGCGAGCCAACGGGTCCGCGCGAAGCGCGGCCCGATGACAGGCTCCGCGAAGCAATCCATCTCTGCGCACGGGGATAAATGGATTGCTTCGTCGCAAGGGCTCCTCGCAATGACGCGGAAACAGATCATTTCATGGGCTACATTTCGAGTCAGGCAGTCAGGACGAGAGGACAAAACAGGTTGTGACGCAGCAGGGCGGCCCGCCTGACATCGAATCTTGGCATCCGATCCGGGCATCGGATAGGGTGCGCGCGATCAACGGGGGAATGACATGAGCTTGTCCGGAATTTTCGCAGAGATCGTCGCGCTGATCGGCGGCGCGACGCTGCAGTGGCGGCGGCTGCAGGGCGCAGCGCCCGAGCCGGCCTGGGGCAGCGCGCCGGTGGTCCCCGCGGCGAAGCCGCAAGGCGCGCTGCCGACGTTGAAGATGCCGACGGCGAGAGGGTGGAGCGACGGGCAGATTCCGGTGGCGGCGCCGGGGCTCAAGGTCAATGCCTTTGCGACCGGCCTCGACCATCCGCGCTGGATCAACGTGCTGCCCAATGGCGACGTCCTCATTGCCGAGGCGACCCAGGTCGCAGGTCCAGTGCGGAACGTGTTTGCCTACGCCATGCAGGCGACGATGCGACGGGCCGCCGCCCTTGGCGAGAGCGCCAATCGCATCACCTTGCTGCGCGACCCCGATCGCGACGGCGTCGCCGAGACGCGTGGGACATTCATGGAAGGATTGAACCAGCCGTTCGGCATGGCGCTGGTGGGCGACACCTTCTATGTCGGCAACACCGACGGCGTCGTGGCCTTTCCCTATGTCGCGGATGCGGACAGCATCACCGCGCCGGGGCGGAAACTCGCGACGTTCAAGCCATCAGGGCATTGGACGCGCAGCCTGCTGCCGAGCCCCGACGGCAAAAAACTCTATGCCGGGGTCGGTTCGCTCAGCAACATCGCCGAGGGCGGCATGGCGGTCGAGGAAGGCCGCGCCGCCGTCTACGAACTCGATCTCGCTGCCGGCACGAGCCGCATCTTTGGCAGTGGCCTGCGCAACCCGGTGGGGCTCGCCTGGGAGCCAAAAACCGGCGTGCTCTGGACCGTCGTCAACGAGCGCGACGGTCTCGGCGACGAAACCCCTCCGGACTATCTGACCTCGGTCCGCGATGGCGGCTTCTACGGCTGGCCCTATTGCTACTGGGGGCAGACGGTGGACGATCGCGTGCCGCAGGATGCGGCCATGGTCGCAAAAGCCATCACACCGGACTATGCACTGGGCGGGCACACCGCCTCGCTCGGCCTGTGCTGGCTGCCGGCCGGCACGCTGCCGGGCTTTCCCGAGGGCATGGCGATCGGCCAGCACGGCTCCTGGAATCGCAGCACGCTGAGCGGCTACAAGGTCGTGTTCGTGCCGTTCGAGAATGGGCGCCCATCAGGTCCGCCGCGGGATATCCTGTCAGGCTTCCTCGCCCCGGACGAGCGGGAATCCTATGGCCGACCGGTCGGCGTCACCCTCGCCGCCGACGGTGCGCTTCTGGTGGCCGACGACGTCGGCAACGTGATCTGGCGGGTGACGGGCGCGTAACGACGGGGCTGAGCGGACCGGCGACAGCTAGAGCGGGATGACTTTTGTTGAACCGATCTGTCGGTTGGCTCGGTCCACCTCGCCCCGCTTGCGGGGAGAGGTCGAAATTCGCGCCAGCGAATTTCGGGTGAGGGGGACTCTCCGCGCAGTCGGTGCTAGTGGAAGCAGCCCCTCACCCCAACCCTCTCCCCGCAAGGGGGGCGAGGGAGCGCACCTGCCGTGCTGCGCCAGATCAGCCTGATTTCTTCATGTTCTACCCACGCGGTGACGAGCGCTGCTCGTACAGCACGCGGACGCGGATGGTGCCGTCCACGGCGCGCAGATCGGCCAGCAGTCCCTCACCCTCGCCGCCGACCACGTCGGTTTCGAGCACGACGTAGCCGACCTCCGGATCGGTCTGCAGGTACTGCGCCAGGATGTTGATGCCGTGACGGGAGACCGCCTCGTTGACGTGGCTGAGCACGCCGGGGATGTTGCGGTGGACGTGGATGAAGCGGGTCCCGGTGGGCCGCGCCGGCATCTGCACCTGCGGGAAATTGACCGCGCCGAAGGTAGAGCCGACATCGGAATAGTCGATCAGCTTGCGCGCGACCTCGCCGCCGATGCGGTCCTGCGCTTCCTCGGTCGAGCCGCCGATATGGGGGGTGAGGATGACGTTGGGCAGGCCCTGCAGCGGCGAGGCGAAACGATCCGCGTTCGAGGCCGGCTCGACCGGAAACACGTCGACCGCGGCGCCGGCCAGCCGGCCGTCGCGCAACGCTGTGGCCAGCGCATCGAGATCCACCACCGTGCCGCGCGAATTGTTGATCAGGTAGGCATCCGGCTTCATCAGCGCGATCTCGCGCGCCCCGATCATGTTGGCAGTGGCCGGCGTCTCCGGCACATGCAGCGACACCACGTCGCTCGACCCGAGCAGTTCGGCCAGCGTCTCGACCGGCTCGGTATTGCCGTGACGGAGCTTGTCGGTGTGATCGAAGTAGATCACGCGCATGCCCATGGCTTCGGCGAGGTTCGACAGCTGCGAACCGATGTTACCGTAGCCGACAATGCCGAGCGTCTTGCCACGCACCTCGCGGCTACCCTCGGCCGACTTGTCCCAGCCACCATCATGCGCGGCGACGGAGCGCGGGAACACCCGGCGCAGCAGCATGACCACTTCGGCAATTGTCAGCTCCGCGACGCTGCGGGTGTTGGAGTAAGGCGCGTTGAACACGGGAATGCCGAGCCGCCGCGCGGCGTCAAGGTCGACCTGGTTGGTGCCCACGGAAAAGCAGCCAACCACCATCAGCCGGTCGGCGGCCGCGAGCACGTCTGCCGTGAGCTGGGTCCGCGAGCGGATGCCGAGCATGTGCACGCCCGCGAGCGCGCGGCCGAGCGCGTCGGCATCCAACGCCTTCGGTAGCCGCTCGATCTCGGCATAGCCGTTGGCCTCGAACAGCCGGACGGCCGAATCGTTCACGCCCTCGAGCAGCAGGAGGCGGATTTTTTGCTTGGGCAGCGATAAGGCCATCGGTCTTTCCTGGGCAGTATCGGATCGAACCGCCGGTTCACATAGCTGGTCTGGACAGGGCGAGCGAAGCGATATCGCCCCTGCGCGTTCGGCGCAACCCACCGATCGCCATTGACCAGGCCGCAAACCCGGACCTGGCCACGACCCGACTTCCGGGGTTCAAACTGATCGAGCGCTCGGTCTTGCCTGTGTCATGGCGACGCCGGAGATTGCGAGCAGCCCACCGACGATCAACCTTGGGGTCATGCGATCGCCAAGGAACAACACGCTCGAAATCAGGGCGAACACCGGAAGCAGCAGACCGAAGGGTGCGATGCGCCCCATGGAGCAACGGGCGATCAGCCAGAACCAAAGGCCAAAGCCAACAATTCCTCCGATGAAAATTGTGTAGGCGAGTGCCAGCCAACCACGTTCATCGGCCGTGACAAGGCTCGCAAGCTGTCCATATTCAAACAGTAACGACATCAACATGACCTGCGGCACCGTCAGCAGCGACGACCACCCCATCAACATCAAAGGATCAAAAGGGCCGCAGCGTTTCGTCAAGACGTTGGACACCGCGAATGCGAAGGCTGCCCCGACCACGAGCAGCAGCGGAAGCACGTTTGCCGACAGGCCGGGCTCCGCTGCCAACACGACCACGCCGACGAATGCAAGTACCACTCCAGCGGATGTGGTGAGAGACGGCCTCTCCGCGAGCAGCGGCCAGGCCAACAGGACGGTGAAGGGCGTGGCGAGTTGATATGCGACAGCCGACATACTCCCCGAGCCGAGCCCAAGGCCGATATAGAAGAGCCCGAAGTTCAGTCCACCAAGGAAAAGCGAAATCGCTGCGATAGGGCCGATCTGTTGACGCGTGGGCCTCTTGACGAACGGAACAAGCAGCAGCGCGATGGCCAGGAAGCGCAGTGCGAGGAAGAAGAGAGGCGGAAACTCCGCAACGCCCACCTTGATAGCCACAAACTGGTAACCCCAGAGCAAGGGAACGGCCACGGCACAGACGATCTGGATGGCGGACATGGCATCTTTCCTTTCAAGACCGATCAGTCTATATATCGACGCGCCGATAGCGGAGGCGTCCGCGGGTTGTCTACCTGATCAAGCGGTCAAGAAGAGCGTCTGCGGTGGCTTGCGACGTGATCCGTATCGGTGCCGTTTTGCCGACCACTCGCAGCCCCTCAACGAAACAGACGAGAATTCGGGCGGCACTTGAAGGCTCGACACCATCGGCCAGGTTGCCCGCCGTCTTCGCGCGGGACAGTGCATCCGCCACCCTGGCTTCCATGGCTTCAAAAAAGCCCGCGATGCGACGACCAACTTCAGTATCTTGTCCAGCCAGTTCCATGGCTGTGGCCACCAGCAGGCATCCGCGCCGACCCTTGGCACCGCTCGTGCGGTCGACGTAGCCGGCAAGGTAAGCCCGCAGGCCCTCGACCGGCTCTCTCCGGGGGTCGAGTTCGCCATCCATCCGTGCCAGGGCATCGGCAATGTAGCGATCAAGCGCACGCAAGAAGAGCGAGTGCTTGTCGCCGAAAGCGGCGTAAAGGCTGCCACGCGAGAGCTTCGTCGCTCGAAGAAGGTCCGGGAGCGCCGTGGCGTGATAGCCGCGCGACCAGAACACCCCCATCGCGCGTTCGACAGCGGCTTCCACGTCGAAACTTCGGGGGCGGCCCCGGGGCAACCGCGCTGGGGGTTGGTGGCTCATTGGCAATATATAGACCATTTGGTCTTTAATTAGCAAGTGCCCCTGTCGCGAATGACCCCAATGCGTGGACGAAGAGCCTTCGATTCAGGCTTTGCGACGCGAGCAGTGTCCGAACCGTCACTCAGCCCCGGGCCTCCCCGCTCGGATCGCCGGACCTGGAGCTGGATTTCGATCGCGCCCCAGATTGTGCCGCGTGAAGGTTATGGGCGCAGGATGCCATATCTTTCGCATGTTGGCCGGGGCAACGGCAGGTCGGGTGCCCGCTCAAATTCCACGGCGCCGCTTGCGCGGCCCTCCTCCGCTGTGGAATATCGGTCGCTGAGGATTTTGCCTTAAGGAGCTTCTCGGGCATGGGCGCTTGGTCCGTCCGCGCCATCATTGTCGGCGCGCTGATCAGTTGTATCACCGGCGGTTGCGCGCACGCACAGACGCCGCCCCGCCCGCCGATCGGCGACTATGGTTCGCCGACCGACGCCATGATCTTCTATGTCGCGCATGGCGCGGCCGGTGCGTGCGGGCAAGGCTGCGCGGACTGGATCGCGGCCGAAGGCACCGTACAGTGGGATACCCATAAGCGGCTGTTCGCGATCCTCGACCGCCAACCCCCCGGGCGCAGGCTTCCGCTCGTCATCCATGCCTGGGGCAACGCCAATCTCAATGTCGCAACCAGCCTGGGCCGGATCCTGCGCGACCGCGGCATCGACACCACGGAAGGGGTGACCGAGGTCGACGCCTGCAAGGACAAGTCCGAGGCCGATTGTTTCGCGCTCAAGCGTCCGGGCGGACCGCTCGACGCCAGGATCAACCTGTCGGACCCGCGCTGCGATCTCGCCTGCGTGCTGATTCTGGCCGGAGGCGTGCATCGCAGCCTGCCGCCGGGCACAAAGGTGATCGTGACCGGCCGGGCCATCCACAACCGGCTGGCGCCCAACGTCCCCGACGAAGCGCGCGAAGCGCTGACGGCGCGATTTGGCGAACAGTTCCGGACCTATCTGCGCGAAATGGGCGTGGACGCGGAACTGCTCGACATCGTCGACCGCAATTCGGAACCCCGCCGTGCGACGGAATTGCCGCCAGCCGAATGGACCCGCCTGCGCATCGTCACGGAGGCGCCGCCGTAACCGCCTCGGCTTATCTCGCACAACGATCAGGACACGCCACGGGCTTGGCGTCTGTCACTGCAAACCGCCCTGTACATGCCCGCGGTTGCCGCTATTCAAGAGAGCATGAGCGTCATTTCCATCCAGTCGCAGGTCGCCTACGGCCATGTCGGCAACAGCGCCGCCGTCTTGCCCTTGCAGATGCACGGCATCGACGTGATCGCGGTACCCACCACCCTGCTCAGCAACCGGCCGGGTTATCCGACCATCCGGGGGCGAATCCTCGACGCGCCGCTGATCGCCGATCTCTTGCTCGGGATCGAGGAGCGCGGCGCGGTCGATGACTGCGAGATGATCCTGTCAGGCTATCTCGGTTCGCCTGAGATTGCCGAGGTCGTGGCCGACTTCGTCGCACGGGCGAAACAGCGCAACCCGCGACTGATCTATTGCTGCGATCCCGTGCTCGGCGATCGCGACCGTGGCCTGTTCGTCAAGGCCGACATTCCGCCGTTGGTTCGTGACCGGCTGTGCCCGCTCGCGAACGTGATCACGCCCAATCATTTCGAGTTCGAATGGTTGTGCGGAGCGACCGCGGGGACGACCGCGGAGGTGATCGCGCGTGCGCGTGCGCTCGCCGCGACCGGCCCATCGACGATCGTCGTCACCAGCGCCGAACTCGCCAACACCCCAGATGGGGAGATCGAGACGCTCGCCATCGAACGGAGCTCCGCATGGCGCGTGCGCACGCCGAAACTGCCGATCAGCCCATCGGGGACCGGCGATCTGTTTGCGTCGCTATTGGTGTCCGCGCTGGTTCGCGGATCGGACACACCTGACGCGTTGGGCCACGCCGCATCCGCGACCTTCGCCGTGCTGGAGCACACCGCGGCACGCGGCGGCATCGAAATGCGCATCGTCGAGGCGGCTCGTTCGCTGGTGGATCCGGTCCGCCGCTTCGAGGCCATCGCCATCGGCCTCTGACGATCCGCACCCTGCCCTGTTGACGCGGCGAGGCGCACGCTCAGACGTGTTCGAGCGTTTCGCGCGACGACGACGCGTCAAAGAAAAACATCCCGCATGCCGCCTGCGCACATTTTTTTGTCGTGACTGCACGCCGATTCATGACAGAATTACAACGGAATTATTTATGACAGAATTATTACACTTCGATGACAGCACGGCACCACGAGGGAAGACGTTCATGACTTTGGAATGGCGTGCGCAATCAACTACCCTGGCCTGGTCAAATCCCCTGGCCTGGTGGTGGGGCCTGTTGACCCTGGTCAGCGCAGCGAACATCGCGGGTTGGGTTGTCGTGTACCGCCAGCTTCACGGCGAGTCGTCCGGCAATCTCGGCGGCACGCCCGACATCGAACTCATGCTGCTGCTCTGCGCGGCCTATGTCTTTGGTTGCGCCTTCCGCTCGGTGCTGCCGCGCGCGGATGTGCAGCGGATCTGCCTGTTCGACACCTGGCTGTCGAGCGTCGTTGTTGGCCGCTCCGTCGCCACCGTGGCCGAGATCTGCTTCGTCGCGCAGTGGGCGATCATCCTGCACCAGCTCGGCACGATGACGGGAGCGGACACCACCCTGAACGCCGCATGGGTGATCGTGCCGCTGATCCTGATCGCCGAATGCTTCTCATGGTATGCGGTGCTGACCACGCACTATCTGCACAACGCCATCGAAAATTCGTTATGGGCGGTGGCCTTCTTCATCATCGGAATCGGGCTTTGCCGGTTGCTGCCGGAGTTCGATGGTCCGGCGCGCGCGGTCCTCGTCATCACGATGCTCGGGATCGCGTGCTATCTGGCGTTTCTCATCATGGTCGACGTCCCGATGTATCTCGGCCGCTGGCGGACCGGGGTTGCCGATGGCAATCCCCTGCTCCGACCCCTCGAGGGTCTGCGTGACGTCAGCACGCGCTGGGTCGTGACCCACGACCTCGCCGAGTGGAAGGACGAGATGGCCTGGATGTCGCTGTATTTCAGCATGGCCGTGTGGGCCAGCCTCGCGCTGTGCGTGGTCTATTCACTGCAGCAGCATCTGCCGCGCTATCGCACCGAACCCGCGGTCGCGAGTTGGTCGTCGGATCAGGTTGCCGCCGGGAGCAAGGCGCCCGCCGGGCCCGTGGCGCGCGACAGGTTCTGGCGCGCAGGGTGGATGGCGCAACGCGATCCACCAGTCTCTCTTCCAGTAGTGGCGCGACACGCTCACGCGATCGCGCCGTACAGCTCCTACTCGCTTCGGCCGAACTCGCAGCCGGCCTTGGCATAGGATGCGCGACGCACGCCGTATTCGTCGGCCTTGAACACCGGCTTGCAGAAGTCCTTCCATTTCGCCTCTTCCTTCTGGCGCGCGATCGCATCCTGCCGTTCCTGTTCGGGATCGCGAACGGGGTCCGGAACCTCCGTCCATGTCGTCCTGCAGTTGCTGTAGCCGTAGAAGTAAGAAAATTTGCAGTTCCTGGTCTCGTACCCTCCGGCCAGCGCGGGCGATGTGCAAACGACAAGCACAGCAGTCAGGATGAGCTTCTTCACGGTGATTCTCCGTTGCGGTTCGGCGCGTCACAAAATCGGACATCTGGGACACACCGGTTCGGCTGAACGAACCGGGTGTCCCGCGGCTTCCGCGTCGCTCGTGATGAATCACCCTGGAAATCGACTGGATGTGTCAAATGCCAACATGTTTCGTCGGAACGTCGACGACGCATGGCCATGACTGCAATATCCGCTCCACCCTGATACCGCCTGCGCGGGGGGCATCGCCGATGGTTAGCGCCGGGCAATCTGGTTAATCGTGGTCTTGCCAGCCGCGGCCCGCCGCGCGGACGCGCGCATCGTCAATCCCTGACGAGGCGGCGCTGACAGCTCGGAGTCGAAATTTTCCGGCTCACCGCACCCATCTCGCGAAGCGATGATGGCGTGCGTCTTCACGCGAAACCGTTCGAGCGCGCGAGATCCGCTCAGTGCCGGCGACGGCCACCGCCGTTGTCATGCCCGCCGCCATTTTGCGCGGCACCGCGCGGTGCGCCGCCCATCGCCGCGTGCGGCAGGCCGCCCATTCCGCCGCGCGACCCGCCGAATTGCGCATTCGCCGCCATAGGCACGCCGCCGACGCGCATCGCAGTCGCCTGCCCAGACGCACGTGATGTCATCAGTGGCCGCGTCCCGGAAAAACGATCCTGAGCGCCGGCCACGGGCGCCAAGCGCCCGTCCGGGGCTCGCATCGCCTGCATGCCCTGTCCGTTCGCAACCGCCGGCACTGCATTCGGTCCCCGGCCCATGGCATTGCCTGCCGGCGGCATGGTGGCTGCTGCCGGCGTCATGACGGTGCCTGCCGGCGGCCTGACGGTGCCTGCCGGCGGCTTGACGGGACCTGCCGGCATCATGCCGTTAGCCGCCTGCGCCGGAGCCTGGGACGCGACGTGAGTCTGCGTATTCCAGTGCCGGTTCCACCAGGCGTGGCGGCGATACCAGGGGCGGCCGAAATAGAAGCTCGACCAGTACGAGCTGAGCACGAACGACGTAACGGGCACATCGACCACATCGACGTAGCTGGGCAGGTCGACGTAGCGGCCGCCGTAGAAATAATCGAGATATTGTGCCGCCACCCAGCCGCGCTCACGCCCCCAGCTGACGTCGCACCAGAGCGCCTGCCGGATACAGCCATGGATCTCGACGGGCACACCCCTGGGAAGGCGATCGACGATGGGAAACTCCACGCTCGGTCCCGCCCTGAGGCCGACCTCGGTGGCGATCATCCCGGGAGTCGCAAGCGCCGCGGCGGGCGTTGCCAGCAGCACGGCTGCGATGAGACGGACCTGAAGTTTCATCGGTGATTCCTTTCCTCAGTAGTGATCGGCAACAGCCGCCTCACCCACCGCTCATCACGCGTCCGTCCGAGGTGCCCGCGGGCGCTCAAGCGCGATCGGAAAGCCGGAGCCAGGCTTTCCCTCCTGGCGACCGACGCCAGGGGGCATCCTGGTGTCGTTCGCACCTCATCATCAGGCTCACGCCCGGGCAGACGATCGTGATCCGGTCTGGGGGATCACGATCCAAGTTCACCCTCCTGCCGCGCTAGCGCGGGAACGGTGGAACGAGCGGGGGGGTCCGCCGTACCGGCAGCGGCGATGCCGCCAGCCCGGTTGTCTGCTGCTGCTGGGGCCCAACTCCAATCGGGCGTGGCGCAACAGGCTGCACCGCGGTCCTCGCCTGCGCGTTCAGCGGCGACGCACGCGTCATCATGCGCATCATCTGGTCCTGGCCGGCCCTGAGCTGGTCCATGCTCTGCTGCAGGGTTGCGATATCCTGCGCCATCCGCTGCACCAGCTGCGACTGCTCGATGGCGGTAGCAACGTTGTTGGCGCCGTCATTCTCCGACATGGTCCGATACGACGCCCCCATCCGCATGGAATCGGTGTCGGCACCCTGCTCGGCCGTCGCGTCCTGCCTGCTCGACAGCAGATCGATGACGGATTGCGGTGCCCAGCGGGCCACAGCCTCGCTGCGCGGCCCCTGCCAGATCACAAAGCCGCCGATGAGGCCGGCAATCAGCAGCACTCCGATGCCGATGCGGAACAGCCCACCGCCAAGCGGGCGCCGATAGGTGACTTGCCGGATTTCAGGCGACTGGCGCGACATCAGCTCCTCGAGTCGATCTTCGATGCTGGCGATGACTTCTTTTGCGATCCGTTGGTAACCAAAGAGAGACTCCCTGTTCTTGGGCGCCATTGCGACGACCGCTGGATCCATGTCTTCTGACTTCTGCGCGGACTGCATGGGCGCTCCTTATCCCGTCCAAATACCGGGGATGAGGCAGTCCTCGGCCTTAATTAGATCGACGGAGCGCTTTGGCGAAAGCAAGACCAATCGGTGACGGGGAAAAGGCCTTTTGTCGCGAAAAAAGCCCGGAAACGCTATGCGTTCGGGCCAACCAGCGGCGCATGAGAGCCGCGAACAGGAGGATTTTCGATCAGTGCGACTTGTCTGAAAGCTTCGCCAGTTCCTCGTGAGCGCCGGATGGATACCAGATTTCAGCCGATTCAGTGATCAACTCCGCGATACCCATCACCTCCAACCACGCAGCTGATGGGTATCGCAGGGAGTTCAACGATCCGATCAGCCTGAACGCCAACCGCTCGGTATCGCGTGGTCGTTTCTTATTCGCGCCTCGTTACTTAGAGGCGTTCTCGTTTCGACGCGAGCGTTAAGTGATCACGCACCGTGGAAGAGCCTGATCCCCCACAACACGACGACGATGGCCGATACCAGCGTGGCCACCGCCAACAGATTCTCAAAGGAAGCGAGCCTCATTGTACCCTCCGCTTCCAGCCCCACCAGCGGTCTAGTTGATTCGTTCATGCGTCTGCAATCTGGGCGACACAATTGGTTGGGCGTTGTGGTCTGCGGGACACAATGACTATGCGCCGTCACCACCGGCCGACGCGCGCAACTAACGATGCTTTCGAATGTGACCGCGCTGAATGGCTCGTCGTGCGCCACGCGGCCGGACGGTTCGAACCGCTCCTGAGGCAACGATACAGCATGGTGCCTGCACGCGATGGTCGGACGCGAACCGAGAAACGGCTGTCGTGCGCACGCAGACCGATTCTCCGATGCGGCGCGTATGCTTCGCCGCGCGCTTCACACTTGCTTACACTTGTGATTGCGCGACATCGCCAACGGGCAAAAGCTGGAGCATCTTGAAAGCCGCACGATCTCGGGCCACTCTGCAGGGCATCCGAGCCGGTCAACAGCGCGCGCGGGCCGCGCCGACGGCGCTTCGCTCGCAACCGTGCGAACGACGGGCTATGTGGGGCGCCGTGAAAACAATCCCGGCAGTCCCTGGCGCGGACGCGACGCGGTCCCCCGTGGCGGCGAGGCCGCGGTCCTGGCCTGCGGGGTCCTGGTTCGCGAGGGGGTCGCCGCCACACTCTTGGGTTGTGGGTTCTGCTGCTCTGACACCCTGAGGAGCATCCGGATCAGCTGATCCTCGCTGGCCTTGAACTGCTCGGTGGCCTTGGCGCTGTCCCGGCTCATCTGCTCCTGGTTGACCTTCAGCTGTTCGATCCCTTGCGTGAGGGTCACCATGTCGCGTGACATTTTCTCGATTGTCGACGCCATATCCGTGGGCGGGGACGTCGCATTCTGCCCGTCAGGGTCCGCGGTGGCGCGATCCATGGAGTTGGTCGGGACATCTGCCAGGACGGACCGCGCATCCGAAGATGTTCTGGAATCAGCCGCCGTCCCGACGGTCATCGAGCCCCCTTGGGTGGCCTCCTGATCGTCCTGAGCGCTCGTCAAGAACCGAGGTGTAAAGCGTGCAACCATGGCCTTCGCCGTGTCGCCATCGGATCGCTGCCAGACCAGGGCCGCACCGGCCACGCCGCCCACCAGAAGCAGCCCGATGAACCCACGTTTCAAGCGGCCGCCGAGCGGAGCCCGCACACCGGCATGAGGCTGCCCGTCGGCCGGCTCCGGCACCGCCTGGCGCTCGATATCGGCCAGCCGCTGGTCGATCCGCGCCAGCACCTCGCGCACGACCTGCTTGTAGATGCGCCCGGGCGGCTCAGGCTCAGGCGTGATCCCGACTTCCCTGGGATCAATCTCTTGGGTTTTCGGCTCCGACATTGGCCCTCCTTTTGTCCGGTCCAATGCCCCGACTGAGGGCGCTGTTCAATCGTCGGTAGATCGTCCGAGCGCTTTGACCAAAGCAAGACTATTCGGTGGAAAGTGTAAGGCTCCTTGTGAAACCGACGTGACCAGGACCCAATCGTGCCACCGCGGCGACAGCGCCGACGGCCAAATCCCGGCTATGGCAGATTGTCACGCAGGAAGATTTCGATCCGGATGCGTTCCTGATCCGGTACGATCGGCTCAGCCCAGCAATGCGCGAGCAGGACGCGCGCGGCGGATCGCGCCTCGTGACCGGCATCCTGATTGATGATGGCATCGATGGTGCCATGGAGCAGAAAACGCCGCGTATGCTGGGTCAGTTCATGCGCGATCCAGACGATGTCGCGGGCGCGACCGGCCGCCTCCAGGGCTGTGGCGATGCCGCGGTTGCCGGCGCCGGCGCTATAGATGCCGAGCAGGTCGGGGTAGCGCTCGAGCAGCCCCGCCATCAGTTCGCGCGAACGCTCGTTGTCGTCGCGCCCCTCCAGCGCCGGCAGGACCTTGAGATCGAGGTATTCGCTCGACAGGATCTGGTTGAACCCGAACTGGCGTTCGGCATGATCGCGCAGCGCCAGCGATCCCGCGATGACGCCGACGACGCCCTTGCGTCGCGACAGGAAGCGTCCCATCAGCGTCGCCGCGGTGCGACCGGCGGCGGGATTGTCGATCCCGACATAATGCAGGCGACGCGAACTCGGAGCATCCGAGACCAGGGTCACCACCGCGACGTCGCGGCCGACCAGGTCATCGATCGCCGCGCGCACGCGCGGATGATCGAGCGCTACGGTCACCACGCCGACATAGGCCGTCGACAACGACTCCAGCGCGGCCGCCAGCACATCCGGATCGAACACGTCGACGTGCACGATATCGATGAACGCCCGCTGGCTCGCCAGCCAGTCGGCCGTGCGTTGCACCTGATCGGTCAGGTTCAGGATGAAACTGTTGGACCCGGTCGGCAGGATGAAGGCGAAGCGGAAGCTCTGGTTGCGCGCGAGCCGGGTCGCGACCGGATCGGTGCGGTAACCAAGCCGCGCGATGGCGGCCTCCACCCGCGCCACCGTCTTCTCCCGAACGCCGTCGCGCCGATTGACGACGCGGTCGACGGTCGCCAGCGAAACACCTGCCGTGCGCGCGACGTCCTGGAGTGTCACGCGTGCAACGAGGTTTGCTTCGCCGCCAGCCGTCATCGCGCCGCCCACAGCATTCCGCGCGTCAGGATGGTCCGGATCTCCGGCACGTCCAGTTCATAGGCGCGATGGCCGAGCGAGCAGTAGAACACCCGCCCCTCCCCGTAGCGCTTCTTCCAGACCACCGGCATCACCACCCCCTCGATCCAGGAGGCGTGCTCCCCCGTGAAGGTGGTCGTCGCCAGGACCTCGTTGGCGGGATCAACATGCATGTAATACTGCTCGGAGCGATGCTCGAAACCGGAGAGGCCCGCCATGATCGGATCGTCCGGTTTCGTCACGTCGACCTTGTAGTCGATGATGTTGCCGGGATGGGCGACCCACTGGCCACCGCAGAGAAACTGATAATCCACCGATTCCCGAAAGGCGTCGCACATGCCGCCATGATGGCCGGCAAGCCCGACGCCGGCACGCACCGCGGCACAGAGATTGAGTGCTTCCGGCTTCTCGATCTTGGACATGGTGTAGATCGGCACGATCAATGACAGCTCATGGATCGCGGGATCGGCGAACGCCGCCGTCGATGTCTCGATCCGGACCTCGAACCCCTCCTGCTTCAGCCAGCCTCGCATCATCGAGGCACAGAGATCGGGATCATGTCCCGGCCAGCCGCCCCATACGATCATCGCCTTGCGCATCTCATCACCCTCTAGTCGATTTCACCGGTTTCGCGCCCCGCCGGCATCATCGCCGGCCGCTCGACGCGGCTTTCGATCGTCACGCGCCGCCCCTCGTCGGCCGAGGTCTGGAACGCCTCCATCACCTCGAGGACGTGGAACGCCAGCGCGCCGCTGGCACGGTGCGGGCGGTTGGTCACGATGGCGGTCGCCATATCGGCGACGCCGATCGAGCGGAATTCGCCCTCGATATGGCCGTGCGTGAGCGGGATCGTCTCCCACTCCCCGCCGGTCGTCGCCACCTGCACCTCGCCGCCGAAGCGGTTGGGGTCGGGCACCAGGATGCTGCCCTTGTCGCCGTAGATCTCGATCGGCGTGTGCCGGTGTTTCGGCACGTCGAAGCTCATCGCGATCGAGACCACCGCGCCGCTTTCGAACTCCAGCATGCCGGCGACATGGGTCGGCACCTCGACCGGGATCAGCGTCCCCTTCATCGGCTCGCTCGTCACCAGCCGCTCCGATCGAGGGCGCGCGGTCGAGCCCACGACGCTCGCGACCGGGCCGAGGAGCTGCACCAGGTCGGTGATGTAATACGGGCCCATGTCCAGCATCGGCCCGCCGCCGCGCAGATAATAGAAGCCCGGCGCCGGGTGCCATCGCTCGTGCCCCGGACACATGAAGAAGGCACTGCCGGCAACCGGCGTTCCGATCGCGCCATCGTCGATCAGCTTGCGCGCGGTCTGGTGGCCGCCGCCGAGAAACGTATCCGGCGCGCAGCCGACGCGCAGGTTCTTTTGCGCCGCAAGCTCCATCACCTTCCTCGCCTCCGCGAGATTGACGCCGAGCGGCTTTTCCGAATGCACATGCTTGCCGGCATTGAGCACGGCGAGGCTGACGTCGGTGTGGGCGAGCGGCACGGTGAGATTGATCACGATCTCGACGTCATCACGCTTCAGCAACTGGTCGACGCGCATGCCCGGCAAGTCGAACTCGGCGCCGCGTGCCTCCGCCGCCGCGCTGCGCATGTCGGCCACCGCCTTGATGTCGAGGATGGGAAATCGCCGCATCGCCTTCAGATAGGCGGTGCTGATATTTCCGCAGCCGATGATTCCGATCCCAACCTTCCGCATTCCGTTCTCCGTTGTCAGCCCTTGACCGCGCCGGCGGTGAGGCCTGCGATGATGTGTTTCTGCGCGATGATGAACACGACGATCGTCGGCAGGATCGTCAGCGTGATGAAGGCCAGGATCAGATGCCATTCGGACGAATATTCGCCCTGATAGACCATGATGCCGAGCGGCCAGGGATAAAGGCTATCCGAGTTCAGCATCACCAGTGGCAGCAGATAGGCGTTCCAGCTGTTGACGAACGCGATGGTGCCGACGGTGGCGAGGATCGGCCGCGACAGCGGCAGCGTCACATAGCGGAAGAAATTGAAATAGCTGCAGCCGTCGATCAGCGCGGCCTCCAGCAATTCGTGGGGCAGATCCTTGAAGAACCGTCGCAGCAAAAGGATGCTCATCGCCAGAGCGAACGCCACCTGCGGCAGCGCCACGCCGAAATAGGTATCGAGCAGGCCGAGGTCGCGCACCTTGATGAATAGCGGCAGCACGGCGGTCGCGGCCGGGAACAGCAGCCCCAAGGTGAGGTAGCCCAGCAGCATCGAACTGCCGAAAAATTTCACATGGGCAAAGGCGAACGCCGCCATCGACGCCACGATCAAGGTCAGCGTCACGGTCAGGGTCGAGATGATCATCGAGTTCCGCAACAACTCCCAATAGCGCTTCGAGAGCAGGATATCGGCATAGTTCGCCCATTCCCATTGCTGCGGCAGGCCGAACGGGTTGACGCGCAACTCGCCCAGCGACTTGAAGCCGCCGAGCACGGTCGCGAGCAGCGGAACCACCACGAACGTGGCGATAACAGCGAGAAACAGCGCCTTGTAGAGCCGCGTCAGGTCGATCGGGCGAGCGACGGTCTCGACCTCACTCATCGCGCATGAACCAGCGTTTGTAGGTGACGGCGAAGGTGACGCAGATCATGAACAGGATCACGCCGATCGCGCTGCCATAGCCGACGCGCATCCGCGAAATGCCGTTGTTGTAGAGGAAGCTCACCATCGTGTTCGACGAATCGGCCGGGCCGCCGCGCGTCAGCGGCATCACCAGGTCGAACAATTGCAGTGAGCCGACGATGGCGAAGAACACCGAGAGCCGGATCGTCGGATAGAGCAGCGGAATCACGACATAACGCAGCACCTGCGGCCGGGACGCGCCGTCGATCCGGGCGGCCTCGACCAGATTCCTGTCCATGCCCTGCAGCGCGGCAATGAACAGCATCATGTGGAAGCCGAAATATTTCCAGACCACCACGATCAGGACCGCCAGCATCGCCGTCTGGGTGCTGGCGAGCAGATGCGGCGCCTCGGCCCCGAAGAAACGCCAGATCGACGCGACCAGCCCGTAGTCGCCGTCATAGACGAAGCTGAAGATCAGGCCGGTCGCGATCTCGGCCAGGACGTAGGGCAGGAAGAACAGCATCCGCAGCGCCACGGCGCCGCGAAAACGATCGGCGAGCATCAGGGCCAGCGCCAGCGCCAGCGGCAGCTGGATCGACAGCGAGACCAGGATAATCAGGCCATTGTTGCGCAGCGCCAGCCAGAACGCCCGCGTTTCCAGCACAAAGCGATAATTGTCGAGGCCGACCCAATTGGTCGGCCGGCCGAAGCCGTTCCAGTTGAAGCCCGAATACCACGCGGCCTCGCCGATCGGCAGCACGACGAACAGGGTGAACAGCAAGAGCGCGGGCGGCAGGAAGATCACCGCCATGGCGAACTTGCCGTCGCGAACAGGGCCATGCTCCGGTATCGCCGCCGCGGGTGATCGCAAGGGAGCGACCGACGGCGCGCTGGCCAGCTCTCCCCGCACCGTCAGTTGCCCTGTTTCCACGCCTGCTGGATCATGGTGGCGGCCTGCGCCGGCGTCATGCTGCCGCCGGCGATCTCGGCCGTGACGTCGTTGACGACGCGCCCAACCGACGGCCCGAGGCTCTGGTCGTAGAAGTTCTGGTGATACTGGGATTTCGACAGATTGTCGGCGATCCGTTTCATGAAGGCGTTGTTGAGGCCGGCCTCGCCGCCCTTGACGACGGGGATGATGAAGTTGCCGGCGGCAAGCCGCTCCTGCACATCCCTGGAGATGAAGAACTTGAGAAAGTCGACCGCCTCCGGCGGCGCGCTCTTGGTCACGAGCCAGCCGGTGATGCCGCCGAGGGTATCGGTCGGTGCGCCCTTGCCGCCGGGCACGACTGGAAAGTCGAACCAGCCGAGCTTGTCCGGGGCCAGACCGATCTTGTCGGCGGCTTGCACGCTCTGCTGCCGGTAGACGATGCTGATGGCCAACGTCATCGCGCCCTTGCCGTCGCCGAAATAGCCCACGGCTTGCGGGTTCTTGAAGCCGAGGAAGCCGTTCTGGAACGGCTGCAGATCGACCAGCTGCTTGAACAGGTCGCCCGCCTTCTGGAAGGTTTCGCCCTCAAACCCGCCATTCTCGCCGCGCAGCGCCGCGTCGAATGCGGGCTTGCCGCCAAGCCGCACCGCCAGGTGGGTCCAGTAGAAATGCAGCGGCCATTTATCGGCGCCGCCGACCACGATCGGCGTGACGCCCGCTGCCTTCAGCGCCTTTACCGCGGCGAGCAGGTCATCCCACGTCTTGATCTTGTCCCCGTCGACATTGCCCTTGGCCATCAAGTCCTTGTTGTAGAGGAATCCAACCTGCGACAGCGCGATGGGCAGTCCATAGACATGGCCGTTCGACGTAAAGGCCGCGAGCGCCGCCGGCGCGACGGTGTCGCTATATCCCTTCAGGGAATCGGTGATGTCCTCCAGCACACCCGCCTCGATCTGCGCCTTCAGCACCCCGCCGGCCCAGCTGTAGATGATATGCGGCCGGTCCTTCGATTGCAGGATGGTGGGCAGCTTGGCCTTGTAGGCCTCGTTTTCGAGGAATTGCATCTCGATCTTGACACCGGGATGCGCGGCTTCATAGGCGCGCGCCACCTCCTCCCAGATCTTCACCTGGGCCGGGTTGGTCTCGATGTGCAACCATTTGACGGTGGTGTCCGCGGCGGCGGCCCCGATGGCCAACGACAAACCCGCGGCGGCGAGCAGCAACCTCTTCAACCATCCCATGACGTCCTCCATCCGCCGTCCCGCAGCGGTTATCCGGAAAGTGACCGGTATTTCTGAGGTGCGCAACTTATTTTTTGACCGATACCCCTCACTTGTCGAGCGATCAGCCGGCGCGCACGCTGCTACAGCCGCGAAGCACGCGACAATTCGTTGGGGAAACGTCATGGCCGCTGCTGCCCATCCAGCGGTGGTGTGACGGGTGGCGATCATGCGCAACTTCGTGCGTCAGAGGTCGACCGTACTCCCTTCGATATCAACGATGTTGCGCGATCACAGCGCCGGCGAACCGCATGGCTCATGGACGCAATCCTCACATCATGATAATTGCGCCATGCGACATTGAGGATTGCTGGAAGATGCTGCTGAGGGATCTCTACGAGCTTTGAGCGTGACGACCGCTGGTCCGTCTAACCGACTGACTTGCCGGTGCGTTGCCTGCACCCGCCCCGGGGCTGGCCCTGCATGTTGTTTGCTGCTCAAGGTGAGAGATCCTTCCATGACCGACATCTCGGTGGCGCCTACTGCGCCGATTGCTACGCTTGTCCCCGATCTCGATGCCCTGGTCGCCAACGTGATGGCCGAATGGCACATCCCCGGTTTGGCGCTGGCGGTGCTTCGGCGAGATGCGCCGCCCCTGCTGCAGGCCTTTGGGCTGAGAGACGTCGAAAGCCGAACGCGCGTCGGGACCACGACGCTGTTTCCGATCGGCTCGATCACGAAGTCATTTACTACCACCGGGCTCGCGCTGCTGGTGGACGAGGGCAAACTCGCTTGGGACGTGCCGGTGCGCGAGATCCTGCCCGAGTTCAAGCTCAAGGACCCCATCGCCAGCGAAAAGTGCACGCTGCGCGACCTGCTGACCCACCGCACCGGCCTGCCGCGCCACGATTGGGTTCACCAGCCCGGCCATCTCGACAATGCCGGCATGCTGGCCGCGCTGCGTCACCTCGATCCGAGCAAGGAGTTCCGCAGCGCCTTCCAATACCAGAACATCATGTATCTGGCGGCAGGTATGGTGGCGGAGCGCATCGCCGGGCAACGCTGGGAAGATTACACGCGGGATCGCGTCCTCAACCCGCTCGGCATGGTCGATACCACGACCTCATTGGAGGACATGGTTTCCGCACACGCCAACCACGCTGCGCCGCATATGCTTCAGAACGACGCCCTTTGCCGAATCCCGGTGCGGCCGATCCATACCAGGCCGAGCGGGAGCATCTGCGCATCCGTTGCCGACATGGCGTCCTACCTCCGGTTTCAACTCGACCCGACTGCGGATCGGAGTGGGCTGCGGTTGTCGATGGACTCAGCGACCCAGCTTACGACGCCACAGATCCATATTGGGCGTTCCAGTTTTTCCGACATTGGCGACGTGCATTACGGAATCGGCTTCGAGATCGCGCACTATCGCGGCGAGCGTCAGATCATCCACGGTGGTGCATGGAGCGGCTACACCTGCGAAATCCGCATGCTGCCAGAGCGTGGCTTCGGCATTGTGGTGCTGACCAACGGCCACTGGCATTCCGGCTGCGCGGTGATTTCGCTCTCGATCTTCGACCGGCTGCTGGGGCTCGATCCGCTGCCATGGTTCGATCGTCTGCGCGCGCCGGCCGCCGCACTCCGGGTGCAACGACCGAAGGAGATCGCCACACGCGAGGCCACCATCCGCCCGGGGACGCGTCCGAGCCACGACCTTCCGGACTACGCCGGCGAATACGAGCACCCGGCCTATGGCGTCGTGCGCATTGTCTCCAATGACGGCGCGCTACGCTGGCATGGCCTCGGCCTCGACCTGCCGATCTCGCATCGGCACTACGACCTGTTCGAGCTTGGCGCCGACTGGAGCATCTGGTTCGAGAACGTGACCGTGCAATTCCACACCGACCGGGAGGGGGATATCGCGAGCCTCTCTTTGCCACTGGAACCAGCAGTCGAGCCGATCGTGTTCCGCCGCATGCCCGAGCCTGCCCTTTTCAAGGGAGAACTCCTCGAGCCCCTCGCCGGCCTCTATCGTCGCTGCGGCGTCCCCTTTTGTGTTGCCCTGGATGACGCCGGTCGGCTGACCATGACCCGCGGCAACGGTCCGCGCCAGCGCCTGCGACCGTGCCATCGGGGCACCTTCACCCTGCCGGACGACAACGACGTCCGCTTGGAATTCCGCCGCGACGATTCGGGCGCGGTGGACGCCATGCTATTCCATGAAACGACCGGCATCTATCTCGTGGAGCGGGTGGCGTCGGATCTGGACGCCTCTGCCTGACCGGCGCGACGTCGCTCCCGCATTCCCGCACCGGTTTTCGCGGATTGATCCGGCGCGCCCGATCGTCTTCAATCCACCCGGCAATCAACGAGTCTTGCAACAAACGAGTATGCAGTGAAGCTTTTCGTGTTCGGCCTCGGCTACAGCAGCCTGCGTTTTCTCGACCTTTACGCCGACAGGTTCGCGCAAATCTCGGGCACGGTGCGGCAGCCCGAGAAGCGCGAGCGGCTGCGGCAGTTCGGCCGCCATCGCCGCCTCGACGTGCATCTCTTTGATGACGCATCGCACGACCCGGAGATCGCAGCCCGCGCTGGGGAGGCCGACGTGCTGCTGGTTTCGGTGCCGCCGGGGCCGGCCGGCGATCCCGTGCTAGCGGCGTTTGGTGAAACCTTGCGGAGCGGATCGGCGTGCGTGGTCTATCTCTCCACGATCGGGGTCTACGGCGATCACCGCGGCGCCTGGGTCGACGAGGACACCGATGCCGCTTCGGACAGCGAGCGTGCCAAGTCGCGGCTATCAGCGGAAGCCGAATGGCGGATGATCGCCGGCAACAGGCTCGCGATCCTGCGGCTGGCCGGCATCTATGGACCGGAACGCAATGCCCTGGCACGGCTTCGCGACGGCTCCGCCCGCCGCATCGTCAAGCCGGGACAGGTCTTCAACCGCATCCATGTCGACGATATCGCGCGGGCCATCATGGCCACGGTCGCGCGCGAGGCGTCCGGCGTCTTCAACATCTGCGACGACGAGCCGGCGCCGCCCCAGGACGTCATTGCCCATGCGGCGCAACTCCTGGGCGTCGCGCCACCGCCGGACGAGGATTACGCCACCGCCCCGATGGCGCCGATGGCGCGAAGCTTCTATGCCAGCAGCAATCGCGTCCGCAACACCCGCGCCAAACGCGATCTCGGCCTCGAACTCGCCTTTCCGACCTATCGCGAGGGGCTCGAGCGCCTATGGCGCGATGGCGAGGGACGCGGCGGCACCTGAATGGTGCGGGCGTCATTCCGAACCGAAGTTCCCAGTGAACCAACTCAGCCGTCAACCGTTATTGTCGGCGCACGCCGGGTGACAACCGGCCGCAATGGGATGATGAACGCAGGTTCTTTTGCCGGTTTCTGCCTGCGAAGCCAAGGTTTCGGTTCGCGCCGACATCTCACCCGTTCCCGGCGTGTGCAACCGGATGGCAAGCGCGGCGGCCGCCGTTGCATCTGCTTGGCCGGCCCCTCGGCTTCATGCCACGTCGGCTTTGGGACCCTCGGTTTCCCCGGCCAGAAGCGTATCGAGATCGACCAGATGCGGCAAATGCGGATCGTCGGCGGCGAGGTCGCCCGGGGCCCCTGCGCTGCCATGGACATGCATCAGCGTTTGCACCCGCCGTGCATTGAGATGGTCGACATGCTGATGCCGCAGCGCCAGGGCCAGCAGAGTTTTGGGCAATCCCACCCGCGCGAACGCAGGAACCCGGCGCACCTCATCGCCCTCCCGCCAGGTCAGCGGATTGAGCGTATAGATCATCTGCCGCTCGATCTCGGGCGATGACGGTTGCTGCTCCGGCACGGCGGCCTCGCCGGCCGTCGCGTTCAAGTTGCCCGCGCGGGTGCGCACGGCCGCCGACCGCAGTTCCCAGCAGATCAGTTCGACCGCGGACAGCACCTCCCGGCGCATGGCATCGACATTGGCGGAAAACCGGGTCGCCTCAGGCACCGATGCGGGGCTGGTCGCGACGGCCTCCACCAGCGAGGCAGCTCCGTAATTGAAGCTGGGGGTGGCGCGCTCGATCGCCGCGGCCATGGCCTCGATGCCGTCCGCCTCCCGGTCGCGGTCGCGCTGCACCTGCGCCTCGCCCAGCGCCCGCTCGGTCGCCACGATCTGCTCCTCGCATTCGGCGAGTTCGGCGCGCAGCGCCTTGGCACGCTCCTCGACCTCGCGCATCCGGGCCTCGACACGGTCGAGCTTGGCATGGGGGGCACCGGCCACCGCCAGCCGTTCGGCCGAGGCGCGCTGTTCGGCAACATCCGCCTCGGTGACACCCAGACGGTCGGCGAGCTTGCGCCGCACCGCCTGCTTCTCCTTCAATGCAGCATCGAAGCGCTCGACCGGACTGAGCTCACGCTTGAAAAAAGCCATGGCAAACACCCTTTCGCGAATCGCAATTATACTGCCGAATCAGCAGGCCGATGCAATGTGTCTGAAACTAGCCGAAAAGCACGGGGACGTTGTAGCTTCAATCGGCGCGGAGGCCTGGCGACCGAACATGACGGGGGGACCGCCTTCGCCCCGCTTTACCGAACGTTGAGGGGTTGCCATTACGATTCCTCCTCCGCCGAGAAAGGCGCTCCCTGGCGCCCAGGACGAGCGATGCAGCCCGCAGACCTATCAATCGTCAGCGAAATCGAGGCCGCGATCAACGCGACCTCCGCGGAAAAAGGCCCGCAGACGATCCGGCGCGTGACGGATCTTTTTCTGCTGTCGGCGGGCCGATTCGACGAAGAGCAGGTCGCGTTGTTCGACAACGTGCTCGATCGCCTCGTCAGGACCGTCGAGATTCGCGCGATCGCGGATGTCAGCGCCCGCATCGCACTTGCGGAATTGAGCAGCCAGGGCCCTCATCCCGCAGGCGCCGCCTTCCGTGATCCGCCGCCTCGCGCGAAGCGACGAGATCACGATCGCCGGGCCGGTCCTGTCGGAATCCGGACGGCTGAGCGAGGACGATCTGATCGAACTCGCGCAGACAAGGCCGCAGCCACATCTTCTGGCCATCGCCAGCCGCTGGTGGTTGAAGGACGTCGTCACCGACGCGTTGCTCGCCAGGCGATACCCCGCCGTCAGCCGCCGCGTCGTCGGCAATCCCGGTGCGCGGGTTTCCGCGGCCGGATTTGCCGTGATCCTGGCGCAGGCCGAAAGCGATCCGGACCTTGCCGTCGAGACCGGTATCAGGACCGATTTGCCGGCGGAACTGCGCAACAAGCTGGTCGAGGCGGCGACGGAAGCGGTGCGATCTCGCCTGCTGGCATGCGCGCCGGCCCATCTCTTCGAGGATATCCGCAGCGCGATCGTGTCCGTGTCCGCGGGCGTCAATCGCAAGATGTCCGCAGCGCACGACTTTGCGGCGGCGACCCGCCTCATGAAGAGACTGCGGGAATCGGGGGAGCTGGGCGAGGCGACCCTGTTCGACTTCGCCAGGCAACGCAGATATGAGGAGACGGTCGTGGCCCTCGCTGAGCTGTCACAATCGAGCATCGAAGTGATCCGGCCGGTGATGCAGAGCCTTCGCCATGACGGGGTCCTGATTCCCTGCCGGGCTGCGGGCCTTCGCTGGGAGACCGTCCAGGCGGTTCTCGACAGCCGTTACGTGACGGGCAGGACGCAACCGCAGGAACTGGCCAAGGCCCAGGCTCAGTACCGCCTGCTGACAGCGGAAAACGCCCGACGTCTGCTCAAGTTCTGGCAGCTCCGGCCCACCTGAACGGACTGCCCGGCGTCTCTGAGATCGTCGAGACCGGGCGGCGCGAACCAGTTGGTCGGCGCCAGGCGGTCGACCGCGATCGCGGCACCGGTGACACGGGGCAGCGGCCCCTCGGTGCACTTGACCTGTGCATTTGGGCAATCCGCAAATGTCCTCGATCTTCGCAATCGGAGCCCGAGTTCCATCGCAGGTCGCCTGCTCCGTAGTTCCCCGCCAGTAACTCCCCTTACGGGATCGCTCGGAATTTTCTTCCGGTCGATTCGCGGCTATTCATTGAGTTTGCGCTTTGCTTGTCGCGGGAGGCGGATCGTGGTCCAAGTCTATTTCCATTGCTCCAATACGCAAGGCGTCCTGATCGATGGATCGGGCGCCGCGGTCGGCGACATGACCGACGCACGCGACCGCGCGACGTGCGTGGTACGCTCGCTCATCATGGCGGCGAACGCGGAAGACTGGCGCGACTGGGTGCTGCACGTCAGCGATGATCTCGGCGAGGAGATCTTCGTCATGCCCTTCGCTTCCCAGCTCGGCAAGCTGCACTGAGAGGCTTCCCCATGTTAGCCACCCAAGCATTATCCACGCGGCGCCGGCGACGCATGAACGTCGTCATGACGAGCTGGGACAAGCTGATCAGAAGCGCCCGCGACAATTATCGGCCCGAACTTCATTACATGCGGGGGCCCGGCCCGAAATCCCACGCCAAGCATCGCAGTCGCTGCAAGACCGACGTACTCTGAGGCGCAAATCCGACCGGCGGTCTGCTTGGCGCACCCATCGCCGGCCGGTCGCGACACGGCTCCCCCCCCGACGACCCCCTGAAGCCTGAACCGATCAACCGCCGCCCCGACGCGCGGCAAGCCACGTGTCGGTCGATCAGCCCGTCATCGCCGGGATGCCGTGCCCTTCGTGCCTCGTTTGTTCTCTGCACCGAAAAACACGACACGTCACGAGCCACGACAGCCGACAGATCCCGCGCTACTGACAGCCGGCTCCGAGGCGCTCGACCGCCAGTCCCCGGCAGAAATGTCCATGTGTGGGGAAACCCAAGCTCCGAGACCCGGTGTCGGCTCATAAATGGTCGTCGTTACTTTCATCGACCTTTTCACTGAGCGTACTCCATGCGACGATCCGCTGAACCTGCCGCAAAGTCACCCCACCAAGAAATGGGCAAGTCGTTTGGATTCGACTGTTACGAAGCCGCACCAAGTGACGCGGCTGAAACCGACCGCCGTAGTCTTGGGGGCATCCAATGCCGAAGTCGGTCTCAATCCGCGGCACCCCGGCTGGGCAACGGATAACGCTTTCAATTTCGCGTTGCCTGCGGCCAACAGTTACGCTGTTATGCTCGCTTTCCTCCATGCTCAGAAAGCTGGCGGACCGCTCAAGAAAGCTGTCGTAAATCTGGACTTCTTTTCCTACAACATCAACTTTCCGGTTTCGCCCAACTTTATCGACCGCCGATTTGATCCGGAGGCCTGCGCCGGCTTCGCGAAATATCTGGACGACACGCTGCAGGCCCACAGCGCTGTACCGGCACTTGCCGCCAGCGAGCATCCAAACTGGGACGAAACGCTCTATCTCGCCGTCAATCCGGACATCGCTGCAGCGATTGCACGCGGGGAGTTCAAGTCAGGCAAGGAGCACTGGGAACTCACCGGACGAATCGAGCACCGTCGGGGATCCGTGACCCCGGATGGCTGGGACGAGGCCGGATATTTGTTCGTCCATCCGGACGTTGCCAATGAGATATCACGCGGCACATTTGTGAGCGGCTATCATCATTATCTCGCCGCCGGACTGGCCGAGAGGCGTATCGGCGGGTTTCAGCCGAAAGAGTGGGACGAAGCGCAATATTTTGCAGTCAACCCGGACGCACGCATTCGAGTAGCGCTCGGCCATTATAGGAACGGCTATCTGCACTATGCTGCGGTTGGCCGCCACCTCGGGCTTCTTGGTGGCCTTCCTCCCGCCGGTCTCATTGAACGGCTGCGGCGGCGCACACCCCGCATCGACAGGGTGCGCTTCAACCTCGGTGAACGGCTCGCCCTGGCGCTGAATGACGCCGAAGCAGTCATTTTCCGAACATCCGAGCCGTCAGATTTCAATGACAGGGGACTTCGGGATTGGGACGGCCGCCGCGACGCATTCATACGACACAAAGGCGGAGCCGGAACGGAGTTCCGCGGCACATCGACATTCGCGGAGAACTTCGGCGGGCGTCCGTGGTTCGTTCCTCCGCATTTCCAATTTTGCTTCACCAATGTGAAGACCGGCATGACAACGTTCGATCCGTACCGTTTCATGCTGCGCCGCGCATATGCCGAAGGCACGGAAATGCACCTTTTCACGAGTCCAAGTCACGCAGCAACTTATCAACTCTTCCACGCGGTTGACCTCTACGAGCGCTACGAATTCTGGTTGAAGGAGTTGGTTCGCATCAATGAAGCGGAGGCCGCTCGAGCAGACACGCTGCCATTCCCGATTTGGGATTTCGGTTACGCTAACTCGATTACTGTCGAACCAATTCCTGCAATCGACGATTTGAGGCCGATGCGGTGGTATTGGGAAAGCCAACACTATCGAAAGGCCTTGGGCGATATCGTCCTCGATCGCATCTTCGATCACGCTGACCCGGCGCGCACACTTCCATCGGATTTTGGCGTCCGGCTGACCAGTGAAAATATCGGTGCACACCTGATTCGTACGAGGGCCGCGCTTGCAGACTGGGCCGCAGCAAACGCCGAAATAGTCGATTTAAGCAAACATTCGAAGGCGCAGACTCGCCAAGACGAGGTATCATGCTGGTAAGCGATTGTCTGCACGCCGGAGACGAGGGTGATCTATGGCGTCCTGGCTTATCGGCTGGATTCTCTCGCACGACACTCTCGAGAAATGAATGACGGCGTGGGACTGAGTTAATCTGCTGCAAGATCCGCGATCCGCAATGACTGGGCGACAATGACTTATCGCATCATTGTGCTGGGAGATTCGAGCAGCAGCGGTATCGGCATTGGGCGCGCGTGTTATCCCTTCAAGCTCTTGGAAATGCTGCGGCAGGATGCCGACATAAGCATCCGCAACTGCGCCGTGCCGGGTGCGACGTCGGCGGATCTCGCTCGCTTCTTTCTCACCGAGATTCCAGCTGAGAGTTTCGATTGCGTCATCGTCTATCTCGGGAACAATGAAGGAGCCGGGGGTGTGCCCAAGGGCCGCTACAGCCCGATGCGCGCGCGCATCGATGGCTGGCTCGGCAAGCCTCCGAAAAGACCATTTCGGCCGGTCTTATCGCCGCGGCGCTTTCAGTTTGAACACGACGTGAAGGCGGCGACCATTGTGATGACGCCAGCCGAATTTGGCCATAACCTGAGGCTGATCGCGGGCCACGCCGCCAAGGCGGGCGCAGGCGTCATTTTTCTCAATCCGATCGCGAACGACCGATTTCCCTCGGGCCTTGGCGCCCCCAACAGCGCTTACTTTGCCTATCTGGACGAGCTGGATCGGCTGGGCCATTTGAATGAACTCAATCCAGTCGACGAGCCTTCGCGCGCGCTTTCGCAAGGCCTGACTCATTTTGCTGCTGAGGAGTTCGACAAGGCAACAAATGCCTGGGCTCCCTTGACGGAGCAGTCCGATCTCGTCGGCTTCATCGCATCGCATAACGTTGCCTGTGCGAAGGTGCGAACCGGAGACTATGGCGCCGAAGCGTTTATCGAGCGCCTGCTCGGATTGCGGCCCGCCTATGATGCTCTGCTGCGCTATAATTTAGCGCAGGTGAGCAGGCTGCGCGGGGATCTTGCGGCGATGGCATCGCGGCTCGATCGTGCCTGTGAGACGGACGCCTCCGTTTATCGTATCAAGCGGCGTTATCGCGAAGTGATAGCACAATCCCGGGCACTTGACGGTGTTCATGTGCTCGATTTGCAGCCGGTTCTGCAGCCACGGCATTTTGTCGACTATTGCCATCCGACGGAGGAAGGGCACGAGGCGATTGCAAGAGCGCTCGCGGATGAGATTCGCAGCAGCAAGTCCTGGGCGCAGCGAGCAACCGCCGAGCCAACCGGTCGATCCGCGTATCAACGCCTGTTGCCATCGCCCAATTATTGTCTGACCCCCCGCTCCAACCTGATCGATTATTATTGCATGGAGGGCCCAATTGATCGCGCCAGGATCGCCGAGACAATCGACGCCGTTCGGGAGAAGCAGCCCGATGATCCCGGCGACATCTTCGCCAAGTCGGTCGAGAATTTCCTGCAAGCCAACGGCCGGCATCCGATCTTCAATCATCGCCTCGATCTGACCGGCGGCCTCTGTCCGATGAACCACGAGATATTCTCATTCCCGGAGTTTTTCATCTATCGCGTTCTTCGCGGCTACTCGCTCGCTCTCGAGCAGGATGCGATCGAAGGGACGCTTGCGGCTGGTCCCGCCCTGAAGGAAGTCAGGATATCGTCTGCCGATTATCAAGCAATGATTCTGCGGACGGGCGCCGATTCGCTGGACGTCGACATCGATCTAACGCGCGCCTATTTCGACGCGATCATGCAGAGGATCGCGCAGGAGATCGCCCGTCGTGACAATATCTACAAAGTCATGATCGGCCACCGTATCCGGACGACCATGATGTGGTTTACCCGCGAGGCGTTCCGCTACGGCACCCAGTCGAGAGGATCGATGCTTTACGAGCGCTGGGGAATCGAAGAACTGATCGAAGCCGCTATTGTCGCCATCGTGATCGCGTCAAGACGCCGTGAAAGGAACGACGTTGTGCGGCTGGACCGGCTGCTCGGCGATGTGCTGGCGCTCCTGCAGGTCCACGAAACATGGATCAGGGCTTATCAGGACGCGCCCGATACGTTTTCGGTGGTTCAGTACCGGACGGACTTGGCTTGTGCGGAGAAGTCGTTAAAATCGCGTATTGCGACGCCGAATTAGGCGCCTGCATCTGCCAGGATCGGTACCCGAAACAAGTGCCACTCGGAACGTATCGGCACCCGGAAAACTCAACACGATGACTGACGAACGTAGTCTTCGCCTGAAGCCGTGGCGCTGGAGTTTGCGGGCGCGGATTCTATGGGCGTTGCTCAGGTCCGGCCATGACGCCGAAAAGATGTCCGGCGTGGTCGATCATATCCTTCAGTCCTATCGTGTGCAGACCACCGACCTGAAAGGAGCGCACAAGGCCGTGGACAGGTTCGACGCGCTTTCGATCGCCGCCGATCGGACGAAATCCCTCCCCGGGCTGGCGGTGGAATTTGGTGTTTTTCAGGGTCTAACCCTGCGTCACCTAGCCAAGCAGATCGGTCCCGATCGGCGCATCGTCGGATTCGATACATTCGAGGGATTACCTGACAACTGGGGCGATCTTCTCGAGAAGGGCACGTTTGCAACGAAGATTCCGTCGTTCGACGACCTGGGCAATGTGACCCTCGAAGTGGGGCGCATCGAGGAGACTTTGCCGAAATTCCTGCAACAAAATACTCAGCCTATTTCACTCGTTCACATCGACTGTCCCTACTACGACATCAACATCTTCATCCTTGAGAAGGTTCTTCCTTTTGTGCCGCCCGGCGGCGTCGTCGTGTTTGACGAATATTATGGCTACCCGACCTACGAACGGCATGAATTCAAAGCGTGGGCGGAAATCCGGTCCCGGCTCGACATTGTCGCCGTACCTGTTGCCTATTCCAGCCGCAGCGCCGCTTTCAGAGTTGATCGCAATCCGCTGAACGTGACATGATATTCTCGCCGATGGACGGGAATGGCTCGATGTCTGCAGCCGACGTGGTTCTCGATCTTCCGCTGGCGAAAATGTCTCGCGCGATGATCGAGGGCGAAGTGAGCGCCGAGGCGCTCGTCGATGCCGCCATCCGGCGCATTGACGCCGTCAATCCGACGATCAACGCGGTGGTTCAACTCGCCCGCGATGAGGCCCGCGCGAGAGCCCGCGAGGCCGATCTGGCGCGTTCGAGAAATGCGGTCATGGGTGTGCTGCACGGCATTCCCATGACCATCAAGGATTCGCTGGACACCGCCGGCATTGTCAGCACGGGCGGGACGCTTGGCCGCAAGAAATTCATTCCGGCAAGAGACGCCTCTGTCGTGTCACGTCTACGCGAAGCGGGAGCAATTCTCATCGGAAAGACCAACACGCCTGAATTGACGCTCTCGTACCAGACCAGCAACGAGATCTACGGGCGAACCTGCAATCCTTATGACTTGACGAGAACCGCGGGTGGCAGCAGCGGCGGTGCGGCTGCTATTGTCTGCACGGGTGCCGTTCCCTTCGATATCGGTAGTGACACCGGAGGAAGCCTTCGCATTCCGGCCCACTATTGCGGCGTCGTTTCGTTGAAGCCAACCGAAGGGCGGGTGCCGCGTACGGGACACATCATTCCGTTCGGTGGGCACCTCGACCGGCTCACGACGCTTGGACCGATTGCGCGATTCACCGAGGACGTCGATTTGCTGGTGCGCCTGATCGCCGGTCCCGATGGCCGTGATCCGGCCGTCGTACCCATGAACTGGAGAGAGCCCGCGGCCGTCGCGTTGGAGTCGCTCAGGATTGCGTATCATTTCGAGAATGGTGTCGGCCGGCCGTCGGCCGAGACGGTAGCGGCGACGCGCGGTGCGGCTGGCGTTCTCCGCGAAGTGGTGGCGCAGGTCGACGAGGTCATTCCGCCGCCGGCGCGCGATGCTTCGGAATTGTTTGCCAATCTCTATGCCGCGGATGGAGGCGCGTGGCGGCGCCGGTTGCTCATTGCGGCAGGCACTTTGCACAAAGGTGCCGAAGCGTCGACGTCGGGAGCCGGTCTGTCGGCCAGCGCCTTTTCGGCGTTGATGGAGAAATGGGACCGCTTCCGAAGTGACATGCTTCAGTGCCTTGATGCCTATGATGTGTTGCTGTGCCCGGTAACGGCAGGGCCGGCGCCGCTGCACGGCGCAGGCAACCCGTCCGACTTCAGCTACACTCAGGTTTTCAGCCTGACGGGTTGGCCATGCGTTGTGGTCCGATGCGGCTCGAACGGCTCCTTGCCGATCGGACTTCAGATCGTTGCGCGGCCGTGGCGCGAGGATATCGCCCTCCGCGTTGCCGCTCACCTTGAGCGGGCCTTGGGGGGGTGGCGAAAGCCCGCCTGATCGCGTAGGATTTTTCTTTGGATTGTTGCTGTGCTGTCGCTGACGCTTGAGACCAAAAAGGCATTCGAATGTCGTGGTGGCTACTTGGGGTTGTCGTTGCAGCCGTTGTGCTTTCATTCGGATTCCTGGCGCGCCGTTCTCGGCTCAAATTGAAGCGGCGTAATAGTTCGCCGGACGATATTTATCCGCTTTGGTGATTTTGCGTCACGGTGGTCCCGCCGAAACATCGGGTGCCCGGCTTGCCGAGGTTGCGTTGGGATATCCTCGGCGCTAGCCTCTCGTCAAAATGAGAAAACCACGGGAGACGACGATGCGCTATGGTCTGTTCATGCTGGCGGGGTTGACGATGCTTGCGGCACCGGCGCAAGCCGAGCCGCGCTCGGCCTATGTGACCATGGTCCTGCAGGCGTTCGCCGTGAAAGTCGAGTGCCCCGGGATGGACGTGGTCTATCAGGACCTGGTGCAGAAGGCCAAGGACATGCAACTGCCCGACGGTACCGCCGAGCAGGTGCGCAAGGCCATCGCGTACATGCATACGGGGGGCAAGATGGGTGAGCAGCAGGCCGACGACCTCATGGCCGAGGTCGCCGTGGCCACACAGACCACGGACATGGATCAGCGGCGCATCGGCATGACGACCTGGTGTGAAACCCAGAAAACCAAGCTCGCCGGCTTCATTCGCGCCAAGAACTAGCGCTGGCGGGCCGGAACCGCCATCACGAAGCAGTGTGCCGGCCTTGTGTTCCTGCTCGGGAACAAGTCCGGCCGCCGCAGCTTATCGGGCAGCAAGCAAAAGCGGGAGACTGCCATGAAAACCACCATGACACCTGCAATGAGCCTCGCAAGGATGATGCTGGCTGGAGCCTTGGTGCTCTCCCTCGACTCGGCAGCCTTGGCCGAGCAGGCGCAGACGGGAACGGTGACCCAGGTCAATCGCCTCAACGGCACCGTCGCGATCCGCCAGACCCAGTCCGGAACAGTCGGCTCGGCCCCCGGTGCCGCAGAAGAGTTCAAAGCGCCCAGCGCGTCGCTGGACAGCTTGCACGCCGGCGACAGGGTCAACTTCACCGCGACGGAAACAAGCGGGGTCAAGACCATCACGAAAATCGACCGGCAATAGCGAAATCCGCGGGCACCGCTGTTCGATGTGAAGGTCGCGGCACCGACCCGCCATCCTCGGTTGACCAATTTCAGATCGTCCGTCCCGGGCGGGTGAGTCGACGATAAGCGCTCAGTACGGCGGCGGCTTGCGCTGCCGTTGCCCCTGGGCCGCCTCCATCCACCAGGCAAGATCGTCGGCGAAACGGGGGAATGCACGCTCCAGCGCCTTGCCACCCTCGCCGGTCGGCTTGCCGTCCGGGGCCAGGGTCTGCGCGATCGGGCCGACCGCGATCGTGCTCGACACCACCACCATGCCCATCTCCGACAGCGTCCCGTGCCATGCGATCGCAGCACGGGCGCCGGCGAAACGCCCCGCCGAATAGCTCGCGATCGCCGCGGGCCGCCAGAACCATTCCTCGAGAAAATGATCGGTGAGGTTCTTCAGGCCCGGCTGCACGCCCCAATTATATTCACCGGTGACGAAGACGAAGCCGTCGGCGCCGCGGATCTGGCCGGCGAGCTTTTCCAGCGCGGGCGGCGCCTCGCCTTTCGGGTATTCCTTGTACATGCGGTCGAGCATCGGCAGGCCGATGGCCTTGGCATCGATCAGTTCGACCTCGTCACCACGGCCGCGCAGGCCATCGACGACAAACTGCGCAAGGCGGATGCCCATGCGATCGGAGCGGTAGGAGCCGTAGAAGACGAGAATGTTGCTCATGACGATACCCTATCATGCCCGGGCCGCCTGACCATGGACCGATGGCGAGAGCACCTTAGCCGCTTCGGACCGGGAAGCGGGACCGCAACAACCAGCGTTCGGTGTCATATCAGGCCGCGCACGCTCCGCACATACATGAATCGGATGAACCGTGACTGGTGTCCTAATTTGACGCCGGTGGCTCATACCATACGGTCACGACGATGCAGGGATGGGTCCCGTCAGTTGGCTTCTCAGCTATCGCGGTAACCACTGTTTCCATTTTTATGATGGTCGCTGAACCCAGGTCATCCAGCCAAGCGTTGATCTGTTCCTCGATCACGCTCGGCTTCTCATCCATAAACATTCTGACTTTCAACGGCCTTGGCATCTGACTCGTCCGCTCCACAAATCCCTCGAGTGATCTTAGCCTGTTCGTCACGTTCGACGCCATAGTCGGCGCGACGCACAACGACTTGTGAAAGGTTCAGCATCGAAGAACTAAACCATTTGACCCACGTCCATATCGGCACCAAACGCGCGCTCTGCAGCATGCTTGTGCGTTCATGACCTGCCTGCTAGCATGATCCCCAGCGCCGATTTGACGATCTGCTTGCGGGCGCTTTTACAAATGCAGCTAAAAACGGACCTCTTCCCCTGCAGCCCGCATGACGTTCGTCGTTGGCCGACCCATCATGGAGGCTGGACGATGACATTTGCCGCGATCGCCGATATCCACGGCAACTGCCTCGCGCTCGAGGCGGTACTCGCCGATATCGCCGCCATCGGCATCACGGAGGTGGTCAATCTCGGCGATCACGTCTCAGGCCCGCTCGAACCGCGACGCACGGCCGATCTCCTGATCGAACGTGATTTTGTTTCCATTCGCGGCGATCAGGACCGGCGGCTGGTCGAACTCGGGCCGCCCGGGGCGTCCCAGCGCTGGGATCACGCGCAACTGGATCGCAGGCATCTCGACTGGATGGCGGGCCAGCCGCCGACACTGGTTTATCGCGATGACGTCCTGCTCTGCCACGGTTCGCCGCGAGACGACGCGGCCTGGTGGCTGGATCGCGTCGCCGCGGACGGAACGATCCAGGCGAGCGCCGTCGCCGACATCGAGGCCGAGGCGACTGACGTGGCGGCCTCGCTGATTCTGTGCGCGCACACGCACATTCCTCGCGTGGTGCGGCTCAGGGACGGCCGTCTCGTCGTCAATCCCGGCAGCGTCGGCTGCCCGGGATATGACGGCCGCAAGCCGGTCTATCACAAGGTGCAGACCGGAACGCCCGATGCCTGCTACGCCATCCTCGCGCGTTCGCCGCCAGGCTGGCGCGTCACCTTCCGCTATGTGCCCTATGACCATATGGCGATGGCCGAACTGGCAAGAACAAATGGCATGCCGGTCTGGGCCAGCGCGCTGGCCACCGGCTGGGTGGCGTGAGCTTTCTGCGCGGAGATCGGCTTTCAGGCCAGCAGCGATGCGGCCTGACGCGCGGCGTCGATCGCGGCGGCCTGGTGCGGCAGCAACTCCCGGGCAGGCTGACCGACCAGCCGCTCGGCGACCGGATTCGGAATCCCCGAGGCTATTCCCGACAGCTCCTCGAAGATCGGCAAGGCCAGGAACGGCGCGCTCGGCGCGTGATAGCCGCCCTCGTGCGACAGCACCAGTCGCCCGGAACAATGCGCAGCCGCCGCCTCGCGCACCGCCTTCGTCATGAAGCGGAAGTCTTCCGGTCCGAGCGCCATGCGCCCGAGCGCATCGTTGTTGCCGGCATCGAGCCCGCAGGCGACGAAGATCAGCTCGGGCCTGAAGACGTCGAGCGCGGGCAGCACGATCTGCTCGAAGGCCCGGCGATAGGCGCCGCCGCCGCAGCCCGCCGGCAGCGGCACGTTGATCGCCGTGCCCTGCCCCTTGCCCGTTCCGGTCTCCGCCAGCCCGCCGTGGATCGCCTCCGTCATCCGCGGAAAATTGCCTTCCTGATGCAGCGAGATCGTCAGCACGCTGGGGTCGTCATAGAAGCACATCTGCGTGCCGTTGCCGTGATGCACGTCCCAGTCGACGACGGCGATGCGGCCGACGCCATGCCGCGCCTGGGCGTGACGCGCTGAAACCGCGATGTTGTTGAAGACGCAGAAACCCATACCGCCATCGGGGACGGCGTGATGCCCGGGCGGACGCACCAATGCGTAGGCGTTACCGACCCGGCCCGTCAGCACGGCGTCGGTGGCGGCCATGGTGGCGCCGGCCGCCAATAGCGCGATCTCGTAGCCGCCGCTGCCGAGAAAGGCCGACGCGCCGAGCTGCCCGCCATAGCCATCCGATTTCACTTTCACCTCATCGAGCAGCCGCCGCGTGTGAACGCGGAGGATGTCGTCGGCCTCGGCCGGCTTCGGCGTGATCACGTCGAGCGCTGCGATCAGTCCGCAGGCATCGAGCAGGTTCTTGATCCGTCGCTTCGCTTCCGGATTTTCCGAGGCCTCTCCGGGCTGCACCGGAAACACCCCGCGCAACGGTCCGGCAAAGGCCCCGGCGTCGAACCACATCATTTTCTCATGCCAGACCAGTGCCGTCGTCATCGTCAATCCTTGTGTCTGATCCCAGATCGCTACTGCAAGCGGCTCGGCGCAGCGCATCCGCGTCGATCGATACGCCAATCATCGTCTGTTTGCTCAGCCCCAGAAGAAAAGCTTACTTATTGGCCGGCTTCGCGCGCTTCTCCGGATCTGCGCCGTCGTAAAACAACCACATTCCCGAAAGGCGCGCGTTACAGGGAACGTCTGCCCAGATTTACAACGGCATCGTGCCGCATATAACATCAATTCATCGAACATCACATCTGCTGGGTCTTCATTGCAATGCGCGCCTATGTGGTAATGCTTCTATTAGCCTCGACATCTTCCGCTCTTGCACAGACCATGCCTGCCAACAAACAACGCTTCGCACCTGTCCCGTTCATCGCTCCCCCCAGGGCGGAACTTAGCGCTTGGCAGTTGGCCGAATGGTCCGCTCACGTCAAAAAGTGTGTCCGTGGTTATGGTCCGACAAGGAATTTGGTCGACATATCCATAGAAATCGGGCCGGATGGCATGATCACCGGGGCCCCGAAAATCGCCTCTCCAATCGACAGCGATGAATTCAGGGAGGACGTCAAAAAAGTCGTCAAGAGGCTTCATCAGTGTGAGCCCTTCATTGTCGACCCATATGGAAGGGTCAAGCGCTCGTTCATACAACCGTTCACATTTCCGCCGATAGAGTTTGACGGCGAAATGCCAGCGACGATCGGGGCGCATTTCAAAAAGTGCTGGAGAGCACCGCTGACGGGGCCAGATGTCAAGGTCGAGTTGAAGTACAACCCCGATGGAAGCTTCGCGGAGCCTCCACATCCCTTGGATCAGGACAGCAGCCCAGCATATTCGAGTGCCCTCGCTGAAGTGATCGATCAGCTGAGCAAGTGCCCCCGGCTGGAATTTTCACAAGACAAGTATTCGCAGCTACAAAGATTCACATGGACATTCAGGACCATTGAGAGCGCTGCTGCCGATAAATCAAAAACAGACGTGATGCCGATAGGTTCCGATAAAGACCGACAAAGCGGCGACCATCAATGAGTCCGCCTTGCCGCGGTTTGTTTAGCGGGTGGGCGCGGCTTCGGCTCCGATCTGCTCCCTGACGGCCGCTTCGAACTGGCTGGCGGGGGCGGCAAAGGTCCGTCGCGTCTCCTCGTGAAAGGCCGAGAAGATGCCGACCACGGTGGGGATGCCATTCACATCAGCCAGGATCGGGGAGCCCGAATAGCCGAAATTCGCCAGGCACTGCACGACCAGCAACCGATTGTCCCCGCTCAAATCGGCGCGGCAGTTGCGCTGCGCGGTCGGGGAATAGCGCCGTTCCTGGCCATAGCCGATCTCGGAAATGGTCCCGGCCACGGTGGCGGCCCGCAGGTCCCCGCGTGTTAGCGCCTTCACCGCGACCGGCCGCGACGGCACGGGGTCTTTCAGCACGATCAGGGCCCAGTCGGCCGGCGATCGATCGAGCGTCCATTTGTCCTTCAGGGTCGGAACGAAATCCTTCGCCACGATGAACTTCTCCGCGGCCGAGGATGATGCAGGCGTTCCCTTGTCCATGCCGGCCAGGAAGTGGACGTTGCCGGGGCTGATCAGCTCCGTTCCGTTCAACAGGCAATGCGCGGCGGTCAGCACGAGCCGCGGTGCAATGAGCGTGCCCGTGCACCAGCCGCCGGTGCTGAAATGCGCGACCGAGACGACGCCGATCGCCGAGGCCGGCCAGATCGAGGGATCCGCCACTTCTCCGATATGCCGATCGAGGCCGAGCAGGTCTTCGGCGCGCGGGTTGACGACGCCGGCCAGCGATGATTCAGGCTTTGCCGTCGAGTGCGCGATGATCTCCTGGGCCTGGGCGCGCTCTGCCTCGGTGAGCTTCACATTCTGGACGATCCGTGCCGCGGATCGGACGCCTCCCCGACCGGCCATGACCATGAGGGCATAGCCCTGCACGGAATTCTTCGGAACACCCCGGCCGTCCAGAGTCATCAGGCCAATCATGTACTGGGCCTGGGCAAACCCCTGCGCGGCGGCCCGGGCGAACCATCGCGCGGCTTCCGCATCATCGAGCCGCGCGCCGTCCCCATTGACATGGGCGAGACCGATAAAATGCTGCGCGACCGCAAGGCCCTGGTCCGCGGCCTTGCTATACCAGGTGAGCGCTTCGACCGGGTTTCGCTGCAAACCCCAGCCATAGGCGTGCATGAATCCGATATCGAACTGGGCCCGCGGATCGCCCTTCTCGGCCAGCGGTGACAGCCGCCGCAGCGCGGCGGCGTACTCGCCCCCACGGGCCGCGGCGACAGCCTCGTCGAGCTCCGCTGCTGCCGCCGGAGCAACCGGGCCGAGAACCAGGATGAGGAGTGCGAGAGCTCTGGCGATCATGCGTATCCACTGCGGGCCGGCTGGTAACAAGATGGACCGGCCAGACGGCACGATCAAGACGGCGACCGTATGACTCGGCAGGGACTTCATTGGCAGTGTGTGGGCAGATTTGATCGAGTGAGTGCGAATAGTGTCGGCTTGACGCTACAAAGGGAATCTCGCCAGCAGTCGGCTTTCTTGATCCGTTGCGGACATGCCCCGTTGGACTATGTTGCAGTCATGGAACTGTCTATTAAAGACCAGCTATGGTGGGGTGCCGACCTCTGCCTGTCTACTTGGGCCGGCTATCAAAGCCGTCGTGGCCCTTACGGTAGCGTAGATTGTCCGTCGCCCTCTGATGGGAGTGTCAGGTTTATCTTTGCGCCAGAAGGGAGGGATCTTGCTCCCCTCAATGAGCAAGAAGTCGCTCTCACGCTTTGGTTTGAACTCAATGAGCCTGCCGTATCCAAGGCAGTCAAAGAGGCTGTGATCGATTGGTGTTCGCCAAACAATACTGTCCGAAACAAGGGTTTTGATTTCGGCGAAGAGTTTCCATCCATAGCCAGTGAGAATGAGCTAAGACAATTCGCAGGTCTCCACACAGTCTACATGCATCAGATCATAAGCAGCGGGGTGCCATACTTGGGCTATGAGTTTGGATGCCAATGGGAGGAAGAACACGGCCTGGGCGTCCTTATGCATGGTGGCCGGTGTGTTGAAGTGGGATTTGCCGATACCGCTATGCTGCTATGGATCGCAAAAAAGCACGAAATGGAGCACGGCCGATCATAGCTGCCAATTCCGCTGTTAACTGACGTCGACGTCTTGCTGCGCGTCCGCATGGCGCCGGAAACATGAACGGCCCACGCAGGTACAACGAACCGGACAACAACGCGCTGCCCCAAAAAAGCGCGGTGCGAGATCATCCCGCACCGCGCTTGTCAATCTCTGGTCACGCGATCAACGCGCGTGAGAGCTGTCTCAGCTATAGATCTCGAACAGCCCGGCGCCGCCCTGTCCCCCGCCGATGCACATCGTGACGACGCCCCACTTGGCCTTGCGGCGCTGGCCTTCCTGCAGGATGTGGCCGGTCAGGCGCGCGCCGGTCATGCCGAACGGATGCCCGATCGCGATCGAGCCGCCATTGACGTTGTACTTCGCCGGATCGATGCCGAGCTTGTCGCGGCTGTAGAGGCACTGGCTGGCGAAGGCCTCATTCAACTCCCAGAGATCGATGTCGTCGATCTTGAGGCCATGGCGCTTCAACAGCTTCGGGATCGCGAACACCGGGCCGATCCCCATCTCATCGGGCTCGCAGCCGGCCACGGCCCAGGCCACGAAGCGGCCGAGCGGCTGCAGGCCGCGCTTCTCGGCATCCTTGGCTTCCATCAGCACGACCGCGGCGGCGCCGTCGGAGAGCTGGCTGGCATTGCCGGCGGTGACATACTTGCCCGGCCCCTTCACCGGCTCGAGCTTGGCCAGGCCCTCCATCGTCGTCTCGGGCCGATTGCACTCGTCGCGCGTCACCGTGTAGTCGACGATGCTCTCTTCCTTGGTCTCCTTGTTGACGACCTTCATCCTGGTCTTCACCGGGACGATTTCGTCCTTGAACTTGTTGGCCTGCTGCGCGGCGGCCATGCGGCGCTGCGACTCCAGCGAGAACTCGTCCTGATATTCGCGGCTGATGTTGTAGCGCTCGGCGACGATGTCGGCGGTATCGATCATCGCCATGTAGATCGCGGGCGCATGGGTCAGCAGTTCGCTGTCCAGCGCCTCCTTCGGCATCACCGGGGTGGGAACGGAAATGCTCTCGACGCCGCCGGCGACGATGCATTCGGCGCCGTCGGCGCGGATATGGTTCGCCGCCATCGCGATGGTCTGCAGCCCCGACGAGCAGAAGCGGTTGACGGAGACGCCGGCCGTGGTCTTCGGCATGCCGGCGAGCAGTGCTGCCTCGCGGCCGATGTTGCGGCCGCCATGGGCGCAATTGCCGAGATAGCAATCCTCGACGTAATCCTTGTCGACGCCGGCGCGTTCCACCGCATGCTTGATGGCATGGGCCGCGATGGTCATCGGCGGGGTGATGTTGAATCCGCCGCGACCGGATTTCGCCAGCCCGGTCCGCGCATAGGACACGATGACGGCTTCACGCATGTTTCTCTCCCTGGATCATGATTTTCCTGTCATTCCGTAGCATGCGGGATTGTCGTGGTCGATCGTTTCCGCGTCCGGCATGACGGCTCATCGACGTCATAGCGCCCGCAAAAACGGCGGAGGTGCGGCGTAAGCCCAACTGGAATTGCGCCCCGCGAAATTCGAGAGCGCGGCAATGCCGGACTCCCGTCGGCGTCACGCCTGCCCGGCTGCGGAGCCGAGATAGCCGCCGGCCAGCAGATGGTCGCGCACCAGCGCGCGCGCCCGGTGCAACCGGCTCTTCACGGCATCCACGGAGATGCCGAGTTGGTCGGCCGTTTCCGGCGCGGTCAGTTCATCGATGTCGCGCAGGACGAGAACCCTGCGATAGGGCTCCGGCAGGATCGCGATGGCCGCGACCAGATCCTTGCGCAGGGCCAGCGGCAGCGGCTCCTGCCGCAGCCGCTCCTCGATCGCGGAGTCCAGCGCATCCAGCCGGCCGCGGGCACGCAGCAGGCGGTAGCATTCGCGCTCGATGATCCGGAACAGCCAGGACGCGAAGGCAGCTGCCGTGCGCAGCGCGCCGATCCGGCGATAGAGCTGCCACAACGCGATCTGCACCGCGTCCTCGGCATCGTCCCGGTTCGAACAGGCCCGCCGCGCGAAACGCCGCAGATCGGGCTGACAGACGACGAGCAACTGCTCGACGGCAGCGGCATCGCCGCCGCACGCCGCCTCGACCAAGCGCGGTTCCGCCAGCATCATTTGTCCGCCCCGATAGTTCTGCGCCCGACCATGGCGCACATCGGACAGAAGCCTGCGAAACCGGTCACGGCAAGCATCAATCCGGTCCCTACTCCGATCCAGTTCCCCAGCGCGCCTGGCGCGAACTGATAGGCCATCACGGCGACGATGACGCCCATGGCGACGCGCAAGGCGCGTTCCCATCCGGGCAGGTTGGTCTTGAGATATAGCATGTGGCTCTCCTGGGTTATTGTGAGTGTCCAGAAGTCCAGAGGGGCGAAATCAGCAAAAGGGTTCGCGGGTCGTGAAAAGAATGCGACCCGCCGCGGGGCGATTTTGCACGTGTGTCATGGTGCGACCTTCTCCGCCGTCGTCGTCCGGCTTGTCCGGACGATCCAGTATTCCAGAGACGTCCGTCATAAAACCGATGAGCCGCGGCGTACTGGATCCCCCGCATGCGCGGGGATGACGGCCACGGGCGTGGCGAGTTCTTTGTCATTGCGAGGAGCGCTTGCGGCGATGCAGTCCGTCTTTCGAAATGTGTCGCGCGATGGTTTGCTTCGCTGGCATTCAAACCGGGCGCCCACAAGGGGCGCCCCTACAATCGGGGAATCGGTAGGGGCGACCCTCGTGGTCGCCCTTTTCGACGAACCAATCTCTGCGAGGTCCGCACCATGTCCGATCCACATCATCTGCAACGCTTCGTCGAGGCGCAAGACAGCGTCTACGCCAATGTCCGCGCCGAACTCACAGCCGACCGCAAGCGCAGCCACTGGATGTGGTTCGTCTTTCCGCAGGTCGCGGGGCTCGGCTTCAGCGCGATGGCGCAGCGGTTTGCGATCGGCTCGCGCGCGGAGGCGCTGGCTTTTCTCGCGCACGACATCCTCGGACCGCGCCTGATCGAATGCACCGGGCTCGTGGTGAGCGTGACCGGCAAAACCATCCACGATATCCTGGGTTCGCCCGACGATCTCAAATTCCACTCGTCGATGACGCTGTTCGCTGCGGTGTCCGACCATCCGCTGTTCACTGAAGCCATCGCCAGATATTTCGCAGGCGCAAAGGATCAGGCAACGCTCGATATTCTCAGTCAGTTGGATGGCCCGCGGCGCTAGCGTGGTGCCCCGCCCCCGGCCGGTCGAACGAGCCCGCAACCCGATGGCAAAACCTGCATTTTCCGGGGCTCATCGGCCAATCCTGCCGATCTGCCCTTCTCAGAAACGACTGGTCGCCCCGCCCCCGGCGCAGTAGATTTGCACCATGACAGTCACAGACATTGCGAGCAGGACCTATAATCACGGCTGGCGGCTAGACCCGATCGTGCGCAGCCTGCTCGACACCGATTTCTACAAGTTGCTGATGCAACAGATGATTCGGCAATTCTATCCGGATCAGAACGTGACCTTTTCGGTCATCAACCGGACCAGGACCGTGCGCCTCGGCGAGATCATCGACGAGGGCGAGCTGCGCGCCCAGCTCGACCATGCCCGCACCATCCGCTTCGCCAAGAAGGAACTGATCTGGCTCGCAGGCAATACGTTCTACGGCAAGACCCAGATGTTCTCGCCGGACTTCATCAACTGGCTCTCGACCTTCAGCCTGCCCGAATACGAGCTGCACAAGGTCGACGGCCAGTACGAGCTGCATTTCCACGGACCGTGGGCGCACACCACGATGTGGGAAATTCCGGCGCTCGCCATCCTCAACGAGTTGCGCTCGCGCCAGGCCATGAAGGGCCAGGGCCGCTTCGAACTCGACGTGCTCTATGCCCGCGCCAAGGCCAAGCTCTGGGCCAAGGTCGAGCGGCTTCGCAAGCTGGACGGCCTGCGCCTGTCGGATTTCGGCACGCGCCGGCGCCATGGCTTTCTGTGGCAACGCTGGTGCGTCGAGGCGGTCAAGGAAGGCCTTGGGGCGTCGTTCACCGGCACCTCGAACGTGCTGCTGGCGATGGACAATGATCTCGAAGCGATCGGCACCAATGCCCATGAGCTGCCGATGGTGGCCGCAGCGCTCGCCAATGACGACGAGGAATTGCGCTGGGCGCCCTATCGCATTCTCGATCAATGGCGCCAGACCTATGGCGGCAACCTCCTGATCGCACTGCCCGACGCCTTCGGCACCAAGCCGTTCCTGCGCGACGCGCCGGACTGGGTCGCGGACTGGACCGGCTTCCGTCCCGACAGCGCGCCGCCGATCGAGGCCGGCGAGGAAATCATCAAATGGTGGAAGCAGAAGGGCCGCGATCCCCGCGACAAGCTCCTGGTGTTTTCCGACGCCATGGATGTCGGCTCGATCGAGGAGACCTATCGCCGCTTCGCCGGGCGGGTGCGGATCAGCTTTGGCTGGGGTACCAATTTGACCAATGATTTTGTCGGCTGCGCGCCGGACGGATCAGTCAATCTCGATCCGATCTCGATCGTCTGCAAGGTCACGTCGGTTGACGGCAGGCCCGCGGTGAAGCTGTCGGACAACATGGAAAAGGCCACCGGCGTGCCCACGGAGATCGAACGTTACGTGCGCGTGTTCGGCAATGCGGGGCGGGTTCGCACCGCGGTGCATGTCTGACGGGGTTCAGCTGCGTTCGTTGCGGAAAAACCGCAGCAGCGCGTCCCTGCTGCGGCTCACCATGTAGTCCGATCCGGCGAGGCTCAGATGGATGCGGCTGGTGTAGAGCCAGAGGCCGTCTTTCGTCACCGGGCACGCGACGTCGCAGAAATAGTCGACCGGTCGCAGCAGCGCGACGCGGTCGGGCGAGCTATCGCGGGCGCCGGCCAGGATCTGGTCGATCGGCGCCACCGATTGGTCCGCGACGCTGCGGCCGATGACCGGACACGGCGCCTGCGGCGCGTGCGGAAGCGGCCCAGGCAACAGCCGCGGCTGGTCGATCGGACAGCCCGGATCGACCTGGGCGCCGACGAGCAGGACGCGGTGGCCCTCCGCCACCAGCTTCTCGACCGTCGGTCGCAGCGCCAGTTGCAGCTTCCGGTAGGAGTCCTTGACCGGTGGCAGCGCCGCCGCCTCGGGCGTGTCAACATCGATGGAGGCATCGTCATAGAGCCTCCAGAGCTGAGTGAAGACAATGGGCAGCGTGTTTCCCTCGATCTGCTCCAGGGCATGATCGCGCGCGGCCCGGCAGAACTCGCGCCGCGCCGGATTGGACGACGTGACCCCGTACAGCATCGGACAGCCGGGGCCGCCCGCGGCTTGATAATCGAGGTGAAGTTCGCGCAGGATCGGCTTCATGCCATAGGCATATTGTCCCATCAGCGAGTCGCCGAGAAACTGCACCCCGACCGGGCCTTCGGTGCCGCCGAGGTCGGCGCTGCCGGGAAATTCCTGCAGATGCAAGGTTTGCAGCTGGGCGGCCGGCAGGCGCCACAGAAAGCCCCTCTGCAGGAATGTCAGGTGCGTGAGGACCGCCAGCGGCAGCACCACCACCACGAGGACGGCCGCGTTTTTCGCAAAGCTCACCGCCGGCACGCCGGGGGACTGGATGAACCGGCGTTCGATAAGGACGTACATCGCGCTGGCCACGACCAGCATCGACGCCAATAGCGCGACGCTGCCGATGGCCGTGTCGACGCCATCGCCGACAATGAAGCGCGCGAAAAAGATGATCGGCCAGTGGCAGAGATAAAGCGAATAGGACATCGCCCCGACCGCCATCATCGGCCTGACGACCAGGAGCCGCGCGGCGAAAGTCTCGCTGCCCGCCAGGATCGTCGCGGCGGCGCCGAGACAGGGCAGCAGCGAGGCGATCGCCGGATATGGCATGTCCGATCGCAGCACCAACACGCTCGCCACCACACCGGCCACGCCGGCGCCGGACAGAATGTTCGCCGAGGCAGGGCCAAGCTTCACGCGCGGTTCGACAAACAGGATCAGCGCGCCACAGCCAAATTCATAGATCCGAAACGGCGCCAGAAAGAACACGGCCGACGCGTCGGTCCGGGATACGACGATCGAGGCCAGGAAGGATGCCAGCGAGGCCACCGCGATGGCGCCGAACGTGACGCCGTATTTCCGCGCGGCCACGATCAGGAGCGGCCATGCCAGATAGAACTGCTCCTCGAGCGACAACGACCAGAAATGCAGCAGCGCGAGATCGTCCGAATTCGGCGCGAAATACTGATGCGATTCCCGCCAGTACTGGATGTTCGCAATCGACAGCAGCGCGTGAGTCGCTTCCTTCGCGATGTCGAGAAACATCAGCGGCGAACACCACAAGGCTGCGACGATGTAGGTGACGAGCACGGTGAAAATCAGGGCGGGAAATATCCGGCGGGTCCGGCGGACGTAGAAATTGGCGAAGGTGAAGCCGTCGGCGTCAAGATCAGACAGAATGTTCCGCGTGATCAGATAACCGGAAATCACGAAAAAGATGTCGACGCCGGCAAAGCCGCCGGCCACGCCGGGAATTTTCAGGTGGAACAGCACCACGCCGAGGACCGCGATGGCCCTCAACCCGGCGATCTCGGGCCTAAACTGACTTGTCATGGACTTGCGGATCGCGATCGCCTCAAACGGCTCCAGCCGGTCTCGAATGCAAGGATGGTTCAGCAACAACTGGACACGAATCATCGCGGCATCGCGGCAACAATTCGTCGCAATCGTGTCTATGCAGGTGCGTTCCAGCGGCCGGCCCCTCGCCGGGAGCGCCGGATTGCTATCCGATCCGCTTCAGGACATCGATGTCATGCATGGCGCCGGAGAGGGCACCGTTGCGATCCCGGATGAACGATCCCAGATCGGCGAGAACCGTGTTGATCATCCGGAGATTCTTGAACATGTCCTCGATCTGGGCCACGATGCTGTTGTAGCCTTCCTGGGTCTGCACGAGTTGTCCGCGCGTTTCCTGGATATTGTCGCCAAGGGAAGACAGCGACGTCTCCATGCCGCCGATCGAGGCGTGCGTACGCGAAAGGCTCGTCCTGGTATCCTGCGCCAGTTTCTTGACCTCGTTGGCGACGACGGAAAATCCGCGCCCGGCTTCCCCGGCACGGGCCGATTCGATGGTCGCATTGAGTGCAAGAAGGTTGGTCTGGCCGGCAATCGTGTCGATGATCTTGAGGATTTCCCGCAAGCCCCCCATGGCCTGCGTCAGGCCCGTGAATTCCTGCGAAAGCGCGGTCGTATCAGTCGCCTTCGCGGCCGACTGCGCGCTCGCCAGGATCACCGAATGAATCTTCTCGACGATCGTGTTGATGGATGCGGTTTGATGCAGGGCATCCTCGACCTTGCCGCTGAGCGTGGCGCTCGCTCCCAGATATTCGGTCAGGCGAGCGACGATGCCGTCCTTGATCTTGTTCAGGAGCACCATGCGGTTGAGATGACCGCGCGTGAAATAGTCGACGAAATGCGCGTAGTGAACCGGGAACATGTCGATGAAGGGATCGCGAAGCGGCTGCTCGCGCGTGTCGAAGAAGACGACCGCCGTCAGCGTCTGGTTGATGTTGATGCCGAACAGTTCGCCAAACGTGGAAAATCCCGCGACGGGCATCGGCCAGATGCCCGACATGTTCCGCAGCGAATTCTCGTTGTTCAAGCGGCGCAGGATGCAGTCGTTGAGGATGGCGCCGATCGCGGGCGGCTTGCCACGCAGAAACGCCTCCAGATCGCGCCTCGTCTGCTCGACGAAATCAGTTGCTTCCAGCAGTTCCAACTTGTCGCCGGAGTTCACGTCGCAGAAGAAGGAAACGACGCCGGTCTCGGGATTGATGTCGGCAACGGAGCGGACAAACAGGCCAGCGCCCACCTCGATGCCGAAGGAATATTTCGTCATTTTCGACATGACGTTTGCCGGCGTCGTCTTCAGCGTCTCCGCGAGCACCGTGGCAAACGGACGAATTTCGTTGAGGCGCGTGTCGAGCACGCCGGAGACGGTGCGCCGATTGGGGTCCGCGCCCATCACAACGAACGAGGCGCCCGCCTTCTTGAAATTCTGGCTCTTGAATACGCTGTAGCCGCGTCCAGGCGCCAGCTTCATGAAGACGATCAGGGCCTGGTTTTCCAGAATTTGCCGGCCGTCGAAGATATATGTGTTCTTGAAGTCGAGCTTGCCGCCGGCGGATCCGCCGACGAAGGCGCATGGAAACTTGCCGGTTCGATAGACCGCCTCCATGAAATAGTTCTCGGAAGCCGAAACCCCGTCCACCAGGGCAAAGGCGATGGTATCGCGGACATCGATGGTAAAGCGCGTGTTGACCGACGACAACGAGCGCGCGATCGCATCGATGCGCGCGTCATGCGCCGTCGACGGCGCGCCCTTGCGGATGTCCTCGTTATGCAACGGAACGCCGTGAATGCTCACGGCTTCGAGCAGATCGGCAGGGAAGACCTGGACCACCACGGACGACCAACTTGCGCCGGTTGGCTTGTAGAGAGTGCCGCTCGTCGCCGCGCACAATTCTCCCGCCGTCGAAACTGCGACGACCGGCGTCGTGCCGGCCAATTTCTGCAACGCCGATGTGACGCGCGAAAAATCGCTGTGTGGCGAGACGTAGGCGACGGCCAATGGAGACTGAACGCCGCTGATTGCAAAATCTCCCGGCGAAATATTTCCGAGCCTGTCGTCAGTCTCCAGGACGCGAATCGAGCAGGCTTCCAGGCGACGGACCGGCGCCTCCTGCTCCACCCGAAGGGTATCGGCGACCACCTGCGGCCGCCTTGCAATGGCCTGGGAAAACGATTTCAGCATCAAAAACCTCTTGGTGCGGCGCGACGCGATTCAAGAGGTTTCTAACGATTCGTGATTGCAATTTCGTTTATATCGCGCCGATGGAGTGCAGCAGCGAACCCGTATAATTACGGTCGCGTCGCCACGGATGCGGTCTTGTCGGTCACGAGCCTCTGCCCTCGCCGCTCGCGCGAACAGCATCTTCTCACTCCGCAAATCCGACATAGCGCACGACATCGTCGTTCGGTTTCCAGTCGGAACGCACCGCGTTGGCGGGAAACGATTCGTCCGGATAGCCCACGCACGTTACGACGGGTCTGCACCGGCGTTTCGTAATCCATTCCCCGTTCTCTCATTTGGTTCTGGCGGCACTTGTCGACCGCTTTCCATCCGGCTTCAATAACCTGAGCGTGAACGCCCCGGTCAAGTCCGGCCATCGCTCGAGAGCGGGTTGCCGCGCCTCATCGGGGATTCTATCGTGAGCGACATTTCGCTGGGAGGAAAAACAACAATGGCCGCTCCGCTCGATCCAGTCGTTGCCCAGATCATTCCGCTGTTGCCGATGCGGGATCCCGAGGCGATGACACCGCAGAACGCACGTGAGGCACTGCGGGCGCTGGCCGCTGCCCGCGCCCACATTCCGGCGCCGCCAGTCAAGACAACGCAGGACATCGTGGTGCAGGGGGCGACAGGACCGCTCGCCGCGCGGGTCTATCGCGTGTCCGACGGGACATCTCCGACGGTGGTGTTTTTCCATGGCGGCGGCTGGGTCGCGGGCGACCTCGAGACCCACGACCGACAGGCGCGCTATCTTGCAATCGAGACCGGCGCCGTGGTCGTTTCCGTGGATTATCGGCGGCCGCCCGAGGTACGGTTTCCCGGCGCCTTCGAGGACGCATTTTCCGCCATCCGTGATGTCGCAGGCCGCATTGGGGAATTCGGCGGCGATCCCGATCGCCTCGGAGTCGCCGGCGACAGCGCGGGCGGCAATCTCGCAGCAGCAAGCGCAATCGCCTGCCGCGATGCCGGCATCAGGCTCGCCGGACAGATGCTGGTCTATCCTGTCACCGATGCGTTCGGACATTTCGCGGATGCCGGCGAGAATGCCCGCTTCCCGTCGCGCGCCGAGAATGCTGAGGGCTATTTCCTCTCGCGCGCCGTGATGGAATGGTTCTGCGGGCATTATCTCGCAGACAGGATCCACGGCGCGGATTGGCGCGTCTCGCCGCTGCGGGCCGGAAGCCTTTCCGGGGTTGCTCCAGCCGTGGTCTGCACCGCCTGGTTCGATCCTCTGCGTGACGAAGGCAAGGCTTATGCGAAGGCGCTGCAGGCCGCGGGCGTGCCGACCACGCAGCACGAGGGCTTCGGTCTGATCCACGGCTATTTCGGCCTCGGCGATGCCTCGGATACCGCGAAGGCCGAGGCGCAGCGCGTGCGCGGCGATTTCAGATCGCTGCTCGCGAAGGGCTCGCAAACATAGGCATACGGCAAAAATAGTTGCGTTTCTGAACAGGCGTTAAGTTTGGGAGCTTGATCGCGTCACGATTCCACGGTCCAATCCCGGGCGTTATTTTGGCCCCAGGGAGACTACGCCATGAAGAAACTTTTCCTCGTTGCAGTTCTTGCCACCTTCGCCGCCGGCTCGGCGTTTGCCGAAGATTCCTGCGATACAAAGGCCATGGGCAAGGACGGCAAGCCGCTCGCCGGCGCCGCCAAGACCAGCTTCATGAAGAAGTGCATGATGGAAAGCTGCTCGGCCAAGGCAGTCGGCTCCGACGGCAAGAAGCTCGCGGGCGCTGCCAAGAACAGCTTCATGAAGAAGTGCGAAGCCGGCACCTGAGACCTGACTCGAAAAAGCTCGCTCCGCGACGAGCCGGAGCGGGCTCCCGTTTTTCGCGAATCGACATGGACGATGGCGACTTGTTTGATCAGGCACCTCGGCTGCGCGCTGTTTTCGGCGCTCCTGATTTCGCCGGCTGCAGCCCAACCGGAGACGGTTTTCTTCCCAAGCGCTGACGGCACCACCGACATCGTCGGCTACCTGTTCAGACCGCAGCGGCCTGGTCCCCGCCCGGCCGTCGTCATGCTGCACGGTCGCGCCGGACCCTACTCCTCCAATGTCAATGCCGACTGCTCCCTGGTCGCACGATCGGCCGCATCACCCTGCAACGCATCGGGGCTGTCGAAACGTCACAAGATGTGGGGCGAGTACTGGGCCAGTCGCGGCTATGTCGCGCTGCTGCCGGACAGTTTTGGCCCGCGCGGCAAGGCACATGGTTTCGGCCGCAATACCCATGACGATCCCGAACGCGAGAGCGTCAACGAAAGGACCGTACGACCGCTCGATGCCGAGGGCGCGCTCAATTATCTGCGCGGGCGGAAGGATATCCTCACAAGCCGGATCTTCCTGCAGGGCTGGTCGAATGGCGGCAGCACGGCGCTCAATGTCATGTCCCGGCAAGGGCTGCGCGGCGGGGGTTATCGCGCCGCGCTGGTTTTTTATCCTGGCTGTGGCGAGCGAGCCTTGCTTGGCCGGGCCCTTGCGACATCTGCGCCGGTCACGATGTTTCTTGCCTCCGATGACGAGGAAGTCTCGCCCGCGATCTGCGCGCATGTCGCGGCCCGCTCGCGCGAGGCCGGGACCAACATCGACGTCGTGACCTATCCGGGCGCGACCCATGATTTCGACGATCCGTCGCAGAGCCGGCAAGCCGTTCCGGGAAACCGCGACGCGATGAGCGACGCGCTCACGCGCGCCATCGCGATCGTGGAGGCTCTCAAGAACTGAGTCTCAGTCGCGCTTGAAGCGGTAGTCGAAGCGCTCGCCATCCGCCTTGATCAGGCCCACCGTGGGGGCCGGAAAATGCACCGGCAAGATCAGCGTGTCGGTGTCGGCGACGGCGGCGAAAAACGTCCGGCGCGAGACCGCCGACTGCTTGGGGTCCCAGTCGACGCCCGGGGACCAGTCCGGCTCGCGGCACTGGATCACATGATGCACGAGATCGCCGGCCACCACGGCGCGCTGGCCTCTGGAGAAGATGTTGACGCAGCAATGACAGGGCGAATGCCCCGGCGTCGGTGTCAGCGTGATGCAGTCGTCCAGCGCGTAGTCGTCGTCGACCAAGAGCGCCTGCCCCGCCTCGACAATGGGCAGGCAATTGTCGCGAAACACCGTGCCCGGCGGATTCTTGCCTTTCGCGTGCTCCGCCTCCCAGGCCGCATATTCGCCCTTGTGGAAGATGTATTTCGCGTTCGGAAAGGTCGGCACCCAGCGACCGTCACGCAGGACCGTGTTCCAGCCGGTGTGATCGATATGCAGATGCGTGCAGAAGACATAGTCGACCTGCTCATAGCCAATGCCCAGCGCGAACAGTTCGTGGCGCCAGCGCTCCTTGCCGGGAAAGTCGAACGGCGGCGGATGGCCCTTGTCCTCACCGGTGCAGGTATCGACCAGAATGGTGTAGCGCGGTGTACGCACCACGAAGGTCTGATAGGTGATGACCATCATGCCGCGCGCTGCGTCGAAGACCTCCGGCTCCATGGCCGGCAGATGACGGTTGAACACCGCCTCATCATAGGCCGGAAAGAAATCCCGCGGCCGCCGCCATGGGCCATCGCGCTCGATCACCGCGTCGATCGTGATGTCGCCTATCCTGATCTGTTTCATGGCTTTTTCGCTCCCGTTTTTGCCGCAGCGTAGCTGGCAGCGACAAGGCGTTCAAGTCGTTGGAAAGCCGTGCGCTTTCGGGTTTGTCGCTGCGCGCTCGCAAAATATCGAAAACAACCCCATGCAAAGTAGCCGGCGGCCGCCGGCATGCGCCAAGTCCACATGCACCAAGTCCATTGCACCAAGTCCATTTGACACGTCGGGCAAATCAATGGTATTTTTCTATTAATCCGAAATCCAGCGTCCGCCCATCGCCCGCCATGGCGGGCGCGTCCGTGCCGGCCGACAAACTCCCGGTGCAGAGCCATGACACACCGTTCAGCCAGCCGTTGCAGAAAGCTCCCACTGCCGCCAACCTCGTCCCGACGACGGCCGAACGAAGAAACTGACATCTCGCTCAACGTTTGATTGCCGCCGCAAATCGCCCTCAAACACAACGTAGCGAGATTCCCTTTCTGGGGAGCGAGACTTTGGGCAGGAAGATCAAATATGCGGTCGGGGTGATCGCCGCGCTCGCGGTGGGCATCTATGTCAACAACACCACTCTTCTGGCCGCGCGTCACGAGGAAAAGCCCGTCCTTCTCGCACATCGGGGGATCGCGCAGCGTTTCGACGAGCACGACCTGAAGAATGACACCTGCACTGCGGCACGGATGCTGCCACCGACACACGACTACCTGGAGAACACCATTCGCGGGATGCGAGCCGGATTTGACGCGGGCGCCGACATTGTCGAGATCGATGTGCATCCCACCACCGATGGCGAGTTTGCTGTCTTCCACGACTGGACGCTCGATTGCCGCACCGAGGGGCATGGCGTCACGCGCGAGCACGCGATGGCCGACATGAAGACGCTCGACATTGGCCATGGCTATACGGCCGACGGCGGCAAGACCTTTCCATTTCGCGGCAAGGGCATCGGCATGATGCCGACCTTGAGCGAGGTGCTCGCGACATTTCCCGACAAGCAATTGCTGATCAATGTGAAGAGCCGCGATCGGTCCGAGGGTGAAAAGCTGGCCGCCGTGCTCAACGGTCTCCCGGCCGCGCGTCGCTCGCGGATCATGGTCTACGGCGGTGACGAGCCGATTGACGTGATCCGACGGCTTGCGCCCGATGTCAGGACGATCTCACGCGCAACTATCAAGAGCTGCCTGCTCCGATACATCGGCTATGGCTGGACCGGCGTGGTGCCGCAAGCCTGCAAGAGTGCGATGGTGCTGGTGCCGATCAATGTCGCGCCGTGGCTCTGGGGTTGGCCGGACCGCTTCCTGAACCGGATGGAAGCTGCGAACAGCGTCGTGTTTGCGCTCGGTCCTTACAGCGGGGGCGAGTTCTCAACGGGCATCGACACGCCGGACCTCTTCGCGAGGTTGCCCGCAAGCTACTCCGGCGGGATCTGGACCAACGAGATCGAGGCCATGGCCAGGCTGGCTGGCAGACGGAATTGAGCGCGGCTCAGCTGCGCAGCCGGCTAACAAGGCTGATTCAGGGTGATCCGCTCGATAGCCTCCCAGGGTCCGTTGCCTGCAAACACATCCGACAGCGTCACCCCGAGATTCGCGCTGAGGTCCTGAAACAGGTCAGCGACGGGGTAGCCGGCGATCGTCGAGGCGTCCGTCCCGCAGCACAACAATTCAATGGTGTAGACAGTGCGGCCGTACTGATCGGTGCCACTTGCCTCACTCTGGTAGGCATAGGATGGCGCATTGCAAGATATGGCGTCATAATACTGTATCGTATAGTTGTATTTGCAATAATACGGCGCATTCTGAGTTGCATTCTCCCAGACCAGCATGTTGAACTGGACCGGGATGAGCTGGATGTAGTTTTGCAGTCTGGTCGGATTCTCGCTCGACGTCGTCACATCGACGAGTTGGTCGAGCGTCCATGTCCACAGGGAATTTTGCTCCGTTCCGCTGAACAGGCTACCGAGCACCGGCAGTAGCACGAGATCGGATGTGATCGCGTCCAGCTGCGAGGCGATGGCGTTGTCCATCGTCGTAAACTTGTCAGAAATCATCTGTCTGAATTCATCGTAGGGAAGCGGCGATGGCGGCGTGGCGTTGGACGAGCCCGAATAGCCTGTGGCTGAGCCATAAAGCGAGGCTACGACCGCCAGAGAAATCTGAAACAAGGCGCCGGCTGGCACCGCAGCGGCGCCCCAGATCGCGGCACCGATCGCGGCATCGAGCCAATATGTCCCGCTTGTATCCGGCGACGTTGAGACGGTCTGATTGATGATGTAGGTTGCCTGGTCGAACTGCTCATTGTTCACATCCCACATGCGCTGGTTCAACTGCTCCATGACACTCGACCATTCGTTGACTGAATCGACCACCGAGAGCTCGCTCTCGAGTTGGTTCTGCATGGCGAGCCACGCATCGGGATTTGCGCCCGTCAGCATTGGAATCGATGGCAGTATCTGCGCGCAATAGGAGAAATCGATGTTCGTCGTCAGGTTCGTATACTGACCTCTGATGTCCGCTCTGACTGCCGCTTTGACTTTCGAGCCGAGAATTTCGCTGACGTAGCCATAGATGAACTCGATCGACAGCGCGCCTGCAACAGCATCCAGATCAGCGCTGCGCGACTGGCCCTTGACGAAGATGCTCAAGGCGGTATTCAACGACTCGAAGTCGCCGGCTTGGAGATACTGGTAGCAGCTGCGGATGTCGGTCGGCGACCCCTGCCCGTTCAGCGAGGCCTCGACCGCCGGATAGAGATAGTTCTCGCTGGCATTCTCATAGATCTCCTCTTGGTGGCCCTTGAACGGTTGCCACGCCATTGGCGCTGGCGGAGCCTTCACCAACAGCTCGACGCTCCAGCCGAGTATCTGTGTCTGTCCCGCGGTCAGGCATGCCAATTGCGAACCGTCCCATTTGATCGTGAAGACCCATTCGTCGTTCGGGCTGAACATGACGAGTTCGTCGCGGCCGTCTCCGTCGACGTCTGCGACATAGAAAACGTCGTTCGGATTGAGGACGACGGAGCCGGGGATCGAGCCGGCGCCGGTCCAGGCCAGCTCGAGCGCCGAAAACACCGACACTGTCGAGGTTTGGTTGTTGAATGCGACCAGGTATTCAGTGTCCGGTCCGACCAGGGCCGCCGGCTGCAGAGCGCTCAGGAACCCCAGGTCGATGTTCTCCGGCGTGGTTTGTATGAAGCTGTTTGCTTGCGGGAACCACTGCATGTAGGCGAGGGCAAAGGGCCCACCGCCTGAATTGCCGTAGATCACCAATTGCTCCCGGCCCGGGCCGGCCAGATTGGCGGCGAAAATGCTGGGATTTGAGTAAAGAAAGATCACTCTCGTCGGCGGATTGGAGACGAGCATGCCATTAGCCAGATACAGCGTCGTCAACATCCGCGTATCGGGATTGAACGCTACGATCTGATCGGCCCCGTTCTGAAGCCGACATCCGGCCAGATAGACGTCGTCATGTCCGATCGACCAATTGGCGCCGACATTGTATTGCTGCGCTCCGATGACCTCGAATGTCGTTCCGGTCCAGCGCAAAGTGAAAACCCATTGATCGTCGGGACTGTAGATGAGCAGCTCTTCCCAGCCATCACCATCGATGTCAGCCGCGACAAGCTGGTCGTTGGACGTGATGCCTACGCCTCGCGTCAGCATGCCGACTTGTGAAACGAACATCGTCTGCATCTGCGAGCCGTTCCATTGCAGCACGGCAAGCTGCGCCTGCCAGGCGTGGGCCGGCCCCGGATGGAAGACGATAAGGGAATCGGCCGGGCGCGCGCCGGCAGACCCCGCGCCCTGAAGCCTGATCCGCAGATAGCTGTCGCCCGCCTGCAGCGTCCAGGCCGTGCCGGACGGAGACGCAGCCGGGACCGTCGCCGCGCAGGCCCAGGCGTTGGCAAGCTGCGGGGTAGTCGCGTTGATCCAGGCGGAGTTCTGTTCCGCGTAGGTGAAGTAGGAGAGGATGTTGAGCGACTGGTTGGTTGAACAGAAGCTCGCGATTTCAACGCGCCCATCGCCGTCGAAATCGCCTGGCGTGAACGTGTTGCCGGCGCGGATCAAATACGGAAAACACGGCCCCAGGGTCATGTACGATTTCATGGCCACCCCCTCGCCTGCGCGCCCAAAACCCCGACGGGATGATGCTACCTATCAACCGATGCAATCTCAAGTTTTTTTGCCAAGGTAGACCACCGTCGGATGCTGCCCGCCCCGTCGCCGCTCGATCATTCGCGTTTTTCGCAGGGCAACAGGCAGTTCAAATAACTTGGGTTGTCGGGGCGGAAAGTTCAGCTTTCCCGTAGACTCACACACGTTCTCTTACGACTGATCCGAGGCAGGAAAACTGGACCATTTTTGGCTAGAGTCTTGCGCGGCCGCATCCTAAGCGGAAGACGATGAAGGCCTTGGAGTTTTCGGACGCCCAGAATGCGTTCATTCTGAAGCAAGGCAAGGATGGTATCCCGGTCGCTGAGATCGGCCGCAAGGCCGGAATTAGCCAAGCGACCTATTTCAATTAAGAAGAAGTATGACGGGCTGCTGCCGACCGAGATACGGCGACGGAAGCAGCTCGAGGACGAGAACGGCAAGCTGAGGAAGCTGGTCGCTGATTTGCCGCTCCCGCATTCGATATGTACGATGTGATGGACTCCGCATTTTCCGTCCAGTTTCACCGGCTGGATCACCGCGTCGGATCAACCAGCGGCTTGCAGGCAAGCCAATCCGCCGCGATGAGATCGAGGGCATCGTCGTTTGGGGCATCGATCGTAACGAAATATGACCCCAACCTGAATTTGATAATTACTGTCTTTCTTTTCCACGAACGAAACGTAAGCGGCGGGCTTCATCGGTTGATTGTGGTTAGCGTCTGGTCCTGCCCTCTCAGCTCCTCAGTCCCGGCGCCTCCTGGCCGGTGCGCGCGACATATTCGGAGTAGCCGCCGCCATAGAGATGCGGCCCCTCCGGCGTCAGCTCGAGCAGGCGATTTGAGAGCGCGGCGAGAAAATGCCGGTCGTGCGAGACGAACAGCATGGTGCCTTCATACTCCGACAAGGCCGCGATCAGCATCTGCTTGGTGGCCATGTCGAGATGGTTGGTCGGCTCGTCCAGCACCAGAAAATTCGGCGGATCGTACAGCATGATCGCCATCACCAGCCGCGCCTTCTCACCGCCGGACAGCACCCGGCACCTTTTCTCGACGTCGTCGCCGGAGAAGCCGAAGCAGCCGGCCAGCGCGCGCAGCGAGCCCTGGCCGGCCTGCGGAAACGAATCCTCCAGCGACTGGAACACGGTGCGCTCGCCGTCCAGAATGTCCATCGCGTGCTGGGCGAAGTAACCCATCTTGACACTGCCGCCGACCGCCACTGTCCCGTCGTCGGGGTCGGTGGCGCCGGCCACCAGTTTCAGCAAGGTCGACTTGCCGGCGCCATTGACGCCCATGACGCACCAGCGCTCCCTGCGGCGGATCATGAAGTCCAGTCCCTGGTAGATGGTCCGGCTGCCATAGCCCTTGTGCACCTGCTTCAGGCTGACGACATCCTCGCCCGACCGCGGCGCCGGCAGGAAGTCGAACGCGATGGTCTCGCGCCGTCGCGGCGGCTCGACCCGCTCGATCTTGTCGAGCTTCTTGACCCGGCTCTGCACCTGGGCGGCGTGCGAGGCGCGTGCCTTGAAGCGCTCGATGAACTTGATTTCCTTGGCGAGCATCGCCTGCTGCCGCTCGAACTGCGCCTGCTGCTGCTTCTCGGTCAACGCGCGTTGCTGCTCGTAGAAGGCGTAGTCGCCCGAATAGGTCGTGAGCTGGCCGCCGTCGATCTCCACGATCTTGTTGACGATGCGGTTGATGAACTCGCGATCATGCGAGGTCATCAGCAGCGCGCCCTCATATCCGCGCAGGAACTGCTCCAGCCAGATCAGGCTCTCGAGATCGAGATGGTTGCTCGGTTCGTCCAGCAGCATCACGTCCGGACGCATCAGGAGGATGCGCGCCAGCGCCACCCGCATCTTCCAGCCGCCGGACAGCTTGCCGACGTCGCCCTCCATCATCTCCTCGCTGAAACCGAGCCCCGCCAGCGCTTCGCGGGCGCGGCCATCCAGCGCGTAGCCGTCGAGTTCCTCGAAACGTCCCTGCACCTCGCCGTAGCGGGCGATGATCGCGTCCATCTCGTCGGCCCGATCGGGATCGGCCATCGCGGCTTCCAGCTCTTTCAGTTCGGCGGCGACGATGCTCACGGGTCCGGCGCCATCCATGACTTCCGCCACGGCGCTTCGGCCCGACATCTCGCCGACATCCTGGCTGAAATATCCGATGGAGACGCCGCGATCGGTGGAGACCTGGCCTTCGTCGGGCGGCTCCTGCCCGGAAATCATCCGGAACAGGGTGGTCTTGCCAGCGCCGTTTGGACCGACCAGGCCGATCTTTTCGCCCCTCTGGAGGGCCGCGGAGGCTTCGATGAAGAGGATCTGGTGGCCGACTTGCTTGCTGACGTTATCGAGACGGATCATAGGAGCCTTGGCATGACATTCGTTTGCCGCCGTCTCTAGTCGATTGGGCGCCCCGGTGGAAGCGGATTGAGCGTGGTTAATGCCGCTTGAAGTATTGTACCTCCCGCTCATGCCTTTCGGCGGCGGCGCGCGACTTGAAGGTTCCGAGATTGCGCCGCTTGCCGGTCTTCGGATTGATCTTGCGGGAATACAGCCGGTATTCGCCGGAGCGCAATTTGCGGATCATGGACGAACCTCGCTGGTCTGGTGCCCCCTTCTTCGGTAACCAAGTTATCGCTGCGCAGGTTCCCTCAGCGCTTGCCTTGCGGCGCGAACAGCTGATTGCCGAAGGGCTGCTCCGTCGGTTTCCGGATCACGATGAAGCCGCGGCTCATCGAGCTGTGGCAGGCGTTGCAGCCATCGGTCAGGTCAGCGAATGATGTCGCAAACCGTTTGCCATCCTTCGTGTCAATCGCCTCCCCGATCGACTGCAGTGAGGTTCCAAGCGTCGTGACGTTGCTGACGGGAATGCCGGAATAAAGCTGGGCGGCCTCGGCGAGACCAGCCCTGAGCCGGCTGAGTTCGAACCGCGCAAGGTCCCAATTCTGCGCCTTTCCGGAGAGCCACAGCTTGATATGCCTCGTCTGCACCGAATTCATGATATCGGACAGCTGCGGCACATATTGCTGGTCGCTCGACGGCCTTTCCGGGCCCGATTGGGCAAGGGCCAGCGGTATCGACGCACAAGCGAATGAGAGCCCTACGATCCATCCACGCAGTGTCATGACATACTCCAACCTTCTTGCCGGTTTCGTGCGCGACGGTGTTTTCGAGACGGATCGTTTCGGCGCAGCGTTGCTATAGCGCCCGCGGATTCCCTGACATTTGCGCCGGATCAAGGACTCACGCTTCGCGCATGACGCTGCCAACCAGCAATCTCGGGGGATGCATCAGAAGCAGAGATTGCTGACGAGATTGCCGCGCTTGTCCTTCAGCACGAACGGGCATTCCAGCCGCTTCAGCGCCTTCCTGGCATCCTCGTCGCCGAGATCGGCGGCACGCTGATAATAGGCCTTGGCGGCGGCCGCATCTTTCGGCCCGCCGCGCCCTTCCTGCGCGAAGGCGCCCATCCGTTCCAGCGCGGCGGGATGATTTTGCGCGGCCGCCTTCTCGAACATCGCGCGCGCTGCGACATCGTCCTTTTCACCGCCGCTGCCCTCGGCCAGCATCTGGCCGAGCTGATATTGCGCCTCGGCATTGGTCCCGGCGGCCCTGGCCAGCAGCTCCCTCGCCCGCGCCGGATCGGCCGCCGCCCCACCGCCGCCAAGCGCGGCAAGATTGCTGACGCCCCGCGGATTGCCGGCACTGGCCGCACGCTCGAACAGCCTGCGCGCCTGGGCCTCGTCCCTGGCGACGCCCGTGCCGGTGCCGTAGAGCACGCCAAGCTCGACCATGGCCGATGTCGATCCCTTGTCCGCCGCCTTGCGCCAGGTGGACATCGCCTCCGGCAACTGCCGGCCCGCGGCATAGGCCCGCCCGAGCTCGTACATCGCCCGGCGCGAGGACGCCGACGCGACCTTGCAGAACCTGATCGCGGTGGCGATGTCGGCCGGCGCGATCTCGGCGGCGCCTTTCACATCAGCGGGCTTATCCGGATCGGCAGGATCGGCGGCGAGCCGGTCGCACAGCACCAGATCCGCCGATTGCGCGCGCGCCAGAGAAGGGCCGAGCGCGACAATGAACGCGAACGATGCGACCGTGAGCAGCCAAATCCTCATACCCCACAGGTTGGTGCGAAGGGTGGACAAATTCAAGAGTACGCCTGCCCAATTCAGCCGCCGCACGGCTCCAGCCCGGCATCCCGCAGCAGCGGCGCCACGTCAGCAGAAGCCAGATACCGCAGCAGCCGATCCGCCTCCACCAGCCGCGGCGATCCCGCCATGCAGCCTGCGGAAAACACCGACGGCGTCTGCAGTTCGAACGGAATCGGCCCGACGATCTCGATGCCCGCGACCTGCTTCAACTCGCTGATCTGCTGGACTGCGAGATCGGCCTCCCCCGTTACGAGCTGCTCGGCGGTGAGACCCTGTGGCACAACGATCGCGCGGGCGTTGACCTCCACGGCAATGCCCATCCGCCCGACCAATTGCGCAAACAGGATGCCGGAGGCTCCAATGCGCGAATAGGCGACACGGCGAGCACCGAGCAGCGCCGCGCGCAGGGCGGGTTCGCTGGCGATGTCGGGATGTTCAGCACCTGCCTTCACCGCGATGCCGACATAGGAGCGCGCGAGGTCGACCATGCCGTCGGCCACGACGCGTCCTTCCGCCGCGAGTTCGCCGAGCCCGTCGCGGGTGAGGATGACCAGATCGGCGGTCTCGCCGCCGCGCAACCGCGCGAGCAGGCCAAGCGTCGGCGCGAAAGCGGCATCGATCCGCGTTCCGCTCTCGGCCTCATAGCGCCCGGCGAGTTGCTCGACCGCCCCCTTCAGGGCGAGCGTCGACAGCAGGCGTATTTCCACCGGCGCTCCCCCTCCGCCATCAGGCACGGCGCATCAGCCTGAGCACCGCGGTCATGCGCAGGCTGCGCTTCCCGGCGAGCGCTGTCGCCTCCAGGAGCGCGCCCTGCTCGTCGCAGGTGCCGGAAAAACCGATACCGACTTCATGACCGGCGAAGATCGGGTTCTCCCCTTTGGCCGGGGTGTGTTCCTGATTGAGGATCTGGCCCTTCCAGCGGCCGTTTTCCGAACTGTAGCTGCCGAGATAGTAGAAAAATGCGTCGCCGCCGAGGATGCGGCCATCGTTGAGCAGCATCACCCCGGTGAGGCCTCCCTCGACGCCGTCGAGCATATGCACGCGAATGGAATAGAGGCCATTGACGATGCCCCCCTGCCCGATGCTGCCGGCGATCGGCAGCGGCTGTTCCTCGACCGGGGTCATGACCGAGCGGAAGAGCGGGCCCGGAATGTCCTTCAGCCGGCCTTCGAACCGGTAGAGCCTGCCGTCAGGCCGGCCACGGGCGAGCAGCGTCGCGTCGTCGGTGCCGGCCATCGCCGGATAGTTCGGGTCCGGATTGTGCCTGATGGTCCTGATTTCGATGGCGATCTCGTCGTCGATCGCCTCGTAGGTGCCGATATGGGCGAACGCGGAATTGCCGCCGAGCATCTTGCCATCATGCGCATACATGACGCTGCGGCCTGCCGAATCGCCGAGTTGGAATCTCACCGTATAGAAGCCCCCGAACAAGCCGACATCTCCTGCTTCCCAGCGCTCCGGCAATTGGTTAGCACGCCGGGATAACCGATTGAAAGCGCGCGGCGATCCCGGCGCCTGAATCACGGCTACGATCCTGCGAAAAATTGTTCTTCGACTGTCACAAATTCTTTAGATGCGTCAGGCTTTGCCTGGACCGACAAGGCGCAATACCCGGGTAACGCGCTGGTCTTGAGATTCTAATGCCGAGCTTCCGCTCCGGCCAAAACGCAACGATCCGCCAGGGCGACAATGCCCTGGCGGATCGTGGTGTCGGGCGGAAGCCCGCGTTCGTGGATCAGGCGGCGGCCTTGGCGCCGGTCGGAACCATCGCGATGGTCTTCAGGATCTGCGAAGCGATCTGGTATGGGTCGCCTTGCGAGTTCGGACGACGGTCTTCCAGATAGCCCTTGTAACCGCTGTTGGCGAAGCTGTGCGGAACGCGGATCGAGGCACCACGGTCGGCGATGCCGTAGCTGAAGGTATCGATCGAGGCCGTCTCGTGCTTGCCGGTCAGACGCATGTGGTTATCCGGACCGTAGACCGCGATGTGATCCGCACGGTTCGCCTTGAAGGCCTCCATGAGCTGCTCGAAGTACTCCTTGCCGCCGACTTCGCGCATGTAGCTGGTCGAGAAGTTGGCGTGCATGCCGGAGCCGTTCCAGTCGGTATCGCCGAGCGGCTTGCAGTGGAATTCGATATCCACGCCGTACTTCTCGGTGAGACGCAGCATCAGGTAGCGGGCCATCCACATTTCGTCGGCAGCGCGCTTGGAGCCCTTGCCGAAGATCTGGAATTCCCACTGGCCCTTCGCCACCTCGGCGTTGATGCCTTCATGGTTGATGCCGGCAGCGAGGCAGAGATCGAGATGCTCTTCGACCATCTTGCGGGCGACGTCGCCGACGTTCTTGTAGCCGACGCCGGTGTAATAGGGACCCTGCGGGGCCGGATAGCCGTGTTCGGGGAAACCGAGCGGGCGGCCGTCCTTGTAGAAGAAGTATTCCTGCTCGAAGCCGAACCACGCGCCCTCGTCGTCGAGGATGGTTGCGCGCTTGTTCGTCGCGTGCGGCGTCTTGCCGTCGGGCATCATGACTTCGCACATCACCAGCACGCCGTTGGTACGCCCGCCGTCCGGATAGACCGCGACCGGCTTCAGCACGCAGTCGGAGCTGTGGCCTTCGGCCTGCATCGTCGAACTGCCATCGAAACCCCACAGCGGCAGCTGTTCAAGGGTCGGAAACGAAGCGAATTCCTTGATCTGAGTTTTGCCGCGCAAATTCGGTGTCGGCGAGTATCCGTCGAGCCAAATATACTCGAGCTTGTACTTGGTCATTGAGCCTCTCTATTGAATCTCGAAAGGTGGGGAAACCGCTATTTGGGGCGGCTGCCCCCCGCGTACCCGGCCACGATCGGCCACGTGTTCCTAAGCACGTAACGTGCCAATCGAGGCCGCTTGGCAACCCATTCCAGATGCAGCACCGGTGCCGCCCACCTCGGTCAACCAGGCCTGCGGGGGTGCGGCATAGACGCGCGGCCGGGTCCCGTTTCTATCCCGCAATGCGAAGGATTCACGACGGAAACTCGCCTTATTTGGCAGCAATCGGCGTGGCGCCTGAACCACCGATCAAAGCCAGGGCAATGCCCTGAAATAATCCGCAAGTTGTTGGCATGGTTCCAGCAACCTTTGGGAGGGCCCAGGCATTAGCCACATCCCCGCTGCTCGCCACGGTGCAACGGCCAGATTGCCCATAAATTATACATCGAGTGATTTTCTTTTCATCACATTGCTATTCTAAAGGCATCTGACGATATCGGGCTTGGTAACCACACGCGAACGAGTCGGGCGCACCATCAGGGCATTCCGGCGAGGAGAGACAACATGGCGACGAGTTTGAATCAGGAGTCAGCCCGCATCTACCAATTTCCGGCCGGGGGCCGCGCAGCTCTCGGTGGCGGTCACTACGGCGACGCCAAACCCACCCAGGACCCGACCACGACACTCAGCAACGCCGCAGCCTGCAGCGGGAGCTGGTACCATGCAGCGGCGATCGAAGAAGCCAAGCCGACGTCCAAACCGACGTCCAAGCCGACTTGGGAACGCTGATGTCAGGCAAAGCCTCAGCAACAGCACACCCGGCGCGGTGTTGATCAAGGGTCGGAACGAAATCGTTTCGGCCCTTTTTTCATGTCAGAATCCGAGCGCTAGATCTGCTCGCACGCAGTCAACGGCCGCCTGACATGCTTGATAGCGATCGTGCCGGCCCTGGTGATTTGCAGGCTGACGCCACCGCCCGAATAGCGCGCGCCTGATATCGCGAGGCGCCTTGCCAGCGTGACCTCCCGACCGCCGATTTGCACGTGCGCGCGGCTGTCGTCGGGATAGAAGGCGACGATGAATTGCGTTCCGTCGCCGCAGCGATAGCTCTGGAACGTCGTCTGCGCCGAAGCTCGCGGGACGGCAGCCATCGGTCCAGCCGCGGCAATGGTCGCGCCCAAGACCATCGCTTTCGAGGCAATCGATTTCAAAACAATCGCTTTTGCCCAATTCATTGCTTCCCCCAATGCTGCAAGTATAGACAGGACCACCGCGAAGGCCAGCGTGGGAAAGCCGAGGCTCAACCGATGTCAGATGCCCCAGCCCGCCATCTCAATCTCGAAGGCGCGAGCAACTTCCGGGACCTCGGCGGCTATCGCACGAGCGATGGCCGCGTGGTGCGCTGGCGACAGATTTTCAGGTCCAATCATCTCGGCCATCTTACCGCGGCCGACACCGACATCGTGCGCGCCGTGGGGCTCAGAAGCGCATTTGACCTTCGCGGGCGTGAGGAACGCCTGGCGGCGGCGTGCGGCCTCCAGGAGATCACCGTGCATCCGCTGCCGATCGAGCCGACCGTCGTGGCGGCCCTGAGAGCCCGACTTGCGGCCGGCTCACTGTCATCATCGAACGCACGCGAGATCATGCGTGAGTCCTACCGTAGCTACGTTCGCCTCAACACCCACAGCTTTCGCGCCCTGTTCGCACATCTGCAGCAGGACCATGCACCGCTTGTGATCCATTGCACGGCCGGCAAGGACCGCACCGGCTTTGCCTGCGCGCTGGTGCTACATGCGCTCGGCGTGCCGGACGACGTCATAGCGGAAGATTATCTGCTGACAAACCGCTTCTACCGGCGCGATCCCGCGTCCGGAGCCGATCTTCCCGAAGATGTCAGGGAGGCGATCGGATCGGTCGAAGCCTCCTACCTCGCCGCGGCGTTCGAGGCGATCCACGCCGATTATGGCGGCCTCGAGGGGTATCTGAAGGACGGACTCGGCCTTGGGGTGAGCGAGCGCGCGACCCTGAAGGAACGTTATCTGCAGGACTGAGCCCGGTATCAGGCGGCTTCGGTTTCCGCCAGTTCCAGGGCATCGAGGTCCGCGATGACCTCTTCGAACGCAGAGATGGCCTGCTGAACCGCGGCGATCTGCATCATTTCCCAGCCGCTGATCGGGCCGTTGCGATTTTGCAAGGCGACGACGAGATCCCGCCGCTGCTCCTTGAGCTGAATCAGCGGCAACCCGTGGTCAGGCAGATGTCTCATCATGGTGCAGATGCTCCCGCCGCGAATGTCATGATCGTCAGAATAGGGGGCCGGTGCTGAGATCCGCTTACTGAACGCCGACAAATTTTAGCAATCTCGTCACGCCACCGCGGCAAGGGCCTTGGTAATCGCGGTACTCAAAGCCCTGGAGACCTCCATCGTGCTCCAGTCGTTCTGGTGCAACTCGTCGGGGTCCGAGGGATCCAGCATCTGCGCCAGTGCGACCCCGTTGTGCACGTGCCAGTGCCGCATCAGCGCCCAGCGCTGGAACAGGCTGACCTCCGCGGTGCCGGCGCTGGCCGCGATCAACTCGACCATTTCCGCTGACGCATCGGCCTTGTCGTCGCGAAGCATCGCGGTAACATATTGCGGATCGATCAGCATCACATCCATCCGCCGCACGCGTATCCGCGCGATCCCGGCGGCGATGGCGTCGGCGACATCCTTGAGATTGTAGCCATGAAAGACGGCGTTGGTTCCGACCTGCCAGATCACCAGCGAGGGATCCTCGGAGAAGACATCGGCGTCGAAACGCGCAAGTTCCTCCACCGCCTCCTGGCCGCCCCTGCCTCGGTTGAGCACGTCGATCCGCAGGTCGGGAAAGCGTTCCTGGTAGTGGGCCCGAAGATACATTTCGAGACGGTGCGGATAGGGTACGACATCGCCTCGCCCCGACGTCGACGATGAGCCGATCGCGACGATCCGGACCGGCCCCTTGCCCTGCAGCGCCTCGAACAGGTGCGGAAATGGATGCCTCAAGGTCACCAATGCCGCAGGGACATCAATCGCAGGGGCCAGATCGGTCATCGGCTCGCACCACCTCAGGTTGATGCATTCCGCCGTCAAACGGGCCAGCATTGCAAGTCAATTTCGCCGTATTCCGCGGCAATGCGGGCCGCCGACGGCGCAAGGGAAAACCTGTTTCCACGATTCGGGTTCATGCGATAGAACGATGGCGTGGGCGATGGCCACGACGCGGAGTGAATGATGAGCGGACGAGTTATTGTCGTGACCGGAGCAAGCGGTGCGTTGGGCAAGGTCGTGGCGGATGTCGCGGCCGCGCGCGGCGCGCGGGTGGCAGGGATCGACCATGCGCCCTCGCAGGATCCCGCAACCGCCAACCGAATCGAACTCGGCGGCGTCGACCTGACCGATGCCGCGCAAGCCAAGTCCGCAATCGACACGGTGGCGGCCCATTTCGGCCGGCTGGACGCGCTCATCAACATTGCCGGCGGCTTTGCCTATGAAACGATCGCGGAAGGCGATCCCAAAACCTGGCAGCGGATGTATGCGCTGAACGTGACGACATCGCTGAACGCCGCGCGTGCGGCGATTCCGTATCTCACCGCCTCATCCACCGGCCGCGTCGTCAATGTCGGGGCCATGGGCGCCCTGCAGGCCGGCGCCGGCATGGGCGCCTATGCCGCCTCGAAGGCTGGCGTGCACCGTCTCACCGAAGCGCTGGCCGCGGAGTGGAAAGGCAGGATCACCGTCAACGCCGTGCTGCCGTCGACCATCGACACCCCTGCCAATCGCGCCAGCATGCCGAACGCGGATTTTGCAAAATGGGTGACCCCGCAGGAACTGGCCGACGTCATCCTGTTCCTGGCCAGCGACGCCGCGAGCGCCGTCACCGGTGCGCTCATTCCCGTCGTCGGACGGGTGTAGCCGACACCTCGCGCCCGAGAGCGCTGCGGAACGATCTGGCAACATGCTAGACATGGACAACTGAGTCGCAGACGATGGGTGTCCGCGTGGAAACTGCTCTCTACTTGCCCGTCAAACGCTTCCTGGAAAAGCTCGGCTTCGCCGTGAAGGGCGAGATCGGCGGCTGCGACCTCGTCGGCCTCAGGGGTGACGACCCGCCGGTGGTGGTGATCTGCGAACTGAAGCTGTCGTTCAATCTCGAACTCCTGATGCAGGCGGTCGATCGGGCCGGCGCCTGCGACGAGGTGTGGCTCGCCGCAAAGCTTTCGGCGCGCGGCAAGGGCCGCGAAAACGACGCCCGTTATCGCAATCTCTGCCGCCGCCTCGGCTTCGGCATGCTCGCGGTCACCAGCAGCGGCGATGTCGAAGTGATCGTGGCACCACCGACCACCGCCGCTCGCCGCAATCCGAAAAAACGCTCGCGGCTGGTGTCCGAACATCGGCGCCGCAAAGGCGATCCCGTGCTCGGTGGCAGCACGCGCGCGCCGATCATGACCGCCTACCGCCAGCAGGCGCTGGCCTGCGCGTTTTCCATGACGGACGGCCCGCGGCGCGTGCGCGACCTCAAGCCGGAGATTCCCGACGCGCCCAAGATTCTCCAGCACAATGTGTATGGCTGGTTCGATCGCGCCGAGCGCGGTGTCTATGGCTTGACGGAGGCCGGACGCGCCGCGCTGAAGCGCTGGCCGCAACGGTACGCGCACATGTCAAGCGATGACGGGCAAGAAGAGAGAGCGTGACGGGAGCAACGTTTTCAGATTTGTGACAGACGACTCGAAATTGGCGGTGAATAGTTAGCGCATGGCTGGATTGCCTCATCAATTTTATATTGCAATGCAGCATAAGACGCCCTAGCTATTACCCATCGCGTTTGTGTGTGGCGGTTCAGGAAGTTCTCACATTTTCGTTGCCGAACCGGAAAAAGACGAAAATCAAACGTTTCTGGTGCCCTTTCGAACCCGAAGTTCGCCTGGGAGGACGCACCACGATGATGCGAACTTCTGAAAACGGGACGGAGACCAGAGGCCCCCAATGAGCGCAGACTGGAACACCAAATATGGATCGCGTCGCGTGCGGCACGACCCGCCGACGCTGGACGAGGCGATCTTCGCGGCGATCGGCATCACCGATGACCAGGAAGCGCAGGCGGAGATCGCCGCGGCGCTGATAGGAATGCCGCTCGACACCGTGCGGGCCGAAGTCAAGAAGCTCAGCCGCACCACGGCGCGCTTGACCACGCGCGTGATCGCCGGCGAACAGGGTGCCCAGCGCTCGGTCGTGGTGGAGCGGCGTGTCGTCAGGCGGTTCGGCAACGACAAGCGCACCGGGACTTAGGAATAGTCTGCCGACAGCATCCGGTCATGTCGGGCGATCGATGATCGGCTCACCCGATCACCAGATCGAACACCAGCTTCGCATTCAGTGCGATGATCGTGGCCGCGACCAGCGCGGCAAGCGCCGTGAGCCAGCGCGGCGCGACATACTCGCCCATCTTGGCGCGACTTGCGGTGAACATGACGAGCGGCACCACGGCGAAGGGCAGTTGCAGGCTGAGCACCACCTGACTCATGATCAGGAGCTGACCCGTGCCCTTTTCGCCCGCGAGGATGGTGACGGCCACCGCCGGCACGATCGCAATGGAGCGCGTGACCAGGCGGCGCAGCCACGGCGCGATCCGCCAGTTCAGGAAGCCCTCCATCACGATCTGGCCCGACAGCGTCGCGGTGATGGTCGAATTCAGCCCGCAGCATAACAGCGCGACCGCAAACAGGGACGGCGCCAGGGTCGAGCCGAGCAGCGGTGCGAGAAAACTGTGGGCCTGATCGAGTTCGGCAATATCGGTGCGTCCGATGCGATGGAAGGTCGCCGCCGCCAGGATCAGGATCGACGCGTTGATGGTGAGTGCCAGACACAGGGCGATCGTGGAGTCGACGGTCGCGAGCGTAATCGCCTCGCGCTTCTCTTTCGGCGTGTCGCCGTAGCCGCGGGTCTGCACCAGCCCGGAATGCAGATAGAGATTATGCGGCATCACCGTCGCACCGAGAATACCAAGCGCCAGATAGAGCATTTCGGGATTTGCCACCACCTCCCTGCTCGGCAGAAAACCCACCAGCACCGCACCCCAATCGGGATCGGCCATCGCGATCTGGGCGGCGAAGCAGGCCGCGATCACGGCCAGCATGGCCACGACGAACGCCTCGATCCAGCGAAAGCCGAAGGCCTGCAGCGCCAGGATCAGCAACGTGTCGAGCGCGGTGATGACGACGCCGATCTCGATCGGGATATGAAACAACAGGTTGAGCCCGATCGCGGTGCCGATCACTTCGGCGAGGTCGGTCGCGGTGATCGCGATTTCCGCCGATAGCCACAGCGGCAGGCTCACCCAGCGCGGAAAGGAATCGCGGCAGGCCTGCGCCAGATCGCGTCCCGCGCCGACGCCGAGCCGCGTGCAGAGTGACTGCAGCACGATCGCCATCAGGTTCGAGAGCAGTGCAACGGTGAGCAGCGTATAGCCGAACTTGGAACCGCCGGCGAGCGATGTCGCCCAATTGCCGGGATCCATGTAGCCGACGGCGACGAGATAGCCGGGACCGAGGAACGCCAGGAGCTTGCTCCAGAACGACCCCTGCTTGGATGTCCGGATTGAACCGAACATGTCCGCCAACGACGGTTCACCGCGTTCGTTGCGCCAGCCCCGCACCGGTGCCGCGTCGCAAGCGATGGGATCTATTGAGGAATCAGTGAAGGAGGTGGGAGATCTGGCGTCCATTCCACAAGATTGACCGAAAACTTCCTTTAATGCAACTTAGTTGCAAGTGCATTCGGCAATTCTCACGAACATGATACCAAGCCGAACTTGTAAAGCACCGAAGAAGTGCTTTATGCTCGCACCATGGCCAGATTGCCCGTCGAGAGTCCGACCGCGACGCTGCGCTACGCCCTCGTCCCCGACGTGACAGGCGTTCAGGCGATTGAGGCGACCTTCGCCGCCTATGACCGGATGATGCAGATCCTGGCCGAGGTCGCGCCTGTCGGCGCCAACCTCGTCTCCCTGCATGCCCAGGCCTACGAAAGGATCCGGACCGAGACTGGACTGCCAGCCCGCCTGGTCACCCTCGGCCTGCGCGACCGCGCCAGCTATGTCACTGATGTCACCAACCGCCGCCTCCCCCTCGACGACAAGCTGTTCGCCATCAAGGGACCGACGTCGCTGACGATCAGCACCGTGCAAGGGCGCATCCTGGTGCCGTTCGAAGTCCCCGGCTATCTCGCCGGCTGGGACAGCCCCTTCCCGGCGCAATTGATCTGCGACGGCTCCGCTTACGAAATTCACATCGCCGTCAAATCCAAATCGACTGAACCGGAGGAGAAGACCATGCTTCACGAGGGCATCCTTGCACGTATGGGCCGGCTTCTTGCCGCCATCGCCAGCCAGACCATCGACAATGCGGAGAACAGCAACAAGGTCGCGCTGGTCAAGCAGGCGATCCGCGAAATCGACGCCGGCGCCGACGAGGCGCGCTATGCGCTGGGAAAATCGCGCGCCGAGGAATTCCGGCTCAAGCGACGGCAGGACGAACTTAACGCGGAAGTTGCAGCGCTGACGCAAAAGATTCATTTCGCAATTGCAGAAAACCGCGACGACCTCGCGCGCGCCGGCATCGCACGGCAAATTGATCTGGAGTCCCAGGGCCTCGCGATGGAGCGCGCCATCGATTTCATCGAACTCGAAATCGATGAGCAGACCAAGGCCTTACAGGCGATGCTTGGAGCACGGCGTGAAGCTGAAGTCCGACTCGCCGATCTCGAACAGAGCCTGGCGCGGCATGCGCCGCAGGAGACCGGACGGGAGGCGTCCGCGACCAACACAACAGGTGCAGAGCGTGCCATGGCGGCGATCGCACGGGTGACCGGCGTTCCCGCGTCCAGCGTGCTCGGCGACAAGGAGCTCGACGAACTCGACCGCCTGCACCGCGAAAACGAAATCGCGCTACGGCTTGAAAGGATCAAATCGCAACAATGAGTGCAGTTGGCGACATCCTGCTCGCCCCGGACGTGCGGCCGTTCGCGGTGGCGGCCGCGATCATGGTCGCACTCGGCGGCATCGAAGTGATCACCATGCTGATCGGCTTTTCGATCGGCGAATTGTTCGGCCACGACGCTGCGATCGAGGTCGATAGCCACGACGCCTTCGGCGGCCTGTTTCTGTGGATCAATGCCGGCCGCTTGCCGCTGTCTATTCTGATCATCCTGGCGCTCGGCTCGTTCTCGATCATAGGCTTCCTGCTGCACGGCGTCGCGCGTGGCGTCGGCATCGCATGGCCGACCTGGATCGGGGCATCGGTGGCGGCTGCCGCCAGCATCCCGCTGATTCGCACCACCAGCCGCGGCATCGCGCGCATCATCCCGCGCGATGAGAGCTATGCCGTCAACGAGGCCGATTTCATCGGCCATGTCGGCGAAGTCGCGATCGGACCGCTCGACCAGGGGCTGCCCGGCCGCGTCCGTCTCAAGGATGTCTTCGGCAACTGGCATTCCGTGCCGGCGCGCGCCAGCCATGATTCGAACGCACTGCCGGTCGGCGCCAACGTTCTCTTGGTCGACCGCGACGTCAAAAGCTTCATTGCCATTTCGGCACCCGCCGACCTCATTGCACACCAGCGAACTTCAAACAGGACATAGAAAATGTGGGAGCTTGCAATACCCGTTGCCATTGGCGTCACCGTCATAATCGTCATCGGGCTGATGTTCGCGAAGCTTTACAGGCGGTCGACGCGCGACGAAGCCTATGTGCGGACCGGCCTTGGCGGGCAGAAGGTCGTGCTCGACGGCGGCTCGCTCGTGCTGCCGATCTTCCATTCCACGGCCGCCGTGAACCTCAAGACGCTGCGGCTCGAAGTCGCTCGCGGCGGCCCGGACTCGCTGATTACCAAGGACCGCATGCGCGTCGATATCGGCGCCGAGTTCTATCTGCGCGTCAAGCCCGATAGTTCTTCGATCGCGCTGGCCGCGCAGACGCTCGGCAACCGCACCAACGACGCCGCCGAACTGCGCGAACTGGTCGAGGCGAAATTCGTCGACGGCCTGCGCTCGGTCGCCGCCACCATGAACCTCGAGGAATTGCAGGAGCAGCGCGCCACCTTCGTCAAGGCGGTGCAGGACGCGGTCGGCGCCGACATCCAGAACAACGGTCTCGAACTCGAATCGGTGTCCCTGACCAGGCTCGACCAGAGCGACATCAAGCATTTCAATCCGAGCAATTTCTTCGATGCGCATGGTCTGACCACGCTGACCAGGATCACCAAGGAGCGCGAACAGGAGCGCAACCAGATCGTCCGCACCACCGAGGTCACCATCGCGCAACAGGATCTCGTGGCGCGGCAGACCACGCTGACGATCGAAAGCACCAAGCGCGAGGCGGAACTGGCGCAGCAGCGCGATATCGCCAACAAGACCGCGGCGATGCGCGCACAGACCGCGCAGGTCGAGCAGACCGCGCTGCAGAACGAGGCGGAGTATCGCATCCAGCAGGAGCTGGCGGTCGCCAACAAGCAGACCGAGGCCAATCAGGCCCGCGACACCAGGAAGATCGAAGCCGATCTCGCGGTGAAGCGCCGCACCACGGAAATGGAACGTGAGCTGCAGATCGTCACCCAGGAAGCCGCGATTGTCGTTGCCACCAAGAGCAAGGAACAGTCCGAGGCGCAAACCATCGCCGAGACGGCGCGTGCGCTTGCGATTGCGGCCGAGGAAAAGGTCACGACCGCGCGCGCCACCGAAATCGCCGAGCGCGACAAGACCATCAATGTGATCGCGGCGCGCAAGGCCGCCGAGACCAACGCGATGCCGATCACCGTGATGGCGGAAGCCGAACGGCAGGCCGCCGCCAACAAGGCGGAAGCCACCAGCGTGCTGGCCAAGGCCGACGCCAACGCCGCGACCACGCGCGCCGCCGGCGTCAAGGCGCTCGGCCAGGCCGAGGCCGAAGTCGCAACGCTGAAGGCCGAAGCCCGCAACAGGCTCAGCCCGGCGATGATCGACTACGACATCAACCTCGCCCGCATCAACATCATTCCGAGCTCGCTTGCCGAAGCGGTCAAGCCGATCGAGAAGATTTCGGACATCCGCATCTTCGATACCGGAAGCCTGATGGGACGCGGCGGTGCCAACGGCGGTGGCGGCAACGGCATCGGCCTCGGCGACGGCCTTGCCGGTCAGCTGCTGTCGGTCTCGGCATTCAAGCCGATCATCGACAGGATCCTCGCCGAGGCCGGCTTCGCCACTGCACCGGATGCCGTCACCAGCCTGACCAATGCGCTCGCCGCGCAACAGCCGGCGCAATCCGCCGAACCGGCACATCGGGCGCCTGATGCGCCGTCGACGCCGCCGCAGAACCATCCGTGAGTCGACAGATGCAATGATGGCCTTATCCTGCTGCATCATACCCTGTTTTAGCCCTCATCCTGAGGAGCATCGCGGAACGCGATGCGTCTCGAAGGATTGAGGCCACAGCCGGGCCTTCATGGTTCGAGACGGCGCGCTACTGCAAGTAGCGCGTGGGGATGGTGCGAACGCGCGCCTCCTCACCATGAGGATTTAATGACGAAGCAGGCCTAACTAACAGCTTTCATTCCCTGAACCAAACAACTCTCCGTGCCTGCTGGCGCGGAGACTTTTTCTACTGGGCGACCTCCTAGGCCTCTTGCGTCATAATGCGAAGCATCGTCCGGGAGACGGCGCGCTACGGCAAATGCGTTGTGTGGGGATGGTGCGAACGCGCCTCCTAGAAACAAGATCACGGTTCGAACAGGGCGCCCACGAGGGGCGCCCCTACGAGATTCGATGCCAGGGGCGCCCTACGCCATCGATCTCGTAGGGGTGCCCCTTGTGGGCGCCCTCCTCCGACGCCGAGATCCAGCCTGTTTCATCCACGCGGGTCCGCTGAAGGCCGTTGGAAATTGAGGATTTAATGACGCTGTAGGAGCAGCGACAACTTGTCGGAAAGCGGGTGGGTCTGGACGTCCTGAGATCGGACAATGCGACCCGATCCAAACTCAGGAAGTTCCAACCATGTCAACCGACGCGACACCACATCTACCCCCGACCTTCAACCGCCTGGCATGGTCGAACCTGTCAGCGCAATCGGCCGAGCAGATCGCGCTCGCAGCCGCCCCGATCGTGGCGGTGCTGCTGCTCGGCGTCGGCGAAGGCGCAACGGGGCTGTTGCAGACCGCGCTGACCCTGCCCTTCGTGCTGTTTGCGATTCCGGCCGGCCTGCTCGCCGACCGCATGGCGCGCCGCCGCCTGATGGCGTCAGCCGAGGCGCTGCGCGCCGTCGCCCTGCTCGCGATTTTGATCCTGATCGTATCAGACCTGATCACCCTGCCCTGGCTCGCGGCGCTCGGGTTCATCGCGGTCTGCGGCACGGTTGTCTACAGCGTCGCCGCGCCCGCGCTGGTGCCCTCACTGGTCGCGCCGCAGCTGCTGCCGGCCGCCAATGCACGGATCGAACTCGCGCGCACCATCGCCTTTGCCGGCGGACCCGCCATCGGCGGCGCGCTGGTCGGCTGGATCGGCGCGGCGCCGGCGTTCGGATTCGCCGCCGCGCTTTCGATCATCGCGGTGGTGCTGCTCGCAGGGATCGACGAGCCGACGCGCGCGCCCGCGCCACGACGTCACCCGCTGCAGGAGATCAAGGAAGGCGCGTCCTTTGTGCTGCATCATCCGCTGCTGCGCCCGGTCTTCGTCACCCAGTTCATCTTCAACACCGCCTGGTTCGTGATGCTCGCGGTATTCGTCCCATATGCGGTGCGCCGCTTCGGCCTCTCGGCGTCCGGCATCGGTACGGTGCTTTCGATGTACGGCATCGGCATGATGGTCGGCGCGCTGGTCGCAACCCGCCTGATGCGCCGGCTTGCTTTCGGCACCGTGATCGGGCTCGGGCCGGTGACCGGCTTCATCGCGGCTGTGGTGATGGCGGCGACCATCTTCATTCCCTCGGCGTGGCTTGCAGGCCTGAGCTTCTTCCTGCTCGGCGTCGGGCCGATCCTCTGGGTGATCTCGACCACGACCTTGCGCCAATCGGTCACGCCGCCGCGGCTGCTCGGCCGCGTCTCCGCCATCAACATCATGAGCTACGGCGCGCGTCCGCTCGGCTCCCTGCTCGGCGCCACGGTCGGCGGGCTCTACGGCGCGGAAACCTGCCTTTATCTCGCTGCCGCGATCTTCGGCGCGCAGGCGCTGGTGATCCTGCTGTCGCCGGCGGTAACGCTGGCGCGGCAGCCCGAGATGATCGGCGAGCCGGCGAAATGCTAACGGCGCTTTGACAACCCGCGGAGGTCATGCGTTTTCGCATGACCGCCCGGCCAAATACCGCTTCCCTGCCTCATTTTATATGATAGACGTCATTTAATATGAGATCGGGAGCTTCCATGGCTGACCAGACCCTGGCGATCGACGCCGCCCCGCTGCCCGAAGCGTCCTCGACCGTCCTGCAGATCGCAGTGCTCGCATCCCTCGCCGCGACCGGGACGCTTGCCACCAACATCCTGCTGCCGTCGCTGCCGCAGATGGCGGCGTCGCTGCAGGTGTCGACGCCAGCAGTGACCGCGTCGATCACGGTGTTCCTCGCAGTATTCGCGCTCGGTCAGCTCGTGGTGGGGCCAATTTCCGATCGCTACGGACGGCGCTGGCCGGTGCTGGCCGGGTTTACCGTGTTCCTCGCCGGCAGTATCTGGTGCGGCCTCGCCACCGACTTGCCGGGCCTGCTGACCGGCCGCGTGATCCAGGCCGCCGGCGCCTGCTCGACCTCGGTGCTGTCGCGCGCCATTGCCCGCGACCTCTTTACCGGCCCTGCGCTCGGCCGCGCCATGGCGCTGATCATGATCGCCATGGCGGCTGCCCCCGGCTTCTCGCCGCTGCTCGGCGGCGCACTCGATCATTATTTCGGGTGGCGCTCCGAGTTCGCTTTTGTCGGACTCTTTGCAGCCCTCGGCGCCATCGCCTACGCCGCGGTGCTCGGAGAGACCCACAATTCGACCCGGATCCCGCTCAATCCGCTCGCCATCACCCAAAACTATTTTGGCCTGATCGCAGACCGCCGCTTCCTCGTTCCGGCCGCAACCGTCAGCCTGATCATGGGTGGCCTGTTCGCGTTGTTTTCCGCCGCGCCCCGCGTCCTGATCGAAGGATTGCATTTTTCGCCGATCCAGCTCGGCCTGTTCTTCGCCGGCACCGTCATGATCGTGTTCGCCGCCGGCATGCTGGCGACCAAGCTGGCGCCGCGCTTCGGGCTTGATCGCGCTATTCAGATCGGCCTGTTGCTCGCGGCCACCGGCAGCATCGCAACTCTGGCGGTGTCGATCTTCACCCCGACCTTCCTGCCGTTCCTCGGCGCGATGTCCGTGTTCTTGCTCGGCATGGGGATCGTCAATCCGCTCGGGACAGCGCAGGCGCTGTCCCCGTTCGGCGAAAAGGCCGGTGCCGCCTCGGCCCTGCTCGGTTTCTGGCAGATGATGGGAGCCGCGATCGGGGTTTCGTTCGCGGCATCGGTCTCGCCCAACGCGATGTTCGCGCTCGGCGGCGTGCTGACGGTGGCCTCATTGGTGGCGGTCGCGCTCTATGCGGTGCGGGCCAAAGTCGCCTGAGTAGCCAGAGAGCGCCCGCGGCAAGCCCAGCCGACGATTGCGCGCATGATGACCGCATCGGCCACGGCCTGACTGGTCGTGGCCTTTGCGCCATCGTTTTCCACAAGGCCGCGTTAGCTCCCATCTTCCCGAAGCGCCTGCCGGATCGCGATTTCGACCGGCGAGTAGTCGCCATCCTCCCTGTGAAGCCTGAGCGGCTCGGCCGGATGGAGCGGGGGTTGCGCGAGGAAACGCGGCACCGAGCCACGATGCATTTGCGCCGCGTGCACCAGGAAGGGATGGCACAGATAGACCGTGCCGGCCTCGCCTGTCGCCAATGCTTCTGGCCGCCCGGCTCCCATCCGGTCCAGGACCAGATGCGACATGCCTGCCTCTCCGGCCGGAGCAAGATATCTCGCCATGTCGAGATGCGAACCGGCGCGTATTCTGGTCGGCGCATCGTTTTCACCGATGTCGGAGAACAGAAACAGCATCAATAGTGCGCGATCACGCGAGGTGACATTTACCCGCCACGACGAATGATCATGCCGCTCGTTCGGGTCGCTCGACTCGCCGGGAAAACTCACATCGACATGCCAACCGGCATCGCCGGGATCGTCCGGATGCGGAAAACGCACCGGGAAGGTGCCGAGATTGGGGCGTGGGCGCCAGCGTCCCTTGCCGACGAGTTGGTCGAAAGCGGCGTAGAGCACGGGACTATTGACCGCTCGCCTAAACGGCTCGTCCCCATAGTGGAGAAGTCGAATGACTGGTTTGGTCCAGGTTGCAGGGTCATTCGGATCGCACGGCAGATCGCGCCACATGATCTCACGGGCTTGGTCGGCGAGTTCGCGGGGGAAGGCCCGGTCGATTCGAACAAAACCGTCTCGAATGAATTGCTCGATCTGCGCGTCGCTGAGCGCGCGCACGGGTTCGGGTTCATGGATAGGCATGAAAATCCTCATATCGTTGAGCCAAAGCCGATCGCCCGCGAAAAGCAGGACAGGCAGGCTCGTCAGGTCAGGGAATGCTCACGGCCGTACGGCCATGGGCACATTCATCTTCCAACCGCCAGGGGCGGCGCCGTCAGCGGCTCAGGAAGAAGACCGACGCGATATTGAGGATACGGATCATCATGGTGCGTTCATTTTACACGACGCAAGCCCGGATTGGCAATGGAGTGGTGTGTGCCCGCGCAACGAGAGCACAATGAAATCAGGTTGATCTGGCGCTGCACGGCTGGTGCGCTCCCTCGCCCCGCTTGCGGGCAGGGTTGTCCCGGGTATGATTCACCATGCCGCAGCGCATGCCCGGCAAATCCAGCGTGAACCGGATACTTTCTGGTTGTCGAGACACAGAAAAGGGCCGGGCATGCATTACGTGCATAGCATCTTTGGGGAGCTCCTCAAACCGATTGATCGACGGCAATTTCGGGAAATTGTGGAGCGGCATGACGGCAATGCCTACGACAAGACGTTCAAAAGCTGGGAACATCTCGTGACGATGGTGGCTGCCCAGTTGGGCGGAGTCGCAAGCCTGCGCGCTGTCGAAGCCACCTTTAAAGCAAATTCCCATCAGCATTATCATCTGGGGGCGAGGAACATTCCTCGCTCGACGCTCTCGCGTGCGAATGCACGTCGTCCGGTGGGCGTTTTCGCGGAAACCTTCGCCATGCTGGCGAAGAAAGCCGATCGGCACACACGAGCGGAAGGCGCCGAGATGGTTCGGCTGATCGACTCGAGCCCAATTCCCGTTGGGCAAGATCTGCGACTGGGCGGAATGGAATGGTCGTATCCGCGGCATGAAGATGCACACCGTCTACGAACCGGATGGCAAATGCCCCCGCTGCGTCGAGATTACGCCGGCGACTGTCAATGACGTCGAGATTGGCCGCCAAACCGAGCTCGAATCCGGAGTGACTTACGTGTTCGATAAGGGCTATTACCACTTCGGCTGGTGGAAGAAGATCAATGATGCCAAGGCTTTCTTCGTCACGCGCAGCAAGGTGAGCACGCGCTTGCGCAAGACGAAGTCGCGGTATGTGCGCAAGAGCATCGGCAATGGCTTCAGAATCATCGCCGACGCCGACGTCGTGCTCGCCAGCAAGGGCGATTCCAAGCTGCCGATCCCGTTGCGACGTATCAAGGTCAAGCGCGACAAAGGCGGCACGATCACCCTCATCACCAACGATCTCGAACGCACGGCAGTCGAGATTGCGGCGCTCTACAAGAGCCGTTGGCAGATCGAGCTGCTGTTTCGCTGGATCAAGCAGCATCTCAACCTCCGCAAGTTCATGGGCAGGAACGACAACGCCATCCGTCTGCAAATCATCGCCGCGATGATCGCCTATCTGCTCCTGCGCCTCGCGCAGCGTCTGAATTCCTTGCGAATGTTGGACCTGCGCTTCGCTGAGCTCGTTTGCCAACGCTTGTTCATGAGAAAATCGATCGCGGAAATCGACACCCCGCCGCCAGTCAATCCGAGCAAGCCGAAACCCAAAATCTCTCCCGATCAGCTGGAGCTCATCTATGCGTGACTTTTCCCGGGACAGGCCTGCGCTTGCGGGGAGAGGGTTGGGGTGAGGGGCCGCTTCCACATACATCGAATGCGCGGTGAGTCCCCCTCACCCGAAATTCGCTCTCGCGAATTTCGACCTCTCCCCGCAAGCGGGGCGAGGTGGACCGAGCCAGCCGACAGACCGATTCAAACAAAAGTCATCCCGCAAGATAGCGCGTATAGCTGCCCCGCACGGCCTCGTTCCCGGCAATCTCGGGATCGAGCGTGTAGAGATCCTGGGCGCGGTTGATGCCGCGCAGCGCGTAGCGGCCGGTCGAGACCAGATAGCGCTGGCCGGTCGGATCGAGGCCTGAGCGAAATTCGGATGAGACGAGAAACTTGCGATCGACCGAGCTGCACATCGAGGCGATGCGGCTGACCTCATTGACCGCGGGTCCCACCACGGTGAAGTCGAGCCGCTCGTCGCTGCCGATATTGCCATAGAACACCTCGCCGACATGCAGGCCGACATAGGCCGTCGTCGTCGGGCGGCCATCGCCGCTGCGGCGGGTGTTGACGGCGATCATGTTTTTCCGGAACTGATGCTCGGCCCGCAGCGCTGCACGACGGGTCGCCGTCATGTCCTCGCCGGTGAACATCGCCAGCACGCCGTCGCCGATCAGCTTCAGCACCTCGCCGCCGGACTCATGGATGGCTTCGATCGCGGCCTCCGCGTAATCGTTGAGAAACGGGATGATCTCGTCAGGCGCGATGCTCTCGGCGATCCCGGTCGAGCCGCGCAGGTCGGAAAACCACAGCACGGCCTTGATCTTCTCGGTGACGCCGCGCGCGATGCGGCCGCGCAGCACCTGCTCGGCGGCATCGCGCCCGAGATAGACCCGCGCCAGCGTCCGCGCGATGTCGACCTGCATCGCCGACTTGACCGCAAGGCCGAGCACCGGCACGAGATCGCGCAACGCCGCCAGGTGAGGATCGTCGAAGCCGGCGTCACGCCGCGTCAGCCAATAGGAATAGACGCAGTCCATCTGGCCGAGCGTCCCGGCCTCGCCGAAACGGTTCACGAAGCCGAGAAAATGCCGGTGGCCCTTCTCCGCGAGTTCGCCCAACCGCGAGAAATTGAGCGAGGCGGGATCGGTCAGATCGAGCCGGATCTCATCATGGCCGTGCTCGAGCATGTGGAAGAAGACCGAGCGCCGCCAATGCTCGGCGGCCTCGCTGTCGTCATCACCGGTCGGACCATATTCGAAGGTGTCGCGTTCATTGGTCGCCGCGTGGTTCCACTGGATGCCCCGGCCCTCGAAGACGGGATGCAACGTGTCGATGACGACGAGGCCGCGCGACAAATCGAGACCGCCGGCGCGGCAGCGCTCGCAGAAACCGCGCAGCAGGTCGTTTTCGGGAAGGCCGGTGAGGCTCTGGCTGACCAGCCAGTTGATGATGTCGAGGCGAAGCGGAAGGTCCATGCCCCATTATGCCGTGCGATGACGCGGGACGGAAGTGTCGCGGCCATGAACTTATTTCGCAGGGGTCACGACCTCGCCGTCCTCTTTGGTGAAGGAACTGGCCGGGGTCTCCAGCAGGTCGAGCACCAGTTCCGACGGCCGGCACAGCCGCACGCCTTTCGGCGTCACCACAACAGGCCGGTTGATCAGGATCGGATGCGCCAGCATGACATCGATCAGGTCGTCATCATTCCATTTCGGGTCTGCCAGCCCCAGTTCCGCATAGGGCGTGCCCTTTTCGCGCAACAGCGCGCGCGGCGAAATCCGCATCGCCCCGATCAGTTCGAGCAACCGCGCCCGGGTCGGCGGTGTCTTCAGATACTCGATCACCTCCGGGTCCTCGCCGCTCTGCCGGATCATGGCCAGCGTGTTGCGCGAGGTGCCGCAAGAGGGGTTGTGATAGATGGTCACGGTCATGTCCGCGCCTCCTTGATGGTGATGGCCGTGCCGGCGGTTTCGCGCAGCAGCCAGGTCATCAGGATCAATGCGATGACGGCGCCGGCCAACTCGGCGGCGATGAAGCCAGGAAGATCGAAGGGACGAATCCCGGAGAAGGTATTGGTCATGGAGCGCGCCACCGCCACAGCGGGATTGGCGAACGAGGTCGACGAGGTGAACCAATAGGCGGCGGTGATATAGAGACCGACCAGCCACGGCACCGACGCCCGCGCAAAGCGGATTCCCGCCAGGATCGTCACCACCAGGCCGAAAGCGGCGATCCCTTCCGCCAGCCATTGCGGCCCCCCGGTCCGAACCTTCAGCGAGGCATCGAGCAGCGGCAGCGCAAACATCGCATGCGCTGCGATCGTTCCGATGATGCCGCCCGCGATCTGCGCGCCGACATAACAGCCAGCGTCGCGCATGGAGAGTTCGCGCCTGAGCCAGAACACCAGCGTCACGGCCGGATTGAAATGCGCGCCCGAGATCGGGCCGAGAGTGGTGATCAGCACCACGAGAATGGCGCCCGTCGGGATCGTGTTGCCGAGCAGCGCCAGAGCGACATCCCTGGTCAGTGTTTCCGCCATGATGCCGGACCCGACCACGGTCGCGACCAGCACCGCCGTTCCCAGGGCTTCCGCCGTGAGGCGGCGTGACAGATCAAAGCTTGGCATGGTCGCGCCTGGCCTTTGGCGGACAACACGGTGTGAGGTCTTCGATCAGTGGCGCGCAGATCTCCGGGCGCCCGTCGCAGCAATCCTGCAACATGAACAGCATCACGGCCCGGAAACCTCCGAGATCCGCGCGATAGATGATGGAGCGACTCGAACGCTGCCCCGCCACAAGCCCGGCACGGGACAGGATCGCCAGATGCGCCGACATGGTGTTTTGCGGAACGGCAAGGGCCTTGGCGATATCGCCCGCCGCCATGCCCTCCGGCTCGCGTTTGACCAGCAGCCGAAAGACATCGAGCCGGGTCGGTTGCGCGAGCGCGGCAAGCGCGAGGATGGCGTCTTCTGATTCCATAAATCCGGATTTATGGATATATTAGCGTCCTGTCAACGCGGTTCGCGATCCCATTGGTTCGCCGCAGATAGCACTATGATGCCGAACACGCAGCCGATCGCGGGAAACGGCATGGACGATCGAACGAGTTTTGCGGGGATCGATATCCCCTCGACCAACCCGGTGTTCCTGGCCGTGGTGGGAATCCATATCCTGCTCGGGCTCGCCTGCGTGATATCAGGCGCGATCGCAATGCTGAGCCTGAAGCGTGCGGGCCGGCATCCCCGCTATGGCACCATCTATGTCTGGTGCCTGGCCGGGGTGTTCGTCACCGCCAGCGGCCTCGCGGCGGTGCGCTGGGCGGAGGATTACCATCTGTTCGTTCTCGGCGTCCTGTCGTTCACGGCGGCCTGGCTGGGCCGCCGGGCGCGAAGGCAACGCTGGCGCTTCTGGGTCCGGCTGCACATCGCCGGGATGGGATCGTCCTACGTCCTGCTCCTAATCGCGTTCTACGTCGACAACGGGCACAGCCTGCCGCTCTGGCGAGAGCTTCCTCCCGTCGCCTATTGGTTGATTCCCGCAGCCCTGGGGATTCCGCTGATCGTCCACGCGCTGGTCAGGCATCCACTGGCGAGCCGTCCGGACCGACCTTGAATCAGGACCGAGCGCCTCCGCTCGCCAGCCGCGTCAGAACCGCATATCCAAACAGAGTAACGATCGCGAGGTGTCCGAAGCCGAGACCCCAGCCCAGCGCGAGGTCGTCGCCGGCGAGGTCGAGCGCCAGACCGACGCCAAACGGGCCGATGAATCCGCCGGCATAGCCGCACATGCTGTGAAGTCCCATGGTCGCACCGCGCAGCGCCGGCTCCGCGGCCTGCACCGTGCCCGCGGTGAGCGCCGAACTGTCGAGGAAAATCGCCGCGAGCCATGCCATCACAAGGGCGCTGGCAACCAGCATCGATGCGCTGATCGCCCACCCCGTGCCCAGCGCCAGGACCGCGGCGGCGCCAACCGCGATGGTCACGACGCGCATGCGGCCGATCCGTTGTGCGACCTCATTGCCGAAGATCGACACCGCAATTCCGGCAAAGCCCGCAATCGTCAGCAGCGTCGGCGGCGCCGGCAGCCAGCCTGGCGACCCCGACCGGGCGGCGACGGTGGTCAGGAAGGTGACGCCCCATGCCCGCAACGCCGCCATTTCCCAGGTGTGAACGGTGTAGCCTGCGATCCAGGCGACCGCAGGCCGGTTGCGCAACACCGGCCGGAAATCCAATAGCACGCCGGGCGCCGTTCCCCTCGCATGCGCGGGCGGACCTTGCGGCATCACGACCCATGCGATGAGAAGCGCCGCCAACGCCGCCAGTCCTCCGAACAGGAAGGCGGCGGCGTTACTGACGCTTGCGCCGATCAATCCAGCGATGGCGTAGGAACTCGCACCGGCGATGCCGACGCCGGCGGCATGCATCGACACCGCGCGGGACTGGGCATGGCCCTCGAGCCGATCCGCGATCGCCTTCAATCCCGGCATGTAGGCCCCGGCCCAGCCGATCCCGGCCATGGCGCGCAACAGCAGCGCCGACCAGAAGCCATCGGCGAGCCAGGCCATGCCAAGATGCGATGCTGCCGTGAGGCCGGCCCCGACCGCATAGACCCACCGGGTCGGAACGGTGTCGGTGAGCGACACCAATACCGGCACGGCGACGACATAGGCCGCGAAGAAAATCCCGATCAGCGCGCCGGCCTCGGTCTTCGAGAGCGTCCAGTCTGCGATGTAGTCGGGGAGCAGCGCAGGCAGGCTGAACGCGCCGATCTGCACCAGAACCTGCGCCGCCACGATCGACCAGATGAAGCGCCGATCGTCCGCTCGCAAGATCGGCCGCGCCTCTCTCATCTCGTCCTCATCTCTTAGGGCCGCAACCGGTCTTGGGACCGCAACCGGCATCGCCAGCTTGCTTTGCCGCCTCATCGGCCGCGCAGCAGGCCGAGACATCGGATTTCGGCGGCCCACCGCAGCAACCGCTAGCCGGAGCCGTCACGTTGCAGACACCGGTCTCGGGCAACACCAGTTCGACGCGGCGCGCCGCCTTGCGGTCGCCGGCAAGCTCGGCCGCGATCGAACGCACCTGCTCATAGCCCGTGAGCATCAGGAAGGTTGGCGCACGTCCATAGGACTTCATGCCCGCAATGTAGAAGCTGGGCTCCGGCTGGGCGAGTTCCTGCGCGCCGTGCGGTCTGACGGTGCCGCAACTATGCTCGTTCGGATCGATCAGCGGCGCCAGTGCCGGAGGACATTCAAGCGCCGGATCAAGTCCCAGCCGTAACTCACTGAGAAGGCCGAGATCGGGACGGAAACCGGTGGCGACGATCAATTCGTCAACAACCACGTCGCGCACGCTCCCCGCCACTGTCGCGGCAATCCGAAGGCCCCCGTCCGCAGCGTCAATTCGACTGACCCGAAAACCCGTCTCAACGCGCAAACCGCCTTTGGCCACGAGATCGGCCAGCATGAGGCCGACGGCCCCGCGCGCGGCGAGCTTGTCGTTGGCGCCGCCGCCGAACGACTTGGCCGGATCGTCGCCCCGCAGCAGCCAGATGATCCTGGTCTCAGGCGCATTGCGCGCCAGCGCAGCAAGATCGATCAGCGTGCCGGCGGCAGAATGGCCGGCGCCGAGAACCGCGACCACCTTTCCGGCATAGCGGGCGCGCGCAGCGCCGAGGACATCGGGCATGCCATAGGCGATCCGCTCCCGCGCGGCTTCTTCGCCGATCGCGGGCAGACCGCTGGCGCCGGCCGGGTTGGGATTGAACCAGGTCCCGGAGGCATCGATCACGGCGTCCGCAAGAAGGGTCTCGTCACCGGCGCCGTTGCGGTAACGCAGTTCGAACGGCGCCCGTTCGCGGCCTGATGTCTTGACCTTGTCGAATCCGACCCGGCCGATCCCGGTGACGCGCGCCGCCGTCTTGATGTGGCTCCCCAGCGCGGTCCGCGTCGCCAGCGGTTCGAGGTAGCGCTCCACCAGTTCGCCGCCGGTCGGATAGGCCTGCGGGTCCGGCGAATTCCACCCCGTGGGTGCCAGCAGCCGGCTCGCGGCCTGGTCGATGTTGTAGCCCCACGGCGAGAACAGCCGCACATGCGACCACTGCCGCATGGCGTGGCCGACGGCAGGCCCGGCCTCGAACACGACGGGATCGAGCCCGCGCTCCAGAAGATGTGCCGCGGCGGCGAGCCCGACCGGCCCTGCCCCGACGACCGCTACCGTCCTGATCGCACCCATCTTTCGCTCCTTCTAGGATGATCGAAATTTACAACAAAATGCTCAGGCGACTTTCGGCGACTTGGCCGGCGCCGCGCAGGACGCCTCGGTGCAGCATTCGGAGACCAGAAATTCGACAATGCCCCGCATCACCTCGTAGTTGGCGCGGCAGATCAGGGTGGTGCCCTGGCGCTGCTGCTCGACCAGACCGACCACCATCATCGCCTTCAGATGATGCGACAGCGTGGACGCCGCGAGGTCGAGCCTGGTCTGCAGCTTGCCGACGCTGGAGCCGGCGTCGCCAGCCCGCACCAGCATGCGGTAGATGCGCAGCCGGGTCGGGTTGCCGAGGGCCTCGAGGCGTGCGGCGGCATCGTCGATCTTCATGCGTTGAAGCTAGCGGCAGAGATCGCGACCGTCAACTGTATTTCCGGAATTATAGAAATATGCATCGCAGCTTTGAGCCAGTCGATTCTTGCTGTCATTCCCGCGCAATTCGCTTATCAAGACGGCGTCAAACATGCTGTGGATGCGGGAGCACGACCATACCTTGACCACACGCCAGTTCCCCATCATCCTCGCGCTCGGCACCACGCAGACGCTGGCCTGGGCCTCCAGCTACTATATCCCCGCGATCCTCGCCGATCCGATCGCGCGCGACCTCGGCATTTCCGCGAACTGGGTCTTTGCGGCCTTCTCGGCCTCGCTGGTGCTGTCGGCCCTGCTCGGCCCACGCATCGGCCGCCAGATCGATCTGGTCGGCGGCCGCTCCATGCTCGCGATCTCGAATTTGACGCTGGCCGCTGGACTGCTCCTGCTCGGCCTCGCCGCCTCGATTCCCATATTGGTCGCCGCCTGGCTGCTGCTCGGCATCGGCATGGCGTGCGGACTCTACGACGCTGCGTTTGGCGCGCTCGGACGGATCTATGGCGATACCGCGCGCCGTGCGATCACGGGCATCACGCTGATGGCCGGTTTTGCCTCCACCATCGGCTGGCCGCTCACCGCCCTGGGGCTGGAGCACATCGGCTGGCGCAACACCTGCTTCGCCTGGGCGCTGGCGCATGTCCTGATCGGCCTGCCGCTCAATCTCCTGATGATCCCGCGGGTTGACAGCGCAAAGGCTGCTGCCGCGGCGGCCATCAAGCCGCACATCCCGATCGACCGCACCATGGCACTGCTCGCCTTTGCCTTCGCGGCCGCGTGGACCGTCACCGGCGCGATGGCCGCGCATCTGCCACGGATTCTCGAAGCCACCGGCGCCACGCCGCTGCAGGCGGTGGCGGCAGGCGCCCTGATCGGACCGGCGCAGGTGGCGGCGCGCATCGTCGAGGCGAGTTTCCTGAGCCGCTTTCATCCGCTGGTCTCGACCCGGCTCGCCTGCATCACCCATCCGATCGGCGCCGTGATCGTGGCCCTGGTCGGCGGCGGCGCCGCGAGCGCGTTCGCGATCTTCCACGGCACCGGCAACGGCATCCTCACCATCGCCCGCGGCACGCTGCCGCTCTCGATCTTCGGCCCGAAGAACTACGCCTACCGGCTCGGCGTCATCGGCGCGCCGGCGCGGATGGCACAGGCGGCCGCTCCGCTTGCCTTCGGCGTCCTGATCGACATCATGGGCGACAAGATCCTGATCGTCTCCTCCGCGCTCAGCCTCTCGGCGCTGCTGGCGCTGTTTCTCGTGCGCAAGGAAGGTCCGCGCGAATGATGCGGACTCACTCGGACCGAACTCCACCCATTTCGCTTGACGGCAAGCCGATCAGCTAACGCGCGCCGGGCGCCAAGGTCACCGGGCAGGCTTCGGCCGGCGGCAGGCTTGGCACGGTCGGATTGTTCTTCTTCATGTAGGCCGCGAAGATGGCGTTGGCGCCGGCATCGGCCTGCGGCGTCGCCGCCGACCAGAGCCCTTCGCAGGCGCCCTGGCGACAATCGCCGCCCAGCGTGTTGGCGGCACTCTGCTTCACCGGGCAGGTGCAACTTGCTTTTTTCGGGTCCTTCGGATCGATCACACAGGGGGCGCCGTAGCACCAGGCCCACTCCGTGTCGGCGCTGGAGCAACTGAGAGTCTTGTTGGTGGCGTTGAACAGGTTCGAGTAGGTCGACATCAGATAGGTGTAACGACCGCGCTGCACGGGCTCGCGCGTCGTGCAACTGGCGGGGCCCATCGACCAGCCGTTGACCACGTCGCAGGAGCAGAGCGCGCTGTCGTGTCCGCTGCGCGACGCGATCGGCGTGCAGGGAGCCTTGATGCAAAGCGCATAGGTGCCGTTGCAGAAGGTCGCGGCACTCTTCAGCTTGTCGGCGAGACCGCCGACATCGCGTGACGCAGCGTTAGCGGCCACCGACGTCAATATGATCGCGAGCAACGGCCCGAGCACGCGCATCGGCATCATCAAGGCTCTCCGCAGTGAACGAGTCAAATCATCCTGAGAGTGTTTTATAGCACATTACAACCATAAGGAACAGTCGAAATAGTCGCCGCCACCGCACTGGCGGACGGCCGCCCCCCCAACTTCATCCGGAAGCGGAAATCATGCACCACAAACGGAGCATCGAGCCGCGAGGTGCGCGTGCGCATTTCCCCTTCCAATTCCTCGCCATTTCGCGCAAGAACTCGCTATGGAACAGCCCAGTGATCCGGCCGGGAGATGGAGAGCGCTGCTGCGATGGGCGATGACGCCGCCGCAATCGGTGGCGGTCTATTTCATCGTTCTCGTCCTGGTGTTGGGAACGTCGTTCTATGCCGGAACGTTGAAGCCGAAGAAGGCGACGGACATGGGTCCGCCGCCCGTCGCCGTCCCGCGCAATTGACGCTGCGGGGACAATTGGCATGACACGCGACGCTCCGCCCGAAATCATCCGCATCAATCCGCCGGAGCTCGGCAGCCCACCCGGCTATTCGCAGGTGGTCGAGGTCAGCGCCCGTCGCATCATCTTCATCGCCGGCCAGACCGCGCTCGATATGGCCGGCAATGTCGTCGGCAAGAACGATTTCGCCGCCCAGGCCGATCAGGTGTTTCGCAACCTCGGCCTCGCGCTCAGCGCGAGCCGATGCACGGCGGCCAATCTCGTCAAGCTCACCGTGTTCCTCACCGACATGACCCATCTCGGGCTCTATCGTGAGGCGCGCAACCGCTTCCTTGCAACGGTCACGCCACCGGCCGCGCCCGCGATCACGCTGGTGGAAGTCTCGAAACTCTACGGTGCGGAGTTCATGATCGAGATCGAGGCGATCGCGGCGGGGTGATCGACCCCGCAAGCCGCGCATCACCTTTGCGCCTCCGTCGTCGCGATCCAGATCCCGGCAAAGACCGCTACGAGGCCAACGACAAGATTGGCCGTGATCGGCTCGCCGACCAGCAGGGCAGCGAGCACTCCCGCCGCAACCGGATTGACCGTCATGGTCGAGGCGACGCGGGTCGGCGTCGTCCGCTGCAGCGCCACCAACCAGAGGATGAAGGCGAGCGCGCCGCCGGCAATGCCGAGGTAGATGCCGGCGATCCATTGCGGGGCGTTGAGATGGCCGAGGGCTGCCACGCTTCCGGTCGCCGATCCCACCACGATCAGCGCGGCAGCGCCCGCTCCCATGCCGACGGTGAGAAAGCCGAGCGCGCTCGAGCGCTGCATGAACGGACGCGACCAGACATTGTAGAATGCCATGCACATGACCGCGCCGGTCATGATCAATTCGCCCCGCCACGCACCCGCAGGCGCCGACGACAGGCCGGATGCCAAAGCTGCGAAGACGCCGAGGATGGCGACGCAAACCCCGACCGTCTTCCGCATCGTCAGCGGCTCGACACCCAGGAGCGCCCCGACCACCATCGTATGCAGCGGTAGTGTCGCCAGCGCGAGGCTGGCGCGCGCCGCGGTCGTGAACGAGATCGCGATGTTGTAGAGCACGAAAAACAGGCCGAAGAAACAGATCCCCAGCAGCACGACGGCGGGCCAGTCACGGCGCGGCGGCCATTTGACTCCGAGAAACAGCGCGGTCGGCAACAGGCAGGCGAAGCCTATTGCCCAGCGCAGGATGGCGAGCGTAATTGGATCGGCGTTGCCGACGAGATAGCGGGTGATCGCGGCCGCCGTACCCCCGAGCGCGCTCGAGACCAGCGCGATCGCCACCCCGATCCATTCACTCAACTTCTCCTCCCCACGTTTGTTGCGCGTCAACCTAGCGCGCAATGAAACGCCGGACGAGAACTCAGCATGTCCTCGCTGAATTGATTTGATTCAATGGCAGCAAGTGGCAACAGCGGCAGCGGCGCGACGCAGCGCGGCACAATTCAAGAGCCTCGCAATTCGAAAGCCTCTTGCGGACGTGACCGCCGCAGGCCTAGCCTGCGTTGCACCGTCCCCGTGAAATGGCGATCCCATTCAAGCTCCGCTCGCCGTTGCCTGGAGCGAGCCTATGGATGGGTTTCCCCTCGAACTTCCGCTTTTCCTGTTTGCTACCTTTGCCGGCGCGCTGGTCGCGGGCCTCACGGGCTTTGCCTTCGGCCTGGTCGCAGCTTCGATCTGGCTCTACATCCTCACACCGCTGCAGACGGCGACGCTGATCATCGCGTTCGGGCTGATCGTGCAGGGCTATGCGGTCTGGAAACTGCGCGGCGCGCTGGACTGGAAAAGGCTGTGGCCGTTCGTGCTCGGCGCAGCCCTCGGCGTCCCCGCGGGAGTCACGATCCTGACCTGGGCCAATCCCGCGCATGTACGGATGGGCATCGGCGTGCTGCTGGTTCTCTACAGCCTCTATGCGCTGTTTCGTCCGGCGATCGCGCCGGTCAAGGCCGGCGGCGCGGCGCTTGATGCCGCGGTCGGATTTCTCAACGGCGTGCTCGGCGGCATGACAGGACTCGCGGGAATTCTGGTCACGATCTGGTGCGGCCTGCGCGGCTGGCCCAAGGACGTGCAGCGCGCGGTATTTCAGCCGGTCGCGGTCGCGATCTTTCTGATGAGCGCGCTGTGGATCGGCGCAAAGGGCGCGATCACCGCGGATACGTTCAAGCTGTTCGTGCTCGGCCTGCCCGCCCTGCTCGCGGGCACCTGGCTCGGCTTCAAATTGTTCGGCCGTCTCAACGAGGCGACCTTCCGCAAGGTGGTGCTGGTGCTCCTGCTCGCCTCGGGGATCGCGCTGGTGGTCTAGGGTGCTCATTCAGTCATGAAATTCCGGCGATATCGTCAAGCCGCAACGCTCCTCACTGGGGCAGAGCTTTGGCAATCACGATGAGCGCCGCGGCATGTTGCTTGTCGCCAATTGCATCGTTGATCCGCAAAAGCCGAGGTGCGGAATCGGCGACCAACCTCGTGTCCAGCGGTTGGCCCGGCCACCCTCGGAGGAGCATGAAAAGCGAACTTCTCCTTTGCCCCGGTTTGTCCATCGCCTCCACGGCGTCGAGCGCTTCCGAGTAGGTCGACAACCCTTCTTGAAGGTGTCCGGCGCTTTCCTGCGCCCTCGCGATCCGGTTCAGCAGATTCGCGCGTCCTGATTGGACCGCTATGGATCGCGCGACAGCAAGGGCCTCACTCAGAACAGGGCCGGCTTCCGACCCAAGCCCAAGCCCAACCTCGGCTTCAGCCACATTCAAGAGCTCGCTCGCGCGCTGTTCGGGTTTTTCCAGGGCCCGCGCCAATGCAAGTGCTTCGCCGAATATCCCACTGACATCCGAAACACGTCCATCTTGATATTGCGCGCGCGCCAATCTGGTGATTGCCATCACATGATCCCTTGGCTCCCCGATCTCGGATGCAGCCTGGGCAGCACGCTGGAAGGCAACCTCGGCCTGCGACTTGAGACCGACTTTCCGCTGCGTCTCCGCGATCGCCGACAGCACGAGGCTTCTGGAGACCTCCGCCCTCCAGAACGAACTATCCTTGATGTCAGGAATAACTCGCAGGGCCAGATCGAGCGTGGTCGCGGCATCTTCCACAACGCCAATCCTGCCTTGCGTCACAGCGATCTGGTCAAGGAGATCCACATAGAAATCCGGGCTGGCCGGCCCGAACGTCATGCTCGGACAGCTTGGCCAACGTTGTGACGCCGTTTGTGAAGCTTGCGCGGCTTCCACCGCGTCCCGAAGGATCGCGGCGGCTTCGCTCTGCCTGCCATCATGTGCCGCGATCTCGCCGATCGCCCGGAGCGCGTCGGTCCGGATCTGCGGCTTGTAAATGATAGATCGCGCGACCCGGATCGATCCGGGTATATCCCCGGCTTTTGCCAATTGTTCGGACGCGACCCGAAACAGGCCATCGAGCCGATCTTCGGGGGCGGACGAAAGTAAACAGGCAGGGGCTGCCCGAATCTCCACCTCGTCCGCTTGCTTCACGCTTTCCGCCAGCGTGCTGCTCGCCTCGGCAGCCAACCCTGTGTCCGCTTCCGCCTGCCCGATGGTCAGCAGCGCCTCGGCATGGGTCAACCGGTCCGGCATGGCGTCAGCCAGGCGATGCGCCTGGATCAAGGTCTGCTCCGCCTCCCTGGCCTCTCCGCGGTTGACCTGCGCGCGGACAACCGCAGCCAATGCGGTGAACCGCGCCCGCTGGTCCGGCGGGATCGACTGCGCGATCCGCCGGGCCAATTCCAGGTTGCCGGCGGAGGCCTGCAATTCGGCAATTTCACCGAGCTCCCGCGAAGCCGCAGGCCCGACCAACAGCGCGCGTATCAACGCCTCATCCAGAATACAGCTGCGACTCGGCGCGTTGAGGCAAGTTGCCCAATCGGAGTCTCCGGTGGGGCCACCCGCCAGGCCGAACGAACAAAGGCCCAGCCAGATAACGACAAACCCGATGATACTGACCAAGATCCGACGCATGACGGCACCGCGGACTCTGCTGGACTGATGTTCGGCACGCAGCCTAACTCGAAATTGGTCCATCGCCACCCGGCGGGAGCCGAGGGCTCCCATTAATTCTCAGTCATAAAATTCCGGCGACATCTTCAAGCCATCGCGCTGGGCCTTGTCGTGATTGATCCAGAGCTGGGCCTTGTCCCTGGTCAGCGTATCCGAGATCTTCTGCATCGAAGCCGCCGTCTGATCCTTGTTGAAGTTCATCGAAGGAATCCCGCGATTGTCCCAATTGGCCTTGAAGTGCACGGCATCGCCCGACAACACGATCTCACCGGTCTTCGGCAGTTTCACCAGCAGCGATTGATGACCGGGCGTATGTCCCGGCGTCGAGAGGATGGTCACGCTGCCGTCACCGAAGATATCGCGGTCGCCTTCCACCAGGGTGACGGGATGCTCCGGCTTGAACCGCGGCTTGTTGTCGGCGCCGGGCCAGTCATACTCGGCCTTCTGCACGTAGAGCATCGCGGTCGGAAACATCTCGACATTGCCGATGTGGTCGGGATGCGTGTGCGAAATTGCCATCGCCTTGATGTCGGAGGGCTTGAGCCCGAGCTGCTCCAGTTGCGCCGCAAGCGTCTTCGGTCGTTTCCAGCTGACCGCCTTGGGATCGGCGGGCGCGAGGCCGTTCGGCATCGCCGCGACCGCGTCGGGGATGCCGGTGTCCCACAGGAACCAGCCCTGCGCGTGCTTGATGAGATAGCAATTGTCGACGAAGTCCATCGACTTGCCTTCGTTGATCCCCGGCGACCAGCGTGAAATGTCGCCGGCGACGCCCTCGCCGCAGTTCAGGATGTAGAGCTTTTCGACGCCGGACGTGGTCGATTGCGCCTGCGCTCCCGCCAAAGACAACGCGACTGACGCCAGCACGGTCACAAGACTGATGATTGGTTTCATGTTCATCCTCCCGCTAGGAGCTGGTTGCGATGGGACCGGCTCCTGATTTCTATCTTGACGCGTTTTCGTGACGCGAACCAGTATCTACTTCGCTGGAAAACGCTCTTGATGCCGCGTCGCAGGCGAATGAGATCGAGTCCGCCTACGATGCCTCCTCGGGCGGCTTGATGTGGCGGAATGAATAGAGCAGCGCGAGATCGTAGCTGATCTTGAGCACGCCGCAGATGACCAGCGGCAGACCTGAAAACGCCGTCATCAGAAGCGCGCCGGAGATCGTCGGGCTGAGTGCCGAGGCCAGACTGCGCGGCACCGCCGTGACGCTCGCGGCCGCAGGCCGTTCTGCCGGCGTGACCACGGCCATGACATAGGAGGTGCGGGTCGGCACGTCCATTTGCGACAGGGCCGAGCGCAGCAACAGCAATCCGAGCGCGATGTAGAGATTCGGCGAAAACGCCGCCGCGATCAGGAACAGACTGGAGGGGATGTGGGTGAAGACCATGGTGTTGACGAGACCGACGCGCTTCGCGATCCAGGCCGCGACCGGATAGGAAAAGGCGCTCAGCGTGCTCGACCAGAAGAAGAACAAGGCCGCCGCCGACAATGACAGATCGAAGCGCTGGAATAGCCAGAGCACCAGCAATGATTGGGCGACGAAGCCGCCGGCGAAAGCGTCAACGCTGAACAACGCAGCGAGTTTGTAGACCGTCGTCCGCGAGGGACCCAGCGGCGCATGCGCTGTCTTGTCTTCGGCCCGCGTACTGGGAACCCTGCGATAGAGCACCGCGCTCAGGACGCCGAGCGCGGCATAGGCATAGAACATCAGGCGGAACGCACCCAGCAACGAACTCCCCGCCGAAACCAGAACGTCAGGCAGGGAGGCAGCGAGCGATCCGGCCGCCGTGCAGAGCGAACCGATCAGGCTGTAGCGGGCGAACACAGAGGTGCGGCTCTGATCCGTGGCGCTGCGCGCCAGCACAGCATGCTCCAGCGGCACGAGAACGCCGAGATCGCCGCCGGAGGGATTGATCGTGCCGACAAACGCGACCAGCGCAATCAGCACGTAATGCTCGATATTCGGGAATGCGATGCCGGTCGCTACCATCAAGCACGCGCCGAAGATCAACAGCGCACGCAAATCACGCCGCGGCGCGATCCAGCCGACCACCAGGGTCAGGAGCGCCGTGCCCAGCAGCGAGGCCGTCGCCACGAATCCGACCGCGACGGCGTCGTATCCCAGAGCCGTCATGTAGGCGGGAAGAATGATGATGGCAAAACCGTCCCCAAATCCGCGCAGTGCTCGCGCCAGGTAAAGCAGCGAAATGATCGAGGTTTCGGTTGGCGCATCTGATCTTGTCGTAATGTCACTCATCCCGTTGTCCAAATCTGGCTGTGTCCGGATTATTACGACGTGTTGGCTATCGGAGCCGCGTGATCGCCTCCGAGAAGGTCTTTGGGGCCAACGCTGGCGTTTGGCATTGTCCCGAACGTCATATTTGCTTGGCCGAACACCAGTAAGGGTGTCACCAATATCATTTGGGGTCGACAGCAGAAGCGCCAGGCCGGCCCGATGCCGTGATCCGGGCCAAAAGAAAAACCGCCTGGAAGCGGCTTTCCGCCCCGAGGTCGAAGCACTACATTCAATGCCGTGAATTCGGCGCTCGGCGCCCATGCATGTGCAATGTTGTTTGGGGGAATAGCTTCCATGACGATTGTTCTCGTTCACGGAAATCCCGAAACCGAGGCGATCTGGGACGATCTGGTCCCGCATCTGCGCGGTGATGACGTTGTTCGTCTGTCGCCACCCGGGTTCGGCTCCGCTATCCCTTCCGGTTTCGACTGTTCCACTGACGCTTATCGCGACTGGCTCGCCGGCGAACTCGCCAGGTTGCCACAACCGATCGATCTCGTGGGGCATGACTGGGGCGGCGGACACGTCATCCGGATCGCAATGGAGCGTCCGGACCTGATACGATCCTGGGCCAGCGATATTCTGGGGTGCTTCGACGCGGATTACGTCTGGCACGACATGGCGCAGGCCTGGCAGACGGCACAGATCGGCGAGCAGGCGCTTGCACAGATGTTCAGCCTGCCTGCCGAGGCTCGCGTCCAGCGCTATGAGAGCCTGGGCATGACCTCGGCGATCGCCCAGAAAGTGGTTACTGGGGCGAACAGTGATTTGGGCCGGGCAATCCTGGCGCTGTACAGATCGGCCGCTCAGCCGGTGATGCGTGATCTCGGAGCCCGGTTGCCCCAGGCGACCGCCAAACCAGGACTGGCGCTGATCGCAACGGAAGATTCCTTTTGCGGCGGGGAGACGCTCGCGCGCCGTTCTGCCGAGCGCGCCGGGGCAAAGGTGGCCGTCTTGAAAGGTGCGGGTCATTGGTGGATGTGCCAGCAGCCAAAGCAAGGGGCTGACGCGATCAACGCATTCCTGGCGAACCTGAATTAGGTAAAACGGCGTTCGCCGTGGCGGCGACATAACCGACCGCCTCCGGGGCGCTGACCAAGGTCCGCGAGTTCGGTCCGGAAGCGCGCCGACGACGCACGCGCGTCGGAGAGCGCGCGGCGGACCCAGGACCCGTTCCGGAATCAGACCCGTTCCGAGAACCCAGTTGACAGTCCTGGCCACACGCGATTAATTCGCCCCATGGGGACCCTGCGATCTCCCCACGAGGCGACATGCCCAAGTATCGCGTCCCGTCTGCTTAACGAGGGCGCAGTCATGTCATCACCGACATCCATATCCATTGACAAACTCGCACGATTGATTGGCACGGCCCACGGTCCTGCCCTGGTCGATGTGCGCACCGAGGAAGACTTTGCCGCCGACCCGCGGCTGATCCCCGGATCCGTCAGACGCAACTACCAAAACGCCGCCGAGTGGGGCGAGGAGTTCTCCGGCAGGTCGGCCATCGTGGTCTGCCAGCGCGGCGCCAAGCTCTCGGAGGGCACCGCCGCCTGGCTGCGCCATGCCGGCGCCGAGGCCGAATCGCTCGAGGGCGGCATCGAAGGCTGGAAAGCCGCAAAGCTGCCGCTGGTGCCCATATCCAAGCTGCCGGCGCGTGACGCGCAAGGACGCACGGTCTGGGTCACGCGCGCCCGCCCCAAGGTCGATCGCATCGCCTGCCCCTGGCTGATCCGCCGGTTCGTCGATCCGAACGCGGTGTTTCTGTTCGTCGCGCCATCCGAGGTGATCGCGGTGGGCGAGCGCTTCGCCGCCTCGCCCTTCGACATCGAGAACGTGTTCTGGAGCCACCGCGGCGAGCGCTGCACCTTCGACGTCATGGTCGAGGAGTTCGGCCTTTCGACGCCGGCGCTGCTGCGGCTCGCGACCATCGTCCGCGCCGCGGATACGGCGCGGCTGGATCTCGCCCCGGAAGCGTCGGGGTTGCTGGCGGCTTCACTCGGCCTGTCGCGGATGTACGACGACGATCTCGAGCAGCTCGAGGCCGGCATCGGGCTTTATGACGCGTTCTATCGCTGGTGCCGCGACGCCACCAACGAGACCCACAACTGGCCGACCAACAAAGCGAAGTCATGATCGATATTGCCGCGAACGACGCGACCGCCAAAGCTGACGCCGGCCATGGCATCAGCTTTGGCGAAGCCTTCCGGGTCTGGCTGCGGGTGGCCATCTTGAGTTTCGGCGGCCCGGCCGGACA
>Ga0268264_10000231_pt1 | contig 107801 bp, 109 predicted proteins | sample KBSSwiS32_FD_190357 | JGI IMG/M metagenome (GOLD analysis project Ga0268264, IMG submission 190357) | Switchgrass rhizosphere microbial communities from Kellogg Biological Station, Michigan, USA - KBS Switchgrass S3-2 (SPAdes) (version 2) | ecosystem: Host-associated > Plants > Roots >... | reverse complement strand
TTCACCGTCACCATCGGGGCCCGCAGTTCCTGATCGACACGACGAACACGGGGTGGGGACTTTTATCTGGCCACCAGAGGGGACTTCTACTTGGCCACCAGTGAGGACTTTTTCATGGCCACGGACACACGTTAGCCGCAGCCTTGCGCCTGGGATCCGCCTTGGCGGGCTGATCACGGGCGCGGATGAACGAAAACTCACGGCTGGCGCAAATGCGTCGACAAGAAGCCGTCGCAACGTGGTCCAGCAAGACGAGCCCACCAGTCACGAAATTCCGCTAACGGTCAAGACATTGCCATATTTCATTTCACTAAGTTAATACTTCAAAAGTCGCACTATATATTTTCGTCCGCGCGTCCGCGTAGACGCGGCGCAACGTGGGAACGAAGTTCGGATAATTCTGTGTTCCTCACGCGCGCAAATTCGAACCGTAGTGGGCACACGGGCGGCCCCTCTAGAGGCTGGGAGACGCTCGGTGGTGCTTTGGCAGCAATCGTGCCGCCTTCAGCTCTTCCGGCGCGCCGTTCCGTTCGATTCGTCGACGAGCCATTGGGCCAGATCGTGGACCTTGATGCCAGCCTTCTGGGACGTGGTGACGAGAAGGGCGAAGGCCCTGTCGTCGGTGATGCGTTCGCGGTGCATCAAGATTCCCTTTGCCATGCCTATGAGGTCTCGGGCACCAAGCGCGATTTGCCAATCGGCCTGCTGAGTGGAACCAATGAGCGCTAGGGCGGCGTGCGCGGCGAACAGTTCCCCAATGACTTCGGCCCTTGCGTCGAACGCGTGCGGTTTCAACGAGTACAGATCCAAGGCCCCCAGGTTTCGGCCGCTCGTGAACAGTCGGTAGCCGAGCATCGACCTGACGCCGTGCGCGCTAGCTGCGGCCGCGAACCGTGGCCAGCGCACATCGGTCGATAGGTCGTCGATGCGGTAGCTGCGCTCTTCGGCGACGGCCTGCACGCAGGGGCCCTCGTCGAGTGCATGCTCGAGCGCGTTGACTTGCGTCACGAGGTCATTGGTCGCGGCGACGGTGAGCAGGACTTTGTCCTTCCACAGCGACACGCCGGCGGCTTCGGCGCCTGGCACGGTCTCAATCACTGCGGCGACGATGCCATCCACCAAGTGATGGAGATCGGGTTCGGACTCCAGCGACCGCGCGACGTCGCGTAGTGCTTCCGCCACGTCGACCCGGGAACCACGTCCAATGTCGGAACGTCTCCGTTGGTCCTCGGACACTTGGTCCTCTGACATGGCACGTCCCCCGGTCGGAAGTGGCGGTCAGCTGACCACACCCGCGGGACATTCCGCGCTGCCCGCAGGGGCAAGGCACTCGCGGTCAGCAAGCGAATTCGAACCCGTGCATAAGTGACACTACGCTCGCCATGCACCGTCTACCGCGGATGGAATTCCTTTGCGTTCGCCACAGACCATCGCCCGAGATGAAAAGCTGAGGATCATCCGATGCGACGGTCCGCCGACGACGAATGGCGTCACGCCGGCCGAGCGATGATCATCGATGCAGTCGTGGGTCCCGCGGACCGACCGTCGCTGGCAGCGAGGTCGCCGATCGCACAACTGAATTCGATCTACTGCGCGGCGACCCTTTTGGCGTAGAAGACACGGTCGTATCCATGCTGGCGGCCACGGGCCGTCTCGACGTACCCATGTCGCGGGTAGAACGTTTGGTTCTCGGTCATCGCCTGATTCGTGAGGAGCCTGATCTCCGGCAGCCCTAGCTCACGGGCGTCGTCCTCGGCGCGGGCGAGCAAGAGCCCACCGTAACCGTGGCCTTGCGCACCGGGGTCGACCGCGATGGTGTCTAGATAGAGGTGGTCGTCGTGCACCTCGTTGACCAGTACCCCGACGATGTCGCCGTCGGCCTCGATCACCCAAACTCGCGACGACGCGACAGCAGCCCGGTAATCGGCGGTCATTGGCGCCGGTTGTCTGCCCATCCGGGCGACGTACACGTCGAAGGCGTCGTGCACGATGCGCTCGATGTGCCCGACGTCAGATGGACCGGCCCGCCGAACCCGCGCGTCATCCACCGGACTGTTCACTCCGGGTCGACGAAGACCGGCGGCTCCCCCGACATCCCCGCCACGACGGCCGCGATCTGATTGGGCTTGCCGATCAGCCCTTCTTGCAGCTCGGATTCGAGCACGAGGGCGGCAGCGGTGTCGTCGCTCGCCCAGGTCTCGTCGTAGAGACGCTTTGCGGCCCGAACGGCACTCGGAGACTTCTGCGCAATCTCGTCCGCCAGTGCCAGCGCCGACGCCAGTGGGTCGTCAGCCGTCCGAGTGACCAACCCCAGCGCCGAGGCGTCACTGCCGGAAACGACGCGTCCTGTGAACGTCAACTCCTTGGCGACGTCGATGGGCACCAGTCGAGGGAGGGTCTGCGTGATGCCCATGTCGGGGACTAGGCCCCACTTGATTTCCATCACCGACAGCTTCGCGTCAGGCGCGGCGATCCGAATGTCGGCGCCGAGCGCGATTTGCAAACCTCCGCCGAAGCAGTTGCCGTGTATCGCAGCGATCACCGGGGCAGGAACCAGCGACCAGTCGTACGTCACGCGCTGAGCGAAGTTGGCCACCCGACCCTCGTCTCGGGTCAGCAGAACACCCGTGCCGCCGCCGCCTGACATGAAGCTCGCGACGTCCAAGCCGGAGCAAAAGCTCTTGCCCTCGCCATGCAGCACGACAGCGCGAACCGACACGTCGGAAGCCAGCCGCTCGGCGGCCTCCATCAAACCTTCGAACATCGCCTGGTCGAGCGCGTTGTGCTTGTCGACGCGCACCATCGTCACCGTCGCCACGCCACCCGCACCGATCTGCACCCGAACCCTGTCTTCACTCACGCGCCGAAATCTACCGTCTGCCGGGTTCCAGCTAGCCGGTAGTGCACTTGCCCGCCAGCGTCGATGACCAGCGCGGCGGCAGCGACGAAAGTCTTTCGCATGACCGAGCACGAGCACGACACGGATCGCAGCCCTCTGATGGCTCGACTTCCCGCCAAGGTTTCACGCATCAGCGCGATGGTGGGCACCGTCGCAGTCGTCGCCGCATTGCTCGTTGGATGCTCGTCGTCCAAACCCGAACCCGAATCCTCCCCGACCACCAGCGCGCAGCCCGTTGACGGCGTCAAGCCGACGGTGGTCTTGGTGCACGGCGCATGGGCCGACAACTCGAGCTGGGATGGCGAAGTGACGGCTTTGACGAAGCAGGGCTACGACGCCCGAGCGATCGCCAACCCTCTCGAAAACCTCACCACCGACAGCGAATACGTGAAGAACTTCCTCGCCACCATCAAGGGCCCGATCGTGCTCGTGGGCCACTCGTACGGCGGGTCCGTCATCACGAACGCCGCCGAGGGCAATCCGAACGTGAAGGCCCTGGTGTACGTCGACGCCGCCGCACCCGACGTCGGCGAGACCACCAAGCAGCTCAGCGGCAAGGAATCCGTACTGATCACTGACACCGACGCCCAACTGTTCGACCCCGTGCCCTACCCTGGCGCACCCGTTGGCGCCGCCGATCTGTATCTGAAGAAGGAAGTGTTCGTCCACGACTTCGGCAACGACCTGTCCGCCGACGACGCCGACCGACTCTGGGCGACCCAACGGGCAGCTTCCACGGTCGCCTTCGGGACCCCGTCCCAGTTCGCGGCATGGAAGACGATTCCGTCGTGGTACTTCATCAGCACTGGCGACCGCATCATCACGCCCACCTCGGAAAGGGCAATGGCAGCACGGGCGCACTCGCAGGTCACCGTGTTCGACGGCGGCTCGCACCTGACCCTGATCTCCCACCCCGACGCGGTCACGGCCGTGATCGACCAGGCCATCGCTTCAGTGCGTTGACGAGACGAGACGACGATGACGACCTCGACCCCTCGCCGCTGGGACACCCGCCGTACGGCGAAAGCGCAACGGCTGCAAGCGGGCAACGCGTACGGCACGGGCAAGGTGATCGTCCCGGAACGGCTGAAGGACTTCTTCCACGACGTGATTCGCCCCGGTGACCGCGTGGCGCTCGAGGGCGACAACCAAAAGCAGGCCGACTTCCTGTCCCGCACACTGGCCGAGTGCGATCCCGGCCGAATCAACCAGTTGCACATGTTGATCTCGTCGGTGTCTCGGCCGGAACACCTCGACCTGTTCGAACGTGGCATCGCGACGAAACTCGATCTGGCCTACGCGGGCCCGCAGAGCGTGCGCATCGCTCAAATGGTCGAGGACGGAACGGTCGACATCGGCGCCATCCACACCTACGTGGAGTTGTACGCACGGATGTTCGTCGACCTCGCGCCCGACGTCGTGCTGCTGTGCGCAGAGAAGGCCGACCGCGATGGCAATCTGTATACCGGCCCGAACACCGAGGACACCCCGACGATCGCGGAGGCAGCTGCGTTTCACGACGGAGTGGTCGTCGTCCAGGCCAACGAGATCGTAGCTGGCAGTGGAGATCTGCCGCGCGTCGACATTCCCGGCAGCTGGGTGGACTTCGTCGTTCAGGCCGACCGGCCGTTCTACCTGGAGCCGCTGTTCACCAGGGACCCGCGCCACATCGGGCCCGTCGAGATCCTCAAGGCGATGATTGCGATCCGAGGCGTCTACGAACGGCACCAAGTGGTCTCCCTCAACCACGGCGTCGGATTCGACACCGCCGCAATTGAACTGCTGCTGCCGACGTATGGCGAGTCGCTGGGCTTGAAGGGAAGGATCGCGCGGCACTGGGTGCTCAATCCCCATCCGACGCTGATTCCCGCGATCGAGTCCGGCTGGGTGGAGTCGATCCACAGCTTCGGCGGCGAGTCCGGCATGAACCGTTACGCCGCCGCACGGCCCGACGTGTTCTTCACAGGTGGCGACGGATCGCTGCGCTCCAACCGCGTACTCGCGCAACTCGCGGGCCAGTACGCGATCGACATGTTCATCGGATCGTCGCTGCAGATCGACGAGGATGCCAACTCGTCTACCGTCACCGACGGGCGGCTCTCAGGCTTCGGCGGTGCCCCCAACATGGGCCACGACCCCCATGGGCGACGGCACTCCTCGGCCGCATGGCTGGACCTTGCACACGGCGACGGCGCTAGCAGGCGCGGACGCAAACTCGTCGTGCAGATGGCCCAAACCTTCCGCGCCGGAGGGGTTCCCACCTTCGTCGAGACCCTCGATGCCATCGACGTCGGCAAGCACGCCGGGATGCCGTTGCCACCGGTGATGATCTACGGTGACGACGTCTCCCACGTCGTCACCGAGGAGGGTGTCGCCTATCTGTACAAGGCGCACTCGCTGACCGACCGCCGCGCCGCACTCGCCGCGGTCGCGGGTGTCACACCAGTGGGCCGTAAGGCCGACGCGCGTCAGGTCGAGTCGCTACGACGCGACGGCTTGGTCGCGTTCCCCGAGGACCTCGAGGTTGAAACTCGGCTTGCCGACCGCTCCCTATTGGCCGCGCGGAGCATCGAGGACCTCGTCGCATGGTCCGGCGGGCTCTACGAACCTCCGGCACAGTTCAGGGACTGGTGACTTCCATGACCATCGCAACGCTCTCTGCCGCAACATGTTTCACGCCGAACGCGGTCGCCGAGCTGGCCGTGCACGCCATCCGGGCCGAAGCAGATCTCACCCCGAAACCGGGTTTGGTCGATCAGCGTGGGTCTGGTGCGCACGCCGACATGGACGTGGCCACCCTGCATGCATCGGCCGAATCCCTCCGCGAAGCGTTCGCCGAGTGCGCGTCGGCGGCAGCGCAATCAGTCGCCTGGCCGGAATTGCGATACCGTTTGGGCGAGATCGGCCGCGCCGGCGAGACCGCCATGCTGGCGGCCACCGGCGGCGTCAACACTCACCGCGGCGCACTCTGGGCGCTCGGACTGTTGAGTGCGGGGGCAGTGCTCGGCCGAAGCACCGCGGACGCAGTCGACATCGCGGCACGGCTGGCGTCCATCCCCGACCGATATTCCGCCGCCCCAACCTCCAACGGCGCACGCGCCCGCCGACGCTTTGGCGTCTCGGGTGCCGCAGGAGAGGCCCAAGCGGGATTCCCCCATGTGCGCCTCTACGCGTTACCGGCCCTGCGGACTGCGCGCCGCGCCGGCATGGACGAGGCTTCCGCGCGGTTAGAGGCGCTGCTAGCCCTGATGGCCACCCTCGACGACACGTGCATCCTGCACCGTGGTGGCGCAACGGGTTTGAGCGCCGTCCAAGACGGCGCCAGGAAGGTGTTGGCTGCAGGCGGCATCAGCACACCTCGCGGCCGTCGACACTTCAACGCGCTCGACGACACGTGCCTGTCACAGCGGCTGTCTCCCGGCGGCAGCGGAGACCTGTTGGCGGTCACCATGTTTCTCGACGCCTTGGACGACAGCGCCTTGGACGACAGCGCCTTGGACAACGGAGAGGCTCAGCCATGCAAACCCTGAACTATCAATTTCCGGCGCACGAGGTGGCCGATCATGCGATTCACGTCGGTGTCGTCGCCTCAGGCGATCTCGAAATCCTGCTTCAGCCACCTGCTACGGGCGAGCCGTCGGACACCGTCGTCGTCCGAGTGCGCACCAGCGTCAACGGATTCGAGACCGTCTGGCACGACGTCCTAGAGCGGTTCTTCCTCCGAACCCCGCTGGCCGGACGGTGGGAACTCAACGACTTCGGCGCCACCCCCGGCGTCGTGAACGTTCGGTTGCGCCAGGCAGCAGAAGCGGCGAAGGGACCGAACTCATGACCGACATGAACGCAGACACCGCACTGCTCCCCGGCCAGACCTGGGCGCAACTCCTCGCCCGCCGCAGCTTCATCGAACTCAACGCCCTCGGGCGGGCGACAGCACTGCTGGATCCCGGGTCACTGAGGGTGCTCGCGGGACCCTTCGACCGGCTGGAGTCGCCATGGCTCGCGCCCCAGGGCATCACCCCGCAGGCCGACGACGGCACGGTCATCGCCAGGGGCACGGTGGATGGTCGACCCGTGGTGATCGCCTCGATCGAGCAGGGCTTCCAGGGCGGTGGCACGGGCGAGGTGTCCGGAGCAAAGATCTCGCAGGCGTTGCTGCTAGCCGCAGCGGATTCGCGGGCGGGCACGCCGACTGCGGGAGTGATCCTGTTCGAAACCGGCGGCGTTCGGCTACAGGAAGCCAACCTCGGGCTCAACGCGGTCGCCGAGATATGCTCGGCCATCCTGGATCTGCGTCCGCTGGCACCGGTGATCGGGATCGTCGCCGGGACAGTCGGCTCCTTCGGCGGGATGAGCATTGCCGCGGGACTGTGTACTCGGCTCATCGTTACGCCGCAGGCCCGGATCGGCCTCAATGGGCCTGCGGTCATCGAGCAGGAGGGCGGCATCGACGAATTCGACTCACACGACCACGCTCTCATCTGGGCAGTCGATGGTGGTGAACAGCGATACGCGACCGGGTTGGCCGACGACCTCGTACCCGACGACGCTGACCTGTTGCGCGGCGCGCTCGTCGAAGCGATCAACGGCGGCGTCACCGAACCCGGTCGGCACCGCAGCGAGCGGCTCGACGTCTTGGCGTCCCGGCTCGCGACGCTGGATCCTGCTGCCAATCCGGTGGATCCGCGGGAGCTCCGCACGCTGTGGGGTCGGTCCTACGAACCGGTCGCGACGACTTTCGCCGTCGGCACGACCCCGACCGGTCAGGATGCGGATCCACCCGTCACGCGAGGACGCACTTGGCTTCTCGCGCTTACTGGCGCTGCGCCACAACCGATCATCCCCTCGGTCGCGTCGGTGACGACCGACTCCGCTCGCTACCTCGCGATCGTTCCCGATCCCGACAACCGGTTCTACCGCGCCCGCAAGGGGGAAGTCGGCGTTACGGAGGCACTGGCCCTCGCGCAGGCCGTGCGCGACGTCATCGAAGCCGATGGGGACGTTGAGCAGAAGCGTGCGATCGTCGCCGTAGTCGACCTACCGAGTCAGGCATACGGGCGTTACGAGGAGATCGCTGGACTGCACCAGGCGATGGCGGCCGCCACCGACGCGTATCACGCCGCGCGTATGGCTGGCCACCCCATCGTCGCAGTGGTCGTGGGTACCGCCCTTTCCGGTGGCTTTCTCACCCACGGTCTGCAGGCTAATCAGATTCTGGCGCTGGATGATCCAGGCGTCGAGATCCATGCCATGCACGAGGAGGCTGCCGCACGCATCACGCTGCGCACGGTTGACGAGCTCGACGAACTCGCCAAGACCATCGTGCCGATGAGCTACGACGTCGAGGATTGGGCGAAGCTCGGGTACTGCGACGGACTGCTCGAGGTACAAGACGCCGACGCCCCAACGCCCCGTGACGTCGCGACGGTGGCGGCGGCGATCAGCGACGCGATCGACCGAGCCAGGCGCGGGCCCATCGACCTCTCCACGCGACTCGACTCGGAAGCAGCGGTGGCGACCCGGCAGGCCTCACGTGCGGTCCGGGATCTGCTTGCCCAGCAATGGAACCCGGAGTCCTGACGTGTCACCGCCCCGGCCTCACGACCTACTGCGACTGTCGGCTGCGCACCGGCCGCCACCGGATGTTCCGGCCTGGGCCGCGGCCGCGCTGAACGTGACACCGTGGGTCGTCGTGCGGCGATCTGCGACCGAGAGCGGATTGATCCCCGTCGGCGTGCGAGGCACCACGAGATCCGAACGCTACGCGATGGAGATGGAGCCCTCCGACGTCCGCGAGGTGGTAGCCCCGGAGGACCTTGCACACGCGGCACCGGGTCGCGACCTGGCGGCAATGACGACACTGCAGACCGTTCGACCACTGCTGGACGGCACCGGACTGGCGTGGGGACCAACCGGGAGCGTCGGGTTCGAATTGGCTACCGGCCTGCACACGGCGACGGCCGAGAGCGATCTCGATCTGGTCGTTAGGGTGCCGGGCGGCCTCGCCGACGTCCTGCCCGCGCTTGCCGCAGTGCATGACGGGCTTCGTCACCTCGCCGCGCGAGTGGACTGCCAGGTCGAAACGGACTGGGGAGCAGTCGCATTGGCAGAGTTGATCGGCGACCAATCGGACGTCATGGTGAGAACGGTACGAGGACCTCGACTAATTCGACGCGCCGTTGCAGTGTCATGAGTCTCGCACTCCTCTTTCCCGGTCAAGGCTCACAACGGCCCGGCATGCTGCGCGCACTGCCCAGGTCGCCGGCGATCATGGCCACCGTCGACCAATCACGCTCGCGTCTAAGCGATCTCGGCCTAACCGATGACATCGACACTCCCGCCGCGCTGCGGCACACGACCAACGCCCAACTCGCCCTTCTCATCGCGGGCGTGGCGTACGCGCGGGCGTTGACCGCCGACCATGGCCTGACGCCGGCGTTCGTGGCTGGTCACTCCGTTGGCGCCTTCGCCGCAGCCGTCACGGCGGGTGTCATCACGTTCGACGACGCCTTGTCGACGGTGGCGCTGCGCGGACGACTGATGGAAGAGGCCTGCGCAGAGCGTGATTGGGGCATGGCTGCGGTCCGAGGTCTGCCAACGAGACTCGCGTCCCAGGTGGCCGAGCAAGGGAGTACCGTCGACGATCCGGTCTGGGTGGCAAACGTCAACACCGCGACTCAGACCGTGATCAGCGGCACCGCAACGGGACTGGAGCGGGCCGCTGGCCTTGCCGAACGCCTTGGGGCGTCCGCGTTCCACCGACTCGACGTAGCGGTGGCGTCACATTGCCCGATTCAGAACGACACCGCGCGACGGCTGGCCGTGCACCTGGCCGAGGTCCCCCGACGCGCTCCCACGATGCGCTATCTGACCAACACTCGCGGCAGGGCCACCATGTCAGCGGACGGCGTCGTCGACGATCTGGCGCAAGCTGTTGCACATCCTGTTCAGTGGTACGACGCTACCCGGTTGATGGGCGAGCTCGGCGCCACGCGCGCGGTCGAGATGCCGCCGGGCCACGTGCTCACGCGGCTGATGGCATCGGCCGTGCCAGCGATGGCGGCGATCTCGCTCGATGACGCTGGCATCGAGTCCGCCGTGCGCCGAAGCACCGAGCGATCCCAAATTCTGACTGAATCATGACGTGACCGCCGTCGGGGCGGCAACCGATTGGTTCCCCGACCTTCGGGTATTCGTCTCCCAAGAGGCGGCCCAGGAAATCGCCGTCACTTGTGAACACCTGAAGCTTTCGACGGGAACACCGTGGGCAAGGGGCCAACGAAAAGGAGGAGCATTGACCATCAGGGAACAGCTCAGGAAGGCGTTGGAGAAGGTCGCTGGCGCGGCCAAGGACGAGATCACTGCTCGCGAGGAGAAGTCCGAGTCCGACATCGCACCCGACTCGCACGTGGCAGGCTCACGGGCCGGTGGCCGCGACGGAGAAGACGGTCCGTACGTCGGCCGCACAGCGCCCCAATTCGACGCCGAGACCCAGCAGAGCGGCGCGGAAGCGCGCAGCGAAGAAACACGCCAGTCACCGTAACTGGAGGTTCACCGTCCGCCGTTCGGCCAGTGCGCCCTGCCCGCAGGCCGGACGCTTGGACGGGTCGGCGCGCCACCCCGACGATAACGTCGAACATGTGTTCTAATGGGTTCCGATGCCGGCCCGCTCTTTGCGGGCGACGAACAGAAGGGATTCGCCGTGACGATGACCGTAGACACTCTTGCACCAGAATCGCTGGGCACCGCCTCCGACACTCCAGAGGTATTCGTTGATTCCGTCGAAGACGCCTCGCCTTCGAGCTCGGCTGCATTCGATGCCGACGCACCTGCGGCAGAGAAGCCAAAGAGGGCCGCTGCCAAGAAGACAGCAGCGAAGAAGACCAAGACCCTCGAGTTGACGCTGACCGTCACCGGCACCGCCGACGGAGAGTGGCGCGCCGAACTCAAGCAAGGCAGCACCTACCGGGCCCGCAACCTCGCTGTCGCCGCCGCGGCGGTCTCCCGCGCAGCCAGGGAACTGCACGACGATCTCTCCGCTCCGATCGACGAGGTCATCGAAGAAGCGCGCGCCCAGCAGGCAGCGAGAGTGGCCGCGCTCGAAGCCGAACTGGAAGCCGCACGGAAGACATTGGCCGAGCTGGACTGACATCGGCGGCCCATCCCTCGGTAATGGTGCCAGTCCGGCGATAACGGGTATGCCGTCGTCGTGACGGTCTACGAATGCCATCGTCCGCTCGGTCGCATCCGTCGAGCGGCAAGCTCGTGAGACGGGCGGACACGGGTGATCTGTGGTGGAAGAACGCGGTGTTCTACTGCGCCGACATCGAAACCTTCTACGACTCGAATGGCGACGGCACCGGCGACATTCAGGGCATGACAGACCGCCTCGAGTACCTCACCGATCTCGGCGTGACGTGCCTGTGGTTGATGCCCTTCTATCCAACGGCCCGCAAGGACGACGGTTACGACATCACGGACTTCTTCGGCGTGGATCCGCGTCTGGGCTCGCTCGGTGACTTCGTCGAACTAGTCCGCACGGCCCGATCCAACGGCATACGGGTCATCGTCGACTTCGTCATGAACCACACCTCCGACCAACACCCATGGTTCAAGTCCGCCCGCCGAAGCGTCGACGACCCCTTCCGCGAGTACTACGTGTGGAGCGCGACGGAACCCAAGTCGAGTCCAAAGGACGTGGTCTTTCCCGACGAGGAGGACAGCATCTGGCAGCTGGACCCCAAGACGAACGAGTGGTACCTGCACCACTTCTACAAGTACCAGCCCGACCTCAACATCGAGAATCTGCAAGTGCAAGAGGAGATTTCACGCACACTCGGCTTCTGGCTAGAGCTGGGTGTCTCGGGCTTCCGCGTCGACGCCGTGCCCTTTATGTTCGCCAAGGACGGAGTACCGGGCAAGGCCGACGCATTCGATCCGATGAAGTACCTCCGCAACGTCAGGGAGTTCACCAATCGACGCTCCGGCGACGCCGTCCTGCTCGGCGAGGTCAACGTGGCGTACAAGGACCAGAAGAACTTCTTCGGCGGATCCGACGGCGGCGGCCTGAACATGCAGTTCGACTTCATCGGGATGCAGAACATCTACCTCGCCATGGCCCGCGGCGACGCCCGCCCCATCGCGAAGGCGCTGCGGCAGCGACCAAGGCTCGACATCACAAGCCAGTGGGCCAACTTTCTGCGCAACCACGACGAACTCACCCTCGACAAGCTCAGCGACGCCGAGCGCCAGGAGGTGTTCGATGCCTTCGGCCCCGATCCGGACATGCAGCTCTACGGCCGCGGGCTGCGACGTCGGCTTCCACCGATGCTCGGTGGCGACCAGCGGCGCATGAAGATGGCCTATTCGTTGGCGTTCGCACTACCGGGCACTCCCGTCCTGTTCTACGGTGAAGAAATCGGAATGGGTGAAAACCCAGACATACCAGGACGACTCGCGGTGCGTTCACCGATGCAGTGGACGGGCGGCGACAACGGGGGCTTCTCTCGAGCACCGAAGCGACGGCTGACCCGTCCGCTCCCCGAGGGCCTCTACGGGGCCGAGCGCGTCAACGCCGCGGATCAGCGCCGCGACCACGACTCGTTCTGGTGGTTCATGCGCAACCTCATCTACACCTACCGCGAACAGCCAGAGACTGGCTGGTCGGACATCGAGATACTCAAACAACCCAATCGGGCGGTGCTCGCACACGTCTGTCGGGAAGAGTCCGGATGGGCGATGGCCGCGCTGCACAACTTTGCTGCCGAAGGTTGCCTAGTACCCATCGAGATCGCCGACCTGCCAAAGGGTTCCATCCTCGTCGACCTCCTCAACGATCTCGAGGAAATCGAGCTCGACCCCCACGGCCGAGTCGAGGTCGACCTAGAGCCGTACGGCTACCGCTGGCTGCGCGTCAAGCGACCAGAAGACGAACCGATCGTCTAAGCGCATGACCGAGCGCGATTCCGACTGGTGGAAATCCGCCGTCGTCTATCAGATCTACCCCCGCAGCTTCGCCGACTCGAACGCCGACGGCATCGGCGATCTGGCTGGTATCATCAGCCGGCTCGATTACGTGAAAGCACTTGGCGTGGACGTCATCTGGCTATCACCGGTCTACCGTTCACCACAGGCCGACAACGGCTACGACATCAGCGACTATCGCGACATCGAGCCGCTGTTCGGCACGTTGGCGGAGTTCGACGCACTGCTCGCCAAGGTCCACGAGCTGGGGATGAAGCTGGTGATGGATCTGGTGGTGAACCACACCTCCGACGAGCATCCTTGGTTCGTCGAATCACGTTCGGCACTCGACAACCCCAAGCGAGACTGGTACTTCTGGCGCAACGCGGTCGATGGAGCCGAACCAAACAACTGGGCGTCGCTGTTCGGAGGCTCGGCTTGGCAGTGGGACGAAACCACCGAGCAGTACTACCTGCATCTGTTCGACCGCAAGCAGCCCGATTTGAACTGGACGAACCCGGTATTGCGCACCGCCATCTACGACATGATGCGTTGGTGGCTGGACCGCGGTGTCGACGGCTTCCGCATGGACGTCATCAACTTCATCTCCAAGACCGACGGCCTACCCAATGTCCCTGCACGCCCCGGGCAGGGGTTCGTCGATGCCTTTCATGAGTTCGCGGACGGACCGCACGTGCACGAGTATCTCGCCGAGATGACGAAAGAGGTGTTCGGCGGACGTGCTGGCGCGTTCATCACCGTTGGCGAAATGCCCGGCGTGTCAACCGAACAGGCGCGACTGTACACCGACCCGAGGCGCGGCGAGGTCGACATGGTCTTTCAGTTCGAGCACATGTCCGTCGATCAGGGTCCAGGGGGCAAGTTCGACTACGTCGGACTCGACCTCGTCGCCTTGAAGGCGTCGCTGCACCGCTGGCAGGCTGCATTGGCCGAAATCGGTTGGAACAGCCTGTATTGGGACAACCACGATCAGCCTCGCGTGGTGTCCCGATTCGGTGACGACGATCCGACCTTCTGGGCGGCTTCGGCGAAGGCGCTCGCCACCGTTCTGCACGGCATGCGGGGCACGCCGTTCGTGTACCAAGGCGAAGAACTCGGCATGACGAACCATCGCTTCCGCGACCTCGACGATCACGCCGACATCGAGTCGAGGAACTACGTCAACCACGTTGTCGAGGCCGGCGGCGACCAAGCGGCGGCGTTGGTCGGGCTTGCCAAGATGAGCCGCGACAACGCGCGCACACCCATGCAGTGGGACAGCGGGCCCTGCGCCGGATTCTCCAAGTCCCGCCCATGGATGCCGGTCAACCCCAACCACACGTGGTTGAATGCTGCCAGCCAAATCGGTTCGCCGGATTCAGTTTTGGCGCACTACCAGGCTCTCATCCGCCTACGTCATCGACTGCCGATCCTGGTGCACGGAGACTTCACGCCGTTCATGGCCGATGACCCACGAATCTGGGCATACACCAGGTCAACCGCGACGGAGCAACTCGTCGTCCTCGTCAACTGTGGGCGCGAGGCGCGAACCATCGACGTCGATCGGGACTGGCTCGGCGCGGAGCTGCTGCTCGCCAACCTGCCAGTGGCTCCGGCAACCATGACGTCGACCGAGCTCGAACTGGCTCCGTGGGATGCGCGCATGTACCTCACCCCGCGGTGAGCGCGTCGGCTACGGCCTTGCCGACCGCCTCGGTGGTGGCGGTGCCTCCCATGTCGGGCGTCAGCGTGTCACCGCCTCTGGCCAGAACCGTCTCGACCGCGTCGAGTACTGCTGCGGCGGCGTCGGCTTCGCCGAGATGCTCGAGCATCATCGACGCGCACCAGATCTGACCGATCGGGTTGGCGATGCCGCGGCCCGCGATGTCCGGCGCGGAGCCGTGTACCGGTTCGAACAGGCTTGGAAACTTGCGCTCGGGGTTGACGTTGGCGCTCGGGGCGATGCCAATCGTGCCCGTGCATGCCGGTCCGAGGTCAGACAGTATGTCGCCGAACAGGTTTGAGGCGACCACGACATCGAACCAGTCGGGATGCATCACGAAGTTCGCCGTCAAGATGTCGATGTGATACTTGTCCACGTCGACGTCGGGGTAGTTCTGCGCCATTGCGAGCACGCGCTCGTCCCAGTACGGCATCGAAATCGAAATGCCGTTGCTCTTGGTCGCCGACGTGAGATGTTTCTTCGGGCGACTTTGCGCGAGCTCGAACGCGAACTTCAGGATTCGATCGACGCCCGTGCGCGTCATGATCGTCTCCTGTATGACGACTTCGCGGTCGGTGCCCTCGAACATCTTGCCGCCGACGCTGGAGTACTCCCCTTCGGTGTTTTCCCGCACGACGTAGAAGTCCACGTCGCCAGGCGTGCGCCCAGCCAGCGGGGTGCGCACCCCGGGCATGAGCCGCACCGGCCGCAGGTTCACGTATTGGTCGAATGCGCGGCGGAACTGCAGCAGGCTGCCCCACAGTGAGACGTGGTCGGGCACGACGTCCGGCCATCCGACCGCGCCGAAGAAGATGGCATCGAACCCGCTGAGTTCTTCGAACCAGTTGTCGGGCAGCATCTTCCCGTGCTCGAGGTAGTAGTCGGCGCTCGAGTGATCGAAGTGCTCGAAGTCAAACCTCACGTCGAACGTCGCCGCAACGGCATCCAATACCCGCAACCCTTCTGGGATGACCTCGGTGCCGATGCCGTCTCCAGGAATGACGGCGATGCGGTGTCTCTCGGTCATGGCAGTTTCCTCTCCGCAGACTGCCAACGTTACTCAGATGGGACCGCAGGCACCTGCCGCGGCGGTATCCGCGCATGCCAGGTCTCGGCGAGAGTAGGGCACGACTGGCCGAGGTAAACCCGGCGATGAAGCTCGTGCGCTGCGACGGCTGGCTGCCGGTGCCATTGGGACGAAGCCGACCACTTCGAATCCCATTGGGCTGGCGGCGTCCCGGATTCGGCTACCCGCGACTTCGCCAGATCAAGGAAAATTCAACTTCGACAGCATCTTTCACGTCCACCCCAGTGTGAGCAGCGAGTCGTCGTCATTTCTCGGTGCTGGTTTGTCGGCCCTCGTATGGCGGTATGGCTGATCCGGTGTCTTGGGGTGGCACGTTTCCGGTTGCACTGTTGACGGTGGTGTCGTCGTCGGAATCGCTGAGAGGCGGGTTGGCGTCCTCGTCGACGGTTCCAGCTGGCCGGTTGGCCTCGCTGGTGTCTCGCTTCTCTGGGTTCGTCATGTCGGTTCTCCTTCTCAGGCGCCCCTTCGTGTGACGCCGCTCACATGTGACTACCCGGGTAAGCGCGTCGGAAACGCACCTGAAACGACGGCCGATCGCAATCCCAGATCGAGCCGACGAGGTATCGCAATCGCTCTGCGGCAGACACCATGGTGAGTGGGTTGGCCGACGTCAGCCGACAGGCTCGGGATCGCAAGTCAGCGCAACTTGGCCGAGGAGGTCAGTCGTCGGATCGGCGCCACCCAGGAGAGCGGTCATCACACGGCTGCCATCCGTAGGATGTTCGGTCCAGGACGTCCGGCCGATACCCCACGACAATGGCACATGGGTTCGAAACGCTTGATCGCCGCCATGCCTGAGCCACGGGTCGAGGTTGCTAGTCATCGAGATATCGTCGTCTGGAGCGGCGAACCCGCTCGGGACTGGAGGTTGGCAGGATGCTCAGTGAGGCCGCCGAGCGTGACGTCCCGTCGAACGATCTCGCCGAGGAACTGTTAGCTCGCTCCTCCGATAAAGGCGCCAACGTGGGCCTGTGGCCCGGCATGACGATCTATCGGTACACCGAGCCGACGGTAGCGACATGGGATGAGATTCAATCACTCTCGATATGCATCGTCGCACAGGGCCGCAAGGCCGTCACCGCCGATGGTCATCACTACGTCTACGACAAATACCAATACCTCGTGCTCAGAAGCAACTTGCACTTTCAGTCGCAGATCCTGGACGCAACGCCAGACGAGCCGTTCCTCGCCTTCGTGCTGCAGATCGACCCGGCGGTGGTCCGTAGGGTCTCGGTGCCGATGGTCGGTCCGCGAGACTCGCGGAACCACCCAGCGGCTTCGACCGAGACTCAGGATCAGAGCGTCGTGTCCGAACTCGACGACGAGCTCATGGGCGCCGTGCTCCGTTTCTTGAGGTCGCTCGCAACGGAGTCTGACCGACGGGTACTGGCACCGTTGTATCTACACGAGCTCGTGTACCGCGTCTTGCAGCGTGACCGGTTCGCCAAACTGCTGTTGATCGCTGGCCAGCAGGACGACGGGACCATTGCGGCGGCATTGAACTACATCAACGCACACCTATCCGAGCCACTGACGGTCGAGATCCTTGCCAGGCAGGTGAACCTCAGTTCGTCAGCTTTCTCGCGCCGGTTTCGCGAACTCACCGGCAGATCGCCCTATCAGTTCGTCAAGGAGACCCGGCTGGAGCGGGCGCGGGAACTGCTACTCGAACGCCGACTGCGGGTCACAGACATATCCGTCGCGGTCGGATACGCGAGCATGTCGCACTTCACGAAGGAATTCCGGGCGCGCTTCGGGACGACCCCGCGCGAGTACGCCGACGCAGATGGACTGAGCCGCGATCTGCGAGCCCCTCGCTAATTACGAAGTCGGAATGGGCACGAGTCGAGCGGAATCGGCTAGCACACCGCCAGCTGCCCGGGGTTGACTGGCGAGGTAGGGAAAGTACTCCACGTCCAAACCATTCCCACTGGTGCAACTGGTTCTCAACCACCCCGTTAGGAGAGCGTTCAATGCCTCTAGCCCGTATCGACCTCATCGAGGGCAAGTCAGCTGAGTATCGCCGTACCATCGCCGATGTCGTGTACGACAAGATGATCGAATGCCTTGGCGTGCCCGAGGATCGGTTCCAGACGATCAGTGAACACAAGGCGGAGAACTTCCTCTTCGACGCCGACTATCTCGGCATCTACCGGTCCGAGAACTGCATCTTCATCCAACTGATCTTCCTCGACGTCGCGACCCCGGAGCAGAAGGGCGCGTTCTACGAGGCTGTCGTGGCCGAGTTGGAGGAGAAGCTGCAGGTGCGGCCCGAGGACGTCTTCTTCAACCTCATGACGGTGCAGCCCGCGGACTGGTCCATGGGCCTAGGAGTGGCGACCTACGTCAGGGGTGTGCCGACCGACCGTCTCGACCCAAACTCCATCCCGCACTGACGAATTCATCGTCGCCCCTCCCAGGGCCAACCTCGATCGGACCGCCTCCGTCCGACCTAGTCTGACCGTCGCTGGCAGATGAACACCAACCTCGACTGGTGCCGGCAGTTGCCCGGCGCCGTCCCTACCCCGAAAGGACGCCGTCATGGCAACCCCAGCAACGACATTGAAGAAGGTGCTCATCACCGGAGCCGGAACTGGCTTTGGATACGAGGTGGCAATGCGACTGGCCGAGAAGGGTTTCGATGTGGTGGCCGCCGTTGAGATCTACGGCCAGGTGCAGACCCTGAAGCGACAGGCCGACGCGCGTGGGGTGACCCTGCAGGTCGAAAAGCTCGACGTCACCAATGACGGCGACCGCCGCAAGGCCTGGGACTGGGGCATCGAGATTCTCGTCAACAACGCCGGCGTCGGGGAAGGCGGTTCCACGGTTGACATTCCGGGAGACAACATCCGCCATCAGTTCGAGGTCAACGTCACAGGACCGCTGCTGTTGACCCAGGGCATCGCCAAGCAGATGGCCAAACGTGGTGCGGGACGCATCATTTGGGTGTCCTCCCGCGAGGGGCTCAACGTCAACCCCTTTACCGGCATTTACGCCGCCTCCAAACACGCCGTCGAGGCGATTGCCGAGAGCATGAAGGACGAGCTGCAGGAGTTCGGCGTGGAAGTAGCGACCATGAACCCCGGGCCGTTTCTGACCGGTTTCAACGACCGTATCTTCCAGACGTGGGAGAGCTGGAAAGACGACCCCGAGCAGCGGTTGTTCGACTACTCCAAACTCGCCTTTCCCCGGGCACAGTTCAACCCCGAGCCCGTCTACGCGACGCTGACAGCGCTGGCGGCCGGTGAGATCGACAGCTACCGAAACCTGGAGCCGAAGTCGATGATCGAGGAAACCAAGAGCCTCATCGAGGCGCCATGGAGCAAGAAGACCACCGACGGTCTCGGCACCCGCAACGACGGTATCCAGAAGTCCTTCGACATGACACCAGAGCAACTGCGCGACGACCAAGACCCGATCCCCGCCCCTTGACCACGCCACGCCCCCAGGCTGGCCCGAGCGCGTCATCATCACGGACTCTCCGAGGTCGACGTCGACCAGCTCGAGGCCGCGCAGAGCATCACCTTGATCGTCTCGGAACAGTACGGTTCCACCGCTCCGCCGAGGCGGGTCGTGGATGAAGCAGACGTCCAGGGCGTTGCGTTCATCCCGTGGGTCGCCCTGGGCGTGAGTCCGCTGGCAGCCACCGACAACCTGTCCATCCCCTGAACCTCCCGGGCGAGTCGTCTCGGAAGAGAACACGACGTACCGGTCAACTGAATCACGTTGAGTGACAGTGACTGTCGCCGCCACGAACCTTGCCGCGGAGCGGTAAACATCGCTCACCACCAACCCGTACACACGAGAGGAGTCGATCTCCGTGGCGCGCGGCGACCGCCGCCGAGTCCACTCCAGAGCCGGGTGGACTCACCGAACAGTGGCTCGCCACTCGTGGCTAGCACGCAACCCAATGAGATACCCCCCAATGAGATAGGAGAATGAGATGAACGAGGAACCTCGTGTTGGTCTGCAAGTCCTGCTCGACAGAGCATTGAACAAGGGAACCGGTTTCTCGGCAGACGAGCGGTCCGACCTTCACCTCGAAGGCTTGTTACCTGCTGCGGTCGACACGCTGGACGTGCAAGTCGAACGCGCACTTGACCATCTCGCGGCCAAGCCGAACGACTTGGAGCAGTACATCTATCTCCAAGAGTTGTGCGACCGCAACTCGACGCTCTTCTACGCGCTGCTGATGAGCGACCCCGCACGCTTCATCCCGATTGTCTACGACCCCACCATCGCCGATGCCTGCCTTAGCTACGGCCACATCTATCGCCGGCCCCAAGGGATGTATCTGACGAAGAAGATGCAGGGACGGTTCGCCCAGGTACTGGCCAACTGGCCGACACGGGACATTCGGTTCATCTGCGTCACCTCCGGCGGGCGCATCCTGGGTCTCGGCGACATCGGGGCCAACGGCGCCCCCATCCCGATCGGCAAGCTCCAGCTCTACACAGCGTGCGCCGCGGTGCCCCCAGAATGCCTGTTGCCCATACACTTCGACATCGGGACCACGAACGCCGCGCTGCGCGCCGACCCGCTCTACACCGGGCTTCGCGACAGACCCCCATCCGACGACGACCTCGACGCGCTAGTCGACGAGTTCATGGAAGCAGCCAACAAGACATTTCCCGGCGTGTGTGTGCATTTCGAAGATTGGAAGGGCACCGACGCCATCCGGTTGCTCGCACGCTACCAAGACAAGTACCTCGTCTATAACGACGACATCCAGGGCACGGCCAGCGTCACCATCGCCGGACTCACGACCGCGCTTCAAATCAAGAACGAGAAGCTGGTCGATCAAAGGATTCTGTTTGCCGGCGCAGGATCCGCGGCCATCGGCATCGCCAACATGATCTCCGAAGCGATGATCGACGAAGGAGCATCACGGGACGACGCTCGCGGACGCATCGCGATGTACGACGTCAACGGGTTCCTCGACTCCACACGCGATGACCTCAGCCCTTCCCAGAAGGTCTATGCCAAGGAATTACCCGCGACCCAAAGCCTGACCGAGGCGGTGACGTCATTTCAGCCGACAACGCTCATCGGTGTCAGCACGACCCAGGGCCTATTTACTGAGGACGTGATCAAGGGGGTCGCCTCGAATACGGACCGCCCGATCATCTTTCCGCTGTCGAACCCCACCAACAAGGCGGAGTGCACCGCACAGCAGGCCTACGAATGGACCGACGGCAAAGCGCTGTTCGCCGCCGGCGTGCAGTTCCCCGACGTCACCTACAACGGCAAGACCTTCCACCCAGGCCAAGCCAACAACTTCTACATCTTTCCGGCATTTGGTCTGGCCATCTATGCGACCAAACCGACGCGCATCGACGACAAGATGTGGATCGCCGGCGCACGCGGGTCCGCAGACCAAATCGACCAGGCATCGCGCGACGAAGGAATGCTCTTTCCTGACCAGGACGAAATCCTCGAGGTCGAGATCACCACGGCCACGCGCATCGCTGAGCACATCTTCGATCGCGGCCTCGCGACCGTCGACCGACCCGATGACATCCGCGCCTGGATCAAGGGCCTGACCTACGCCCCCGCCTACTGACGCCAGCCCCGACCGCGGGCGACCTTCCCCCAGACCTACATCCCCCGATGCCAGGAGATCAGATGGCTGACATCAAGACCAAGAACACTGCCCAACACCAGACGATCAAGGACGTGCCGATCGGCATCGGCGCGACAGGGCAGCGCAAGGAATTCGACTCCATGGGTGACGTCGAAGTACCAGCCGACCGGTATTGGGGCGCCCAAACACAGCGCTCGCTGCAGCACTTCTCGATCGGCGACGACCACATGCCCAAGGCGGTGTACCACGCCTACGGCTATGTCAAGAAGGCAGCCGCGATCGTCAACGCCAAGGCAGACCGACTCGAGCAGTGGCGTGCCGATGCGATCATCAAGGCCGCCGATGAGGTGATCGCCGGCAAGCTCGACGAACACTTCCCGCTCTACGTCTGGCAGACGGGGTCAGGGACGCAGTCGAACATGAACCTCAACGAGGTCATCGCCAATCGGGCCATCCAGCTGCTTGGCGGGACGTTGGGCACACAGACCCCGATTCACCCCAACGACCACGTCAACATGGGCCAGTCGTCCAACGACAGCTTCCCCACCGCAATGCACATCGCCACGGTGTTGGCGCTGACCGAGCACATGCTGCCCGCGCTGGACCGCGTCGCCACCGCGATCGAGGCCAAGGCGAACCAATGGATGGACGTGGTCAAAACCGGCCGCACTCATCTGCAGGATGCAGTGCCGCTCACGGTCGGCCAGGAGTGGTCCGGTTACGCCGCCCAAGTTCGCGACGCCATGGAGAACGTGCACCGGTCACTGGACGGGCTCTATCGCCTCGCCTGCGGCGGCACCGCGGTAGGCACCGGACTCAACGCGCCCCAGGGCTTCTCGGTGGACATCGCCGAGACGATCGCTGAACTCACGGAAAAGCCGTTCAGCACAGCACCCAACAAGTTCGCGGCGCAAGGCTCGCTCGACGCGATGGTCGCGGCGATGGCGGCGGTGCGCGGTGTCGCGGTCGCGCTGATGAAGATCGCCAACGACATGCGCTGGCTTGCCTCGGGTCCCCGTTGCGGGCTGGGCGAACTGCTGCTCCCGCAGAACGAGCCGGGCAGTTCGATCATGCCGGGCAAGGTCAACCCGACCCAGTGCGAGGCGATGGTGATGGTCTGCATCCAGGTGATCGGCGAAGACAACGCCGTCGGCTTCGCCGGTAGCCAAGGCAATTTCGAGCTCAACGCGATGCGCCCCATCATCATCAACAATGCGCTGCACTCGATCCGCATCATCGGGGACATGTGCGACAAGATGCGCACCTACTCGATCGAAGGCACCGAACTCAACCGCACGCGCATCGATGCCGCTGTCGGTGAATCGCTGATGCTGGTCACCGCCCTCGCACCAGTGATCGGCTACAACAACGCCGCGCAGATCGCCGAGGCGGCCAACGCCGACGGTTCGACGCTCAAAGAGGCGGCGCTGAAATCGGGCGCCGTTGACGAGGAGACGTTCGATGACGTGGTCGACCCGCGCAAGCTTGTCGGAGAAGGCGTGCAGGGGGCCTAGACCCCTCTAAGGAAGATCCCGGTACCCCGGATATCCGGCAGCCGATCGTTGACAGTCTCTCGACGGGTGAACAGGTCGGGACCTACAGCGCTCTCAATGCCGCGGATTACTTCCGCGACGCCCCCGGAGGCCTAGGGAACGACAAAACGGGCCCACGCGGGATCGCTGGCATTTTTTCGGCCAGCGTTCGATTTAGACGGTTCTGGTGGAGCTAAGGGGACAACTGTCGAACCCTGACATGGTTGACCGCATCGATCGTTTGGCCATTTCAGGGTGATGTTCTGCGCGTTTAGCTGCCCCAGGCGCGACACTGCGACGCCGCCATCACGCCGACGGGCCAGCGGCATCTTCGTCCACCGTCGTGTGTGACTCCTTCAACGACTTCGCTAGGTCGTCAACAGCGTCAGAGTGAAGATCTCACGCGCCATCCGCCACACCAATCGACAGCTCCAAACTGCGCTACTCGACTACGCCTGCTACTGGTACTTCAGCCGGGGTGCGTCTCGTCGCGGTCCGAAAAAGTTCGGCGGGTACGCGACATTCAGCCATAAGCTCGACGTCCGACACGCCGTCGGCTTCGAGCATCTCAAGCGCTTTCGGCAATAAGGAGGGTTGTTCCAAGATCCTCACCTGACCCGGTTCCGATCGGCGCCAGCCGCGCGCAGAGACCGTCGTCATGGCGTTGCGGTACGACACATCTCGCAGCCGACCTAAACGCCTCGCTCTATAGAGCAATGCCTGCATACTGACGCCCCACTGCTCTTTCAGCCTGGCGAGTTCAGACCACGAATTTCCGCTCATCGTTGTAGGAAGTAGTTCGTGGATCTGGTTCGCGGGCATCAATAGCTCTGCGGCGAATCGATTTGCCTGTTCTTCAACTATCCGTCCCCCTGGCTCTGCGTCGCCATGCATCACGATGTGCCCGAGCTCATGCGCGACATCAAACCGCTGCCTGTAGTAGTCGTGTTTCATGGGATTCAGGACGACAACAGGACGCAAGAAAGAGTCGAAGGAGTAGGCGTCGACCGACGCGGACTGGGGCGGACTGAAAACAACTATGACGCCGTGGATTTCTAGCAGGCGAATCATGTGCCTGATTGGTCCGCCACTAATCATCCAGGCATTGCGCACGTGCCTCGCGGCCCGCTCTGGGACATCGCGGACCAGATCATCGACATCCGCAGCCATTCGCGGCACATCGACAGCGGGGAATTCAACGTGGCGCTCGAAGGTGAACGCCACATCGAGAGCGAGCTTGCCGTAGGCGAAGGCTTCGTCGCGAGCTAACTGAGTAGTCGTCCGGAGTGAACGAAAGTGCGGGCACCCGCTCAGGGCGGCTACATCGGTCTGGCGGACGGCGAAGAAGGCCGGATCGACCCCGAGCACAAGGGCTAGTTGAGCCACGGTGGCAGCGGTGGGCCGTTTGACCCCCGATTCCCATCCGGCAACCGAAGTTGGGCTCTTGCCCACGAGTTTAGCGAGGTCGCTCTTGCGAAGGTGCATGAGCTGGCGTGCTAGTTGGAGTCGGGAGCCATCAAAGAGAGCGGCGACGTCTGCTGAAGACATCGTGCCCGTCATTCGGCCTTCTTCGCTGCAGGCAGCCTCAGCCGTACCGGCGCATCAGGCACGTCGTCGTGGGGGCCTGGCAGGTCTGGAGTCGCATCCCGCGTGGTGGGCATTGATGGCGGCTCGTCCAGGAGACTGATACGCCAGAACCATGCAGATCCACCTCCTTCGTTAAACCGTGGACGGCCGAGAACCAGCTCCACCTCGCCGCTCACAGAATCGAGCGAATGAGCTACGACGTACGTGTCAAGATCGAGCAAGCCGACCTCCGTGGCGGCAGGAAGTGATCCGGGCTCGCCAGGGGCAACGCCGTCGAAGAGCGACGGATCAGGATCGGGGTTCGGCTGAGTCGCAACTTGTTGCTTCGTCGAACTTTTCTTTGGCCACGGCAGTTGGTCAATCTCGCCGAACGGTGACGACGCGATCAAGAACCGAACATCGCCGAAGCTCCACCCGGGACTCTTATTTAGATCTGCGCGACGGACGAGTGCCGGTACGAGTATGGGCATCGTCTCGACATCGCGGGCGGTCAGACCGTCGTGAAGGAGATCGACACCCGAAGAAGGATCGCCATCGTCCACTAGGTAACGCCCGTCGGCGAACACCCGGTCGAGGCGGTCGCGGAACAGGGTGTGCCTCATAAAGCCCTGCAGGGCTGCGTCGTGACCGGTCGCTTCGGAGTAGTCGTCGAGTGTTCGGGCAACCGCTGACCGGAACGCCCACGCGATGCCCACGAGGACTCCAGCCGCGCGGAGTCGATCGACGATTTCGTCACGTTCAGTCATTGGGTCAGATTACTATCCAAACCAGCATTCCGTGCGCCATACTGAACCCGTCGGCGATTCGCGGGGCACATTCTGCATCGCCTCGGATCCTCGAAGCCCGAATTACGACCGAGACGTGCGGAGGAACGACGATGGCCGAGAAGAAGACGATCATCTGCCTCGCGAACTCGCGTAAGCAGGGCGCCCGATGCGTTGCGGGCATCGACGTCGACGACCGAACCTGGATTCGACCTGTGGGCGACCGTCCGAACCGGACTATCTTTCTTTCTGAACAGCACCTCGCAGACGGATCGGACACGCAGGTGGGGGACGCCATCACAGTCGGCCTAATCGCACCACAGCCCGAGGGGCACCAAGCGGAGAACTGGCTGCTCGATGGATCGGTTCCCTGGGCTTCGAGTGGTCGAGCGGACTGGGATGTCATCAGCGCTCTTGAGGAGACGCCGAACGGGCTGTGGATTGACGGCTACAGCTCTGGACGCGGCGAGAATGACAAAGTGCCATCTCACCGGGTTCCTGAATTGACGACATCGCTCACACTTATTCGCGTCGCCCAGTTCGACCTCGTCTATGTTGAGGACGCCTTCGGGAAGCAGGTGCGCGCTCGCTTCCGGTACGGCGCTAACCAATACTCGCTTCGAGTAACCGACCCCTTATACGACGTGCCGTTCGAAACGAAGAATGCCGGCGTGTACACGCGGGGCGAAGCCTTTCTCACTATCAGTCTCACGCCGCCGTACGCTGACGACGACACGGCCTACAAGTTGGTCGCCGCTATCATCGAGCCGGCGAGCGTTGGTTGAGGTAGGAAGGACGCCGCGGTGACCGGAGCGAGGTTCGTCACGATCGGGCACTCAACCCACGACACCTCGACGTTTCTGCAGCTCCTTATCCAGCACAACGTGACCGCAGTGGCCGACGTCCGCTCTGTCCCGAGCAGTCGGTATAACCCCCAGTTCAATCGCCATACGTTGCGACAGAGCCTCGAAGGCGCGCGCATCAAGTATGTCTTCCTAGGTGGCGAGCTCGGAGCCCGCTCGGATGATCCCACGTGTTATCAGGATGGACGCGTGCAATACGACCGTCTTGCGGGAACGGCTCCCTTCAAGCACGGCATAGGTCGTCTTTTCGATGGTGCGCAAAGCCAACGAATCGCCGTCATGTGCTCAGAAGCCGAACCTCTTGATTGCCACCGCACCGTCCTCGTCGCCCGAGTACTCGAAGAGCATGGTGCCGCCATCGACCACATCCACCGCGACGGCAGAATTGAAAGTCACCAAGCGGCAATGTGTCGGCTTATGAGCCGGTTCCACTTGGACCAAGCGGATCTGTTTCGCACTCACGCCGAGATCCTTCGCGAGGCCCTCAAACGCCAGGAGAGCAAGATCGCTTATGTCGCGCAACCAAATACCGATGACGTGGCGCCATGGCGGTGAACATTTTCACGATCGGCTTCACGAAGAAGTCAGCCGAGCGTTTCTTCACTCTCCTTGAACACTCCGGGGCGCGAACGCTCGTCGACGTTCGGCTGAATAACGTATCGCAACTCGCTGGATTCGCGAAGCGGGACGATCTCCGGTTCTTTCTGCGCCGAATCGGTGCAATGGACTACGTACATCGTCCAGATCTCGCCCCAACGCAGGACATGTTAGACCGCTACAAGAAGCGCAACGAGATACCATGGTCCGTTTACGAATTCGAGTTCCTCAGCTTAATGTCAGCCCGGCGCATCGAGTCATCAGTTCCTCAAGACCTGCTACAGGACGCAGTACTCTTGTGTAGCGAGGACAAACCGCACCACTGCCACCGGCGACTAGTCGCTGAGTATTTGGCAGAGCACTGGTGCGACGTCACAGTAAGCCACTTGACCTAGGCGAAACGACACATTTGGATACCATCACTCATGATCCGACGTCGATTCGCGATATCGAAAGCCGGAAGCCAAGGCTTTGAATCTGCTTCCCCTGCTGCATCAAGTTGAGCTTGCTGAAGAACGGAAGCCAGTCCACACCAGGCTTTGTCGACTTCGCGATCACTCCGTACGAGACGGTGTACATCGACCGATCGACGGTCTCTGTGCCCGAAGGAATCAGACTCAGCCACTTATCTCGTTCAGCCGGATCGACTGAACTCTCGATCTGCGCGCGAACCGCGTCGCGGTAGACACCGTCGCTTACGAACGTCGTTGCACTGACCAAACCCTGGGCGAAGAGGTGACTGAGTGTGGACGAACGCGACTTGCGCTTGATATGAACGAATTCGCCACCGCTCGAAAGGATATCGCAGAGTTCAATCCCGGACGTGGCGCCACCTGGCGTCTTGATCTTGGCATCTAAGCACAGCATTTCCGCCGGAGCCTCGCTCTCCATCCGCTTGTTGTACACAGGCTCGGTCTCGCCAGCATTCGACCGCACCAGGGTCACAGTGCTTTCGGGCAGCGCCGCCGCATACGTGTCAACTTCTTCCGCCAGCGTCTGACTCACTGCGAGCCATCGACCCTCTATGAGCACGTACAACTTATCGCTGACCCGCTGTTCCGAGATCAAGCAGTTGTACAACGTCCAACGGCCGTCGTGTTCGTTGGAACGAAGAAACTTCAGCGATACTCGACGTCCCTTCAGGATGCTGACAGTGATGCTCGACCGACGATCTTCGAGTGATTGGAGGTACTCGTCTAAATCCAGATCCGGAAAGACCGTTTGGCTGCTCGTGATCTTGAACGACTCGATGTCTTCCCACCCGATCGGCTCCGGCATCGCCATGTGCGTCGCACTGGTGTCGCCTGCAGCGAGCTGCTGAGCGAGTAGTCCGTCGAGAGTGGCGATCATCGCGACGTCTGTGACTAGCGACAGGTGGTCTATCCAACCGAAGTTTTCCTTGTAGGTATCCTCGTCGAACGCTTCAAGCAACTCGCCGAGCACTTTTGATATCTCGGAAGCTTTCCTTATGGTTCCTAGGACAAGAGCGTCGGCACCAGAAAGCCGTTTCGACAAGGACGTGTCTCGCGGTTCACCAGTTACGGCTCGGAGGATGTCTTTCGAAATGTCGATGCCAAACGTTGGCAGATCGGTGCTCTTGCTTGCCTGTAGCGTGCGGGTGACCACGAGATCTTCGAACGTTTTAGTGTCCATACTCCGAAGCTGCTGCGGATCAATGCGATTCAACGCCACCCGGAGTCCGAATTGCCTCTCGATCTTTGAGATATCGAGAAGGCCGCGACCGTAGCCGAACGTGAGCGCGAAATGCCGCCCATGTGCCTCCACAATCATGACTCCCGATGCCGAGGACGACATTAGATCCGGGAATGAGGGAGCGACCTCCTTTACATATGAAATCCAAGCGGGCGGGCGGGGAGGCTTCGAGAGATAGTACAGCGTTCCGCTGACGCCGTTAGCGGCATCTAAGGGCACCGCCTGGGGGGACTTACCCTCGGCTATGGCATCGATCGGTTCCGAAATCGGTTGCAGCAGAAAGATAGTAAGTCGTTGGACCTTCATCTGAAGGTCACCCCACGCGCGCAACGCATCAACTTACTCACTTGAACACCCCCGGCGCCATTATTAAGGCATCGCAGTGCCGGAAAGCCTAGCGCCCGCAGCCGAGTGAAATCGCCACTTCGCTGGTATTCGGCCGCTCGCCTTACCCGGAGCGACCAGGGGCGTCGTCATGTCCGCCACAGGCATTGCCGCGTCGATTCCCAGCCCATAGGCGATATCCAGGATGTTGCGCAACGTGGGGTCGCGCCTGCCGCGTTCACATGGCCGAGATAAGTACACGGCGCACCGTCGCATCTGCGGCCATCTCCTGGCTGGGGTCGAGCGTGGCGACACAACCGTGGGAACGGTGCTATTGCCGTACTTGGTGGAGGCAAGTCGAAGGCGGCCCCATCTAAGCTCCTGGCAACACTTTTCCATGAGCCGCGCCGACGTCCTGACCAGCCATGATGGCCACCGGGTTCGATCTTGAAACCTTAGGTTTCGGAAAAGTGGGAGGTAGAACTAAGGGTGGAGCTAAGGGGATTCGAACCCCTGACCCCCACACTGCCAGGAGCAGGCAGCGACACTGAACAGGCTGTTTAGCGGGCAAGTCGGCTTGTTGTCGGCGTAGTCGTGCGTGCAACTGTCGTCAACGTTGTCGTCAGCAGGGTGGTCAACCGAGGAACAAACCGACCGCTCGTCGTGACTATCGGTTGATGCCCACACACAACGAATTACATCGTTGTACTTATGTGGCGAGTGTTACCAATGGGGCGAAAGTGAGGTAGCTTTCCCTCAGACACGTAGTAACTACGTACGTATCTGGGACGTAGTGCGGAAGCTAGTCGCGTGCCACCGCGACCGGTCCGCTGCAAAGGCGCCGGCCGCGTCAGAAGGAGAAGACCTGATGCCGTCCACATCTCGCGAGGTCGTTCCCGGCCGATTTCTGCGCCCAAAAGCAGCCGACACGGGTCAAGGCCGCTCCTGGAGTAGGCGATCCGTCCTCCTCGGATGCGCGGCGATGGCGACGCTGCTGGTTGCCCCGCCTCCACTCGCTGAGGCTGAGCCCAACATCGGCCAATGGGACCCGTCGCTGCCTAGCGTGCTCAGCGCAGGCGCCCCGGGTGACCCGCTGGCGATTGCCAACGCCTCGCTGCAGGCCAGTGCCTACGCAGCGCAAACCACAATGGACTTGGGACGCAAATTCCTCGGCAGTCTGGGCATCGTGAGCCCCACGGCCAATCCCGGTCCTACGTTGAGCGGCAATCGCGTCTACGGCAAGCGAGCCGTCGAGTACGTGATTCGGAGAGCTGGATCGCAAATTGGCGTTCCCTACTCCTGGGGTGGCGGCAGCCTCACCGGGCCGAGTCGCGGGATCGACTCCGGGGCCAATACGGTCGGATTCGACTGCTCGGGGCTGACCAGGTACGCCTTCGCCGGCGTGGGCGTTCAACTCCCCCGCTTCTCGGGCGCACAATACGACGCGGGCCGGAAAGTTCCGCCGTCGCAAGCCAAACGCGGCGACCTGTTGTTCTGGGGTCCTGGAGGTGGTCAACACGAAGCCCTCTATCTCGGAGGCGGAAAGATGCTCGAGGCACAACAAACTGGTGTGCCCGTGAAGATTTCACCCGTGCGGACCGGAGGCATGACTCCCTACGTGACTCGAATCATCGAAAGCTAGCGCCGTATGGACTTCCGACTGCTCCTCGACGCTGCCCTGCGCCCGTTGCGTATTCACCCACAGGACGCGGACTGGAGCGTGCCTGTAGACACCACTGGCCGTCGCCCCCACGTCGTACCGTCCATGGTTCGACTCCACTAGAAGACAGGCCTCGGAGAACTGCCCAGCAGGTGACCCCAGTCGCAGGGACACGACACGGCCCGTAACGCTTCGCCGACGTCGGCCGCTCCTCCGGTGACTACCCCAACGGTCTGCCGGGCCGTGCGCCTGGGCCGCGTGCGGTCGGGGTGACCGATCTCCGGGGGTGAGACCGACCGACATCGCGCACCCGCACGCGGCGGTTCCGGGCGGTCATCGGGAAGTGGAGATCTGTTGCCTCATCGGTCGTTGCTTGCCAGGAGGGGACGCCGTGAAAGCGAAATGCTCAGGGGCTACAGGGATCTGACTCCCACCATTCGTTCACACAATCCCGTCCCGCCGCGCCGAAAAACCTACTGACTTTGATAGTACGTTACAAGATAGTGGGCGGCTCATCGCCGACGGACGGGCGCAGTGGCCTTCAACTTCGGAGGCATTGCGCGGTGTTCGTTGGCTAGTCGCGGTTCATCCATTGGTCAGGCGGTAACCGCTGCCTCGCACGGTCATGACGCGCCGTTGCGCAGCGGGGCCGTCGCCGAGCTTGCGCCGCAGATTTCCGATGTGGACGCCGACACTCTGCGGGGAGACGGGTGACTCACCCCAGACTGCGGCGAGTAGCTGCTTTCGCGTGAATACGCTACCCGGCCGCGACGCCAAAGCCGCCAAGATCTCGAACTCGATGCGAGTGAGAGTCAGCGGGGTCCCATCGAGAATTGCAGATCGCTGCGCGAAGTCAATGCGGAGCTTGCCGATGCTCTGGGTCGAAGGTACCTCAGAATCGGACTGGGCCAAATCCGTTCGCGCAGTTATGGTTCGGTGAGGTCGGCGCACCATGGCCCGGAGTCGAGCGACGAGATCGCGCGGGCTGATGGGGTCGGCGATGAAATAGTCGGCGGCAACCGGTTCTCCAATCGCATCGAGGATGCGTTGCCGAGCGGAGAGCACCACAAGATACGCGTCGGTCATCGATCGGAGCTGGCGGCAGGCCTCAAGGGAATCGAAGCCAGGAATCGCGAGATCAAGGACCACGAGGTCGGGGTCGTGGTCGAGCGCCAAACGGAGCGTGTCGTGGACGGAGCCGGTCACGTGGACAACGAATTGTTCTCGGCGCAGATACTCCGCGAGGCTCCCAATGGTTGGCCTGCGGTCATCAACCACCAAGGCTCGCAGGCGCCCAGCACCGGGAACCGCCGTTGCGGTGAAGAGTTCGGCTGGGCGGGTCAAGCTGGGCTCCTCCGCTGATACGAGTCAAGGCCGGCCAGCCCGACAGGGCGGTCCGAGAAAGCGGGGTCGATGGTCATTGGGGGCCGCCCGGATTCTGGTTGGGTATGTCGGTGATGGGCAGGTTGGGCGCGGGTTTCGGTGACGGCGTTGCCGGCAACGTCGGGATTCGCGCCGCGGGTAAGTCGACCATGTCGTTTACGGGTGGCCCATTTTCGCGGCCGCCGTAGCTGCTACCGGGGGCACGGTCGCCCAGGAGATGACTGACCGTGACCATGTGATAGCCGTTGGCCTCGAGCACCGGCAGAAATTGATAGACGAGATCAACCGTGCTGGAGTACGTGTCGTGCAACAGCACCACCGATCCGGGCCTGATCTGAGTCATCAGCATGTAGCGGGTGGCGGGAATGTTCGCATCGTTGATCCAGTCGAAAGGGATGACATCCCAGAGAATTTCAGCGATACCTTGGCGGCCGGCCTCGGCACGTACCGCAACGTCGGACAACCCGCCGGCGGGGCGGTACAAGGTAGGCGCCCTTCCCGTCGCCGCGGCGATCGCCTGAGTCGCCTTGCTGAGCTGGCCGGGGATGTCAGTCACAGGGATGGTGGTCATGTTCGGGTGTTCCCAGGTGTGGCCGCCGATTTCCATGCCGGCGTCTGCAATCCGCCGAGCAGCGGCGGGATCGCGAGCGACCTTATTACCTATCAAGAAGAAAGTAGCCCTGGCGTCGTCGTCGCGAAGGATGCGTAGGAGCCGGTCGGTGAACGGAGTCGGCCCGTCGTCGAACGTGAGCGCCACGCATTTGGCACGTGTGCAGTCCACCGTGTCGGGACTTGCCTGGCGGCCCTTGGCCACGATCATCCACGCGGCACTTGCGGCGATCACCACGGCCACCACGGCGACCGACACCCAACGAAATCGGCGCCCGCGGATCGACCTGGGCTCGTCGCCATATGTACTCATCGGCACCTTTCCGTACACATACGCTCACCGGCCGCGCTACCACGAATGGGGGCACGAAACGTCGGGAAAGTGAGAGCAGGCGCGTCCTTGGAGCGGGCCCGGCGAGACGCGCGATGCCGAGCTGTTGCCGACCATCAGCTGCTCACGTTGGCATCGATAATTCACAGGGACCTAATCTACTATGTTCGTACGTAGATAGTAGATGGGCTGAAGCCGACGAAGCGCAGCGACGCGGCCTCGAGCCATCACGAGCTTTGGGAGTCGCGTTGCGAATGGGTCGGCGTGCGCGCGTGGTGCTGAGCGTGGCGCTTGTCGTGATCGGAATTCTTGGCTCGTTGACGGTGATGTCGCAGGACAGCTGCACGGCGGACTGTCAGGCAGACGACACAGCAGCGCCCAGCGTGGTTCCTCCACCCGTGCCAGCACCGGCCTCCACCACCGTGTATCCGCCGTCCGGTACCCGTGAAGCGGATCCGTTGGGCCGGGTGTCGGTGACGGCGACCGCGGGACGTCTGAGCGACGTGGTGATGCTCAACGACTCGGGTACCACCGTGCCGGGGATCATGACGCCTGACAACACAGTGTGGAAGCCCGTTGTCCCGCTTGGTTATGGCAGGTCCTACACGCTGACAGTGACTGCGGTAGGAACCGATGGCCAACCCGTCACGAAGCGCTCGACTTTGTCGACCCTGACCCCGCGAAATCAGACGAAGGCATACTTGACCACCACCGCCGGAACACTGCTGCAGCCGGGCGGCACCTACGGAGTCGGCACTGTGGTCGTGGCCCGCTTCGACGAACCGATTGCGGACCGAGCAGCTGCCGAGCGGCGGCTCACTGTGAATACCTCTCCGCCAGTGGAGGGTTCGTGGTACTGGCTGGATGACCAGAACGCGCACTGGCGACCCGCCCGGTACTACTCGCCAGGCACCGTGGTGACCGCGGGGGCCAACATCTACGGGGCTTCCCTCGGCGAGGGTTTGTACGGCCAGGAGGACAGCACGGTCACGTTCACCATCGGCGACGCGCACGTCTCCATCGCCGACGATACGAACAAACAGGTCAGCGTGTACGAAAACGGCACCCTGGTTCGAACGATGCCCACGTCGATGGGAATGGGCGGCACTGAAACGATTGGTGGACAGACCTTTTCGTTCTGGACTCAACGCGGTGTCTATACCGTCATGGACAAGGCCAACCCGGTGATCATGGACTCGTCGACATACGGGCTGCCAATCAACTCTCGATTGGGTTACCGCGAGACCATAAAGTACGCGACCCGGATCAGCACCGACGGCATCTATCTCCACCAGCTGGAAAGCACCGTCTGGGCGCAGGGCAACAGCAACGTGTCCCACGGATGCCTAAACCTCAACGCCGACAATGCCGAATGGTTCTATGAGTTCTCGCAGCCCGGAGACGTCGTCGAGGTACGCAACACCGGAGGCGAACCGTTGCAGATCTGGCAGAACGGCGATTGGAGCGTGCCGTGGGAGCAGTGGCGAGCAGGCAGCGCGCTGTCATGACGTCGGCCCGTCCCCGCATCCGCACGGCACGGCACGACGAGCGGGACCCGTTCCGCCGAGTTCCACCACCTTGCGGGGATGGGTCCTGTTCTACTGGCTGGCTTAGCAGGTCTGTCAAGCGGATGGGTGGCAGCGGCATGAGCCCTCGCCGGTTGTCCTGGGCACAGGGTTTGGTAGCCGCGGTCGGCGCGTTGGCCGTGGCAGTCGTCGTTGGTGTACCGACCGGATTAATAGCGACGCCGTTTTACACCAGGATGACCCCGGCTCCATGGTGGAGCTATGGGGTGTGGACCGCCACAGCCGTGCTCAGCGGGTTGCTGATTGCTACGTACGTGCGTCGGCCCTTCCGGTCGAATACGCCGTCGCGGGCAGGGGTGGCCGCGAACATCGGGTCACTACTGGCGGTCGGGTGTCCGGTGTGCAACAAGGTTGTGGTCGCGGCGGCGGGGGTAGGCGGTGCTCTCAACGTGTGGGCAGCGCTTCAGCCGATTATCGCGGCCACGTCGCTGGTGTTACTGGGGTGGGCGTTGCGTCGACGCCTCTTCCCGCGGGGAGTCTGCCCCGTACCCACGGCGGGCATCGTCGCCGAGGACGATCAGGCACCGGGAGTCACGCGTGAGTGAAGACCAGATCACCACGACGACGGAATCCTGCGGGCGGCGTTTCGGTGGGTCCCGAGATCGGGGACGAATTGGACGCCCCGTTCTGGCAGATACATACACGCGTCGCCCCGAGCAACTTATTACCAATGGCACCGCGCCGCTGGTTGGTTCGAGGTCATTCGCACTCTAAGTTAACTGCATACCTCGGATCGCGCAGGTGCGAGGTGCCATGAATCAGATAGCAGGGAGGTGACCATGCGAGTTCGGGGTTTCGGCGAACTCGAGGCGACGGTCATGGACAAGGTGTGGAACCGGGCGGAGGTCTCGACGGTTCGCGACATCTTCGACGATCTCGCAGCCGACCGGCGAATCGCCTACACCACCGTGCTCTCGACGATGGACAACCTGCATCGCAAAGGGTGGCTGGCTCGCGAGCGAGTCGGCAAGGCGTATCACTATCGGCCGACGCTGACGCGCGAAGAGCACTCCGCCAAGCTGATGCGCGCGGCCTTCGAATCTGGAGGCGACAGCGACTTGGTCCTCACGGCCTTCCTCGACCAGATGGACGACCGTGAGTCGGCCCAAGTCCAGGCGGCACTGCGCCGCATTATCGACGGACGGTCCCGCTGATGACCATCGCGGCCGGTCTTGTCGTCTACGCGGCCGCTTTGAGCTGGTTCGGCCCCAGCCTGCTGACGAGACTCACCAACCGCGGTATCAATCCGAAGCTTGGAGTGGCGGCCTGGCTGACTGCGGTCGCCGGCGTCACCACAGCGTGGCTAGCAGCGGTTGTCGTCCTCGTCCTTGATGCGCTCGACGCCATACCCAGCGGGCCGGTCTGGACTCTCTGCGTTGAGGTACTCGGATACTCCGGACACGTCGACATGGCGCAACCCATCGCCGCGACAACCGCGGGAGCACTGATCGTTGCCGCCTTGGCGTTGACAGGCCTCGTGGGACGGCGGATCGCGCGAACGCTGCGCACACTGCATTCGGCCAGTCATCAGCATGCGATGGCGGCCCGCGTCGTTGGCTTCCCCACCAGATGGCGTGACGTCGTCGTCGTGGAGGCCGACCACCCAGCCGCATATTGCGTTGCGGGTCGGCCGCGTGCCATCGTCGTCACCTCCGCTGCACTGGCCAGCCTCCACGACGATGAGCTGGCCGCCGTGCTGGCTCACGAGCAGGCGCACCTGAGTGGGCGGCACCACCACATACTCATGCTGCTGCGCGCCACTGCGGCCGGCCTACCGCGAGTACCGCTGGCGGCCGCGGGACCCAACGTCGTGTCGCGACTCTTAGAGATGTGCGCAGACGACACCGCTGCTCGACGCCACGGCTCGCATCCATTGTTGTGCGGCTTGATCACACTGACCGCTCGGCCTCCTGTGACGGCGGCGGCCATGGGCGCCGCCAGTACCGCGGTGTTGGATCGCGCATCTCGCCTGGCCGTGCCCGCACCGCGTGGCGCACGATGGCGCGATCGGGTCCAGCTGAGCATCACCATCGGCTTGACCGTCGCGATTCCGCTGCTCGCTGGAGTCCTCTGTCACCACTGAGCATCCGGCTGCAGACGACACTGAGCCAGCCGCTTCCTGATGCGCAGTCCCTTGGTCCCACATGCCTTCACAAGCAGGAGCTCGCTCTCCGGGCAAGGCAGCAACATTCGCCAACCCCACGCAGTCAGCGTGCCGTCTCGTCAGTAGGCGTCTGTCCTCGCTGATTCACCCGCCGGCGATGGGCTGCCGCTAGAGCACAAAGCCGATCGTGCTCAGGCCATCCTGCTCCGCTTCCGCGGACTGCCGACCCTTGACGGAGATACCCCTTGGGGGTATCTTGGGGTATACCCCCAAGGGGTATTGAGTGCAGGAGGAGAGACGTGGACTCGACAGCACCAGGTTATGCCGACTCGAAAGACGCACACCTCAAACGCCTGAGGCGAATCGAGGGACAGGTCCGTGGTTTGGCGCGCATGGTCGACGAGGATGCCTACTGCATCGACGTACTTACCCAGGTCTCGGCCACCACCAAAGCGCTTGAATCAGTGGCGTTGTCGCTTCTCGACGAGCATCTGTCGCACTGTGTCACCGACGCCATCCAGCAAGGCGGCGATGTGGCCGAGCAGAAGATCAATGAGGCCTCAGCGGCGATCGCTCGCCTCGTCCGCTCCTAAGAATCAACATTCCGAACCACCCATCTACAACGAAAGTAGCCACGACATGACCCTGGATCTGACCCTCGTACAACCCGCCACGTCGGGATGCAGTTGCTGCGGTACGAGCCCCGCACCATCCCAGCCGGCTGCAGCCACGGAGCGAGACGCAAGTCCTACCAACACGGTTGCGCGTTCGTACGCCGTCACTGGGATGACCTGCAGCCACTGCGTCGCCGCGGTCAGCGACGAACTGTCCGCACTCCCCGGTGTCGCCGGGGTCGAGGTCGACCTTGTCGCCGGAGGCATCTCTACCGTGACGATTTCCAGCGACACAGCGTTGCCCCGTGACCAGATCGCCGCTGCACTCGACGAGGCCGGCGACTACCACCTCAGCGCATGAGACAACCCGAGTAGCGCTGCGGCGCTATGTGAAGCCAGAACAAAGAGGATGAAACATGAGCCCCACGAATGACGTTGTCGGTGTCGATCAAGACAGCATCGAGTTGTCCATCGGCGGGATGACTTGCGCCTCGTGCGCCGCCCGCATCGAGAAGAAGCTGAACAAGCTCGAAGGGGTCAGTGCCAGCGTCAACTACGCGACCGAAAAAGCGAAAGTTACGTTCCCCGACTCGCTCGACCCGGCGGTGCTGGTCGCGACCATCGAAGCGACCGGCTACACCGCGGCGGCACCGGCCGCGCCGAACGACGCGCCCGAGACCGCCCTTTCCACCCCACCACCAGGCGAGGCCGACTCACTTCGGAGACGGCTAGTGATCTCCCTCGTCCTGACAGTGCCTGTCATTGCGATGTCGATGATCCCCGCGCTGCAGTTCACGAACTGGCAGTGGCTGGCCCTGACCCTGGCATCTCCCGTCGTGGTCTGGGGTGCGCTCCCGTTTCATCGCGCAGCCTGGGCCAACGCCCGCCACCGCGCCGCCACGATGGACACGTTGATCTCACTGGGCGTCAGCGCCGCATATCTGTGGTCTTTGTGGGCGTTGTTCATCGGCCATGCCGGCATGCCGGGGATGCGGATGTCCTTCAGCCTGCTGCCCGACGCGGATTCCGGGACCGAGCACATCTATCTAGAAGTCGCCGCCGCGGTCACGGTGTTCATTCTGGCCGGCCGATACTTCGAGGCGCGCGCCAAGACACGATCCGGTGCTGCCCTGCGGGCTCTGCTCGACATGGGAGCCAAGGATGTCGCCGTCGTGCGCGACGGTGCCGAAATCCGCATTCCAACAGCAGAACTCGCCGTGGGGAACGTATTCGTGGTGCGCCCGGGTGAGAAGATCGCCACCGACGGGATCGTGACCGAGGGCGCATCAGCAGTTGACGCGTCGATGCTCACCGGGGAATCGGTGCCCGTCGAGGTCCGTCCGGGGGATCACGTCACCGGTGCCACCGTCAACGCAGGCGGCCGATTGTTGGTCCGCGCCAACCGCATCGGGGCCGACACTCAGCTCGCGCAGATGGCGCGCCTGGTTGAAGACGCCCAGAACGGCAAGGCATCGGTACAGCGCCTCGCCGACCGGGTGTCGGCGGTCTTCGTGCCCATCGTCCTGGCGCTCTCGGTGGCAACGCTGGCGGCCTGGCTGCTCACCGGTCATTCGGCGACAGTCGCGTTCACCGCCGCAGTCGCCGTCCTGATCATCGCCTGCCCGTGCGCGCTGGGGCTGGCCACGCCCACCGCGCTCATGGTGGGCACTGGGCGCGGAGCACAACTCGGCATCCTCATCAAGGGACCCCAGGTGCTCGAGTCCACCCGCCGGGTCGACACCATCGTGCTCGATAAGACCGGCACCATCACCACCGGCAGAATGAGCCTGACCGGTGTACACCCCGGCGCAGGCCAGAACTCCGGTGAGGTCCTCGAGTTCGCAGGGGCGTTGGAGAGTGCGTCTCAACACCCTATCGCCGAGGCGATCGCTGCTTCGGCCTCCGCTGGCGGGGCATTGCCAGCGGTCGACGAATTCTCGAATCACAACGGCTATGGCGTCAGCGGCGTCGTCGCGGGCCATGCGGTCCTGGTTGGACGGCTCAGCTGGCTCACCGAGGACTGGTCGCTGAAAGCCCCAGACGACCTCACCTCCGCCGCCGAACATGCTGAGGCCCAGGGCCACACCCCGGTATGGGTGGCCTGGGACGGGGCGGTGCGCGGCGTCATCGTCGTGGCCGACACGGTGAAGGGCACCTCCGCGGCTGCGATCGGCCAGTTCCGCAAGCTTGGCCTGCGTCCGTTTCTGCTGACCGGCGACAATCGACGCGCAGCCCTCGCCGTAGCCGTAGAAGTCGGCATCGATCCTGACGACGTGATCGCCGAGGTCCTCCCTGCCGACAAGGTCGCCACCATCAAAAGCCTGCAGGCGCAGGGGCGAATCGTCGCCATGGTCGGCGACGGCGTGAACGATGCCGCCGCTCTGGTACAGGCCGATCTGGGCCTGGCGATGGGCACCGGATCCGACGTCGCCATCGAGGCATCCGACTTGACGCTGGTGCGCGGGGATCTGCGCGCAGCCGCCGACGCGATTCGATTGGCGCGATCAACCCTAAGGACTATCAAGGGCAATCTGTTCTGGGCCTTCGCCTATAACGTCGCCGCACTTCCCTTGGCGGCACTGGGACTACTCAATCCGTTGATCGCCGGCGCCGCGATGGCATTCAGTTCGGTCTTCGTGGTCAGCAACAGCTTGCGGCTGCGCCAGTTCGCCAGCAGCGCATCCCCTGGGCAGACCATTGGCGGCCACGCTGCGACAGCACCCGTCGATGAGTACCGCAGGGCCCACACCGCGCCATGACCTCAGGCTGGCACCTCATGCTTAGCGAATAGGCCCGCGGCGCGGAACTCCCCCGCCGCGGGCTTGGTGCTGCCTCAGTTATCGCCGAATGGCCTCGCGCAGTACCGTCAATCGCTCGCGGTATTGCGTTTCGTCGATCTCGCCAGTCGCGAATCTCGCTGATAGCAGCTGTTCGGCCGTGGGCGCGTCACCGCGTGGCGCGTGTGAGCTCCCCGTGGTGGATCTGACCAGGGCGATGATGCCGACGATGATCAAGCCCCAGAACAGCACCATCCCGACGCCCATCCCCGCGTATCCCCACCAACCCATGTCGTGGTCGTACCAAAACATCATGACCGTTCCTCCTTCTTCATGTATCCGTGGCCAGTTGGCCACAGCCTTGCGGTCTGAGCCTTGCCCCGACAGAGTCGAAAGCACTGCGCTTCAAAGCCTTTGGGCCTTCCTACCGCTGACCGTGCGATTGCGCGCCCTGGGCTAGGGCGCGTAGTTCAGGCTCGTCATCATGCCGGCTTCCTGGTGATAGGTGTTGTGGCAGTGCATCATCCAGATGCCCGGGTTGTCGGCGACTAGCGCCACCGTCAGCTCCTGCATGGGTAGAACAATGACGGTGTCCTTGCGTGGGCCCGGAGTCCCGTCCGGCTTGACGACTTGAAAGGTGTGGCCGTGCAGGTGCATGGGATGCCACATCATCGTGGTGTTGGTGAACGTCAAGGTCGCCTTCTGGCCTTGTCTGACAGTCAATGGAACGGCGTCTTGGAATGGTCTGCCGTTGATCGTCCAGTCGTAGGACGCCATGGAACCGGACAGTCGGGCCGACAGGGCGGCGTCGGCCTTGGTGACATCCAAGATCGCCTCGGGCGCCGCGGTAAATAGGTCGACGGTGCCGACCCGGCGCTCCAACTCGGGCGGCCTGAATGTCGGATCGGGCGCAGCACCTACGCCGGTGGACAGTAGAGCTCGCGCGAGCGCGTTCTTCCCTTCGGCCGAGGCGACAAACGGGAACACACCGTCACCGGTGGTGATGAGCACGTCATAGCGCTCACCCATGCCGACTAGAAGCGCGTCCACCTCGGTCGGCAACACCGGGAAGCCGTCGGTATGGGTAACGGTCATCCAATGCCCGGCGAGCGCGACCCGAAATGCGGTATCGGATGCGGCGTTGATGATCCGCATTCTTATTCGCTGCCCAGGGCGAGCGGTGAATGTCGTCGGCGCCGCCGGAATGCGACCGTTGGCCAGGTAAAACGGGTAGCTGACGTCGCCCGCGTCGCCACCGAGAAGCGGGCTCGCGCCAACGCCTCCAACACCGGGAACCCCTGGCATTCCAGGTGTTTCGCTCATGCCGGGCATGCCAAGCATCCCTGGCATGCCACCCGAGTGGCCGACGGCGACCGAGACAGGCCGCAGCCCGGCGTAGAGTTGCTGCGGACTGGAGCCGATTCCGTCGGTCCAGTCATCGAGCACCACGATCCACTCGGCGTCGTAACGTCCCGGCTCGGTCGGGTCGTCGACGATGACCGGCACGTAGAGCCCGTAGTCGGCGTCAAGGCCAGTGTGCGGGTGCGCCCAGTAGGTACCCGGGTGAGGCGCCGAAAACCGGTAGGTGAAGCTCGATGACGGGTCGATGTTCGGGGTCGCCGGCGTTGCGCCATCCATGTCGTTGCGCAGCGCGATGCCATGCCAGTGCACCGAAGATGGGTGGTCCAGACCGTTGGTGACGTTGACCGCCAGTTCGTCGCCGACGTTGGCTCGGATCAACGGTCCGGGAACGCTGTTGTTGTACGCCAGTGTGCGGGCAACGGGCCCGCCCAGGTCGATGTCCGCAGGCCCGGGTGTCAACGCCGCGGTGACGGTGCGCCCGGTGTGGGGCCGCGCGGCTTCGGCGACGGCGATCGGATCCGTAACAGTGCTGGCGCTTGTCGGCTTTCCGCACGCGGCCATGGCGGCGGTACCGGCGGCGAGGGTGGCCGCCAGGAACGTGCGTCGCGTCAAGATCGTCGTATCCACGCTCCGACCGTTCATGGGCGTTGCGGGGGTTTCGTCTTTGCGACGCCATCGGTGGCGGTGAGGCCGGGCACCTGTGCATCGCCCAGGATTTCGATGTCGTGCCGGCGCTGCGGTCTGTTGGCCCCGAGCAGCGCCACCAGCACGGCGATCACGGCTCCCCAGAATGCAAGAAGCATCATGACTGCCAGCACGCAGGCTCCCCACTCCCAGGGGGTGCCCGCTACGTTCCACCAGTTCATCGGGGTCACCTCCTCTGCGATCCACACTCATACAAGGGAGTAGCGAATCGACATTGGTTGTATGAAGATTCCCTCAAGACCTCGGTCGGGGGTTCCTGAATCCCTTCGGCGCGGCACGATGAAGGGATGAGCACGCCTGCGGCCTCGCGCCCTGCGGGTTATCGAGCGTTGGTGGTCGACGACGAGGTGCCGCTGGCCGAAGTCGTCGCGAGCTATCTGCGGCGTGAACAGTTCGACGTCAGCCTCGCCCACAGCGGGGCGGATGCGTTGGCGCAGGCTCGGGAGACCGACCCGGACGTCGTCATCTTGGATCTCGCGTTGCCGGGCATCGACGGCGTAGAGGTATGCCGCCAACTTCGTACGTTCTCCGATGCCTGCGTGGTGATGCTCACCGCCCGCGATACCGAAGTGGACACCATCGTCGGCCTGTCGGTCGGTGCCGATGACTATGTCACCAAACCTTTCAGCCCCCCGTGAATTGGTCGCCAGGATCCGCGCCATGTTGCGCCGCCGCGCACCGTCGCAACGCCCGTGAATGCCTCTGCCGCCGTCGCCGAACCCGCCCCGCGGGCGTTCGGCCCGTTGTCCATCGACGTCGCGGGCCGCCAAGTCTTCATCGACGACGAGCCAGTTCTGTTGACCCGCACCGAGTTCGACGTCTTGGCCGCATTGTCGTCGCGCCCGGCAGTGGTCTTCAGCCGCCGCCAGCTCCTAGAGTCCGTCGACACCACCCGGGCCATGGCCGCCGTTTTCGTCGCTGCGCTCACCATCGGTATACCACTATCGACGCTGGCGCTGTTGCTCGTTGTGCTGGCATGTCCACTGATGATGGTGTTCATGATGAGGGGAATGGGCGGCAAGCATGAAAACGACACCAAGCATGACTCGTCCGATACGCCTGACCATCGCGACCCTGCTGGGCGGTTATAGCCGATCATCATCATCGATTGGGAGGTCGAGGCGATGGCAGATGCTGCCTACTGTTTGTGGCGTTAGTGATCGTAACCACATTGCTGTTTCTGGCTTTTGGGCTGGGCCTTCGTCCGAGAGAACATCGGGATGGGCGGGTGATGTCGTTCCATCGATTCGGCGGTGGCGTTGTTCATCGAAATGTGTGGCATCCCGTTGATGGTGCATCACTCGGGTTAAATGAGAGTGCGCTTCCCGCTGCCACGTGACACCCACGCCGGCGGCCCGTTGTCGAACGATGTCATCGGCTGGACCGGCGACCCGCATTTGTCGCAAGACGGCCGCTGTCAGCCCGAAGCCGCTACCGATCGCCGCATGGCTGGCCAGACGGCAGGGACTCAAAGCTGGCCATCATTAGGCAGATTCGCATGGCTCGGTGGCTATTGATGTTGGCCTCAGTCATTCTCGACCGCGGCGGCGGGTCAACCTGATGACCGCCGCGGCATGGATGTTCGGCGTCGGTGGCGCCATCCTGGTCGGGATTGGAGGGTTCTTTCTATTGGCCCGACCCGCCCTGCTACCCGAGGACTTGCGGTATCTATGCCGCACCGCGCGCGAGATCGACGCTGCCGTACCGAGCCTGCGAAGGTGGCTGCGTCTCGTGTTCATCGTCCTTGGCGGATACGCAGTGGCCACCGGGACACTCACCGCCTTTTTCTTGGCAGCCACCGATATTCGCAACGCCGAGCCGTGGGCAGTGGCGGTGCTGGCCGCTCTCGGCTGCGGCGGCGTTGTGGATCGCGGCGACCGTGGTGGCAACGGTGACTTGAGTTGTATTCAGGAGTGGGCGACAGGCACCTACCCCTGCAAGCAAGGACCCGAGGTGAGACCCGACGTCGTTCTACCTGCCGGCAGGGATCGCCACACGACCGATCGCGGCCCGCGGATGCCTGAGGTTCTCGATCATGGAGATACCCATCGCGTAGGTGAACAGCGTGCCGTCGGGGAGGATACGGATGAAGCAGAGCTCGCCACCGTCGGTCACGATGCGTCGCTCGGATGCCAGGATTCTGCGGAGGAACCAAGACGACTCAAACCCTCGGTTCGCCCCTTCGTCATCGGCGGCTACGAGCGTGGCCGTTCCCAGGAATTGGATGGCACGAGGCGGGAACGGCGGAATGAATCGATGCGGCACTGGGACGACGAAGGCCACATCACGATGTGCGCGGACGTTGCGAGCCTTGCGGGTGGTCGTCCGCGTCGTCACGTACAGGGCTAAGGGTTCCTCGTGCGGCGACACGGCGTAGACCACGCCCGTCGCATGTGGTACGCCCCGTTCGGTCAGGGTCGATAGCGTGCCGAATGTTCTTTGCCGCAAAGCTCTTTCGATGCCATCGAAGTTGATGCTCACTGCTGCTCCTTGAGTGCGCTCGGCAACCTGAGCCGTTTGAGCATCAACGCGTTGACAGCCACGATGAAACTGGAGCCCGACATGGACAGGGCAGCGATCTCTGGGCGCAGAACCAAACCCAACGATGGTACGAACACCCCCGCCGCGATGGGCAGTGCGATCACGTTGTAGCCGACCGCCCAACCAAGATTCTGGCGCATCTTTCGTAGCGTGCCCCGTCCGATCCGCAGCGCGATCGCGACGTCGAGCGGGTCCGAGCGCATCAACACCAGATCTGCAGTCTCGATGGCGACGTCGGTGCCCGCACCGATCGCCACCCCCAGATCGGCTTGAGCCAGCGCCGGAGCGTCGTTCACCCCATCACCGACCATCGCGACCTTCTTGCCCTGCCGTTGCAATTCAGCGATCTTGGCTGCCTTGTCACCGGGCAACACCTCGGCGATGACCGTGTCGATTCCCAGTTGCGTGGCGATCCGATTGGCGGTGGCTTGGTTGTCGCCGCTGAGCATGACCACCTCGACACCGAGGTCGTGCAGCGCGGACACCGCTTCGGCGGACGTCTCGCGCACGGCGTCCGCCAGGGCGATGACACCCACGCCCCGTCCGTCGACGCCCACCAGGACCGCGGTGCGACCACCCGCAGCAAGTTCGTCGCGCCGTTGCATCAGCGCCCCGAACTCGACCCCCTCCCCGACCATCAACTTGCGATTACCGACCGCGACGCGCCGTCCCCCCACCGTCGCGACGGCACCGTGCCCAGGCACGTTCCGGAAATCAGTCAGTGACCCCGCAGCAACACCGCGATCGGCCGCATAACGAACTATCGCCCCCGCAAGTGGGTGCTCGGAATCGGTTTCGACCGCGGACACCATGGCGAGGAATTCGTCCTCCGCAATTCCGTCGACGACCACGTCGGTCACTTCCGGTTCACCTTTGGTCAACGTGCCCGTCTTGTCCATCACGACGGTATCGATGCGCGCCGACGTCTCCAGCGCGGTCGCGTTCTTGAACAACACGCCCCGCTTGGCGCCCAACCCGGTACCGACCATGATCGCGGTCGGCGTGGCCAGTCCCAAGGCATCCGGGCAGGTGATGACCACGACGGTGATCGCGAACAGCAACGCGGTTTGGACGCCAGCACCGACGGCCCACCAAACCAGGAAGGTGGCGGTGCCGCCGATCAGCGCGACCAGAACCAACCAGAACGCCGCTCTGTCGGCGAAGCGCTGCCCAGGGGCTTTGGAGTTCTGCGCTTCCTGAACCATCGCGACAATCTGTGCCAGCACGGTGTCCGAGCCGACCTTCGTGGCCAGGACCCGCAGCGTGCCCGTGGTGTTGATGGACGCGCCAATCACCTTGGAGTCGGGCGCCTTTGACACCGGCAGGCTGTCGCCGGTGACCGTGGATTCGTCGACGTCTGACGTGCCGTCGGCCACCGTGCCATCCACGGGGATCTTGGCCCCCGGCCGAATGAGCAGAAGGTCACCCACTGCGACCTCGGCGGTGGGAATCTCCACCGGTCCGCCGTCGCGCAGCACGATTGCCATCGGGGGCGCCAGCTCGAGCAGGGTGCGAATAGCGTCGTTCGCGCCGCCGCGGGCTCGCATCTCGAACCAATGGCCCAATAGGACGAACGTCGTCAACACTGAAGCGGCCTCGTAGAACACCTCACCGCCACCGGTCAGCGTCACTCCGAGGCTGTAGAGCCAGCCCGCGCCCACCGCGACGGCAACGAGCACCATCATGTCCAACGTGCGGGCCCGAAGCGCCCGCCAGGCACCGTCGAAGAAAATCCACGCCGAGTAGAAGACGACCGGCAGGCTCAGCAGCAGGGTGAATACGTCGTCGCGCAGTCCGAACGGCGTCGGAACAGTGAACCCGAACATGTCGCGGCCCATTGGCGACCACAACATGATCGGGATCGACAATGCCAGCGCCACAAGGAATCGGTTGCGCATGTCGCGAACCATGTGATCCATCGACATGCCGGCGTGCCCACCGCCGTGACCCATCGTTTCCTGCGGGGTGCGGCCCGGCGCGGCGTCATGTGCGTGCTGCGCCCCGGCAGTGTCGTGGTTGGGTTCGGACATCGGATCGCAGACGTGATTGGGCACCGACCGCCCCGCGCAGTGGAACCCGCACTCTTGAACCCATCTGGCCAGTTCCGCAACCGAGGTGGTCGCCGGGTCGTAACCGACCGTCGCCGTTTGGTTTACCGCATTCGCCTCAACCGACCTCACGCCCGGCCGTCTCAACAGAGTCGCTTCCACCACCGCCGTCGAACTGGCCCAGTTCAAACCGTGCACGTCAAGAACCGTCGACTCCGTCATAGCTTCCTTCTTCCAGCATTACCGGAAAGCTTCGATGCTCATGAGCTGCGCCGCCTCGCCGCCCCAACATCACGTCCACTCGACGAGCGTTCCCACGGCGCAGCCTTCCGGTGCCGGATAAGCCTGCGGTACTGATTCGACAAAGATTCGGTGAAGATATAGGCGACAGCTGAGCGCGCATTGGCTATGCACCAGGAACTAGTGGTCGTGGTCGAAAAGAACAAGGGTGTGAACCAGGTTGCCGTCGATGAAGTAGGCACGGCAGCTGAAGGGGTCATGGATCGTGGCTCCGAATGCGTTCTGTGCATCCACGGCACCAGAGACGCTCGACACCGTGATGCGGGAGTGGTCGACCCCTTTGAGAGGGTCGTCAAGTAGTGAGAAAAGATCCATGCTGTCAGGGTCGAGTGCGGTGCTTACCGCCTCGACGTTTGACAGTTTCGCCGTCGACGGCGACGCCAGCCTGTTGAGTACCTCGGATTCGCAGCGGTCCTGCGCTGCACGTTCGTTCGAGTGGCGGTCCGTCGACTTGGCGAGGCCGAAACCGCGTGTCGCTAAGGCGGTTACGCCCAAGATCACTAAGAAACCCGCCGCGGCGGCGATCAACCACACACGCTTCCTACGCTTGCGCGGTATCCCCGGCGAATCGGCCATCTCCATTGCGTACCTGTCCAATATCGCTTGTCGAAGAACATGTCAGTGGGCGGCCCCGCAGGGAACAACGCGGCCGTCAACCGGCAATCGGACTGAGGGATCGCAGCTCTTCGCCTACGACCTACTATCGTAGTACGTAGATCTTCGAGACGGCGTGAGAGTCTGCGCTTCGACATTCCTCTATACACGCTGACTGACGCCGCAAAACACCTCGTCGTGCCCCGGTCGACTCTCGAAACCTGGGCGAGGGGGGCTACGAGCGGCGACCGAAGGACAAAGCCGTGGTCAAGGGTGAGCCGATAATCACCGCTGTGCCGCAGGCTCTGCGCGGCTCGGCCACCCTGCCGTTCGTTGGAATAGCAGAGGGGGCGTGCGAGTGCTGTTCTCCGACATCCAGATCCCGTCACAGTGACCGAAGATAACCCCGACGCCTGAGCAGCCAAACAGTCGATCGGGCTGTCCTGATCCGCCGCATCTTCGAGTCGGTCGAGAACGCGCGGCCGGTCGCTGTCAGAGCGAAGCAGGGTCGTGTCGTTTCGGTCTGTGGGGTCAGAGACCCATGTGCATTTGGCGGCGGGCAGGGAGGCGGCGGAGGTGTTCGACACGGTCCGCGGAGCGCCGTCGAGCCGCACCGTGCTGCTCAGCGTGTCTGCTCCCTGGTGACTGACGCGGTCCGCCGGTGCGCGGCGTCCTGCCCTGGGGGAATGCCGAACATACGCCGGTATTCGCGGCTGAACTGCGATGGACTGTCGTAGCCGACGGTGTGGCCAACGGCGGCGACGTCGTGCGGCGACGTCATCAGTTCGATGCGTGCCCGTTGGAGTCGGAGCTGTTTCTGGTACTGCAGCGGGCTCATCGCCGTCGTTGCGCGGAAGTGGCGGTTGAGTGACGAGACACTTACGCCGACGGCATCTGCGAGGTCGTCGATGCGTATGACTTCGTTGAAATGCGCTTTGAGCCATTCGATGGCGTGAGTCGTGACGGCGAGCGGACCTTGAATCAGTCCGATTTCTCGCACGAGTGAAGCCTGGGGACCGTTGAGCAAGCGCCAGTGTATTTCGCGACGCACACCGGGGGCGAGGACGGCGAAATCGCGTGGCCGGTCGACGAGGCGAAGGAGTCGGACGACGGCGTCGATCAAATCGTCGTCGGCGTCGCTGACTGCGATGGCAGGTCCACTGCGAGGGCGGGCAAGGACGGGACCGGCTTCCATCAGCAGCGCCGTGATGAGGGCCGGTTCGAGTGGCAGCCCGAACACCAGGTACGGCTCGGTGCGAGTGGCCTGGGTGATTTGCGACGTCACCGGCAGATCGACGGTCACGGAGAGATATTTGCCGGCTCGAAAGTCGAAGACGTGCTCGCCGACGACAACCCGCTTCGCGCCTTGAGCAACGAGCGCGAACACCGGTTCGTTGATCGAACCCAAGGGTTCGGTTGGATGCTCGGTCGACAAGATCGTCATTCCCTCGATGCACACCGGCCCATTGCCCGTCGCAGCAAGATGCGCGATGCGAGCACGCAATGCGCCCAGGTGGTCCATCAGTCGAGTGAAGCACGAGAACCCGCCGTAGCAGAGCACGATCCGAACAAAGTTGAGCGGATCGTGCAACGATCTGCACACATCGGTCTAGGCCAGCGGGCCTCGAGGGAGTTGACTTCGAGATGCCACACGAACACCTCGATGACTCGAAGATTGAGGACCCCACCATGTCGCTGAATTCCTATGCCACACTTGGCCGCTCGGGATTGCGGATCAGCCCGTTCACCCTCGGAACCATGACCTTCGGTGAGGATCACGGCTGGGGTGGCAGCCCGGAGGAGTCGAAGTCGATGCTGGCGGCCTACCTCGACCAGGGTGGCAACTCGATCGACACGGCCAACATCTACACCAACGGCCATGCCGAGGCGATCGTCGGCGACTACTTCGGCGGCCAGTCCGCGCTACGCGACCGGGTCGTCATCGGCACGAAGTTCTTCGGCAACCTCTTCGAGAACGACCCGAACGGCGGGGGACCGGGCCGCAAGGCGATCGTGCAACAGCTGCACGACTCGTTGCGCCGTTTGCGCACCGACTACGTCGACATCTACTGGATGCACAACTTCGATCCGACCACGCCGGTGGAGGAGACACTGCGCGCGCTGGACGATCTGGTCAAGGACGGCAAGATCCGCTACGTCGGTTTCTCAGACGTCCCGGCATGGGCGACGGCGGAGGCGGCCACCATCGCGCGCACACGGGGTTGGGCGCCCATCATCGCGCTTCAGCTCGAGTACAACCTTCTCGAACGGACCTCGGAGGGAGAGTTGATCCCCATGGCCCAGGCGATGGGGATGGGAGTGATGCCGTGGGGTCCACTGCGGAGCGGGTTCCTGTCCGGGAAGTACTCCAGCAGCACGACCGGCGCGGTGGACACCACCCGCGCCCAACTGGTCGGCGCGCCAAGCGGGGCCGACTACGCCGTGATCGACGTCCTCAACGACCTTGCTGGCGAGCTCGGCGCTAGCTCTGCCGCGGTGGCCCTGGCGTGGATACAGGGCCGTCCAGGGATCACCTCAACCCTGCTCGGTGCTCGCCGTTTGGATCAACTTCAGGCCAACCTGGCCGCCCTCGACGTGGCGCTCACCGACACCCAACGAGCCACCCTGGACGAGGTGTCGGCGCCGTCGTTGAACTTCCCGGCAGAAAACAACAAGATGCTGTCTCGATCGCTCCAGTTCGCTGGGGCCACGGTGGACGGAATCCCTTCGGCCGTATCGCCGTTGTTGCACGCCAACGCGGCCCGCTACTGACCGTGCGCTGAGCCGACGCCGCGCGTCGCTAGTAAGGACGCACGTCGACGGGCTGGGCGCGACGACCGCCCCCGAAGGAACTATTGACCCGGTCGATCTCGCTGAAGAAGACCATGACATCGTTCGGGTCCGTTCCCGCCGTTTGCAGGCGAGCCACGATCGCAGAGAGAAGTGAGCGCTTCGTGTCCTCCGCCGTCCCAGACGAGAGCACGGCTTCGATCATCAGGACATTTTCGCTGCGAGGCATCGGCAAATCTGGATAGCGAGGGTTGATGCGAAAGTCCGCTTCTTCCAACGAGATGAACCTGTGGAAGTAGTCGTCCTCGGGATAGCCAACGCTGACGCTTGCGTCGTGAATGGCCGCGGATATCGCGTCCTTCTCGATTACCGTTCTCCCGGAACGCAAAGTGACGGTGAAAAGTGGCATGACACTCCCGGTTTCGGCGGATACGCAGCGATCGACTTCGTGTGAGATGTTGACGGCATCGTAATCGAGTGGCTTGCCCACGCCGGGCCCATGGGCTGGATGATTCATCGGATGAAAGCGGCGCACTTTATGCAGCAGGCTGAAGCATGGGCGACGACGAGCTTCACCTGCGATACGGCCTTCCGGGAACGCCGAAGAAAACGTTCGCATTCAAGAACTGCGGCTTCGGCGCTTTGCCCAGCGCGACAGAGGTCTCTCCGTCTTGGTGAGCGGCTGGGCATAGAGGAGTAGTAGGACGCCGGCAACCCGGTAGGGAAGCGTAGATGAACATCAAGTTCGCCAGCTTCGAGTGGTTATAGGCGCCGAAGCGTTGATAGTCACGGTCCCAACGGATGTCGTTGAAGCGGATGCCACGGTATATGCGGTGCACCACACTACTCACCGTCACTACACGTGACCCAGCCACCAAAAGCAGATGATCGAGCAACAGTCCGGTGAGTGCGAAATGACCGAGATGGTTGACCCGAACTGCAATTCGAAGCCATCGATAGTGCATGCCTTCAGGTTGTAGGCGACCCCCGCGTTGTTGTTGAGGAGATCGATCTGCGGATGCATTCGAGGTTGCGGACGGCAGCCGGGTGGGTCATATCACCGTGCCGCGCCGCGTGCGATCAAAAGCCCTGGGCCGCCAACCACTCGAGCACGACTACGGCGACGTCCTTCCAGCCACTGTCGATGGTGAGCGAGTGACCGCGTCCTTCGAACACATGGAAGTCGGTCACTGCCGAGCTTTTTGAATACATGGCGACGACTTCCTTCGTGACCTTGAAGGGAACCACGTGGTCTTCGGTGCCCGACGTCAACAGCAGTGGGCCGCGGTCGGCCAGGTGGGTGTCGACTGTGGCCGCCGAGTGACGCGCGAAGTTTGCGCCCGCATCTTCGAACAGTGGCTTGCCGGGTCCGGGGATGGTCAACTCCTCGTGAAGGGCGTCGGACTCCTCTTCGGTGAGATTGTTGCCGAAGGCATAGTGGAACTGCTTGGCCGTAAGAGACACCGCCCGGTGCCGGTTGGCAGGGTTGCCCAGGACCGGGAATGCCGATTTGATCTGTGCAAACGGGAGCGCCTTGACGCCCTTGATGGGCGCGGGGTCGATGGCAACGGCAGCTGCGATGTGGCCTTGGGCGAGCAACTCTTGGGCAAAGAGTCCGCCGAAGGAGTGCCCCACCACGATGGGTTTGGCGCCACCCTGCGCCTTGATCCATCCCGCATAGTGGTCGACTACCTGCTGGATACCGACGTCGTTCATACCGTCCGGGTTCGCGCGTGTCTCTGCGACCGTCGCGAGGTCACCAGGCCAACCTGGTGCGGCGACCGCATAACCATTGTTCTCGAAGAGCTCTAGCCACGGTTGCCAAGCGGTCGAGTGGATCCACAGCCCGTGAATGAAGATCACTGGGTGCGTTTTTGCGGGTGATGTCATAAATCGTCTCCTCGTGTGTGCTGGGAATTCCATTCTGTCGGCGCGAGCCTTTGACAAAACGCTTGGGACAGACAATAAGTCGGCTAGCTCACGCCTAAACCCTTCCCCGGCCAGTCGGGCACGCGGTGCACGAGGGTTGGGCACGCAGTGCACAAAGGTGGGCGCTCGGTGAGGCAAGTCGGCGCAACATGGTCTGGTGACACCAGATCAGAGAGTCTGCGTTGCCAGCGAATTCACACCTGACGCTGGGTAATTCGGCAGGTTATAGCGGACGCAGCCGGCGAGTCGACACCTGCTCAGTCAGCGGCCAGCCTGGCGAGCCAGTTTCCGCCATTCGCCCGGCGAAACACCGAAGTTGGCTCGGAACATTCGGGCGAAGCTGGAGTCGTTGGTGAACCCCCAACCCTGCGAAACTGCCGAGATCGGATCCTTCACGAATGACGAGGCGAGATCTCTGCGCACTCCCTCGAGGCGCCGCGTTCGGATCCAATCCCCCAGCGAGATGCCTTCGGCGGCCAGGATTCGATAAAGCTGCCGCACGGATATGTGGTGTTCGGTGGCAATGCGTCCAGCATCGAGATCCGGTTCCCGCAAATGCATTTGGACGTACTCCATGATCCGGACCGCCAGAGTGGCCTGAAGCGCTTCCTTTCCCAGGTCGACGGCGTCGAGATGGGTCGTGATAACGGCCCGAAGCAAGTCAATTGCAGGCTGACTGACCAATTCGCCCCCAGGCCGATCAAACATTCCTGGCCGCGCGGCCAGTCTGCGAAAATAGGAAACGGCTATGTCCTTGATCGGATGATCCGGACACAAATGCGTAGCGCTGATTTGCCGGATGGCGTTGACTGGCAACGCGATTCGATCCAAAGGTATTCGGAACTTGTGTTGTGAGATGCCGTTCGCATCGGCGAACATGAAGGGAGTTGTTGAGTCCCAAACCGCCAGATCGGCCGGGCGCAGGCTTATTTCGCGGTCACGCTGGGTCAAACCGCAGGATCCCGTGATCTGCAGGCCGAAGAAGAGACTGGGCTTCAGGTCGTCGCCTGGCAACGCCTTGTAATTCACCTTGACGGCGGTGCTGTTCACCGACCAGACTCTGAGATCGGTCAAGTCAGTGTATGCAACACTCCCTGTGGGGCCGCGATCAGCCATGTGCTCGATCACGAGCGGTGCGAAGGTCCGGGAGGTGATGTCGCGCAGCGCCTCTTCGCGATCGGCAACCGGAAATTGCCGGGCGTCGAACTTGCCTGTCACCGCGCTTCGCTCCAACCGGCTCTAACTGTATTGGTTCTTCCACTTTGCCGTTTGCGGGAGCGGCAATCAGCAAATGGGTCGCATCCAATTGACGCCCAACGCGCCGAACCACGGCCGCGATGGCCACAGAGACCATGATGCACTTCCACACCGCGGTCACTGTGGCTTCCGGGCGTGACGTTCGGCGCTGCGTTGAGCTCGACTGTGCAGCGCGATCCAGGCGGCAACGACCACTGAATGCACGTCCTGGTGTGGGCATCCTGCCGCTGCGTTGGTCCACTCCACCAGCCTGACGACGCAACGCATCTGGGGGCGGGCGAATCGTGATGGCCCTCCGCTTGCGGCGAGCTTGGCCGCGGCGTCAGCCCAGCTCGTTGCTTCCTGACCCGCAACAGGGACGCCATCGCCGGTTGCGTCAACAAGGTTCTGAGCGTCAAGGCAGGGTCGGGAACAGCGTGATTGCCGCGCCCCACAGTGCGCCGGGGTTGATCCGGCCTGGGTGTCGACGCAGCATCTCGTCGTAGAACTCCTGAGCGGATCCCAACGAGGACAGCAGTCGGCGGGCGTCGGTGAGATAGCGCCGTGTGTGCTGAATCTGGGATGGGTTGTCGTAGGCACGGGGATTCTTGTGGCCGGCGATGACCGTCGCGGGGTGCAACGCCTCGGCGATGTCCAGGGCGGCGAGCCACTGATCGATGCCTTCCGCGCCACCGGATTCCGTCAAGTACTGGTGCACCCCGTTGTAGACGACGTCGCCCGCGACGAGCAGGTCGATCTCGGGTAGGTGCAACATCGTCGTGTCGTCGGTGTCGGTGTGCCCGACGTCGACCGGAACCAGCGCGGCACCCTCGAGGTCGAAGCCGCGTTCGTCGACGATGCTCGTGTCGACCTCGCCGACGGGTAGCTGTCCGGGGAACACCAGATCCCAGAATTCGGAGCGGAATTGGGGATCGTTCTGCGCCGCCATCATCTTGGCGGTGCCTGCGGTTGCCAGCACGGTGACACCGGGGAATCTCTCGAGCAGCGGTATCGCCCCGAACCAGTGATCGCCGTGTCCGTGGGTGATGTAGATCCGGCGTAGCTCGCGTCCGGAGTTCGCGATCCAATCACCGACGTCTGCGGCCTGCGCGGTGGTCAGCGGTGGGTCGACGAGAACCGCGTCGCGTCGGCCCATGATCAGGGTGGACGTGATCGGTGACCACATCCGTGTGCTGCCGTCGGGTAGCGGTCCGCGCCCGGATTGCGGAATCTGCTCGGTGACGAAGACCTCGTGCCGCAACTGGGGGTTCATGTCGTCACCTGCGATACCGCGTCGACGAAGTCCAGAATCATGGTGGCCACCGCGCCGGGGCATTCGGCGTGCACCCAATGTCCGGCCCTGTCAATGACTTTGAGGTCCACCTCAGGAAAGCGCGGGGTGATCGCATCGACGAGCCGCTGGTTGACGAAGCCGTCCGCGCCGCCGCGGATCACCAGCACGGGTCCATCGAAGGCGCTCGTCGCTGGAGCGGCCGGAATTCCGGTGTTCCACATGTCGGCGTAGTGGGCTGTGACGTCGACCGACAGGGGCATGCCGACGTCCGCGAGCCGATCGAGCAGCTCCTCGCTCATGTGCGGCGACAGCTGGGCGCGTACGGCGCGCCCCGCAACGCGGTCACCGCCGAGAGCACGGAACGGAGCTAGCACCTCGTCGGGCAGCTGCGTGCCGCCCAGTGGCACCGGGGTGATCAGCACCAGTCCGCGCACTTCGTCGGGATGACGCGCGGCGACCAGCTCGGCGACCACCGCGCCGAGGCTCTGGCCGACCACGATCACGGGTCCCTCGATTTCCTCAACCACTTCTCCGGCCTCGTCGGCGAGCGAATCGAGCGTCGTGCCAAGCGCTTCGGCTACGGATCCGCTGCGGCTGCCGAATCCCGGCAGGTCGTAGGACACGGCATCGACCTCGCCCCCGAGCGACTCGATCAGCCCGTCCCAGACCGATTCGTCGTCGAGGAACCCGTGGATCAGTAAGAGCGTGGGTGTGCCCGGCGTCGTCATGGCGTCTCCTTCAGAGTCGAGCCCGAGGGGGACCATTCGTCCGTGTCGATGGGCGAGTAGTCGGTGGCGCGCTCGTCCAGTCGTGCGGCGCGCTGAGAGCCGAGCGCCGTGACGAGGTCGTCGGGTAGCGGTGTGCTGAAGATGTTGTCGACGAGGGTGTATTCGGCTGCGAGCCTGCCGAACGCACCCAACGCGCCGATGTCGATGCGCCCGTTGGGCAGGTAGAGATCGTCACGGATGTGGATGCGCTGCACGCGGCCCCATACGACGTGGTCTGGCAGCGGTGGCATCGGGATGATGCGGTCGACGACGCACTCGAAGGAGATGGGCGCACCGGCGATCCGCGGAGCGGAGATGGTTTCCGAGGGTGCCTTCTCCAGCCCGAGTGCCTCGAATTCGTCGACGTCGGTGCCGAATTCGTAAGCTGAGCGATGGACGGCGTCCGACTGTCCGATCGTGGCGATGTTGATCACGAATTCGTTCGTGTCGCGGATGTTGACGAATGTGTCCTTGAGCGTTTCTTCGTCGGCTCGTGGTTGCAGGCTGATCGACAGCACCGGTGGGAATCTGCCGACGACGGTGAAGAAGGATATCGGTGCGATGTTTCCAACGCCGGTGGTGGAGCGGGTGCTCACCCAGGCGATGGCGCGGGGCAGCACGCTTCCGATGAGGAGTTTGTAGCTCGACTTGGGGTCGAGATCTGCGGGGTCGATGATCATTTCTTCTCCAGCCATGCGTCGTCGAGGCAGGTACTCGTGGTCGGTGTTGCCTGGATGCCGACAATCCGCCATCCACGTGCGCCGCGCGCCACCTCGAAATGCACGGCCAGTCTTTCGATCTCGGTCCCATCGGCGCGTTGGCGTGACCAGATCACTTCGATCGCCGCGCCGTTGTCGTGGTAGACCGTCACCTTCCGATCGGGTACCGCGGTGTCGGCGTAACCTGCGTTCCGCAAGCGGGACTGCATCTGTTGCAGCACCGCCACGACGTCGGCTGGGTGCTGAATCCACCGACTGCCCTGGTCGTCGCTCCAACTCAGCGGCGCCGACCAGTAATCGAGGATGAACTCGGGTCCGCGCTCGATCGTTCCGGCGCCAACCCCGATCCAGGTGGTCAGGTAGTCGTCGAAGAACCACTGGGTGACCTGATCGTGAACCGAGGAATCGCGCGTGGGCTCCGGCAGCAGTGCGACGGCGGTGTACCAGACCGGGCCGGTATTGAGCCGATCCGGGTATAGGGCGATCATTGCGTCGAAGTAGGCTCGCGGGCTGGGTTTTTCGTCCAGGAGCCGGCGTGCGTCGAGTAGGTATTCGCGGGTCTGCTCGATGATGGCCGGGTCGTCCGGCAGGTCCTTGTTCTTGTGGCCGGCCACGACGGCTCGTGGCTGCAAGGCCGCGACCTCGTCCAGCGCAACCAGCCATGCCTCGATGCCACCGTGCGCGCTCTCCAGCAGGTATTGATGTACGCCGTTGTAGGCCACGTCGCCGGCGACGACCAGCCCGATGGACGGGACGTGCAGCACCGTGGTGTCGTCGGTGTCGGTGTGGCCGACCTCGACGGCGACGAGTTTGTTGCCTTCCAGGTCGATGCCGTCGGCAGGCACGGTGCGATAGGTGACGGGACTGGGCGGGATCTGCCCGGGGAAGTCGACGTCCCACATTTCGGCGCGACCGACGGTGCCCTGCCGGTGCATCATCGCGATCGTCCCTTCGGTCGCATACGGGACGGCGCCGGGAAACCGTTGCAGCAGAAGGTCGGTGCCGAACCAGTGATCGCCGTGTCCATGGGTGGCGTAGACGGCGACGAGTTGTTTGCCGGAGGCCTCGATCCAGTCGCCGACCCGCCTCACCTGGTCGTAGGTCATCGGAGCGTCGACCAGCACGGCTTCACGGTCGCCGCAGATCAGTGTGGAGGTGATCGGCGACGAGATGATCGGGCCGCCGTCGGGCAGAGTCTGCTCGCGGTGACGACGCAAGCCGTCGTTGACCAGTACCTCGTACTTCAGCTCGGACATGTGAAATTCCTTTCGAAATCAGCGGTTTGTGGGTGTAGTGAGGTGTTCGGTGAACCAAGCGAGGGCGGCCCCGGAAGCTTCGGGGAAGCCCGACAGGTACGGATCGAAGTGGCCGCCGTCGATGGTGACCAGCTTCTTCGGCTCTAGCGCTGCCTCGTAGGCGCCGAGCGCCAAGTCGGTGAGGGTGATGGTGTCGTGCAAGCCGACCACCATCAGCAGAGGTGTGGGGGACACCCGCGAGATCCAGGTGCCGGGCTCGTACATGCGCGCGGCTCGGGAGGAGCGCAGCGTGACGACGTTGTCCCACGCCCCGGGGGGCGTGGGCTGGGTGTAGAAATGGATCGCGTCGGGTGCGCGGTAGGCGGCCCGCACGGTGGGGTCGGCGCTGACGACCGCCTGGGTGGCCAGCGAGTCGCCGCGGAACTGGCTCCGCTCGTCGTCGGCGAACGCCGCCTCCAGCGCCGCGATCTGGTCGGGCGCCACGCGCCGCAGGCTCTGCTGATACCCGCTGATGGTGGGCACCTGGGCGACCACCGCGCGCAGCCGCCGGTCGGTGGCTCCGAGGACGATGGCGTGGCCGCCGGCGTAGCTGCTGCCCCACAGCCCGATCCGGGCTGGATCGACGAAAGGCCGGCTCTCGAGGTAGGAGATGGCCCGTCGCCAGTCGGCGATCTGCACCCACGGGTCGATGTCGCTGCGCGGTGAGCCGTCACTGGCGCCGAAGCCACGGTGATCGTGCACCAGCACCACGAACCCGGCGTCGGCGAACGCCTTGGCAAACCGCTCCAGCCCGTGCTCCTTCACGCCCGCGAAGCCGTGTGCCATCGTGATCGCCGGATGCGGCCCTGTGCCATCGGGGACGAACAACCAGCCCCGCAAAGTCGCATCGCCTTCGACCGTGAACTCGACGTCATGTCGTTGCACCACTTCGGTCTCCCTTCCTGCGTCGTCGATTCGCACAACATCGACGATGCGCGCAGCGCCTCCGAGTAGAGGAGACCGCAATGACACTGGTACTGGGAGGAACAGCCTTAGGCTCATGAGATGGCCACGGACGGCAACGCCCTGGGTGACTACCTTCGTGCCCGGCGCGGTCAGGTTCAGCCCGACGACGTCGGGCTGGTCGCCGGCGCGCGGCGACGTGTTCAGGGCTTGCGTCGCGAGGAGTTGGCGACGCTGGCGGGGATCAGCTCCGAGTACTACCTGCGCCTCGAACAGGGCCGCGACAAGAATCCGTCCGCCCAGATCCTCGATGCGCTCGCGCGTGTCCTGCAGCTCGACGTTCAGGCGACCGCGTATTTGCATCAGCTGGCCAACGTCGCGGGCAACCGCCGGGCCCAGGTGCACGTCGAGACCGCCGCCGATGGCGCCGACGAGCTGATCGAGCAGTTCGCCATGCCTGCGGTGGTGGCCAGCAGATGCCTCGACGTGTTGGCCGCCAATTCGGTCGCGCGAGCACTGTCACCGGGCTTCGAGCCCGGCACGAACTTCCTGCGCTGGCGGTTGCTCGAGCCGGCCGCGCGTGAGCTGTATGTCGATTGGGACGACGTGACCGACGTCGCGGTGAGCGGGCTACGCGAGGCTGCGGTCGACGACCCAGACGATCCGCGCCTACAGTCGGTGATCGGCGAATTATCGACGGCCAGTGCGCGATTCCGCGAGCTGTGGGCCCGCGCGGACGTGGGTTACCGTTCGAGCGTCATCCACATGCGCCACCCAACGGTCGGTGACGTGTACTTGACGCCCAACAGGTTCAACATCCCGCACTCGGGGGGACAGCATCTGCTGACCTATCGGGCCGAGCTCGGTAGCCGGTCGGCAGCGGCGCTCGACGCTCTTCGCGAGCACTGACGCGGATCTGCACCTGGATCGCTCCGCGGGCAGGGTGCGCGACAGCGTCATGGACGCACTGTTGGCGGCGACGAGCTTCGCGTGCGATAAGGACTTCCGGGAACGCCGAAGGAAACGTTCGCATTCAAGAACCGATGGGCATGTCATGAATTCCCTTCAGGGACAACGCGGCCCGTGAGCATAAAATGTCGCCGACCTAATGGGGCAGCGCTTGCCCAAGGGGGAGTGCGGGACTGGCCCTTGGTGGACCTGGCCGGACGATCGGGTGCTCGCCACGGTGATTTTCACCGACATCGTGGACTCGACGCGCCAGGTCGTAGAGATCGGTGACCGTGACTGGCATGCCTTGCTTGATGCGCACGACGCCGTGGTGAGGTCCCAACTCACTCGGTTCAGGGGCCGCGAGGTGAGCACTTCGGGCGATGGCTTCCTCGCGACGTTCGACGGACCACAGAGAGCCATCCGATGTGCGATGGCCCTCCGCGACGCAGTGCAAGCGCTTGGCATTGAGATACGCGCCGGATTACGCACCGGCGAGTGCGAAGTCCGCGGTGAGGACATCGGCGGGATCGCGGTGCACATCGGGGCACGTGTAAGCGCGCTGGCGGGGCCGAACGACGTGCTGGTGTCTAGCACGCTGCGTGACCTCGTGATCGGGTCAGGACTCGAGTTCGAGGATCGCGGCGCTCATGAGCTCCAGGGCGTGCCGGGTCAATGGCGACTCTTCGCCGTCGCTTCTTCATAGAAATGGCAGCCGAAAAGTCCTGTACAGCAATGCAACTCGCATTCGTTGAGGTGCTGGCGTTCCTATGCAGCGGATACGGCCGTCTATTGAGTGGCTAGTGGGGAACAGCGGCCCACATGCGTTAGCTTCGCGCGACTTGTACACCGATGGCGCGGAAGTTCTGTGGGACTTCGCGCAACACACGGGGCCAGGCAGCCCGGACGACCGGGTCGTCAAGCATCTCATCGTGCCGCGGTCTGGGCAGTACGTTTTCAAGGACATAGTTCAGCACTACTTGCGGCAGATCAGTTTCGACGATGACAGGTTCGCGAGGACGATTCGCCTGCCGCAGTTCGGGGACGCCAACGTGGTTCTGGACCCGTATCGCGGGTACGGCCAACCTGTCTTCGATGGGAGTGGCACCCGCGTTGCGGACGCTTTGGGTCCACTTCGTGCTGGCGAAACATTCGAGGCAGTTGCGGCTGACTATGGCGTCTCCGTGAGCAACCTTCGTGCCGCACTCGACGCCATCGCGGCCTGACCCAGCCGAACTGCTGGGAGCACTGCCACACGTCTTCATCGACCGCAGTCTTGGTGCGCTGCAACTACCCGCCATGGTCCGCGAGGCCGGGTTCACTCTGACCACGATGCGCGAGCATCACGGCGAAGCCGAAGCGAAACTCGTAGCCGACGTGGAATGGATAGCGTTGACGGCCGAGCGCGGATGGATTGGATTCCACAAAGACGCTGAAATCCGCCGCAATGAGGTTGAGAGACAAGCCGTCGTCGCGACCAAAGCGCGAATGTTCTGCATGCCCCGGGCGGATATCACCGCTGCCGACCTTGCGGCGCGATACATTTCGAACCTCCCAGCAATCACTGCCGCAGCACAGAGTCCCGGACCATACATTTACTCCGTTCAACCGCACCAAGTCGTCAGATTGCCTATGTTGCCGCCGCGGTTCATTTCTCTGTCCGCAGAAACCGGTGCCGTCCTCAGTCCGGTGCTTGAACAGGCAAGTCCACGAAAAATGAGCCGGCCCGTCAGCCCCGTTCTGCGTGTCGCGGCGCCTCGGCCACTCCGCCAAGCACGAACGACCACGCAAGACTTCGCGGTGTCGTCAAACCTCGGGTGTTCGAGTGTGGCGGCGATGTCCGAAGGGCAATTGTCGTCAAAACTGTCGTCAAGCTGACGCCAAAGGAGTCCAGCCGAGCCACAAAGATAGGCAAACGCCTAGTCAAAGGGTGGAGCTAAGGGGATTCGAACCCCTGACCCCCACACTGCCAGTGTGGTGCGCTACCAACTGCGCCATAGCCCCTCGAAGTCGTGCTGGTCGACGGTACACCACCTGCACTTCCGGTTCAAAGTCGCTGGTCACGGCCTTACATCAAGCGCAAGCTCAGGTCCCCGCTGGCGCCTGAACACCCGCAGCCTCCCGCATCTGGCCAAGCACGCGCAGCACCACCTCGGCGGCGAGCCACAAAGCCACCTGATCGTCGCGAGACACCGAGGCCAGCAACTCGCCGATCCGCTGTCGGCGGACGTCGGCGCGTGAGTCCCACATCCGCCGGCCCTCTTCGCCGAGTGATACCAGCGACGCCCGCCCGTCGTCAGGGTCGGTCCATCGTTCAAGCAGCCCTTGGCGTTCCATTCGCTGAACCAACTGCGTCATCCCGGATTGGCTGGCGCCCTCGGCGGCGGCGAGCGCCGTCAGACGCATCGGGCCTTCGCGGTACACCCGGTTGAGCGTCAGCATCGCACTCGCGCTGAGCTCGTCACGGTCTGCCAGATGTCGCCAGGTCAGGTCGGTGCCGAGGTCGATCATTTCGGCGATGGCAGCGGCGCCGTCGACGGCCAGTCGTTCCATGCTGGCTTTATATCACCTACAGGATGCAAAGCACACAATGCCGACATCCACGCTCGGCAGGCTCGGAATAATCCGCGCCCCGCGCTGTTGCAGCTCACGATGTCAGAGACTTTCCTTGGAGGCTGCTGTTGACCGGCTGATAGCTGGCTGACCCATTGAGCACTGCATCCCGTATGCGATATAAATTCGGACGACCGCACGAAGGCTGCGGGCAAACTATTCGGAGGGCGGTCGAGACGTGTGAGTACCGGCTCCGAAAGCGCGGATCCCGCCACTGACGAGATCGCGACGGTTCGAGCGCGGGAACCGCAACTCCGCGAACGCATTCCACACAGAGCGAGTCAACGTTCGCGCAGCCGCAGGCTCCTACAGACGACGTGGCTCCCCCTCGTCGCCGTCATCGCGGTCGCGGTCGGCGCCCTGTGCATGTGGAAGGTGCATCAGGCGTCAGCACCGGGTCCCGTCCTCGCCGTCAACGGACCCCAAGCACCCGAGGAATTCGTTCCCAAGAAGCTCACCTACGAGCTGGATGGCTCGCTGGGAGACGGCGGAATCCTCTCCTACATCGACCTCGACGGGCATCCGCACAGGGTCGACATCACGTCATTGCCCTGGTCACACACCGAGACGACCACACTCACCGTCGTCTCCGGCAGCATCTCGGCGCAGGTGCACGGCGGTGACCTCCACTGCCGGATGCTCGTCGACGACGTCGTCCGCGACGAACAGTCGGCCACTCGACAGGACGCCGACGTCACCTGCAGGGTGAAGTCCGCGTGAACGCACATCGCGCGAAAAGGCCGTTCTTCGCAAGGACCGCCCGCCTCCTGGCGATACCGATCATCGTCTTCTGGGGCCTCGTCGCCGTCACGACCAACACCTTCATCCCCAAGGTCGAGGACGTCGCAGCAGAACTCGCAGGTCCGATGATCCCGACTTACGCGCCGTCGCAGTCAGCGATGCTGCACATCGGCGAGAAGTTCCGGGAGTCGACGTCGACAAGCCTAACGATGGTCGTGCTGGAGGCCGATCACCCGCTGGACGCTCAGGACCACCACTACTACGACGACCTCATGCAACGGCTGAAACACGACACCCAGCACGTGCAGTACGTGATGGATCTCTGGGGCAAACCGTTCTCCGCTGCGGGCGCGCAAAGCAACGATGGCAAGGCCACGTTCGTGCTGCTGCGCCTCGCCGGCGACATCGGACAGATCCAGGCCAACCAGTCCGTCAGCGCGGTCCGCGACATCATCGCCAACGACACGCCACCCCCGGGACTGCACGCCTACGTCAGCGGGGCGGCACCGCTCGCTTCGGACACGCTGACCATCGCGAACTCCAGTCTGAACGACATCACGATCGTGACGATCTTCCTGATCATCGCGATGCTGCTCATCGTCTACCGCTCCCCGAGCACCGTGCTCATGCCGCTGGCCAGCGTGTTGTTCGAGATGCTGATCGCCAAGGGCGTCATCTCCACCCTTGGTCACTTCGGGGTCATTCCACTCTCGTCGTTCGCGGTGAACATGGTCGTCTCGTTGACCCTCGGGGCGGGCACCGACTACGGCATCTTCCTGATGGGCCGCTATCAGGAGGCACGCCAACTCGGCGAAGATCGAGAGGAGGCTTACTACACCGCCTACCGCAGCGTGTCCCCCATCATCATCGGCTCGGGATTGACCATCGCAGGGGCCGGATTCTGCTTGAGCTTCGCGCGACTCGACTACTTCCACACCATGGGACCCGCGGTCGCAATCGCCATGTTGCTGACGATCACGGCCGCGCTGACACTCGGCCCAGCCATCCTCACGGTAGGCAGTCTCTTCGGGCTGTTCGATCCGAAGCGATCCGCCAGAGGGCACTTCTACCGACGCATTGCGGCCAGCGTCGTGCGGTGGCCGGTGCCGATCCTCGCGGCCAGTTGCGCCGTCGTACTCCTTGGGGCAATCTTCGTTCCCACCTACCGGGTGAGCTACGACGACCGGCAGTACCAACCGTCGGACGCTCTCGCCAACCAGGGTTTCGCGGCGTCGGATCGGCACTTCCCGCAGAGCAAGCTGTTCAGCGAGATGTTGATGATCGAAAGCGATCACGACATGCGCAACTCGGCCGACTTCATCTCACTGGATCGCGTGGCGGGGGCCCTGATTCGCGTTCCAGGAGTCGCCATGGTGCAGAGCATCACCAGGCCACTCGGCCGGCCACTGGATCGCGCCACGCTCCCCTACCTCTTCACCACGCAGGGCGGCGGCAGCGGTCAACAGCTTCCGTTCAACCAGCAGGCCAACGGCGACACCGACAAGCAGGCGCAGATCCAGGCGGAAACCGTTGCCACGCTTGGCAAGACGATCGATCTCACCCAGAAGCTTGCCGACGATCTGCACTCGACGGTGCTCACCCTGGAGAACCTGCAGCAGGTCACCGACGAGGTCAACGCCGACATCGCCAACCTCGACGACTTCATGCGTCCTCTCAAGAACTACTTCTATTGGGAGCCACACTGTTTCGACATTCCCCTGTGCTACGCCTTCAAGTCACTGTTCGACGGGCTCGACGGCATCGACGCCCTCGACGAGCAGATCGCCAACGCCGTCACCGACTTCCAGGCGGTCGACGCCCTGATGCCGCAGATGATCGCCCAGTTGAAGATCCAGCGCGACGAGACGCAAGCCCTGCAGGCGATCATCGTCAACCAGTACGGTCCCTCGCACCTGCAATCCACCCAGACCGACCAGACGTTCGACGATCTGATCAACGTGGGCAACGACTTCGACGCATCCCGCAGCGATTCCTACTTCTACATGCCGCGGGAAGCGTTCGACAACGAGGACGTCAAGACCGGTATGCAACTGATGATGTCACCCGACGGCAAGGCGGCTCGCTTCATCGTCACCCACGAGGGAAACGCGATGGGCCCAGAAGGCGTCGAACACGTCGAGAAGTTCCCCGAAGCCATCCAGATAGCGCTGAAGGAAACCTCGTTGGCTGGCGCCAAGATCTACATCGGTGGCGCGGGCTCGAACAACAAGGACATCAAGGCGTACTCCGCGTCCGATCTGCTCATCGTGGCGATCGCGGCCTTCATCCTGATCTTCCTGATCATGTTGATCATTACGCGAAGTCTCATGGCCGCCTTGGTGATACCTGGCACGGTGGCCTTCTCGTTCGCGGGCGCGTTCGGACTCTCGATTCTGGTGTGGCAACACTTGGTCGGCCTGCATCTTCACTGGCTCGTGCTGCCGATTACGTTCATCATCCTGGTTGCGGTCGGTTCGGACTACAACCTGCTGCTAATCGCTCGGGTGAAGGAAGAACTAGGCGCAGGCTTGCACACCGGCCTCATCCGCGCGCTGGGAAGCACCGGCGGTGTGGTGACGTCCGCAGGGCTGGTGTTCGCGTTCACGATGCTGGCGATGCTCACCAGTGATCTGCGGACCATCGGCCAGGTTGGCACGACGGTGTGCATCGGCCTGCTCCTGGACACGTTGATCGTGCGCTCGTTCATCGTGCCGTGCATCCTGCGGCTTCTCGGGCCGTGGTTCTGGTGGCCGACGCTCGTCCGTTCGCGTCCGCTGCGGCAAGCTTCCGACTTTGGAGTGAAGGCATGATCATCTGGGCAGTTCTAGCGATCGTCGCGTTCGCTTGCATCGTGGTGTTCGCCTCAATCGGTGGAGTGTTCGTGAGCCGATTGGTGCGGCGCCCCGCACTCCCGCTGAGTGACCAAATCCAAGGCGTCCCAACGGTTTTGCGCAAGCTGAAGAAGCGCGAACCGTTGACCGACGAGGAGATGGCGCTGGCGAGGCAGGCCACGTCCGACCGCGGGTCCTTGATGGCGCTCTGCATTCCGGCGACGATCTTTTCCATCGGGTGCTTCTACGTGTTCGGTAGCCTCGACTACGACCACCTCCACGGCATCACGCCGTCCGCGCGGACGTTTCTGGGCGTGATCCCGATGTTCACGTCCACCAACCTCTTCATTCGGATGGCCAGGAGCGCGAGCCTGAAGCGACGTCTACCCAAGCCGACTCCGCAGGCAAAGACCGCTACGGCTACGACACCGGCATCATCTCCGGCGCCCTCCTACAGATCACCAAGGACTTCGGGATCGCAGAGGCATGGAAGCAGGTGATTGCAGCCAGCATTCTGCTCGGCGCGGTGATCGGTGCGCTCACCTGTAGCTATCTATCGGAGAAGCGGGGACGCAAGGGCACGCTGGTGATGCTCGCCGTCGTCTTCGTCGTCGGCGCAGTCTGGTGCGCGATCTCGCCCAATCCCGTGCTGCTTCGCTGGGCCGACTCGTCCTCGGCTTTGCCGTCGGCGGCGCGACGCAGACCGCTCCCATGTACGTCGCCGAACTAGCACCGCCGAAGTACCGCGGCCGACTGGTGCTCTGCTTCCAGATCGCGATTGGCATCGGCATCGTGATCGCCACCATCGTCGGCGCGTCGGAGTCGATCCCGTGGCGATGGTCGATCGGTGTAGCAGCCGTCCCGGCCGCGATCATGTTCGGCCTGTTGCTGCGCCTCCCGGAGAGCCCTCGGTGGCTGGTGAAGAACGATGATCGCGACGTCCTCGAGCGCGTCCGGCCGTCCGGCTACGACGTCGAGGACGAGCTCGACGAGATGGCCGACCTGACCCGCAGGGAGCGCCGGCCAAGACGCGCGGCTGGCCGGGACTCCGGGCGAAGTGGGTACGCCCGGCGCTCGTACTCGGTTGCGGCATAGCGATTTTCACTCAGTTGAGTGGCATCGAGATGATCATCTACTGCTCGCCGACGATCCTCACGGACTCTTCGTGCTCGGAACGCTGTTCGTCACGGGCAACAGTGGTCGCGACTCCGTGCCCTTCATCATTGCCTGCCTCGTCGTATTCATGCTCTTCAACGCGGGCGGCCTGCAACTAATGGGCTGGCTGACGGGTTCTGAGACCTACCCCCTGGCGGTGCGCCCGGCGGGCACTGCTGCTCAGTCCGCCGCACTGTGGGGAACCAACCTGCTCATCACGCTCACGCTTCTGACGCTGATCAGCGGAATCGGGGTTGGCCCGGCGATGTGGCTCTACGGGTTGTTCAACGTCGCCGCTTGGCTCTTCGTCTACTTCCGGATGCCTGATCTCACCGGCCGAAGCCTCGAGGAGATCGAGGGCAAGCTCAGCGACGGAAAGTTTCGCCCAGCCGAGTTCGCCCGCTGACCGCAGCTGCGGAACTCCACGACGGACGGTCCTCCAGCGGGACGCAACGCGCGGCGCCATCCTCGAAAGTACTTCTGGCACTGAGGCTGGTGCGGTCGAAGAAGTGCGCGACCACCTCATCCGTGCGGGGGAACTGCTCGACGTGGCGAAGCAGACCCGGGAAGACGACGTTGAGCGCCGCGGCGACCAGGTAGGGCACCGCGATCGCCGCGACTAGGACGATTCCTGCCAATAGAAGAGTCATGGCACTAATTATTCGTTAGTCAAGATACCGCCAGAAGATGCACGACCGACCCGTATGACAAAGATGCTGCCAACTAGCACCTTGGCGTAGAACACGAGGCACCCCGCGACGTGACGTAAGACACCCCGCCACTGTCCGCGGAATCGATCAGCCCCGACATCGCTTCTACAAAGCAAGCCGCACTAAACACTCAGCGGACGTGCAGGAGAACGGGAGTCGTCATGGGCACCACCACTACTACTGGTCTGGTCGGCAGGATCCGGCGCCTGACCGGACGTGCCGTACTGACCGCGTTCGCTGCGGCCACCGTCGCTGCGGGCACGCTCGGACTGGCCGCACCTGCCAGTGCCGCCGAATCGTGTTCCAACGTCGAGGTCGTCTTCGCGCGCGGAACGAACGAGGCACCGGGCGTGGGCCTCACCGGACAAGCGTTCGTCGACGCCCTCAATGCTCGCCTGCCCGGTAAGACCGTGGACGTGTACGGGGTGAATTACCCCGCCTCGTTGAACTTCGGGCAGGCAGTCGACGGAGTGGTCGACGCCAGCAGCAGGATCGAAGCGATCGCGGCGAGCTGCCCGAACACCAAGATCGTGTTGGGCGGCTACTCGCAAGGTGCCGCAGTCGCGGCCTACACCACCGCAGATTCCGTTCCTGCTGGATTCGACCTGCCCGCAGGCGTCGGCGTCATGCCTCCCTCGGTGGCCTCCAAGGTTTCGGCCGTGGTCCTCTTCGGAACCCCTGATGCCTGGTTCATGAACCTGCTCGCCCACAGTGCGCCCCCAATCACCATCGGACAGCCCTACGCGGCCAAGACCATGCAGTTCTGCGCAACCGGCGACCCGGTCTGCTTCCCCGGCGGCCTGACACGGTCGGCGCACAGCTCGTACAAGGACAACGGGATGGCCGACCAGGCAGCAGACTTCGCGGCTCGTCAGTTGTACGGCGCCACTGCGGCGACGGTGCAACAGACATCGGGCACGGTCGACGCCGCGCCCGTCGTCGACCAACCGCAAGGCTGAGTTGCAACAGTCCCAACAACAACGGCCGGAAGTGAGTCCTCGCGACCACTTCCGGCCGTCGCTTTTTGTCGCCCGTCAAGCCCCGCATCATCTGGCCAAGCGCGTCGCGGTTGCGGGCCGGCTCGCTGGCTAGTCGCGCACGGCGGCTGATTCCGCGGGGCTCACAGCCAAAGCCGTTAGAGTATCGAGGGTTTCGTGCAGGATCTCGGACAGCGGCGGCCCGCCGAACAGAGCGGAGACGAACGCTGGAATTTGAGCGTCGTACGCGAAGAGCACCTCACGTTTGTCGGCAAAGTGACGGAAGAACGTGCGGGTCGTCAAGCCGGCACGAGCGGTGATCTGTAATCGCTGATCGGGACCGCGACAAGGCGCGGGCGGCGGGTGTCGACCTCGCTGGGCAGCCCGTCCTTTGCGGCGACGATCGCCCAGCTGGGTTACTCAGAGCAGGAGCGCACCGACGTCAGTGACCGGCTCGTCGACGACGTCATCGGTTACGGCGACCCGGACGCGATCGCAGCCAAGGTGCGTGAGCACTTGGCCGCAGGGGCCGACCACGTGGAAGTCATGCTGCCGGGCGGCGACTTCGACCTTGGCGTCAGTCAGTTCGAAGAGCTCGGCCCGGCGTTGGCCAAGGTGTCACCCTGACCGCTGACACTGAACTCAGCTGCGGGCCTCCACCTCCGTTAAGACTGACGGCATTCCAAGCACCTGGTCACGGCAATTCCCCGCCCGCCTCCGGCCCCAACGATCGGGCAGGCGTCGGCTCGGAATCCCGCGGCCGCGTCTCCGGCGCCAACACCCAGAACACGGCAGCCACCAACAGGATCACTCCACTGATGGAGAACGCGGCCGCGTAGGAGAAGTGCTGGGCGATCTCGCCGACGGCAAGTGACCCCACGATCGCGCCAACGTCGGCCATCATCTGATATCCCGCGACGGCAGTGCCGCCTCGCGACTTGTTGCCGACGATGTCGGCCACCGCCGCCTGCTGCGGCGAGGTGAACATGCCTGCCGCCGCACCCGCGACGACGGCGCCCGCGAGGAATAGCGTCAACGAATCCGCTAGGCCAACCACGATGGTGGCGAAGCCTGACACCGTCAAGCCGATGATCAACAGGCTGCGGCGGCCGACTCGGTCGGACAGATGGCCGCTCGGAATCGTCGCCGCCACGTTGCCAACGGCGAACGTGGCCAAGGCAAGACCCGCGACGCGCGGCCCGCGCATCAAGACCTCGGTGACGAACAGCGGCACCAGGGCGATGCGGAGACCGAAGACCGACCATCCCGTCGAGAAGTTGGAAAACAGCGCAGATCGATAGGCCTTGTTGCGCAACGCCATTCCAAATGTCACCGCGGGCTCCGACGTCTCGGCGGGCGCCGCGAGCGACGAGTGTCTGAGCCGGAAGTACACCACCGCGACTGCGACGAGCAACGCCACGCCGTAGATGGCGAACGGCGCGTGCAGACCGAAGCCCACTGTGAGACTGCCGAGTACCGGCCCGCACACCGAGCCGATCAGGAATGCACTCGCGAACAGACCCGCCACCCGGCCGCGCGCGTCCGGCGGCGAGATACGGATCATCAATCCCAGCGACGACACGGAGAACATCGCCGAGCCGAGTCCGCCCAGTGACCGAAACAGCAGAAGCTGCCAGTACGTCTGCGCGAACGCACACGCGCCCGTGGACAAGGCGACGATCAGTAGCCCAGTCAGGTAGACGCGCCGCTCCCCCAGTCTCTGGATGACGAGACCGCTTGCGGGTGCCGCGACCAATCGGAGCAGCGAGAAGGCCGTGATGACGAACGTCGCCGCGCTGATGCTCACCCCGAAGTTGCGCGCGTACTGCGGCAGCACGGGAGCCACCACGCCGTAGCCCAATGCGATCACCACGTTGGCGGTGATCAGCACCCATACTTCGCTAGGGAGCTTCTCCTTGCCGGACGACGGCCTCGAACAGTCTTTGCTTTGCTCCTCGCGTCCGCAGTCGGCTTCCGTATCGGAACTCACCCTATGACTGTATTCACCAGCTCCTTGGCCGCTTGCTGCACCTCGGCCAGATGCTCCGCGCCCTTGAACGACTCGGCGTAGATCTTGTAGACGTCCTCGGTGCCCGACGGCCGTGCCGCGAACCACGCGTTCTCGGTGGTCACCTTCAGGCCGCCGATCGGTGCACCGTTGCCCGGCGCCGTCGTCAGCTTCCCAGTGATGGGCTCGCCCGCAAGCTCCGTCGCGGTCACCTGGTCGGCAGACAGCTTGGCCAACCGCGCCTTCTGCTCCCGATCGGCAGGCGCATCGATGCGCGCATACGTTGAGGCGCCATACTTCTCGGTGATCGCATCGAAGCGCTGCGACGGCGTCGACCCCGTCTTCGCAAGGATCTCCGACGCGAGCAGCGCCAGGATGATGCCGTCCTTGTCCGTGGTCCACACCGAGCCGTCGAAGCGAAGGAACGACGCGCCCGCGCTTTCCTCGCCTCCGAAACCGATTGTCCCGCTGATCAACCCATCGACGAACCACTTGAAGCCGACGGGCACCTCCAGCAGTTTGCGACCCATCCCCGCCACCACGCGGTCGATGACCGAACTGCTCACGCACGTCTTACCCACCGCCGCCGACCCGGGCCACTGCGGCCTGTTGGCGTACAGGTAGTCGATCGCCACGGCTAGATAGTGATTCGGATTCATCAGCCCGCCATCTGGGGTGACGATGCCGTGTCGATCGGAGTCGGCGTCGTTGCCCGTCGCGATCTGGTACTCGCCGATCTTGTGAATCAACGACGCCATGGCGTTCGGCGAACTGCAGTCCATCCGGATCTTGCCGTCCGTGTCGAGCGTCATGAACCGCCACGTCGCGTCGACGAGCGGGTTGACCACAGTGAGGTTCAGGCCGTGCGTCTCAGCAATCGCGCCCCAGTAGTCCACGCTCGCGCCGCCGAGCGGGTCGGCGCCGATCCGGATGCCCTCGGCCTTGATGGCGTGAATGTCGACGACGTTCGGGAGGTCCTCGACGTAGGCGTTCATGTAATCGTGGCGCTCTGCGATCGTCAACGCCCGCGAGAGGGGCATCCGCTTCACGTCGGCTAGCCCGCCGCGCAGAATCTCGTTGGCGCGCTTGGCAATCACACCGGTGGCATCCGTGTCGGCGGGACCGCCGTTCGGCGGGTTGTACTTGAACCCACCATCACGCGGCGGGTTGTGCGACGGGGTGACGACGATGCCGTCGGCGAGATCGCTGTCGCGACCGCGGTTGAACGCGAGGATGGCATGGCTCACGGCCGGCGTCGGGGTGTAGCGGTCCGCGGCGTCGACCATCGCCACCACGTCGTTGGCTGCTAGCACCTCCAGTGCCGACGCCCACGCGGGTTCGGACAGCGCATGGGTATCCCGGCCGATGAACAGCGGACCCGTCGTCCCCTGCGCAGCACGGTATTCGACGATCGCCTGAGTCGTCGCGAGGATGTGCGCCTCGTTGAATGCAGTGTCCAGGCTGGCGCCTCGATGCCCAGACGTGCCGAACGCGACCTGTTGATCGACGTTCTCCGGATCGGGCTGCAAGGTGTAGTAGGCGGTGACCACCTGGGCCACGTCGATGAGATCGGACGGTTCCGCCAGCTGACCGGCGCGGGGGTTGGTGGGCATTATTTGATTCTGCCCCTCTGAATCTCGCCCCGTACGCCGGTACGCAAGGTTGACGGCCATACTTTCACCCATGTTTGGTTTCGACGGACGAGAACTGGGCGCAGTCTTCGTCGGCGGCGCCGTCGGCACACTGGCGCGCGCTGGTTTGGCGGAACTCGCGGGGGGCGATCCAGCCCGTTGGCCGTGGCCGACGTTCATCGTCAACATCGTCGGCGCATTCCTGCTCGGCTACTTCGTCACCCGTCTGCTAGAGCGCCTGCCGGTGTCGAGCTATCGACGCCCGCTGCTCGGCACGGGCGTGTGCGGGGGTCTGACCACGTTTTCCACCATGCAGGTCGAGACGATCAAGATGCTCGAGCACGGGCACTTCGGTCTTGCCGTCGGCTACACGGCGGCAAGCATCGCCGCGGGACTGCTCGCGGTTTACGTGGCGACCGCCTTGACGCGGCGAGTGAGGGTGCGCCGGTGACTGTCGTCGTCTGGCTCGGCGTCGTCGTGCTCGGCGGGGCCGGAGCGGTATCGCGCTTCCTGCTCGACCGCGCGGTATCCAAGCGGGTGGGCCGACCGTTTCCATTCGGCACCCTGGTCGTCAACGTCAGCGGTGCTCTGCTGCTCGGTTTCCTTGGCGGTCTCGCGCTCAGTCCGAACCTGGCACTGATGGCGGGCACCGGGTTCGTCGGGTCGTACACGACCTTCTCGACGTGGATGTTGGAAACGCAGCGACTCGCCGAAGAACGGCAGGTCGTATCGGCGTTCGCCAACATCGCCGTCAGCGTCGTGCTCGGCCTCACGGCAGCCTGGGTGGGTCTGAAGATCGGAACCGGCCTGTGACCGACTACCTGAAGATGACCACCTACTTCGCCGAGCGTCAACGGCACCGCAGCCGTTTCCTGTCGGACGAGCTCCTCGACGTCTACGCCGATAGCGCGGTGGCCACCAGCGTCGTACTGCGCGGCATCTCCAGCTTCGGGCCACACCATGAGCTACGCGGCGACGAAACCCTTAGCCTGTCGGAGGACTCGCCGATCGCCGTCATTGCCGTCGACGAGGCCGGCAAGCTCTCCGGACTGGCCGACCAAGTTTCGAACATGCTGTCGCGAGGCCTCCTCACCCTGGAGCGTGCGCGGATGGCGGGGCCTGCCGACCAGCCAGCCGACGTCGCGAAGCTCACCATCTACGTGGGTCGCCAAGACCGCGCCGACGGCAAGCCCGCGTACCGCACGGTGTGCGACGTCCTGCATCGGCACGGATTCGCCGGCGCCTCAGTGTTTCTCGGCGTCGACGGCACGGCCCACGGGCAGCGCACCCGCGCGGGCTTCTTCAGTCGCAATCTCGGTGTGCCAGTGATGATCGTCGCGATCGGCACCGGCAGGGAAATCGGGTCTGCAGTACCCGAACTCGAGGCTCTGCTGAGGGATCCAATCCTGACGATCGAACGCGTACAGCTTTGCAAACGCGAGGGCCAGATGCTCGAGCGACCGTCGTCGCTACCCGCCGTCGACGACGAGGGTCGTGCGGTGTGGCAGAAGCTGATGGTCTACACCTCCGAGGCAGCGTTGCACGACGGTGTACCGATCCACCGCGCGATCGTCCGACGACTCTTCGACAGCCGCGCGGCCAGCGGGGCGACGGTGTTGCGCGGCCTCTGGGGTTTCCACGGGGATCACGCGCCGCATGGCGACAGGTGGCTTCAATTGGCCCGACGGGTGCCAGTGACCACGATCGTCGTCGACACCCCCGAGCGGATCGCCGCGAGCTTCGACGTCATAGACGAGCTCACCAGCGAAAGCGGGCTGGTGACTACCGAACTGGTCCCGGCGCTGGTGTCGATCGACGATGGTGTGCGCGCGGGAGGCACCACGCTCGCGCGTCACGATTACTGATCGTCAGGACCCCACTTCGCCCACAACTCCTCGACCCAGCCCGCCGCCAGTGACGCATCGTCAGGGGGGCTCTCGACGAGGACCAGTTCGTCTATGCCGAGCTCCCCTAACGCCGCAACGTCTGCTGGGTGGGGTTCGCGCAGTGCGACGGCCACCCTTATGTCGCGCATGTCGCGACCGCTTTCCTTGCACAGCGAGGTCAGCGTCGCCACGCGTTCGGCCGCTGCGGACACACCGTCGACGTTGAACCCGTACCATCCGTCACCCCAGGCCGCGACCCTGCGCAACGCCGCATCGCTGTTGCCGCCCAGCATGATTGGAACGCTTCGCTCGCGCACCGGCTTCGGATTGACCCGCACCGACTCGAAGTGGACGAACTCGCCGTCGAAGGTGGCGACGTCGTTTCGCCAGAGGGTCCTCATCGCCCTGACGTACTCAGCGGTGCGAGCTCCGCGTCGCTCGAACGGAACCCCGAGGGCATCGAATTCCTCACGGGACCAACCGATGCCGATTCCCAATGTGAACCGACCACCCGACAACGCGTCCAAGGTCGCTGCCTGTTTGGCCATCAGCACGGGGTTGTGCTCGGGCAACAGGAGCACGCCCGTCGCAAGGGTGATCGTCGACGTCGCCGCCGCAGCGAAGCTCAGCCCGATCATCGGATCGATCCAATCCGCTTGTGCGGGAACGGCGATTTGACCATCATCGCTGTAGGGATATCGCGAGGACGATCGGTCCACCATGACGACGTGCTCGCCCGACCAGAGCGTGGCGAACCCCGACCGTTCGGCAGCGGCGGCAACCCCGTCGATGACCGCGCGCGAGGCTCCGGCTCCAATTCCCAGGGCGTGCAGTCCCAGACGCATGGGCGTCATCGTCTCACCCGCGAATGAGGAGGACCCCCGCAATGATCAACGCGATCACCTTGACGACTTCGATGGCGACGTAGGCGTAGTGGGCGCCGGACCGCTCGCCATCTTGGCCGGCCAGAACGGCTGCCGTCCGTCGACTCAGCATCGGACGCAACAACACGGTCTGAAAGAACAGCCCGCCGATCGCCACGGTCAAGACGACGTCGAGCGCCAGCGTCGTGCTGTGGGTGAACAACGCCAACGCGATGATCACCGCGAACACCAGCTCGCAACCATTGAGGGCTCGGAACACGATACGGCCGATGCCCAGTCCGATCGGCAGGGTGACCCCCGGTGCCCGGAACTTGAGAGGCGCCTCGATGAATGAGATCGCCACCACCATGCCGAGCCATACGAACACCAGCGCGGTGGCCAGACGCAAACCCGCTTCCACCGGCAGCAGCCTATGACATGTGATCGTGGAACCATGCCCGCAGATCGCGACTTCACCGCAGAGCTTCGGCGATGGGTAGACAGCGGAGCGACCTGGCAGCTGGTCGCGCGAAACAGCCGCGGCATCACGATCGCATTGTTGCGCTGCGACGGTGGAGAAGAGGTTGACCGGTTCACCTCGGACGATCCAGCTTTGCTGGATTTCGTCGAGCACGAGCATGGTTGACCTCGACAAGGCCACTGCCTGACCCATCCTCCACCGAGCGATCATGGAACCGCATGCGGCAGAGGTCTTTTCGCGCGCACCCCTGGCCCTCGACACCGCGCCGGCCGACGTCGCCGACCGCGAATGTGCCGCAGGATTCCTGCAATACACCGGACGGTCTGTCGATGGCAGCCCGCAGCCGTTGACGGGATCGGCACACCCCAGGTTTGCTCTTCGCCTGAGCGGGTATCAGTCGCAGACAGCGACTGAGAGAGGTTCACCGATGAACTCGACACCCCGTACTGCCTTCGTACTGTTCGGCGGCGCCCTGTTGACGGTGTTGGCCGTCGGCTGTGGCGGCGGCGACAAGGGCGACTCCACCAGCACCAGCACCACCCCAACGACCAGCACGTCAACGGTCACCTCGACGGACACGCCCACGACGACTGCTCCAAGCGCCACGGCGACGGTGCCCGGCGAAGGTCCAGGCGCGGGCGCAGGCCCCGGCGGAGCGAGCGCGAGCGTGCCCGGCGGTGGCGGCGCAGGTGCAGGGCCCGGCGGAGCAAGCGCCGAGGTTCCCGGCGGAACCGGCGCGGGCGCAGGCCCCGGCGGCGCCAGCGCCTCCGTCCCCGGCCTCCCGCCGGTTCACGTCCCGTAGCCACTAACACCGGCACAGCCGCCACGACCAGCAGCCTGCCCGCGGACCCCCGACCCGCAGGCAGGCTGCTCTCGTAGGCAACTCAGTATCGGACGTCGCTCTGCTCGAGCGGCGGGTAGACGGTGGACGACTCACCGTCCACGGTGGTTCCCGCGAACTGCAGCATCGCCCGCATCTCCCCGTGCATCGGAGCCGGGTAGTTCAGCGTCGGCTGGGAGACCTCGGCCAACGCGTCGAGGTGCTCACGGTCGAGTCGCACCCCCAGTGCTGCCAAGTTGTCACGTAGATGTTCGACCCGCCTCGCGCCGAGGATCGGTACCACCGTGCCGGGTCGGGCGAGCAGCCACGCCAATGACACCGCCGCCGAACTCGTTTCGAGCGCAGCCGCGACTCCTGCCACCGCGTCGATCACCGTGAACTCGGCATCGGTCGGACCACCGACGAACGCGACCCGCGCCGAATCGGTGACTTCGGCATCGCGCCGGTACTTTCCGGAGAGGAAGCCGTTCTTCAACGGGCTCCACGGAACCAGGGCCATGCCCTGATCGAGCGCCAACGGTCCCAGTTCCCCTTCGACGGTGCGAGCCAGCAGTGAGTACTCGACCTGTAGCGCGATCAGTGGTGTCCACCCTCGCAGCGTCGCCATGGTCTGCGCCTGTGCGGTCACCCAGGCCGGCGTATTGGAGAACCCGACGTAACGCACCTTGCCCGATCGAACCAAGTCGTCGAGCGTTCGCATGGTCTCCTCGATGGGAGTGTTGCGGTCCCAATTGTGCATCCAGTACACGTCCAGATAGTCGGTCTGCATTCTGCGCAGGGTCTGCTCGAGTTGAGCCACGATCGAGCGGCGACCGGCCCCGCCGCCATTGGGGTCGCCGGGGAACATGTTGGTGAAGAACTTCGAGGCGAGAACGACGCGATCCCGTCGTCCCGGGCGAGCGGCGAAGAAGTCGCCGAGGATCTTCTCTGAGTGTCCGTTGGCATAGAAGTTGGCGGTGTCGACGAAGTTGCCGCCCAGTTCGAGATAGGTTTCGAGAATCTTTTCGGACTCCTCGACACCGGTCCCCGCGCTGCCAGCATCCTCTCCGAAGGTCATCGCGCCAAGGGCAAGGGGGCTTACGCGTAGCCCGGATCGACCGAGGGTGACGTAGTGGTCGAGGGACATGATTCTGGCTCCAATTCTGGTCGAAAGGTGGTCGGATTCATGGAAGCTCGGCGAGGGCGTGCAACGGTAGACCAAACCAAGCCCGTCCTTGCACGATCCTGCTCACTTGTATATGAATGGGCACATGGACGCACTCGGTCTCCTCGGCGAGATCCGCGGTCTAATCGCGACGCACGCTCGGCCAGACATGCAGACTCCCATCGCAGGTTTGCTTCTTTCCAAGGTCACCGACGAGACACCGGACTACTCGCTGACCGAGCCGCTGTTCGTGGTCCTCGCGCAAGGCGGCAAGAGGCTATTGCTCGGCGACCGTGTGTTCGAGTACCGCGCGGGTGAGTGCCTCGTCGTCACAGCCGACCTACCCGTAAGCGGCCACTTTCTTGGCGCGAGCCGCAACACCCCGGCGCTTGGTGTGGCGCTGACGCTGCGCCCGAGCGTGATCGCGCCGCTACTGCTGGAAGCCCCCGTCGACTCCGCGCCTCGAACCCGCGCCAACTCCGCGATGGACACCGGCACCCTCGACGGCCCCCTGCTCGACGCGGTCGCCCGCATGTTGCGACTGCTCGACCAACCGGACGACGCGCCCGTGCTGGCACCGTTGGTGGAACGCGAGATCCTGTGGCGGCTCATCACGGGACCGCACGGCGCCATGGTCCGCCAGATCGGCCTCGCCGACAGCGGCCTGTCCTACGTCAGCAGGGCGATCAAGTGGATCCGGGACAACTACGCCGAGCCGATGCGAGTCGACGACCTTGCGGGGCTGGCGGGTATGAGCACCTCGGCGTTCCACCGACACTTCCGCGGTGTGACGAACATGAGCCCGCTCCAGTTCCAGAAGTGCATCCGGCTTCAGGAAGCACGCTCGCTCTTGGCATCTGGTGCTGGCGACGTCGCAGGCGTCGGGCACCTCGTCGGGTACGACAGCCCCTCGCAGTTCAGCCGCGAGTACCGTCGCATGTTCGGTTCGCCGCCGAGTGAGGACGCCGCACGGCTGCGGGCCGAACCCACCGCGACTCCTCGCCTATAGCGAGTTCAGGAACGCCGTCGTGTGGTCGACGAAGATCGCGTTGTCGTCGCCCGCCACCATGTGACCCGCGCCCGCAACGTCGATCGCGGTGGCGTGCGGCATCATGTCGAGGAGTTCGGCCGCCCCCTGCTCGCTGACGATGTCCGACAGCATGCCGCGCACGAGCAAGGTGGGATCGCGGATCGCACGCGCGGCGTCGGCCAGCCGCTGTTGGTGGCCCGCGTGGTCGATCTGCACGTCGTCGCCGATGCTCTGGAAGGCCGGATCCCAATGCCAGTACAGACGGCCGTCCTCGCGTAGCCGCACGTTGCGGCGCAGCCCCTCGATGTTGGTCGGACGCTTGCGATGTGGCTGATAGGCGGCGACGGCGTCGGCCACCTCCTCCAGGCTCTCGAAGCCGTTCGGCGCCGAGCCCATGAAGGCCCCGATCTTCTCGACTCCTTCAAGTTCGATGCGCGGCACGATGTCGACCAGGACGAGCGCGCGCGCCACGCCGCCCTTCTCCCCCTCGGCAACCAGTGCCGTCATGCCACCCATGGAGGCGCCGATGATGACGGGAAGGGTCGACGTGTTCCGCTGAAGTTCGGCGTGCACCAGCAGTAGGTCGTCGACGAGCACCTCGACGCCGTAGTCGCCGTCCGGCGCCCAGTCGCTTTCCCCGTGGCCGCGGGCGTCGAGCGTGATGACGTCCCAGCCCTCTGCGGCCAGTGAGCGCGCCGACTTGTCCCAGGAATGCCGGGTCTGCCCGCCGCCGTGCAGCATCAACACCGGGCCGCGGTCGCCGCCGGCTCCCCATCGATCACCCACCAGCTGACCTGCAGCGCCCGTGAATACGACTCGTTCCATCTTCGAATAGTCGCACTAAGCACTTCCCTCCGTGGATCCGCCCTATGTGGACCCGGGCACCGATACCGATGCGGTCCGTGTCATCGTCAGAAGATGACCACCGATCAAGAGACACGACAGCGCGTCCCGCTGGTGTCCTATCTCGAACTGGATCCGCCGCGCCTCGTGGCGAATCAGTGCACCGAATGCGGCGCGCGCTACTTCGACCGACGCAACGCATGTGCCTCCTGCGGCGCCGAGACCTTCGACCGCGTGGACGTCGACACGACTGGCACCGTCCGGACGTTCTCGATCGTCGCCTTCAGCATCCCCGGCGTCGAGGTGCCGTTCGTCGCAGCCATCATCGACTGCGGCGGCACCAGCGTCCGTGGCGTGCTCACGGGAGTCACCCCCGACCCCGAGCACGTGAAGCTGGGGATGAAGGTCAAGTTGGTCACCGTGTCCCAGGGCATCGACGACGACGGCGTCGAGGCCGTCGGGTACGCGTTCGCGCCAGTAGACGAGGAGAACTGATGAGCGACGCAGTCTGGATTCTCGGGATCCACATGACGAAGTTCGGCAAGCACCCCGATCTCGACGAGGTGGACCTCGCGTCCGAGGCGGCGCGCGGCGCGCTCGCCGACGCAGGGGTGAGCATCAAGGACATGGGGATCCTCGCGGCGGGAAACCTGATGCAGGCCAACGCCGGAATCGGACAACAGCTGCAGAAGCAGATCGGCCAGACGGGCATTCCGGTGTACAACGTCGCCAACGCCTGCGCGACCGGAGCCACCGCGGTCCGCGTCGTCCACATGGCGCTCAAGGCGGGCGAGGCCGACTACGGTCTCGCCGTCGGCGTTGAAAAGCTTTCGGGCGCAGGCCTTCTCGGCGCCCCCAAGGCCAAGAAGGACAACCGGTGGACGGCCGACGGTCGACTCGGGGCCGTCGCACTTCTGGAGGGCCGCACGGGCACCGACCTGATGCCAGGGGTGTTCGCCCAGATCGGCATGGAGTACGCCCACCGCTACGGCGGAGCCGACTTCGAGCTGTTCGCCAAGATCGCCGAGAAGAACCACGCCCACTCGACGCTGAATCCGCTTGCGGCATACCAAAAACGGTTCACGCTAGAGCAGATCATGAACGACGTCATGATCTCCTACCCCAACACCAGGTCGATGTGCTCGGCGAACTGTGACGGCGCCGCCGCGGCCGTCCTGGTCACCGAGAGCAAGCTCCGCACGTTGTCGCTGGAGCAGCAGCGGAGGGCGGTGAAGATCAGCGCGTCCGTGCTGACCAGCGACCCGTGGCAGGAGGCGTGCCAGGTGCTGCCCGACGTCAACACGTTGACCCGGCAAGCCGCAGCGACCGCCTACGAGCAGGCAGGCGTCGGCCCAGAAGATCTCAACCTCGTCGAACTGCACGACTGCTTCGCCACCGCCGAACTGGTCCACTACGACAACCTCGGGCTCTGCGAGCCGGGGGGCGCGCTCGACTTCGTGCGGGCTGGACGAGGCTGGCGAGACAGTGACATGCCCGTCAACGTCAGCGGCGGCCTCGAGTCAAAGGGCCATCCGATCGCGGCCACTGGCATAGCGGGCATCTACGAGGTATCGACGCACCTGCGCGGCGAGGGTGGCCCTCGGCAAATCGAGGGCGCCAAGGTCGGCATGGCCCACGTCATCGGTCTTGGGAGCGCGTGCGGCCTGCACATCCTGGAGAAGAGCTCGGTCGCCTGACGTTGCCGGTGAGCCTCACCCCCCGAACGTCACCACGTTCTGGTCCAGGATCAACTGATCGGTGTGCTCGGAGGGCTTGATTCCCGGCAGCAACACCAACGGCACACCCGTGCCTTCCGACGCGTCGAAGTCCTTGGTGCTTGCTACCTGGCCGGTGATTTTGAACTGGTCGTACAGATAAGGCAGCCCCTCCGCAGCCAGCGGCGACGAGCCGTCCATGACGTGCAAATGCAGGTGCGGCGCAACGGAATTGCCACTGTTTCCGACGAGGCCGATCACGTCGCCCCGCTTGACCTTCGCACCAAGCTTCGGACGGATGCTCCCCGGTTGCATGTGCGCGTAGTTGACGTAGAACCCATCGCCGATGGCCAGCACCACGTAATTGCCGTCCGCCTCGTCGATGGGAATGTTCGCCGGATAGGTCCCCGGTGCCTGCTCTGCCAGGTCGTTGCGGGTCCCTACCACGGTGCCGTCCGCCACCGCATGTACTTCCTCTCCGAAGATGGCGTAGCTCTTGGGATCCCGCGGATCTCCTGTGAAGATTCGGTTCTGAGCGTCCGCTTGCTCGAAGTCGATGGCGTAGCGCTGAGACAGGAACATGTTGCCGTTGACCGGCAGCACCGCGCGCGTGTGCCGTACCGCGTCGCAGCATCCGTCGGCAGCGATGTAGCGCTCGCCTCGCAGTGGCGCCGAAATCGTCGGCAGCACGCGCTCGTTTACTGCCGTCGTGGCAATTCGCTCCGTCACCCGATCCTTGCCGGGGGGCGTCGCGGCGCTGGTCACCGCCACCTCGTGCGTCAGTGACTGGGGCACGACCCCGTCCGCCGACACCAGGTGGATGAAGATGGTTCCGGCCTGTCCTGGTTCCAGGTGATCGGCGCCCTGACGGGTGCCCGCCGGTTGGAGTCGATCTCTGAGTTGGCCCGCGTCGAGTTCGCCCACAACCTTGCCGGTCTTGACGTCTTCGATCTTCACGTCGTTGACCGTCAACCTTGCGCTGGTGAAGTTGGTGACCGCCAACTCGTAGACCATGTGCGTCTTACCGTCCGAGCCCGCGAACGGGACCGGCGCGAACGGCACGTAGCCCAGCAGAGGCGTCATGGCTTCGGGAACCGGCGCGGGTGGCCGAGCCGACGACGTACTTGTCGCAGAGTCCGACGACTCACCGCACGCGCCCGCTGCGAGCACGACGATGCATGCCAAGACCACTGCCACTCTCCGGGGAACCATGCGGCTGATTGTTTACCGTTCCGTCGAAAACGTCATGTCTCGGGTTGCTGCCCTGTCAAGATCGAGCGCGTGCGACGCGTGTGGATGTGGGTGTGGGCAGGCCTCATCGCCGCGGGGGTGGCGGCGGCACTCCTTGCAGGAGCCTCGGTCGCGAACGCACAAACCGAGTCTGATCCCGGACCACGGCACCTCGTGTCGCGGTCCACCGATTCCGATGCGACAGCCTCCGATGCCGCAGCCCGGGTGGCCAAACGCGTGCACGGAATTCTTTCGAGGCACCGACTCGAGCCGACCCGCACGGCCGATTCGCAGCGGTCACCCTCCGCGAACGAGGCGACGCCTGCATCGACCACGCCCAGGCCGTTGGGCGTTCTGCGAGACAGGTTGTCGGCCGAACGCGCCACGACCGTCGCGCCCACACGGTCCGTCGGATCGCTGATCGGTGGCATCCGCAATGTCGTCAACAAGGTCGGATCACTCGCCTTCGATAGCCTGCAGGCAGTCGAGACGGTCATCACCGGTCCGCCCAAGGTCCCACCGAACAGCACGGTCACCGTTCACACGTCGACGGTGCAGCTGAGCAATGGCCAGACCGTCCCCGCCAACTGGTACTTCCCCGAGACCGACAACGGCGAACCGCCGGACCAGATGATCCTTCTGCAACACGGTTTCCTGGCTCTGGGCCCGATGTACAGCTACACCGCGGCGAATCTCGCCGAGCAGACCAACAGCGTCGTCGTCACGCCGACGTTGTCGTCGAACCCATTCGCCGGCGACGACTACTGGCTCGGCGGCACCGGGATGGCCGCATCGATTGCGGACCTGTTCAACGGCGACCGCACGGCGCTGACGGAGAGCGCGATTGCGGCCGGCTATGCGGAGGCCTACCCGGGCGCGACGCAGTTGCCGCAGAAGTTCGCGCTGGAAGGCCACTCGCTGGGGGCGAACCTGGTCTCGGGCGCCGCAGGCTTCATCGTCGCTGACACAGATGCGGGCGACGACCTCGTCGGCGTGATCCTCCTGGACGGCGTACCCATCGGAAACACCCTGCCCGACGCGTTGACGAAGCTCGACTATTACGAAACGCACGGCGGCCACTACATTCCCGTCCGCGAGATCGGCGCGCCGTTCAACGCCTTCAACTCGCTGAGCACCGTGAACGACGACTTGACCTCCGCCCGTCCCGACAACTTCAACGGCGTCGTGCTCGAGGGTGGCGTACACATGGATTCGATGCGGGGCGGCAACCAGCTGATCCAGTTCGCCGCCTACCTCGTCGCAGGGATTCCGCAGCCGCAGAACCCGCCCGCGGTCGATCAGTTGAGCGTGACCTGGCTCAACGACTGGTTCGCCAACGGAGACGACGGCGTCGACGACGGCCCGGCGCCTGGGTCGACCGTCGTGATCGCCACGCCAAAGGGCACTGCGCACGGCGTCGTCATCGGGGCTTCCCACCCACAGTTCTTCGCAGAGGCGCTGCGGGGAATCGTGCCGTCGTTGTTTGCGGCCCTCTAACCGACGAGCCAACTTAGGCAATCCTTTGTGGACGCTCTAATGTGACGACCTAAGTATCGTCGGAGTTTCATGAAGGTGGTCCGCAGTGAGTAGTCAGAATGCCGATGCCGCCGGGCTGCGCGTGCTCGTCGTCGGGGCGTCATCGGGGATCGGCCATGCGGTCGCCGTCAGCGCGGCCGAGCGGGGCGCCAAGGTCGCGGTCGCAGCTCGCCGCATGGACCTATTGACCAAGCTGGCCGAGACGATCGGCGGCTCCGCATACGAGCTCGACGTCGAGAACACAGCAGCCATCAAGGGAGTCGTCGACCAGGCGGCGTTGGCGCTCGGCGGCCTTGACGCCGTCGTGTTCACCAGCACGGTCGTCCCGTTCGCCCACATCGAGGACACCGACCTCGTCACATGGATTCACACGTTCAGCGTCAACGCCGTCGGCGCGAACAACGTGCTGCGGGTCGCCCTCCCACACCTTTCCGAGAACGGCGTCGTCCTGATCGCGTCAAGCAACGACGTCGGCAGGCCCCGCGCCGGCACCGCCGCGTACGGTGCAAGCAAGGCCGCGCTCGATGAGATTCTGCACTCGTGGCGGAGCGAACACCCCGAGCTGTCGCTCATCCGCGTCGGCATGGGGCCCACCGAAGACACCGAGATCCTGCGCGGCGCCGATCGCGACCTGCTCTCTCAGCTGTTCAAGTCATGGGTCGAGCACGGCCAGCTCCCCGCCCGGATGTCCGCGCTGCGCGACGTCGCGAACACGCTGGTCTCGCTCGTCACGCTGGCGTTCGCGAATCCGACCGTCGTCCCCGAGGTCGTGCAGCTTGCGCCGCGGATCAAGAAGGCCGAAACGTAGCACCATGATCGACGAACACCGCGATGGCGCAACCACGTGGTTGACATTCACGCGGCCGGAGAACCTGAACGCGTTCACCATCGCCGCGTACCGAGAGCTACGGATTGCGTTGCAGCGCGCCGAATCCGACGACGCCACCCGGGCGGTCGTGTTCACGGGCCGCGGGCGCGCCTTCTCGGTCGGAGCGGATAGATCCCTTCTGTCGGGTCTACTGCCCGACGAGCAACGGCGTTACGCCGGTGAGGAATTCGCCGCCCTGCTCGACACGCTCAGCACCTTCTCCAAGCCGTTGTTCGCCGCGGTCAACGGCCTCTCGGTGGGACTCGGCGCCACCATGCTGCTGTACTGCGACGTCATCCTGGTCGCCGAGACCGCTCGGCTGCGAATGCCGTTTACCGCCCTCGGCCTCGTCCCCGAGGCTGGCAGTTCCGCACTCTTGCCCGCCCGCACACGCTGGGCCGACGCCATGTGGGCGATGCTGTCCAGCGAGTGGATCGACGCGACGGCGGCACACCAGATGGGACTGGCCTGGAAGGTCGTGCCCGACGACGAACTGCTCCGCGAAACTGCCGCCGCCGCACAGGTGCTCGCTGCGCTCGACCCCAAGTCGGTGAGCGCCACCAAGCGCTTGATGATCGAGGGACGCCAGCAGGCCGCGCGAATGGCCAACGAGCGCGAGATGGTGGAGATGCGCGCCCTGCTCAACAGGGAATGATCGTTTTACCTCGCGTTGTATCCACTGTCCAAGGCTGACGACCGATGTTGTCCTGGCACGACATGGTGCACGACGTCGCTCGACGGAAAAGTGTGCTCCACAGTGACATTCGCAAGTCAATCGCAGCCATTCCGCACACCGTCGTCGGGGCGCAATCTTGAAGTGAGGACCGAGGATGACCATAGAGAAGTCTGATCCAGTAAAACCCGCCCCTACCAATGAAATTCCGCGAGAGAGTGCTCTAGCCGCAGGCGTCATCACCGCTCGCGAAGCACTGTTCCAGGCGGTCAGCCATCTTGGGCCAGCGGCGGGGATCATCATCCTGGCCCCGCTGATCGCGGGCCTCGTTGGCGCGTCGTCGCCGCTACTGCTGATCGCCGCCATGGTCGCCGTCCTACTGACGGGACTGTGCGTCGTCTCGTTGGCCCGAAAACTGCCGTCGGCTGGCGGCTACTACACCTACGTCAGCAACAGCCTCGGTGGGCGCGCGGGTTTCGTCACTTCCTGGTCGTACTTCCTCTACGACCCGCCGCAGCCGGCATTCATCCTGTTGGCCACGGGCGGCATCCTGCAACCCGTGATCGCGCAGCAACTCGGGATCGACATCCCGTGGTGGCTCCTCACGCTCGTTCTCCTGGCGATCGTGACCGCGCTAACTCTGTTCGGCGCCAAACTTTCTGCGCGCGCAACAGTGTTGCTCGGGGTGTTCGAGACGATCGTGATCGTGGCTTACGCCTTCGCGGTTCTGTTCCACACCGGGCATCTTTCGGCGGAGCCCTTCGCGCTCCCCCGCGTCGACTCGCAGCAGGCCTTGTTCCTGGCCTTCGCATTCAGCGTGCTGCTCTTCACCGGATTCGAATCAGCAGCACCTCTAGCCGAGGAGACGGTAGAGCCGCGCAGGGTGATTCCGCGCGTGGTGATGCTGTCGATTCTGCTCGTCGGCGTGGTGTGGGTGTTCGTCGACTACGCGCTGGTGATCGGCTGGGGCGTCGACGACGCCACGGGCATCGCCGCCGAGTCGAGCCCGTTCTTCACCCTCGCGAGCCAAGTAGCCCCCTGGCTGTGGATTCTGGTGGCCTTCGCCTTGCTCAACAGTGCACTCGCGATTTCGCTCGCCGGTGTCAACGCGGGCTCTCGGGTCATGTTTTCGCTCGGCCGGGCAGGACTGTTTCCCAAGGCATTTGGGCGCTCGCATCCTAAATGGCAGACGCCGTGGACCGCCATCTTGTCTACTGCCGGCTTCAACGCGGTGTTGGCGATCGCCGTCGGCGCGTGGCTCGGGCCGGTGCCTGGCGCCGCCTTCATCGGGCTCGTCATCACCCTCGGCGTCATTGTCGTCTACATCCTCGGGAACCTGTCCGTGCCGGTGCTGTACTGGAAGCGCTATCGCGCTGAGTGGAATGTATTGCGCCACGGGCTGATCCCGGGCATCGCCACCGCCGTCCTGTTGCTCGGCTTGTATTACTCGCTGTGGCCAATCCCCGCCTATCCGAACAACATCGCGCTCTACTTCGTCGCGGGGTGGCTAGCGGTGGGCGTCGTACTCGCCGCAACGCTCTGGCGCACACACAGAGCCGCCTTCGAAGCCGCGGGAACCGTGATGTTCGCGGGTGACAGCCCGACCAATGAAGGCCAAGATGACTGATGTGATCCAGCCCAACGCAGTCGCCCCGTCGTCGATCCCGCTGAGCCTGCATGGTCAGACGGCGATCGTGACCGGGGCGGCCAGCGGAATCGGCCGTGCGATAACAGTGGCGTTCGTGCGGGCAGGCGCGCAGGTGGTCTCGGCGGACATCGACGAAGCGGGCGTCCACGCGACGGCAGAGCTCACCGACTACCCCGACCGAGTGCTTCCCTTCCGCGCCGACGTCAGCAGCGAGACCGAGATGGCTGCACTCGTCGATGCCACGATCGCGCGGTTCGGCGGCCTGACGACGCTGGTCAACAATGCCGCAGTCTCGCTGCCGGGCACGGTGGTCGAAACATCCCTTGCGGACTTCGACCGAAGTTTCGCCGTGAACGTCCGCGCGGCTTTCGTGGCATGTCAATTGGCGATCCCGCACATGTTGGCTGCGGGAGGCGGCAGCATCGTCAACATGGGCTCGGTGAACAGCCTCGTCGCCGAGAAGATGCTGGCGTCCTACTGCGTCAGCAAGGGCGCACTGCTGATGCTGACCAAGAGCATCGCGCTGGACTTCGCCGAGTCGGGCATTCGGTGCAACTGCATCTGCCCGGGTTGGGTCGACACCCCGATCAACCTGGCACATGCCGAGCGACTCGGAGGCCTCGATGCGGTGCGGGCCACGCTGCCGGAGTGGCAGCCGATGGGACGTGAAGGACGCCCAGCCGAGATCGCCAATGTCGCAGCGTTTCTCGCGAGCGATCTGTCAAGCTTCATGACCGGGAGTGCCGTCGTCGTCGACGGCGGCATGACAGCGGGCTGAGGTGAGCACCTCGGCAGTTGTCACGCTCGCCGACGTCATCGAGGTACTCGATGCCGAGGTGATCGAAAACCCACGCGGCCTTGCAGTTTCGACCGGCAAGGTCGTCGTGCTGGACCGCGCCGACTTCGACGACAACGGCCCTGGCGTTCCCGACGACGCCATCGTGTTATTGGTCGGAACCACCTCTGATGTCGTGTCGTGTCTGGCGGGAGAGCCGTCTTCGCGGGTGACGTTCGCCGCGCTCGTCGTCCGCGGGGAGCTCTCCCCCGCGGTTCACGACTTCGCCCTCGGTGCAGAGGCTGCGGTGTTGCGCGTCTCCGGGCAAACCAGCTGGAACGACGTGATGCGCCGACTCGAACGCATCGGGCCTGCCGGAGCGATCAGAACCGAGGGAACCACGCCCGGCTCACTGGATCTCTTCGGGATCGCGGATGCGGCAGCTTCCATCGCGGGAGGACCGGTGACCGTGGAGGATTCGCTGCATCGGATACTGGCCTACTCGGCAGACCAGTCCGACACCGATCAGGTGAGAATCCAGACCCTCCTACACCGACGGACACCACCCACGGTGATCGAGACGTTGCGGCGCAACGGAACCCTGCGCTCGGTTCTGGCGGCGCGCGAACCGGTTCTGCTGCAGAGTATTTCACCACACGCCAGTCCGCGCCTGGTGGTGCCGATTCGTAGCGACCACGAGGTTCTCGGACTGCTGTGGGCCGCTCTGCCGCCAGGCTCGGCCGATCCCACAGCGGAAGCCCGTGCGGGATTCATGCGTTGCGCGGGCCGGGCGGCCACGCATCTCGTCCAGCTCGACGGCGTGCTCGGCCGCGTGCGCCGCGTCGAGGTCGAACACCTTGCGCGACTGCTACACAGCGGCGAGGGGCCCGCCTATGCCGGCCAAACCGAGGTACCAGAGGGCGGGGTGCACTGGGTGCTGGCCGCGGCCTTCGACCTGGCGCCCGATCGACGAACCCACGCCAAGTCGCGGGTGGTCCACCTGCTCGACCGCGCACGACTCACCGGTGACGTTCAGTTGATCGTCGGCGACCTCAACGATCTGCTCTACGTCATCGTGTCGGCTCCGTCCGTCGACGCCGCAGTGACTACACGGATCGTGAGCCTGTTCGACGAGGTGCCCGGCATTTCGATCGGCCTGAGCTCACCCGCGCTTGGCCGCAGTCAGCTTCCGCAGGCCAGGCTGCAGGCCGAACGTGCACTGTCCGTCGCGAGAGACCGTCACCATGACGGACACGTCGCGGTCTTCGATCAGGTATGGCCAACGGCCGCGCTGCTTCGTCTGGCGACGAGCCCGCTCGCCACCGAGATCGTTGGCAACGGGCCCGTTCGGCGACTCGTCGCATTGGACGTCGAGACCAATTCCGACTATGTCAAGACGCTGCGTGAGTATCTGCTCGCGGGGGCCGACTCCCGCGCCGCGGCGGCCCGGCTCAACGTCCACGTCAACACCATCCGCTATCGCATTGCGAAGCTTCGCGAAGAGGTGGCGCTCGATCTAGAGGATCCGCTGTTCCGTCTCGTAATCACGTTGCAACTGGCCCTGATTCAGTTCCAGCAGAATCGCTGAGCTTCTCCGAAACGGCGGCGGCGAAGGCGTGCGCGTCACCCGGCCAGCGCGCCGAGACGTACGTGCCGTCGTCGACGACGAACGCGGGTCGAGCGTCGTTCACGGTGTCGCGCGCCATTCCAGACGTCTTCGCGCGCCACGCCGGCGAGCCACGCTCCACGTTGCGGAAGTCACTCGGATTCGCAAGTACCCGAGTCACTTCCGCCTCCACCGACATGTATCCGACGGGATCACCGGGCCGCTCGGGATAGGTACGGTAGTAGTCGCGATCCCAGAATCTCGTCACTCGCGCCAGCTGCCATGCACGCCGCTCCAGCTCCCACGTCAACGCGGTGGTCTTGCGTCCATGGAGCACCGAGCGGCCCGTCGCCGGGTCGACACTTCGGGCCGCGAGTAGCACGCCGTGACAGATCGCGGCAACGAGCACGCCTCGGCTGAACGCGTCGACGACGAGCCGTTGCAGGATCTCGCTGTCGATGTAACTGCGCATCCCGCGCGCGCGGTGGCCGCCTGGCAGCAACAGACAGTCGACCCCGTCCAACGTCGCAGCCGCCCACGCGACGGGATGCTGGAACTCCCTGGATGCCAGCATTTCTGCGTACGCGGCTCGGGCATCGCGGTTCGCGCGCAGGAAGCGGCCGACCACGACCAGCCGGTTCAAACCAGGCACTCTCGACCAGAGATCGAGGCCACGCCCTGTGACCATGATGTCGTCGGCGGCGGCAGGTCTGCCGCTCTCGGTGCTGAAGACCACCGCGTGACCCGTGCGCGTGAGAACCTGCCAGCTGACGGCAACCTCGGTCGGATCGAAGTCGACATCCGGAATCGGGATCAGAACCGTCGCCATGGGTACTCCCCAAAATGAGTCGCGATGAGCTTGCGTTCGCCCCCGGGTCGGTACGGGTGACTACAACTATGGAGGAGTGCGATGCACGAGCGAGAGCTGACGCCTCCAATGGGTTCCGCCGATGAGCACTAGCGAACAGCGCGACGGCGTCGACCTCACCAACCTCGACGAACTGCTGAGCCCCGATGCCGGGGCCACGAAGCGAGACCTCGTCGACTATCTCGATGCGGTGGCCGACTTGATGCTGCCGGGACTGATCGATCGGCCGCTCACCGTGTTGCGTGTGCTGCGCGGGCGAGCACCCTTCATCCAGAAGAACGTGCCGAAGTACACGCCCGATTGGGTGCGCACCACACCGATCTGGGCCGAGGCCTCCAAGCGCGAGATCCACTACGCCCTCTGCAATGACAGACGGACCCTGCTTTGGTTGGCCAATCAGCGCGCCATCGAATATCACCCGACGCTCGGCTTGGCCGAGAACATCTACCGCCCAACGCATTTGATCCTCGACCTCGACCCACCTGGTGACGACGACTTCGACGCCGTGGTCGCCGTCGCCCATCTGGTTCGGCAGGCCCTGTCCGACTGCGGGCTTTCGGGTGCGGTTAAGACCAGCGGCGCGAAGGGTGTGCACGTGTTCGTGCCCATAGACGACGGCGCACCCGTCGACGACGTCGCGGCGGCAACCCGCGCACTCGCCGCCCGTGCCGCTGCACTAGATCCAGATCTGGCGACGACGACATTCGTCGTCGAGGATCGCCACGGGAAGGTCTTCGTGGACTCCACCAGAGCCGGTGGGGCGACAGTCGCGGCGGCGTACAGCCCGCGACTTCGGCCGGGAACACCGGTGTCCTTCCCGCTCGATTGGTCCGACCTCGACCGCGTCGCGCCGACCGACTTCACGGTCCACACCGCGGGCAAGGTACTCGACGGGCACACCTCGTGGGCGGACTCGATGCCTGCGCCGCAGTCCTTGCCGGCCGACCTGATCGAACAGGGCCGCTCGATTCCGGTCGCCCGAGTGGCCGCCATGCACGAAGGCAAACGCCGCGCCCGCGCCCGCAGGACCGACGACACCTGACGACACTCCCGCGCGACCGCCGTGCCCGACTGCTCGCCGCACCCGCTTGCCGCCTGGGACGCATGCGTTGCACGAATCGACATTTACCTCAAGCCCTAAACGCACCAAGCTGCTGTCAGTTTGCTGACGATTGCGTAACGATCCCCCGTGCATCCCCTAACCCCCTAACGATGCTACCCATCAACCCCCGGAACAGGGCATACAATCACGGGCAGTGACCCCCTGTCACCCAGGGGTGTCGGTCCATAACGTTGCTAGCACGCAACCGATTGTGTCCGGTAGGCACTCTCACCGAAACGCGAAAGGCCCTCCCCATGGACTCTCTCCTCCAGTACGTCCTGGAACTGTTCAACAATCAAGATGCTGCGGCACACTTCGTCAGGGATCCACAGACGGCCCTGGCCAGCGCCGGGCTGTCGGACGTGACTCCCGAACAACTGCAGTCCGTGGCGGCCAGCGCTGCACCTGGGCTGACTCTCGATAGCGGCAATCCCATCGGCGCCCTGCAGCAGGCAGTGTCCGATCAGTTCGGGTTCGCCCCGTCGGCTGGACCGATTGTCGACAGCGCGGCAGGATTCGGCAGCCAACTCGGGGGTGGTCTCGAAACCGGGCTCGGCCTAGGCGCCGACCTTGGAGGCGGAATCGCGGGCGGGCTCGAGACAGCCGTGCAAGCAGGAACTGAATTTGGTCTGGGCCTGGGCGGCGGGATCGGAGGCGGCGCCGAAGTCGGCGGTGGATTCGACGCAGGCCTGCAGGCTGGAACTGAAATCGGCGCAGGCCTCGGAGGCGGCTTGGGTGGCGGATTCGACATTGGCGGCGGCTTCGACGCCGGCCTACAGGCCGGAGCCGGACTCGGCGGCGGTATTGGCGGCGCAGGCTTCCACGAAGGATTCGGCGGCGGCATCGACGCCGGCCTCCATGGCGGAGCCGGACTCGGCGCCGGCGTGGGCGGCGGCGTGGGCGGCGGCACCGAAATCGGTGGCGGCTTCGACGCCGGCCTCCATGGCGGAGCCGGACTCGGCGCCGGCGTGGGCGGCGGCGTGGGCGGCGGCACCGAAATCGGTGGCGGCTTCGACGCCGGCCTGCACGGCGGAGCAGGACTCGCCGGCGGCATCGGCGGCGGCACCGCAATCGGCGGCGGCATCGACGCCGGCCTGCACGGCGGCGCAGGACTCGGCGCCGGCGTGGGCGGCGGCACAAACGGCGGCGCAGGCTTCCACGAAGGATTCGGCGGCGAAGCCAACCTCCACGGCGGAGCCGGACTCGCCGGCGGCATCGGCGGTGGCACCGAAATCGGCGGCGGCATCGACGCCGGCCTGCACGGCGGAGCCGGACTCGCCGGCGGCATCGGCGGCGGCACCGCAATCGGCGGCGGCATCGACGCCGGCGTGGGCGGCGGAGCCGGACTCGGCGGCGGCATCGGCGGCGGCACCGCAATCGGTGGCGGCATCGACGCCGGCCTGCACGGCGGAGCCGGACTCGGCGCCGGCGTGGGCGGCGGCACAAACGGCGGCGCAGGCTTCCACGAAGGATTCGGCGGCGAAGCCAACCTCCACGGCGGAGCCGGACTCGGCGCCGGCGTGGGCGGCGGCACCGCAATCGGCGGCGGCATCGACGCCGGCCTGCACGGCGGAGCCGGACTCGGCGCCGGCGTGGGCGGCGGCACAAACGGCGGCGCAGGCTTCCACGAAGGATTCGGCGGCGAAGCCAACCTCCACGGCGGAGCCGGACTCGCCGGCGGCATCGGCGGCGGCACCGCAATCGGTGGCGGCATCGACGCCGGCCTGCACGGCGGAGCCGGACTCGGCGCCGGCGTGGGCGGCGGCACAAACGGCGGCGCAGGCTTCCACGAAGGCATCGGCGGCGAAGCCAACCTCCACGGCGGAGCCGGACTCGCCGGCGGCATCGGCGGCGGCACCGCAATCGGTGGCGGCATCGACGCCGGCCTGCACGGCGGAGCCGGACTCGGCGCCGGCGTGGGCGGCGGCACAAACGGCGGCGCAGGCTTCCACGAAGGCATCGGCGGCGGCTTCGACGCCGGCCTGCACGGCGGCGCCGGACTCGGCGCCGGCACCCATGTCGGCGGTGCACAACATGCCAGCGCTGGCTTTGGCGCGGGAGCACAGGCCGGCGGGGGTTTCAACGGTGGCGCCGGGCTACATGGTCAGGCCAGCACGCATGGCGGCGCGGGCTTCGGAGACCGTCGCGACGACCGCTCGCCGGGCAATGCGTCCGACCGGCCTGCTGCGAGTGAGTCCAACGTGAGCGCCAACGGCACGACGAACGTCAGTGGCCAGGCAGGGTTCACGAACAGCACGTCGGCTGGACTGTCGAGTCCGATCGGCGGCATGTCGGCAGGAGGACAGACCGCCGTGGGCGGCGGCGCCAACTTCGGCGTTACGAGTGCCGGCGCTGGTAGCGCTGGTCTCGGCGGCGCTGGAACCAGCGCCGCATCCGCCGGACTGGGCAATGCCTCGATCAGCAGCCAAGCGGCAGTGAGCAGCAATGTCGCAGCCACAGGACTCATCACGGGCGGTGGCGGTGTCGACAGTCACACCAATCTGCAAGCCGGAGGCGCGCTGACCGGCGCGACCGCCGTGAATGGTCACAGCGACATCCTCGGTAACGACAGTGCAGTGCTCGGCGGTCACACCAATCTGCAGACGGCGACCTCCCTGAGCGGTGCCGGTCTGACGGGCCAGACGAGCGGTGCCTCCGCATCTGGTGGTGGTCACGGCGACATTCTTGGCAACGACGGGGCGTTGCTGGGCGCCCACACCAACGTGCAAACGGCGAGTTCTGTCGGCGGTGCGGGCCTGACAAGCCACACGAGTGCGGGCAGCAATGCCAGCGTCAACGCTGGCGGTGGCCACGGCAGCATCCTCGGCGACGAGGGTGCCGCGCTGAACAGTCACACCACCGCGAACCAAGGCATCATCAACGACCACAGCCAGGCGGCAACCACTGGTCACGTCATCGACACGACCGGCTCGACGCTAGGCGTCGGCACTACGTCTCACACGGGGACCGTCGTCTCCACGCCGGATAGCACCAGCCATGCGGGGATTCCGAGTTCTATCGACACGGGGCACACGTCCACCGTCGCCGGCCACGGAGACATCGGCTCGACGACACACGTGGTCAGCGAGCCGGATCACTATGCCCTCGATTCGTCGTCGGGCGGTGCCGTTGATTCGTCCAATCACGCTCCACTGTTCGACACCAGCCACGAATCGGTGCAGACGCACCAAGAGGTCGATACCCACGTGGCGACCCACGGCGACGTCGCTCCACACGGATTCTGATCCCACGCAACGCCGTTGGCGCCACGCTAGGCGGCGCCAACGGCGGGCCGCTGGACATGCAATCGGACTAGATGATCGCTCTACTGCGGAGCAATGCCCCGTACGCGTTGAGGTCTGCGGCGAAGAGTTCGGGTTGCTCAAAGGCGGCGAAGTGGCCGCCGCGGTCCTGAATCGTGTGATGCACTAGCTTCTCAGCCCACACCTTGGGTGCCTGCAGGAGCTCGCCGGGATATACGGCGTAGCCCGTCGGGACGTCGACGCGCCCGTCCCACGTGTCGAGTGCACCGTTGCCCGCGCGCGACGACTCGCAGCAGAGCCGCGCGACCGACGTGCCAGTGCCGGTGAGCCAGTAGAGCATCAGGTTGTCGATCAGCCGGTCGGTGCTGACGGGCATCCCTTCGCGGATGTCGCACCATGCGTGGAACTTCTCCAGGATCCTCCCCGCCAGTCCCAGGGGTGAGTCATCGAGCCCGAAGCCCAGCGAGTGAGGCCGCGTCGACTGAACGTTCATGTACGCGGTTCCATCGTGGACCTTCTCGGCGGAGGCGACGATCCTCGCGATCTCGTGTTCGGTGACGCCTGCCATCACGTCGGGAGTGCCTTCGGGCAGCATCGCGAACAACATATTGGAGTGAATCGCAACGACGTTCTGAGCGTAGTGCTCGCCGAGGTGACGCGTCACCAGCGCACCCCAGTCCCCGCCTTGCGCAACGTATCGCTCGTAGCCCAGCTGGGCCATCACGTCTGCCACTGCGGCAGCCACCTTCGCCACGTCTACGCCGCGCTCCTGCGTCGGGCCCGAGAATCCGCAGCCGGGCATCGACACGACGACTACGTGGAAACGCTCGCGCCGCAACGGGATTGCATCGAGAAACTCGATGATCGAGCCAGGCCAACCGTGGGTGAGCACCAGAGGGATCGCATCGTCGTCGGCCGACCGAGCATGTAGGGAATGGACCCGCTGTCCTGCCCCCGTAGTAATGAACGAGCCGAAACCGTTGATCTCGTCCTCGGTGCGGCGCCAGTCGTAGCCGTTGGACCGTCGCTCGATGACTGAACGAAGGAACGACTGCTCGGTACCGTAATCCCAACCGACACCCTCGATCTCGGCGGGGCAACGCGCCGAACTAAGCCGCCGCTGAAGGTCGTCGAGCTGTGACTCCGCGACGGCGATTGGGAATGCCTGCAGCGGTGCAGAGGTGGGCTAGGCCGATAGGTGGTTGACGATAAGCTCCGCGATCATCTCTGGCCGATCGAGCTGCATGAAATGACCTGCGCCGTCGATCACCTGGTATCGACTGTCCGCAGGAAGTGCTTCGGCGCTGATGTCGACGAGGCGAACGCTCATGGCGCCGTCGATCCGTCCGTGCAGCAGCAACAGTGGCACTCGTGGGAGCTCGCTGTCCCAGCCTTCTTGCAGGGCACGGTATCTGGGAACCGGTTTTCCAATCGGCTTCTGATCTCGGTAATACGTGATCGCGGCCTTACGGCGAGCGACGTCGGGCAGCGCTTCCCATACGTGGCCGAGATCGTCGGTCGCGTCGTATCCTGGCGGGCACCAGTCACGCCACAGTCGCGGTATGACGCGCTTCAGCGATCGCTCGGAGATCCACGGAACCTGTTGGTAGATCACGTACCAACTCATGGGTATCTGTTGGGGCATCACTCGAAGGGTCCTGCGGGCGACCCGACGGCCCAGGCCTGGGATGAATGGGACTCCCATCATGACCACCTTCGAGAAGGGTGAATCTAGATGGCCCGCAAGTGCACTGGCCGTCATTCCGCCCCAGTCGTGGCCGATGAGTACCGCGTCGGAGTAGCCACCGAGCTCTCGATGCGCGGCGATGGCGTCGTACATCAATGCGCCGATGTGGTAGTCGCCGTCGTCGGGAATCGCCGTCGGCGCGTATCCCCTGCTGAAGGGAGCCACCACTCGGTATCCGTGCGCGGCCAGGATGGGACCGACGTGTCGCCAGGTCCACGCCGTATCCGGGAATCCATGCAGGCACAAGGCGAGTCGGCCATCCGGCGGTCCCCAGGCAAGCGCCGAGACGCGGAGGTGGGGCAGGTCGAGCGTCAGAACCTCTGGATCGCTCACCCGACTAGGTTCGCCACTGGCAGGTTGCGCTCCTGACCACCTGCGCGGAGGAAGCTGCCGATGCGTTCGCGTCCCAGGATGCTAGTCGGTTCACCATTGATGGTCACGGCACGACCGCGACGAGCACGGCGTTCACTGTCGCGTCATTGCGATTCACCATCCGTTGCAGGCCACCGTATTCGGCGACTTCAGCCTCGTGGTACTCGTCGAGCGACGCATCGAGACGTTGCGGGTCGAGCACCACCAGGTCGGCCCAGTCGCCTTCGCGGAGGTGTCCGGCGTCGAGGTCGTACCAGTCTGCGAGCTCACCCGTTAGCCGGTGCACGGCCCGTTCGACGGTCATGAACGGTTGCCCGGCCTTCTCGGCATCGTGAACGTGTCGGAGAAGGCGCAGTCCGCTGTTGTAGAAGGCCATGTTTCGCAGATGCGCACCCGCATCGGAGAAGCCCACCTGGATTCCGTCTTGTTGGGCGATCTTCTTCAGTACGTCGGGACGGTGATTGGAGATCGTCGTGCGCCAGCGCAACGTTTTTCCGTGCTCGAGCACGAGGTCGAGGAAGGCGTCGACGGGATGCACTCCCCCGCGGTCCATACCGACCTGTCCGAAGGACTTGCCCACCACGGATTCGTCCGGGCAAGCCACGATCTCCGCGTCGAAGAAGTCACGATGCCACGCGCGGGGTCCATACTTCTGGTCGTAGTCCTTGCGGAACGAGCGGCGGTATCCCTCGTCGCGGAGGAGTTCGTCCCGCTCGACCTCGTTCTTGAGGTGAAGCGCTGCTGCGCCTGCGCCGAACTCCTCGAAGATCACCAAGTCGATGCCGTCGGCATACACGGTGAAGGGCACCGGAAGGTGCTGGAACCGGAAGTCGCCACCGAGCAGATTCACCACCTTGGCAAGCCCGGAGATCATGGGCAAGCCCCACGGCGCCGACTTCATGTCGGCGGATGCGAGCAGGCTGGTCTTCAGCCTCGGGCGGAACCACCCGATGGAGCGAAACGCCTGCAGGAAGATGTCCTGCGGATGGGTGATGTCGGGCCCGGACTGGAGCGCCCGACCCGCACGTCGCAGCGGTGCCTTGAGCCGACGGAGTTCCCGCGCCTTGGCGTAGGTAGAAGGCAGTGTGCGCGATCGGCACACCTCTCCGTCGAGCTTGTCGAAGAGCAGCTGCTGGCTGGACATCCCGATGAAGCCGGCGTCGATCGCCTCGGCGACCATCGTCTCCATGCGGGCCTGCTCGGCGTCGGTAGGTCGAACCTCGCTGCGTGTCGAGCGGTCCAAACCCATGACGGCGGCCCGCACGTCGGAATGGCCGATGAACGCAGTCACGTTGGGCCCCAATGGGAGTGCCTCCAACGCATCGATGTACTCGACGGGCGTGCGCCAGGTCTTGTGCTTGGTGACGATGCGGACGACGTCGTCGCGCGGGATCGCCTCGACGCGGCCGAAGATGTCGCCCGCGTCGGCGGCGTCAACGTGCACCGTTGACAGCGAGCAGGAACCCATCACGATGGTCGTGACGCCATGTCGAACCGACTCGGACAACGCGGGCGCTGCGAGCACCTCGGCGTCGTAGTGCGTGTGGATGTCGATCAAGCCAGGAAGGACCCACTTGTCCGTGGCGTCGATGATCTCCGCGCCCTCACCGTCGAGTGGCGTTGTCGAGACCGCCGCCACCTTGCCGGCGCGGATGCCGATGTCGCGCACCGCCGAAGGGGCACCGGTGCCGTCGAACCAACGACCATTGCGGATTACGGTGTCGAACATGTCGATCCCCTCTCTACCGTTGGGGCGACTATACATCTTTTGAAAACTGCCTAGTCGCCGCCTCAACCCGCGCGACATAGACCATCCGGCCCGACTCCGACGATGCTCGTCCGGCCACAGGAACTTTGCAAGAGTCTTCAAGGTGATAGTCAGTCACCCAATCGAGAGTGCGAGTATCTTGCTCTGCGAAAGAGGCGAATAGGCAATTTCGCACTCAACCGGCAATTATTGCGGCAAAGTACTATCGCGTACGCAATTAAGGGCCGAATTTCGCACACCCAATCATCAGCACGCAATCAGCCCAATTTCAGCTCAAACCTGCTGCACTCCGAGGTTTTTATGGCATCTGAACTGCAGCGATCGGTAGAACCGCACGTCACTGCGGATGTTTCGGTGCGGCGATTTGGGGTCGTTGCAAATATTCCCGCTCGACGCATTGGTGTTTTGCTTCACATTTCCCCTACGACGGCGAACCAGCGGCGACCATTGACCGTGTGAACCGGTATGACGAATAAACTAAACACCGCCCCGGCGGACTCACTAGCAATAAGCCGAATCAACGCTCCTCGCATCGTCGGGACCGGGGTGGGGTTCACACCGTACCGATACGACCAGGACGACGTCGCGCGGGAGCTGACCAAGGTCGGCGGCCCAGAGTTCATGCGCTTCGCGCAATCGAGCGGGGTCGAGCACCGCAACCTTGCGCTGCCCCTGTCGCGTTACCCGGCGATGTCGGGGTTCACCGAGGCCAACACCGAATACATCGAAGTCGCCACCGAGTTGGGCCATCAAGCTGTGTCCTCGGCGCTCGACGCGGCGAACATCGCGCCGGACGAGGTCGACGCCATCGTCACGGTGTCGAGCACTGGTGTGGCCGTGCCGACGGTGGATGCACGCATCGCATCTCGCCTCGGCCTGCGCCCCGACGTGAAGCGGATCCCGTTGTTCGGCCTCGGCTGCGTTGCGGGCGCCGCCGGAATGGCTAGAGTTCACGACTACCTCCGCGGTTTTCCAGGCCATGTTGCGGTCCTCCTATCGGTTGAATTGTGTTCTCTGACACTGCAACGTGATGACACATCCATCCCAGCCCTCATCGGGGTGTGCTTGTTCGGAGACGGTGCCGCTTCGGTGATCGCCACCGGCGCGAACCGAGCGCCCACCGGACCCACCGCCACTTCTGGCCCGACGGTGTTGGCCACGAGGAGCCGACTCTTTCCAGACACGATCGACGTCATGGGGTGGAACATCAGCTCGAACGGGTTCGGGCTGGTGTTGTCCAAGGACGTGCCGAAGATGGCCGACGACTACCTCAGAGAAGAAGTCGACCGGTTTCTCGAAGCCCACGGACTGGTTGCGGACGACATCGCCACGTGGATCTGCCACCCAGGTGGGCCCAAGGTCATCGACTCCATCCAACACGCGATCGGCATGCCACCGGAAGCCCTTGCGCGCAGCTGGGACTCGATGCGCGAGCACGGCAACGTCTCGTCGGTTTCGGTGCTGGACGTGCTGGGCCGTACCGTCGCCGAGCCACCGCCAGAGGGCAGCCTTGGCGTGATGCTCGCCATGGGTCCCGGGTTCAGCTTCGAACTACTGTTGCTCAGCTGGTAGGGGCGACGATGTACTACTACCTCTTCATCCTTGCGATCGGTCTAGAACGGTTGGTCGAACTCGCGGTTTCCAGACACAACGCAGCCTGGTCAATTCGACAGGGCGGCAAGGAGTTCGGCCGCGGCCACTACCCCGTGATGGTGTCGATGCACGTGCTTCTACTGGTGGGGTGCGTTACGGAGACATGGGCCTTTCATCGACCCTTCATTCCGTGGCTGGGTTGGCCGATGGTGGCCGTCGTCGCACTCAGTACCGCCACCCGTTGGTGGTGCGCAACGGTATTGGGCAAGCACTGGAATCCGCGGGTCATCGTGATCCCCGGCGCCGAACTGGTGCGACGCGGACCGTACAGGTGGGTTCACCACCCCAACTACCTAGCCGTGGTGGCGGAGGTGGCGGCGCTTCCGCTGGTGCATTCGGCGTGGCTCACCGCGTTGGTGTTCTCCACGGCCAACGCTCTGGTGCTGCGCGTACGAATCCGGACAGAGAACATGGCGTTGGGCTACGCGTGAGGCACTGAGTGGCGGCACGGCCGAGGGTCACCGGGGCGATCGCGCATCTAACTAGGGATGAGCGGGTGATCCTCGTGCGCGCCGTCTATTGGGGGTGGTCGGTCCAGCGAATCGCCGATCAATTCGGGCTCTCAGAGGAGATCGTCAAACTTCGGTTGCACGACGCCGCCAGGTCACTGCTTGGCGGCGGGCAATCATGACTTTGCCGCGACCTGCGCTTGCACGATCGGTGCGATCCACCGCCTCAGGTACACACGAAGGTCCTTTCCAACCCGCGGCGGGCGGCCCGGGTCGATCATGAATGACTGCAAGATTCTGAGGTTGAACTCGGCCAGGAAGTCGAGCGCCTGATCATCCAGGCCGAGTTCCGTCCAATCGACGTCGAGACCCTGCAGTACGCCATGACTGAACTGAATCGCCAGATCCGACGTGATTCCAGCGGACACACTCGGGAAGTCGTGGCGCAGTATCAGTTGAAAGTTCTTGTCGTTGGGCAGCCATTCCAACGTGAAGGAGAGGCTCTCGACCATCGCGTCCACGGGATCCACGATGCCCTTGAGGTGGTCGGCCAACCGACCGATGAACTGCATGCTCGACCGGTTCGCCGCTGCGGTGACCAATGCGATGGTGTTCGGGAAGTAGTTGTAAACGGTCTGACGCGAGACACCAAGCGCCCGAGCGACATCCGTGATGCGGATGTTGGCGCCGCGCTCCTCGATCTCATCACCCGCTGCGTCGAGGATGCGGTCGATGGCCTCTTCGTCACTGGCCGGCGTTGCACCGCCCCACCCATGGGTCCGCATTCGAGTGATCCTAACGTCGCTCGACACTGTCGACTCGCCATCGGAGTGCACACCGGAGAAGGACGACTTCGCTCACGACTGGGGCGGAAGAAATCCCGACTGCGCGACAGAAACGGATGAGCTGGCCCCAATCTTGCCGCGCTGATCGAAGACTACGGCTGAGCCGGTGGCGATTCCGTCGTATGCGCAGTGCGCCTGGGACGCCAAGCCGATCATCGGCCCCTCTGGCAAGCGGCCAAGGGTCAGCGTGTAGTCGGCGTTGATGAACTTCAATCCCTCGGAACTCCAGTTGACGAGCGAGGCCGTCACGTCTGCTGCCATCGCCGCGCGCGTAAACGGGGTCAGGGGCTCGTCATCGAACAGCGGCTGGGTCAACCGAAGCCAGGTGAACTTCTCCCCGCCCTTGGCCGACCAGTTTGGCTCCGGACTCTGTATCGCAAGCCCCCAGCCATAGGTACGGACGAACAATGAGTTGTCCGATGGGTCCAAATCTTCTGGAAGCAAGGGCATCTCAATATCTGGTGACCAGACTTCTCCCTTCGGATGTTCTGTGCGTCGCAGGAACAGTCCGGTCGCTTGGGCCACCAGCTCGCCATCTTGGAGCATCACTGCTTCGACAAGACGCAAGCGCTTGCCGTTTCGAAGGATTCGGGTGCGCACGTCCACCGGTTCGAGGTTTGTTGGCTTCGGCAGGTCCACGGTCAGCCGCGCTGGCAGGAAGGCCGGGTCATCGACAGCCCGTTCGACAGCCCAGCCCAACAGGCCACCCGCGACATGCCCGCTCATCGTGTCCCCCCAGCCTCCCCTTGCGATCGAATTCGGCTGCAGGCTGTCACCGCGCCGGGAGAAGTAGCAGGTCATGTCATGCGCGTCGCGTCGGCCGTCCGAATTCGAAGGTTGAGACAAAGGTGAGCTCCTATTTCGTTCGTGGGTCGGGCCAAACTCTTGCGGGCTGGCACGTCAGGAGCCGAGCGTAAACAACGATTCTCCGTGCAGTCCCGATGGCGCTCCCTTCAGGTCGGTGCGAAGTGATGCTACCGTGCGACTAGACACAAATTGTCATCTGTCTAGTCGCGTGGAGGAACCGTGCCGCCATCTACTTCAACGGCCACGTCGACTGACTACGGCCGCCTGCTCGGGCTGCCATTCGACGACTCCGACGAGGTCATCCTGGCGGCAGTCGCCGACGCAAGTGTGCCCGCACTGTTGATGTCGATGGTGCACATGACCGGCGACATGAGCCTGCTCGACGAACTGCCGAACCCGTTCATGCTCATCGCCATGGACCTGCAGGGCGCCATGAGCGAACCCGACAAGGCCGTCGTACGGGAGCGGGCGTTCGACGTGATCCGCGACTATCGCGACCGCGGCTGTCCCGAGCCGTTCGTGCCCGACGCCGAGCAGATGCGAAAGATGTTGAAGGTGATGTCCGCGGGGACGGTCAACGAGGAACAGGTCGAGTACGTCGCCGCCGATCTGCGGTTCAGTGACGCCGACGAATCTGGTCCGGCACTTGGGTCAACTGCCAAGCAGCGCAGCGGCTTTCCCGTCATCGTCATCGGGTGCGGCGAGGCCGGTCTCTTGGCTGGGATCAAACTCAAGGCAGCAGGCATCCCGTTCACGATCATCGAAAAGCAGTCCGGAGTGGGTGGAACGTGGTTGGCCAACCGCTACCCGGGTTGCCGGGTCGACATCGCCAACCAGTACTACGCCTACTCATTCGAGCCACTCGATCACTGGACGCACTACTTCTCCGAGCAGCCCGAAATCCTGCGGTACCTCAACGACGTCGCGGCCCGCTACGACATCACACCCGACGTGCGGTTCGACACCGAGGCGTCCGGCGCGACCTGGGACGAGGAGTCTGCGACCTGGCAGGTGACGATCCGGGACGCAGACGGCCGGCAGGAGACGCTGACGGCCTGCGGCCTGATCTGCGCGGTCGGCCAGTTCAGCAATTTCGTCATCCCCAACATCAAGGGCGCCAAGGACTTCAACGGCCCGTCCTTTCACACCGCGGACTGGCGCGACGACGTCGACCTCGAGGGCAAGCGGGTCGCTGTCATCGGAGCGGGCGCCAGCGGATTTCAGTTAGTCCCCGCGATCGCCGATGAGACGCGGCATGTCGACGTCTATCAGCGCACGCCGCAATGGATGGCGCCCAACCCGATGTACCACGACGCCATCCCCGACGGAGCCAGGTGGGCGATCCGTCACCTGCCCTACTACGGGAGGTGGTCAAGGTTCGTCTCGTGGTGGCCCATCGCCGACGCCCTCGACGAGCAGGTACGGATCGACCCGGATTGGGATGACGGCGGACTTTCGAGCAGCGCCTCGAACAAGGCAATCCGCGAGATGTTCATCGCGTGGATGCAGGCCTTTTGCACCGACGAGGAACTGCTGGCAAAGGTGACGCCGAGCTACCCGCCGATGGGCAAGCGGACGTTGCAGGACAACGGAACCTGGCTCACCACACTCCAACGCGACGACGTCGAACTCATCACCGATGGTATCGCCGAGATTACCCCCGACGGAGTCACCACCGTCGACGGTGTGCATAGACCAGCCGACGTGGTGATCTGGGCCACCGGCTTCGACGTCAACCACCAACTCGGCCCCGTCAACGTCCGCGGACGTGGCGGACTGGAGCTCAATGCGGCGTGGGGCGACTCCGCATACGCGTATCTCGGCATCACCGTGCCGGACTTCCCGAACTTCTTTTGCATGTTCGGTCCGGGGACCAACGCCGTCAACGGCGCGAGCATCATCTACAACTCCGAGTGCCAGATGCGCTACATCATGGGTTGCATCGACATGGTGCTGGCAGGCGGATTCGGCTCGGTCACGGTGCGCGCGGACGTGTGCAAGGACTACAACCGTCGTAGTCAGGAACGGCTCAAGACGATGGTGTACAGCCATCCGGCGGTGTCGAGCAGTTATTACAAGAACGAGGCAGGCGACGTGCCAACCTTGTATGGGTTTCGCATCTTCGACTATTGGCGCTGGACCAACCGGCCGAACCCGGACGAATATGAACTGCGGCCTGCGCCGCTGGAAGAGGGGCAAGGATGACGGATCGGTTGGCGGGCAAGGTCGCATTGGTCAGCGGAGGCGCGCGCGGCATGGGGGCTTCGCACGTGCGGTCGCTGGTGGCCGAAGGTGCGAAGGAGGTCGGTGAGGCGACGCGCTACGTGCACCTCGACGTCACCCAACCCCTCGACTGGGAACGGGCGGTGGGCATTCATCCGGGATTGATCAAGACGCCCATGACCGAGTGGGTGCCAGAAGACATCTTCCAGACGGCGCTGGGCCGCGCAGCCGAACCGGTGGAGGTGTCCAACCTGGTCGTCTATCTGGCGAGTGACGAGTCCAGCTATTCGACGGGCTCGGAGTTCATCGCAGACGGCGCGTCGCGGGTCTCGGCCACAAGGACTTCTCGGCGTTAGAGGTTGACGCGCAACCGGATTGGGGGACGTAATTGACGACTGCAATAATCGTCGGCGCAGGCCCCAACGGCTTGGCCGCCGCCATCACTCTCGCCTCCGCGGGCGTGTCGGTCAGCGTTCTCGAGGCGGCCGACACCATCGGCGGTGGGACACGCACGATCGAGGCGATCGTGCCTGGGCTCTTGCACGACGTCTGCTCGGCAACCCACCCGATGGCCGCGGGATCAGAGTTCCTCCGATGCCTCGGCCTCGAACGGTACGGTCTGTCATGGCGACTGCCCGAGATCGACTGCGTGCATCCGCTCGACGACGGAACCGCGGGCGTGTTGTACCGCTCGGTCGAGCAGACCGCTTCAGGCCTCGGCGTCGACGGCAAGCGATGGCGGACGTTGTTTGGGCACAACGTCGCCCGTTACGAGGTGCTCCGTGACGACATCCTTGGCCCACTGCTACGGATTCCCCGACACCCGTTGACGCTGGCGAGATTCGGCCTACCGACCGTCCTACCGGCGTCGGTGCTCGCCAAGGGATTCGCCACACCCAGGGCCAAGGCCTTGTTCGGAGGCGTTGCCGCACATACCTTCCAACCGCTGAACCGGCCGCTGACGTCGGCGATCGGGCTTGGCATGTTGACTGCCGGGCATCACACCGGGTGGGCCGTGGCAGCGGGAGGCTCGCGAGCGATCACCGATGCCCTCGCAGCGCTCCTGGTCGATCTCGGCGGCACGATCACAACGGGAGTTCGGATCACGTCGGCAGCCGAGTTGCCTCCAGCCGACATCACGATGTTCGACCTGGACCCCAGAAGCGTCGCCGCCATTCTCGGTGACCGATTGCCGAGTCGGATCGAGAGAGCGTTTACTCGCTTCCGCAGTGGCCCGGGGGCTTACAAGATCGACTTCGCCGTCGAGGGCGGCGTGCCATGGGCCAACCCGGACGCGCGACGCGCGGGAACGGTTCACCTCGGCGGTAGCTTCGAAGAGATCGCCGCCACGGAACGCGCAATTCACTTGGGCCGCATGCCAGAACGCCCCTATATGTTGGTTGGCCAGCAGTACCTCGCCGACCCGCAGCGCTCAGTCGGCGACGTACACCCGCTCTGGACATACGCACACGTTCCCAACGGCTTTACCGGCGTCGCCACCGAAGCCATGTTCGCGCAGATCGAACGGTTCGCTCCAGGATTCCGCGAACGCGTGATCGGCTACGAGGTCCGCTCCCCCACCGAGTTGGCGGCCTATAACACCAACTACGTCGGCGGAGACATCAATACCGGCGCCAAGGACATCAGGCAACTAGTCTTCGGGCCTCGCACGACATTGTCTCCGTACACCCTTGGCTTACCGGGTATGTACATCTGCTCCGCAGCCACGCCGCCGGGCCCGGGTGCGCACGGAATGTGCGGCTTCAACGCCGCGCGTGTCGCATTGGGAGCGAGCTAATTGCGCACGGCGGCAACCGAATATGTCGGTGGGCACTTCGCCCTTCCCCAGGATGCGCACGTCGCGCTAGTTTCAGAATTGACTTTGATACGTGACTGTCTAGTCCAAGGTCGGACGGCATGGGCACGTTGAAATCGGTCGACCCAGAACTGCGCAAGGCCGCACGCCTGCTGCCTCCGGGCTACGCACTCCATCGGGGGCTGTCGGCACCGCGCGCGTTCATGAACGTCGTGGGATGGGTCGGACGAATCCGCGGCTTGAAGCAAGAACAGATCAACGCCAACGTGAGCGTCCGGGTGCACCGCCCCACGGAGTCAATCGATCCAGGCCCTGCTCTGTTGTGGATACATGGCGGCGGCACCATCATGGGCACTGCGGCACAAGAGGATAAGTTTTGTCGCAGGCTCGCCAACTTCACCGACGTGACGGTAGTGGCGGTCGAACATCGCCTGGCGCCCGAATACCCTTATCCCACACCAATTGAGGACTGCTACGTCGCGCTGTGTTGGCTCGCCAAACAACCGTGGGTCGACCCCGGAAGAATCGCAATCGGCGGTGCCAACGCGGGCGGCGGCATCGCGGCGAAACTTGCGCAAGTGGCATTCGATCGCGGCGAGATCCCGCTTGCCATGCAGATGATGGCGTACCCGATGCTCGACGACAGGACCGGAGAGGGTACGAACCAACCTCGTCGCATCGTGTGGTCGGCGCGTGACAACCAGATCGCGTGGCGTTGGTACCTCGGCGGGGCAGACCCGAAGCTTGCGTCCCCCGCCCGCCGAGAGGATCTGAGCGGCCTCGCTCCGGCCTGGCTGGGGATCGGCACGCTTGACCTCTTCTACGAAGAATCCGTCTCGTACGCAACGCGTCTGCGCGAAGCAGGCGTGCCGGTACACCTCCAGGTCGCCGAAGGCGCATTCCATGCGTTCGATTTCATTGCGCCGAAAGCGTCTGTTTCGCAACGATTCTTCGCCAGCCAGTGCCGGTCATTGCGGTCCGCACTCGTGGACCAGGGTTAGAAGCCCGATGCCACGGTTGGAATCGATCGATCTCACGACGGCGCAGGCTTAAGGCTGAAGGGCCAAGTCTTCCCGATGGCAGAGGCTTGCCAGCGCGGGCCGAGAGCGGGGGTCGACCATGTCGTATTCGGCCGAAATGAGGCGCTGTCGCACCACCTGTCTGCCGAATGGCAAGGAGCGCTCGCCGACGACCAACGGCTCCAGACCGGGGTGGCGCCTTCGCCGGGCGGTAGGTGCTCGTACTCCGAGCGGTGGCTAGACCGCCCGGTCGTCGGGTGGTGAGGGGCCGCCGGGCCATTCCGGGCTGTCGTCTCGCCAGAGGTCGAACGGTTGTGGTGCAGAGCACTTCCCGTTTGCGATCGGTTGGTGCGATTCGAGCTCGGTCTCTGCATCGTCCTTCCCGAGGAACGGTCCGGGTTTGGGTTGGTCGCTGCCGGCCATCGATACGAGCGGTTCGGTGTCAGCCGCCATTTCACTCCGGGTTTCGGGAGGTTGGCGGCATTCGGCGTAGCCGGATGGTTGGGGCGGTTCGGGTTCGTCGGTGTCGGTGGACTTGGTGTGGGTCAGGGGATCTGACGGTTCGTAGTGTTCGGCATCGGAGATGGGCTGCGCCGGTTCGGGTTTGGGTTCGGGTTTGGCCGGGGTGTCGGTGGGTGCCCAGGGGTCGAAGGGTTCGCGTTGCGGATGGTCGGCGTCGGCGGTCGGTTGCGGTGGCCGGGTGGGCGTCGCGTGAGCCCAGGGGTCGGTCGGATCGCCGATGTAGGCGGGGTCGGGATGGGGTCGGGGCTTCTGGGGCGGCGCGACGGCTGCGACCTCATCCGCGGCGGGGTCGTCGTCGGGTGGGCGGGTGAGGCGGTCGGGGCGGTGGTAGTAGTTGATGCGGTGCTGGCCGGTGTCCAGCTCTGGTGGTGGGGCCCATTCGCATTCGGTGCGGGCGTTCATGCTGGTGCT
>Ga0268264_10000229_pt1 | contig 108305 bp, 96 predicted proteins | sample KBSSwiS32_FD_190357 | JGI IMG/M metagenome (GOLD analysis project Ga0268264, IMG submission 190357) | Switchgrass rhizosphere microbial communities from Kellogg Biological Station, Michigan, USA - KBS Switchgrass S3-2 (SPAdes) (version 2) | ecosystem: Host-associated > Plants > Roots >... | reverse complement strand
TTCTTCAACAAGCTCAAACACTTCAGGGCCGTCGCCACTCGATACGAAAAGCACGACGCCAACTACCTCGCCCTCGTCAAGCTCGCCTCAGTCCGTATTTGGATGCGATTTATGAGTCGGTGACCTAAAGGTCGCGCAGCACTTGTGCAGGCCGCGCCGATAGCGCCGGCAGACTGCCGAGCAAACCGATCGCGAGCGTGCCGACCGCTCCGATGCCCAACGTCGCCAGCATCGTAACCCAATCGGGCGCCCACGCCATATCGAACACATAGCGCACGACATACCAGCCCGCCGCCGTGCCGACGGCGAACGCCAGCACCGCGATAACCGCCGCGAGCAGGGCATATTCGGCCGCCTGCGCCGCCAATATCTGCCATCGCGTCGCGCCAAGCAGTTTGAGCAGGACAGAGTCGTAGCTTCGGGCCCGGCGCGATGCGGCAATGGCGCCGACGAGTACCGCGATGCCTGCAGCCAATGTGACCGAGGCCGCCGCGCGAACCGCGGTCGCGAGCTGCTCGAAGATCGTCGATATCTGCGACACGACATCCTTCACCCGGATCAGCGATACCGACGGGAAGGCCGAGATCACGGCGCGGTTCACGACAGGCTCGCGGGCATTGGGCAGGCTGATCGTCGCCATATGACTGTGCGGCGCGCCTTCCAGTGCGCCGGGGGCGAAGATGATGCCGAAGTTGAACCCCATCGTCTCCCAGTTTACCCGGCGGATCGATGCGACCTTCGTCTCGATCTCGACGCCGAGCACTGCGATCGTCATCGCGTCGCCGGGCTTGAGCTGCAGCGCGTCGGCCGATTTTTCTTCGACCGAGATCAGTGGTGCCCCGGCATAATCGGCAGGCCACCATTTCCCGGCGATCACTTCATTGCCCTCGGGCAGGGTGGCCGCATAGGTCAGTCCGCGATCGCCGTTCAGTATCCATGCGCCCTTGGGCGGCGGCTTCATGTCTGCGACCCGAACCCCGCGCACCGCGACGACCGATCCGCGCAGCGACGGCACCGACGTCATCTTCGCGTCGGTCGAGGCTGCACCGACGATCTGGCGGAAGCGATCGATGCCATCGGCCGGGATATCAAGTGCGAAGAAGTTCGGTGCCTTGGCGGGCACGGTGTGTTCGATCTGGTTGGCCAGGTTGGTCTGGATCGCCGACAGCGCAACGAACAGGGTGAGCCCGAGCCCCAGCGCGACCACGAGCCGGTCGGTCTGCGCGCCCGGCCTGTGGAGATTGGTGATGGCAAGGCGGAGCAGTGGTCTGCGCGGACGGGGCAGGGCTGCCGCGCCGCGCCGGATCAGCCGGCCGATCACGGCGAGGATCAGCAGGATCAGCGCAACGCCGATCAGAAAGCCCGCGCTCAGCAAAGGATCGCGCGCCGTGCCGACCGCCAGGCCGACGATCCCCGCCAGCGCTGCTATCATCGCGATCAGGATATTGCGCGACGGCGGTTCGAGCGGATCAACCCGTGCGCGGAAGATCGCGGCGGGGCTGATCCGGCCGGCGCGGCTGAGCGGAATAAGGCTGAACAACAGCGTCGCGAGCAGACCATAAGTGGCGCTGACGAGCAGCGGCACAGCGAACAGCGCCATCTTCGGCTGCACCGGCAGCGCGTCACCCGCGATCCAGCCGAGCAGCGCCGGGAAGGCCGCTCCCACGGCCAGGCCCGCAATCACCGCTCCGGCCGCGACGAGGCCGATCTGCAGCAGATAGACCCGGAAGATAGTCGCGGACGATGCGCCCAGGATCTTAAACGTGGCGATGCTGTTGCGGCGCTGATCGAGCCAGGAGCCGACGCCGTTGCCGACACCGATTCCGGCGACAGCGAGCGCGGTCAGCCCGACGAGATTGAGGAACTGGCCGAGCTGGCTGACGAAACGCCGCAGGCCGCGCGCCGCATTGGTGCGGTCGCTGACCTCCCAATTGGCGTCGTGAAATTGCTCGTCGAGCGCGTCGGCGATCGAGCGGACGTCGTCCCGCGCGGGAAGCCGGATGCGATAGCGCGCGCTATACAGGCTGCCGGGCTGAACCAGTCCCGTCGCGTCCATGCCTGCGCGATCGATCAGGATCGTCGGCCCCAGCGCAAATCCCTCGCCGACCCGGTCCGGCTCTTCGCCGATCAGGCCGATGATGCGGAAATCGCCATCGCCGAGACGGATGCGATCGCCAACCCGTACCGACAGCCGCTCGCCCAGCGCCGGGGCGATCGCGACGTCATGGCCCGACGGGCGTTGCGCGGTCGCGCCGGGCGCGAGCGTGAAGCTTCCATAAAGCGGCCATTGCCCGTCGATGCTCTTCAGCTCCGCCAGAACCGATGCGTCGCCGCCGCGCGCCGAGGCCATTGCCCGCATCTTGATGCTTTCGGACACAGGCCCCAGCTTCGCAAACGCCGCGCGCTCGGTCGGCGAAGCCAGGCGTTGCGATACGCTCATCTGGATATCGCCGCCGAGAATCTCGCTGCCCCGGCTGTTGAGTTCGCTGACCAGCGATTCGCTCAGGCTGCCGACGCCGGCGAGGCCCGCGACGCCAAGGAATATGCACAGCGCCAGCAGCCGCAGCCCTTTCAGGCCGCCGCGCAGGTCTCGCAGGGCGAGCCGCCAGCTGATCGTCACTGGACGGTCGCGTCCGATATGATCGCGCCGTCGCGCATCTCGATCACGCGGCTGCACTTCGCGGCTAGTGCAGGATCATGGGTGATGACCAGCAACGTCGCTTGCGCATCGCGCTGGCGCTGAAACAGCAGATCCATGATCGATGCGCCGGTCGCTGCGTCGAGATTGCCGGTCGGTTCATCGGCGAAGATCAGGGCAGGGCGCGGCGCCATCGCGCGGGCGATCGCGACCCTCTGCTGCTCGCCGCCCGAAAGCTGCGCCGGATAATGATCGAGACGATGGCCTAGCCCGACGGCTTCCAGTTCGGCTTTTGCCCGATCGAACGCCTCGGCCTCACCCGCCAGTTCCAGCGGCACGGCGACATTCTCCAGCGCCGTCATCGTCGGCAACAGGTGGAAGGCCTGCAGGATGATGCCGATGCGCCCGCGCCGCGCGGTGGCGAGCGCGTCTTCACTCAGCTTCGTGAAATCGAGACCCGCCACGCGGACATCGCCACTATCGGCGCGTTCCAGCCCGGTCAGGATCGCCATCAGCGAAGACTTGCCCGAGCCCGATGGCCCCAGCAGCGCGACGGTTTCGCCGCTGCCGATGGTCAGATCGATGCCCTTCAATATCTCCACCCGGGCCGAGCCCTTGCCGAGAGCGAGACGGACGGCAGAGGCTTCTATCGGGAGAGTTGGCATGCTGTGGCGATCGACCTCGGCTGAGTGCAACCCGCAACATGTGGTCACAGCGCTCCGGGATCAATGGCCCCTTGCCGTTTCAGGCTACGTTTGCGGCCGGAAACTCCGTTTCGAGCGCATGCTGCAGCGTCTTTATATTCGGGACGGCTTTCGGCATCCGGTTCCATGCGTCGAGTGCTGCGATCTTGTAAGCCTCGGCGAGCGTCGGATAGTTGAACGTATTCTCGACAAAATAGTCGAGCGTCCCGCCCAGGTTGAGCACCGCCTGGCCGATGTGGATCAGCTCGGTGGCACCTTCGCCGATGATATGGACGCCGAGCAGCCGGCGATCGTCCAGCGCGAAGATCATCTTCATCATGCCGGTTTCGAGCCCCATGATGTGGCCACGCGAAGTTTCCCGGAACCGGGCGATGCCGCATTCGCACGCGATGCCGCGGTCGCGCACATCCTGTTCGGATAGCCCGATCGTCGAAATCTCCGGGACGGCATAGATCCCGTAGGGGAAATAGGCCGGGGCAGGCGACAGCGCCGCGCCGAACGCATGGCAGGCGGCGATCCGGCCCTGCTCCATCGATGTCGACGCCAGGCTCGGGAAGCCGACCACGTCGCCTGCGGCATAGATATGCGGCACCGACGTCTGGAAGGTCGCCGGATCGACGGCGATGCGGCCGCGATGATCGAGTTCGATCCCGCATTTTTCGAGGCCCAGATTGGCGGTCGCGCCGATCCGGCCCGCCGCATAGAGCAGCATTTCGGAACGGATGCGTCGCCCGTCATCGAGGATGCACACCGGCCAGCCCTGTCCATCGACCTCGATCTTTTCGACTGTCGAGCCGAGACGGATCGACATGCCGCGATCGCGCAGCTGATGGACAAAATCGTCGATGATCTCGCGATCGATGAAGTCGAGGAAAGTGTCGCGCGGTTCGATCAAGGTCACCGGCACGTCGAGCGCGGAAAAGATCGTGGCATATTCGATGCCGATAACGCCGGCACCGATCACGGTCAGGCTGCGCGGCACTTTGGGCTGGGCGATCAGCGCATCGCTGTCGAGGATATTGGTGTCGTTGAACGGGATATTGTCGGGCCGGTACGGCGATGTGCCGACGGCGATCAGGATGCGATCGGCATCGAACGGATGGATGTCGCCCTGGCCGCACACAACCTGCACGCTGTTCGGTCCGGTAAAGCTCGCGACACCAGCCATTGTCCGCACGCCGTTGCGGGCGAACTGGTGCTCGAGGACGTCGATTTCATGCTCGAGCGTCTTGCTCAGCCGCGTGTTGAGATCGCTGCCTTCGATTTCCTTCTTCACGCGATAGGCGCGGCCGTAGAAGCCGCGTTCGCGCCATCCGGTGAGGTTGAGTACGGTTTCGCGCAACGTCTTGGACGGGATCGTACCGGTATGGACCGACACGCCGCCCACACGGGCGCGGTTTTCGACGACGAGGACGGATCGGCCGAGCTTGGCGGCCTGAATTGCGGCGCGCCTTCCGGCGGGTCCGCTTCCGATGACGATCAGTTCGTAATGCATTCAGGCCTCCCCATGGCTTGCCGCACGCATGCGACAATACCGAGAAATGCCGTTCTGCACCCCGATCCTGACAATATGGTTAATGCGATGCTACACTATATGCGGGTCGGGACGAAGGGATGAGATTCTATGGGCAGATCAGCTTGGGTCGCTGCCGCCGGATTGCTGTTGTCGGCCGCACAGGCACCGGCGCAAAACGCACAGGAAACGGAAGCGGCAAGGCCGAAATGGCGGGAGAGTGCCGACAAAGCGGGCGAGATCGCCAGCCAGCCGGCGCGGGATGTCGGTGCCGTGGAGCAGAAGATTCCGCCTGTGCTGCTACTGGCAAGCGCCGACCCGTACAGCCTCAAGGCGGCGGGCAGTTGCACGCAGATCGCGATCGCCATCGGCAACCTCAACGGCGCGCTTGGCCCGGACTATTCCACCAGCCGAATCGCGACGAAGGAAAATCGCGCGGGCAAGCTGGCCGAGGCGGGCGGCCAGACCGTGATCAATTCGCTGATCCCATTCCGCGGCCTCGTCCGCGAAATGACCGGCGCCGCTCCCGCGCAACGCCGGCTCAATGCCGCGATCGATGCCGGTTATGCGCGCCGGGGCTTCCTGCGCGGCCTGTATCACAGCCGCAAATGCCGCACGCCGATCTGATCTTTCAGATCCTCCCCTTGCCGGGGAGCATAAGAAAAAAGGCCCGCCTCCTTTGGGAGACGGGCCTTTTCAACCAATCAGATCGTCAGCTCAAACCTTGAGCTTCGCCGTCGCACCACCCTTTTTCTTCGGGCGCTTCGGTGCCGCAGGCGTGATCTCGAACGCGAGCGCGTTCTCTTTCAGTTTCACGCTCACCTCGCCGCCATGGACGAGTTTGCCGAACAGCAGCTCCTCCGCCAGCGGCTGCTTGACCTTCTCCTGGATCAGCCGGCCCATCGGCCGCGCGCCATAGAGCTTGTCATAGCCCTTGTTGGTGAGCCAGGTCTTGGCCTCGTCGTCGAGGCTGATGTGTACATCGCGATCGGCCAGCTGCAGTTCGAGCTGCAGGATGAACTTCTCGACGACGCGGGCCACGACCTCGGTCGGCAGATAGCCGAAGGGGACGATGGCATCGAGCCGGTTGCGGAATTCCGGCGTGAACATCTTCTTGACCGCTTCCTCATCCTCGCCCTCGCGGGTGAGGTTGCCGAAGCCCAGGCTCTCGCGCGACATGTCGGACGCACCCGCATTGGTCGTCATGATCAGGATCACGTTGCGGAAATCGACCGTCTTGCCGTGGTGATCGGTCAGCTTTCCGTTGTCCATCACCTGCAGCAGGATGTTGAACAGATCGGGATGCGCCTTTTCGATCTCGTCGAGCAGCAGCACGCAATGCGGTTGCTGATCGATCGCGTCGGTGAGCAGCCCGCCCTGATCATAACCGACATAGCCCGGAGGCGCGCCGATCAGCCGGCTGACCGAGTGACGCTCCATATATTCGGACATGTCGAAGCGCTGGAGCGGAATGCCCAGGATCGATGCGAGCTGACGCGCAACCTCGGTCTTGCCGACGCCGGTGGGGCCGGAGAATAGATAGTTGCCGATCGGCTTGTCGGGATCGCGCAGTCCGGCACGGCTGAGCTTGATCGCCGACGACAGGATTCCGATCGCGGCATCCTGCCCGAAAACGACCCGCTTGAGATCGGTTTCGAGGCTTGCCAGCGACTTCTTGTCGTCGGTCGAAACCGACTTCGCCGGGATGCGCGCCATCGTCGCGATCACAAGCTCGATCTCCTTGGTGGTGATCGTCTTCTTCCGCTTGTTCAGCGGTACCAGCATCTGCATCGCGCCGACCTCATCGATCACGTCGATCGCCTTGTCGGGCAGCTTGCGGTCATTGATGTACCGCGCCGACAGCTCGACCGCCGACTTGATCGCGTCGGGTGTGTATTTGACGTGGTGATGCGCTTCGAAGGCCGATCGCAGACCGGTGATGATCTTGATCGTGTCCTCGATCGTCGGCTCGTTGACGTCGATCTTCTGGAACCGGCGAAGAAGCGCGCGATCCTTTTCGAAGTGGTTGCGGAACTCCTTGTAGGTGGTCGATCCGATGCAACGGATCGATCCGCCCGACAGCGCAGGCTTCAGGAGATTGGACGCATCCATCGCGCCGCCGGAGGTGGCGCCGGCGCCGATCACGGTATGAATCTCGTCGATGAACAACACCGCGTCGGGCATCTTCTCAAGCTCGGTCACGACCTGCTTGAGCCGCTCTTCAAAGTCACCGCGATAGCGCGTGCCGGCGAGCAGCGCGCCCATGTCGAGCGAATAGATCACTGCCGGCAGAAGCACCTCGGGCACATCGCCCTCGACGATCTTGCGCGCGAGCCCTTCGGCGATGGCGGTCTTGCCGACGCCCGGATCGCCCACATAGAGCGGGTTGTTCTTGGAACGGCGGCACAGAATCTGCACCGTGCGGTCCACTTCGGGGCCGCGCCCGATCAGCGGATCGACCTTGCCGATCTTGGCCTTCTCGTTGAGATTGACACAGAATTGCTTGAGCGCGCTTTCGCCCTTCTTGCCGTCGGTCTTCTGCGATTTATCCTCATCCGCTCCCTTCACTTCGCGCTGCTCCGTGGGTTGCCCGGCCTTGCCGACACCGTGGCTGATGAAGCTTACCGCGTCGAGGCGGCTCATGTCCTGCTGCTGCAGGAAGAAGACGGCGTAGCTCTCGCGCTCGCTGAACAGCGCGACCAGCACATTGGCGCCGGTCACTTCCTCGCGGCCCGAAGACTGGACGTGCAGGATCGCGCGCTGGACGACGCGCTGGAAGCCGCTGGTCGGAGAAGGATCGGTGTCACCCTCGACCTTGAGCGCATCGAGCTCGGTGTCGAGATAGTTGGTCACCGCGTTGCGGAGCTCGGTCACTTCGACGCCGCACGCCGCCATCACCTTCGAGGCATGCTCGTCGGCGATCAGCGCGAGGAGCAGATGCTCCAAGGTCGCATATTCATGTTTACGGCTGCTCGCGGCGGAGAGCGCATTGTGCAGCGTCTGTTCGAGTTCCCGGGCGAAAGAAGGCATAGTCAGTACTCCTCACGACATGAGCCGAGCCATGTCGGTAACCCATATGTCGGGTGTGCGGGTGCGTTCATCAAGAACCCCCCTGCGACGAACCGAAGCGTCTGCCGCGGATACGTCGCTATGCCCTTCATTTCCTGAATAGAGCGTCAGCGGTTGCGCGATGGTTAACGGCCGCTTTCATCCTGGCGCGGCACCGTATGATCTCGCCCTCCAGCGCCGCGATGCGCGCCTCGAGATCTTCGATCGAAAGCGGGTCGAGGTCCTGGCGCACGAGCTGTGTCACCGGATCGTCGGGGCGCTTGGCGAAAAGATCGTCGGGCTCCATTGCGTCAACGTTGACCGGGGCAGCGCGCGTGTCAATAAACCGTGTCGCAGGACGTAATCGGATCGTCGCAAAAGGGTGAATATATGGCCGGAATTCCCGAATGGATGACGGCAATCGACCCGGAGGGAAAGGGTGGCCCCGAGATATTGGTGCCAGTTCAGCGTCCGGTGCCGCGCCCTGGGGCCGGTCAGGTGCTGATCCGAGTCGCGGCGGCCGGGGTCAATCGGCCCGATGTCGCGCAGCGCCTCGGCGTCTATCCGCCGCCGCCTGGCGCACCCACTATCCCCGGTCTGGAAATTGCCGGTGAGATCGTGGCAACGGGTGAGGGGGTGATGCCCGAGCTGCGCGGCCAGCAGATGTGCGCGCTGATCGCCGGTGGAGGTTACGCGCAATATGCCGTCGCCGATCTGTCGCTGTGCTTTCCCGTTCCCGAGATACTGACGATGGTGCAGGCCGCTGCGATTCCCGAAACCCTCTTCACGGTGTGGAGCAACGTCTTCGAGCGCGCCTACGTTGCGGAAGGCGACAGCTTGCTGGTCCATGGCGGCACCAGCGGCATCGGGACGATGGCGATCGCGCTCGCCCAGCTGTTCGACGTCGAGATTTTCGTCACCGCGGGCTCAGACGAGAAATGCGCCGCCGCGCTCAAGCTGGGCGCGGCGCACGCGATAAATTACCGGACATCGGACTTCGTCGCGGAGATCAAGCGGATCACCGGCGGCAAGGGTGTCACCGCGATCCTCGACATGGTCGGCGGCGATTATGTCCCGCGCAACATCGATTGCCTCGCGGTCGATGGCCGCCATGTCTCGATCGCCGCGCTCGCCGGCCCGAAGGCCGAAATCCCGATCTTCAAGATCATGCAGAAGCGGCTCTGCCTCACCGGCTCGACCTTGCGTCCTCGCACGCTCGAATTCAAATCGCTCGTCGCCGACGAGATCTCCGCCAACGTCTGGCCCTTCGTCGAGGGCGGGCGGCTCAAGCCCGTGATCGACGCCACCTTCCCGCTCGAACAGGCGACCGACGCGCATCGCCGGATGGACGCCGATCATATCGGCAAGATCGTGCTGACGATGACCTGATTGCTTCGGCGTAAGCAACCATGTCGCGATCCGGGCATTTCTGTCCGAAGGGAGAAACCAAATGCGCCTGGACGACGAACAAGAGAGCAGCAATTACGAGGTCCGGTCCGGCGGCGGGGGAGGCGGCTTCGGCGGCATTCCGCTCGGCCGGGGCGGGCTCGGTTGCGGGTCGCTGGTCGTCATCCTCATTCTGTCATGGGTCATGGGCGTCAATCCGCTGCAACTGATCGGCGCGGTTGGTGGCGGCTCTTCCGTCGAGCAGCCCCAGATCCAGACCCAGCCCGGCAGTGGCGGTAGCGAACTCAGCGAAACCCAGCGCCGTTCGCTCAAGATCTTGGGATCGACCGAGCGGGTCTGGGGCGACATCTTCAAGCGGGAGGGCAGCAACTATGCGCCGACCACGCTGGTCTTCTATCAGGGCGGAACCCAGGCTGGCTGCGGCTTTGCCGATGCGGCCGTCGGGCCCTTCTACTGCCCCACCGACACCCGCATCTACCTCGACACGGCTTTCTTCGATGAACTGGCCAGCAAGTTCGGCGCTCCCGGCGATTTCGCCCAGGCCTATGTCATCGCCCATGAGGTCGGCCACCATGTCCAGGATCTCACCGGCGTCCTCGCAAAGGCGCGGCGCATGCAGAGCGGCGTGAGCGAGGCGCAGGCCAATGCGGTTCAGGTCAAGGTCGAGCTGCAGGCCGATTGCTACGCCGGCGTCTGGGCCGCGAACGACAAGAATCTGCTCGAAGCCGGCGACGCCGAAGCGGGCCTGCGCGCCGCTGCCGCCGTCGGCGACGACACCTTGCAGAGGCAGGCACAGGGTCAGGTCGTCCCCGAAGGCTTCACCCATGGCAGCGCCGCCGATCGCCAGAAGTGGCTCGAGGTCGGGCTGTCGACGGGTGACCCGGCGAAATGCGATACGTTCCGGTAAGGCTCGTTTCACATCGTTCGTGTCGAGCGAAGTCGAGGGTGCCGCGAAAGCGGCGCCTTCGCTCGGGACGAATGGAACGGGGCGATCAGCTCTTCTTGTTGCGATTCGTATAAAGCAGAGCCGCCACGATCGCGGCCGATCCGATGCCGATCGCCGCGCCGCCAATCGCCATGGTGCGGCCACTCACCTTCGGAATCGCTTTAGCGACCTTGGCTTTGGCCACCTTCGCCTTGGCAACCTTGGCCTTTGCGGTCTTGGCGATTTTCGCGGCCGTCGTCTTTGCTGGTGCCGGTGCAGGTGCGTCGGTGTCGGCGGGTACGTCGCTCATCTTGTTCTCCGTATTCTGTGCGCCAGTTTAGCAAAGCAAGCGCCAGAGGTAAGCCTGTAACTTCCTCAATTCAGCGCGTTCCACAAAAGCTTGGCCGTGAGCGCCAGCGAGATCGTCACGAGCAGCGGCCTGATCACCTTCGCGCCGAAGCGCATCGCCATATGCGATCCGACCCAGGCGCCGGCGGTCGATCCGATCGCCATGCAGAGGCCCAGCATATAGATGATATGGCCGCCGAAGGCGAAGACGACCAGGCTGCCGAGATTGCTCGCGAAATTGAACGCCTTGGTATGCGCGGTCGCACGGGTCAGCCCCATGCCGCGCAGGCCGACCAGGGTCGTCGCGAAGAAGCTGCCCGTTCCCGGTCCGAAGAAACCATCGTAGAAACCGATGCTTCCCGCGACGGGAGCATAGCCCGTGATGCTCACCCGCTGATGCGCATCCTCGTCATGCATCCGTGGCGACAGCAGCACATAGGCGGCGACCGCAATCAGCAGCCCCGGCACGATCAGGTTGAGTATATCCGCCTTGATCGATTGCACCACCCAGGCGCCGAGCGCCGAAAGCAGGAGGATGACCACGACGGTCGGCCAGTAGCGCCGCCACTCGATCAGTCCCCTGCGCGTGAAGTTGAGGCATGACGTGCCCGAGCTGAACGAGCTTTGCAGCTTGTTGGTGGCCAGCACCACGATCGGCGGCAGCCCGGTCGACAGCATCACCGGCACGACCAGCAGCCCGCCGCCGCCGGCGATCGCATCGATCACCGCTGCGGTGAACGCGACGCCGGTGAGCAATATGTAGGTTTCGACCCCGATGACCATCGGTTCGCCGTGCCGCAGCGCCGCGCGCTGCGCAAGCCTTGGCATGGCCGCGCACCCGCTTATATGCGGTCCGCATGAGCAAAGGGGCTTCAATCGGCGGAACGGCAACGCTTCGCACCTTCCGGACGGGCGACATGGGGCACATTGCCTCGCGTCAGGCGACGCTCTATGCCGAACGCGAGGGCTGGGGCAGGCCGCTCGAAATCATCATCCTCGAAGACGTAGCCGCCTTCCTGAAAAACTTCGCCGAAGGCCGCGATCAATGTTTCGTCGCTGAAGTCGATGGCGTCATTGCCGGATCGGCGTTCGTCACCGACGACGGCAAAGGTCGCGCGCGGCTCCGCCTCGTCTATGTCGAGCCCTGGGCGCGTGGACATGGATTGGGTCAGAAGCTGGTCGGCGCCTGCGTCGATTTCGCGCGCGCAAGCGGCTACCGCGCGATCTGGCTGTGGACGCACAAGATCCTCGAAAGCGCGCGCCGCATCTATGCGGGAGCGGGCTTCGCCGTTCTCGAGGCGTTCGAACATGACGAGTTCGGCGTCACCATCGAGAGCGAGAATTGGGAATTGAGTTTCGATCGATGAGTAATCCCCGTTTCGCCTTCACGATCAGCGCGACCGACGGCAAGGCGCGCACCGGCACGATCGCGATGCGCCGCGGCGAAATCCGCACGCCGGCCTTCATGCCGGTCGGCACTGCTGCCACCGTCAAGGCGATGAAGCCGGCGGATGTTCGCGCCACCGGCGCCGACATCATCCTCGGCAACACCTATCATCTGATGCTCCGTCCGGGTGCCGAACGGATGGCGCGCCTCGGCGGACTGCACAATTTCATGCGCTGGGATCGCCCGATCCTGACTGATAGCGGCGGCTATCAGGTGATGAGCCTGTCTGCGCTGACCAGGCGCAGCGAGGAGGGCGTTGCCTTCGCCAGCCATCTCGATGGGTCGCGCCACATGCTCAGCCCCGAACGGTCGATGGAGATCCAGCGGCTGCTCGGCTCTGATATCGTCATGGCGTTCGACGAACTGGTCCCGACCACCTCGACCCGCGAAGTGCAGGCCGCCGCGATGGAGCGATCGATGCGCTGGGCGCGCCGCTCGCGCGCTGCCTTCGATGGCGGCGGCGATCATGCGGAGGGCGCAGCCTTGTTCGGCATCCAGCAGGGCGCGCTCGATCAGGGTTTCCGTAAGGCATCGGCCGACGCGCTGCTCGATATCGGCTTCGATGGCTATGCGGTCGGTGGGCTTGCGGTGGGCGAGGGGCAGGAGGCGATGTTCGCGGTGCTCGATTATGCACCGGGCCAGCTCGATGCGGCGAAGCCACGCTACCTGATGGGCGTCGGCAAGCCCGACGATATCGTCGGCGCGGTCGAACGCGGCATCGACATGTTCGATTGCGTCCTGCCGACCCGCAGCGGCCGCAATGGCCAGGCCTTCACGCAAACGGGCCCGATCAACCTGCGCAACGCGAAGTTCGCCGAGGATCAAGGGCCGCTCGATTCGGCCTGTTCCTGCCCGGTCTGTGGCCAGTTCAGCCGCGCCTACGTCCATCATCTCATTCGCGCTGGCGAAATTCTCGGCGCAATGTTGATGACCGAGCATAATCTGAGCTTCTATCAGGCGCTGATGGCGGGCCTGCGCAACGCAATTGCGGAAGGACAGCTGGCCATTTTTGCCGATAATTTTCGCGCGCTCTATCTCGGCGGATCGGTCCAGGAGGCCCCGCGCGACAAGCCTTGAACATGTTTTGATCGTGGCGCTGAACTGGGCACAGGCATCCGGGCCGGAAAAATCGTCGGAAAACTGCCGTTATTTAAACGCAATCGCAGCGTGCGAAATATGCAATCGTCTCGCGCTTGCAATGTGCGATCTTAGCAATCGTCAATAGTAAGAACCTAGATTATCCGGGCTATATTAGCGTTTTGTCGTTGCTTTCCGTCCAATCCAGTTTCTCCGAATTGTGGAATATGCAATGGGAACCAACCTCGACTCTTTGACAACTTTTGGTTTCGCGCCGATCACGGCTGCGATCGAAGACGATATCAAGAAAATTTCGCGACCTGTCCGGCTCGCTCTGGCGCTTGGCCTGCCCGCGCTGCTGTGGGGCGGCATGTTCTTCGTGGCGGCCCAGTTCTAGGACCGTCGTTCAGGGCCCGCCTGATATTGAAAGCTCGGTCGTCGCGCTGTTTCGGCTTTCCACATAACCGGACGTTTCTGCTGGCGGTGCCCATTCGGGTGCCGCCATTTTCCTGATGACCGAAACATGTCCGCAGCGCTTGCAGCGCCGGACGATCCGCGCCGGATTCAATGTCGCCGGTCGTTGTACCCAGCGATGCAGATAGATCGAACAAAACATTTCCGGTGCGCCCCCGAACGCGAGTTGGGCCCTACGTAACGATTGTCTATGTACAAGGTGTGACCGAGGTCGTCGAAATCGCAATTGCGCATTTTGCAGGGCAGACGCCATTCACGACAAGCGGCCACACGACGCTTGGAAATTTTCGATGAGCTAACGACAAGAAAAAGCGTTGATCGCCTTCGATACCGGCGGGGCGCCAGAGCGACTTCGAAGCAGATGGCATCATCTGCTGCCTCGTAGCCGCAGGCCAGCGCAGCTAAATCGCAGTATCTCAATAATGCCGAGCGACCGATCGGATGCAATGAGGTCGTAAGCCGCTCAGGACGAGGCAGGGTATTGAAAGCCGCGTTCGCGAATTTCAGGGGAAAATGGTGGGCGCGGCAAGGATTGAACTTGCGACCCCTGCGATGTCAACACAGTGCTCTACCACTGAGCTACGCGCCCAACGGGGGGTCAACTAGCGGAGGCACTTGCCCTGCGCAACCCACTAAAATCTTTTTGCTTCAAAGCCCCGAAGCGCTGCCGACCTGGAACATGCGATCGACCTCGAGCACGAGATCGCGCAGATGGAATGGCTTGGAAAGCACCTTGGCATCGGGTGGCGTCGCGCCGGCCTTGAGCGTCACTGCGGCGAAGCCCGTGATGAACATCACGCGCATGTTCGGCGCCATGACATTGGCGCGCTGGGCCAGCTCGATGCCGTCCATTTCGGGCATGACGATATCGGTGAGGAGCAGATCGAACGACTCGCTTTCGAGCAGCGGCAGCGCCGCCGTGCCGCGGTCGACGCTCACGACCGAATAACCCGTGCGCTCGAGCGCACGCGCGAGATACTCGCGCATTGAGTTATCATCCTCGGCCAACAAAATACGGATCATCTGTTCCGATCGCTCAACTTGAGCCCGGGCGCTGCTGGCCGGGGGCAACGCCTTCTTATGCTCCAAGCCCTTAATAAATTCCAGCCTTCTCGAAAAATCGCGCGGTGCGCGGCCTGGCGTTGCGCCGCGGCGGCCTCCGCCCTAACGTCGGCGCGATGATTGATGGGCCGCCATTCCGGACATCTGGCGCGCTATATCCGCGATCGCCAGTCGTGATTTCGGTGGCGCATGCCGGGCGCGACTATCCTGAAGCGTTACTCGATATCGCACGTGTGCCCATCGATACGCTGCGGGTCCTTGAGGATAGCCACGTGGACGCGCTGACGACGGTGGCCGCGGCGGAAGGGGCCACGACGGTCATCGCGTCGGTCGCTCGCGCCGTGATCGATCTCAACCGCGATCCGCGTGAGATCGATCGCATGATGGTCGACAATATCGATGGCGCGCGCGTGTTGATCGATACGCAGAAGGTGCGCGGCGGACTGGGCCTCATTCCGCGAAGGCTCGCGGGTCGCGGTGAATTGTGGCGCCGCCGGCTGACGATGGCTGAAATCGATCGCCGCATCGATCAGATCCATGCGCCTTTTCATCGGGCTGTCGCGACGGCGCTGGATGCCGCGCGCGCCACCTTTGGCGTGGCGATCCTCATCGATTGCCATTCGATGCCACCCTTGGCCGCGCGCGGCGCGGTCCAGCCCCGGATCATACTCGGCGACCGTTTCGGAAAAGCGGCTGCGCCACGGGCGATTCAGGCTGCGCTGGCGGTGTTGGCGCGCAGCGGCCTGGGGGTCGGCAGGAACACCCCCTATGCGGGCGGCTACACGCTTGATCGGCATGGCGATCCTGCCGCGCACATCCATGCCATCCAGATCGAATATGATCGGTCGCTCTATCTCGATGAGCAGGGCGCGCACCGCGCGGCCGGAGTCGCGCTCTGCGGGCGTATATTGGCCGATCTCGCGGCGGATCTGGCAGCGGAAATGACACGCTATATGCCCATCGCCGCTGAATGAGCGGCGGCGCACACGCCCCGCGTCGCCCGCATGAACGGTCGCCCGCATAAAAAACCACCCCGTGCTAACGCACGGGGTGGCCAAGGTTCAGGGAGGAGCGCATCCCGAGGGATGCGCAGTGCGAGGCCGTGAAAGGGGGGCACGACCACCGCACGACAGCAAGATAGGCGGCCTTCGTCCCGGTTACAAGAATAGATCGGCTATTTCCGGAAAATTCCTTATCCGGCCGCGATTTGGCGCCAGGATAAGGCCGCCTGCAGGGTCAGGACGGGATCGTCAATACCGGCTCCGGCACTTTCCCCTGCTGCAGCTGCATACCGAAAACATCCTGTATCAGCTGCATCGAGAAAAGATGTGCGTGGATCAGCGGCAGCACGCCATTCTGCATCAGCTTGCGCAGCACATCGCCGCGCAGCTCGAGCAGTCGCTCCTGCGCCACCATCTGAAAGCCGCGATAAACGAAGGGCTGGCTGTTCTCGGTCAGCTGGATCGTTACCTCGCCGGGGATCAGCAGCTTGTTCGCCTGAAGCTCTTGGACGAACATGGCGGTGGTCAGCCCCGCCTGTTCGAAATTCTCGCAGAACTGCAGGATTTCCCGGGTCCACGGCGACGCCTCGGTACCCTCGAAAATGTCGTTGCCCTCTTCGAATTCGCCAATCGCGCCCGAGGTGGGATCGAAGCACAGCGACAGCTCTTCGGCCTCGGGGTTCAGCTTGGCGAGCATGAACGGATAGCGGCGGACATAGGCGGGGATGTAGATATTCAGCTTCGGCGTGCCCTCGTCATCGGTGAAGACGTTGACGCCTTCATTGAGACCGAACAGCGCCAGTGGCACCGGCGATGGGCCATCCGAGAAAACGATCGGATAGTAGCGCTGCGCAAGGATGAACTCCTCGGTCGTCAGCGGCACCGCATGGGTCTGCGCGAAAAAGCTCGCACTCTCCATCATCCGCGATTTCCAGCCGGCGTGCAGCTGGCTCGAAAGCGGCACCAGATCCTTGTAGAACAACGGAAGGCCGGCCGGGGCGCTCGCCATGAAATATCTCCTGAAACTCTGAAGGGAAGGTCTCGCGCGGGAAAGCCCGCAAACGTCGCAGTCGTCTATGGGGCCTTCGCTTTCGACGCAAGAGGCACAAGCTTTCCGGGGTTCATGATGCCGCGCGGATCGATCGCCTGCTTGATCGTGCGCAACGTCGCCAGCCGCACCGGATCGGTGAGCCGTTCGAATTCGTCGAGCTTGGCCTGGCCGATGCCATGTTCCGCGGACAGCGATCCGCCGCGCGCGACGACGAGATCGTGGACCATCGCGGTCGCCGCCTGGCCAAATTCGGCGATCCACGCATTCCGGTCGGCCGCCTCGGGCGGCAGCAGGTTGAAATGGATATTGCCGTCGCCGAGATGCCCGAAGGCAATGATCCGCGAGCCGGGAAAGCGGGCCTCCACCTGCGCGCGTTCCTCGATCAGGAAGCCCGGCATCGACGCCACCGGCACCGAGATGTCGTGTTTCAGGGATGGGCCGTCGAGGCGCTCTGCTTCGGAAATCGATTCCCGCAGCGCCCATAAAGCCTCAGCCTGTGCCTCGCTGGCGGCGATGGTCGCGTCCAGCGCGGCCCCGCGCTCGATCGCATCGGCCAGCACCGCTTCGAGCGTCGCCACCGGGTCCGCCCCGCCCTGATGACCGATGGCTTCGATCAGCACATTCCAGGGGCATGGCTCGGCCAGCGGCGCGCGGGCGGAGGGAAGGTGGCGCAACACCAGCGCCAGTGCGTTTTCAGGCACCAGTTCGAAGCTCTCCACCGCGTCGCCGCTGATATCCTCGATCCGGCGCAGCAGATCGAGCGCATCGTCCGGCGTGGCGACGCCGATCCAGGCGACCGCCCGCGTGGCGGCTGCGGGAACGAGCCGCAGCGCCGCCGCGGTGACGATCCCCAATGTGCCCTCGGCGCCGGCGAACAGCTGCCGCATGTCATAGCCGCGATTGTCCTTGCGCAAGGTCGCGAGGCCTTCGAACAGCGATCCGTCGGGCAGCACCGCCTCGATGCCGAGGATCAGCGCCCGCATCGGCCCGAACCGCAGCACCTGCGTGCCGCCGGCATTGGTCGAGACGAGCCCGCCGATCGTCGCCGATCCCTTGGCCGCCAGCGACAGGGGGAAGCGCCGCCCGATCGCAAGCGCTGCATCGTGCAGATCGGACAGGATCACGCCGGCCTCGGCGATCACGGCATTGTCGGTTGCAGATATCGACCGGATCCGGTTCATTCGTCGCAGCGAGACCAGCAGCGCCGATCCATCGGCCGGCGGGGTCGCGCCCGCCACGGTTCCTGTATTGCCGCCCTGCGGCACCAGCGCGACGCCGGCCTCCGCTGCGATGCGCACGATCTCGATGACCTGCGCGCTATTCGATGGGGCGAGGATCGCTGCGCTTTCCCCGTGGTACCGCCCGCGCCAGTCGGTAAGCCAGGGCTCGATCGCATCGCGATCGGCAATGAATCCGGAGGGCCCAAGCACCGCCGCCAGGCGGCCCAGTATATCGGCGGAGGGGTGGGAAAGGGCTGCCATTGCGGGAACATAGGCGATGCTTCACGCGATTTGCCAGCAAAGTTCATGTGTGGTTCAAATCTTGGCGCGCATAGGAAGGGCTATAAGAAGAGACAGGGATGGTTGAATAATCGTGGGATCCGGGCGCTTCGCCCTTTTTGCCGGTGCATGCGCGCCGCTGCCGATCCTGGCGGCGGTGGGTTGGGCCGCGCCGCCGCCGGATCGCCCCGTCCAATATGCGCAGATCACCGTGCAGCAGACGTTGATCGTCAAGGTTCCCAAGCGCGCGGCCGTCCAGAAGCCGATAAAATGGAAGACGAAGCGCGGGCCGAAATGCGTGCAGATGGCGGCTATCGCCGGCGCGGCCGTGGTAAAGGAGGACGCTATCGATCTCGTCCTTCGCGGCGGGCAACGGCTGCGGGCGCAATTTTCGTCGCGCTGCCCCGCGCTCGATTATTATTCCGGCTTCTATGTCCTGCCCACCGACGACGGCCAGATGTGCGCCGGGCGCGATATCATTCGCACGCGATCGGGCGGACAATGCGAAATCGAGAAATTCCGCAAATTGACGATCGACTGAGACGCCCGGGCACGCCGCCGAGCCCTGTTTATCTTGACAAATGATGGCTTCGCGCCCAAGCGCGGGCGCAACGCGTGGTGCGCCGCACCGCCCTATTTCCGGATATAATATGACGTTTGCCGATCTCGGCCTCTCCGAAGAATTACTCCGCGCGATTTCGGAGTCGGGCTATACTGAGCCGACGCCCATTCAGGCGCAGGCGATCCCGCCCGTCCTGATGATGCGCGATCTCATCGGTATCGCCCAGACCGGCACCGGCAAGACAGCGAGCTTCGTGCTGCCGATGATCGACATATTGGCGCAAGGCCGCAGCCGCGCTCGGATGCCGCGTTCGCTGATCCTCGAACCTACACGCGAACTGGCGGCGCAGGTTGCTGAGAATTTCGAAAAATACGGCAAATATCATAAGCTTAACATGGCTTTGTTGATAGGTGGCGTGAACATGGGCGAACAGGTCGCCGCGCTCGAAAAGGGCGTCGATGTCCTGATCGCCACGCCCGGCCGCCTGATGGATCTGTTCCAGCGCGGCAAGATCCTGCTGACCGGCTGCTCGCTGCTCGTCATCGATGAGGCTGATCGCATGCTCGATATGGGTTTCATCCCCGATATCGAGGAAATCTGCACCAAGCTGCCTGCAACGCGGCAGACCCTGCTGTTCTCGGCGACAATGCCGGCGCCGATCAAGAAGCTCGCCGACAAATTCCTGACCAATCCCAAGCAGATCGAGGTCTCGCGCCCTGCATCGGCCAATCTTTCGATCGATCAGGCCCTGGTCGAGACGACGAGCCGGGGCAAGCGCGATACGATCCAGGAGCTGCTCCGCGCCGACGATGTCCGCACTGCGATCATCTTCTCGAACCGCAAGACGACGGTACGCGATCTCGCGCAGACGCTCGCGCGCGCTGGCTTCAAGGCGGGCCAGATCCATGGCGACATGGAGCAGCCCGAGCGTCTTCGCGAACTCGATCGCTTCAAGGCGGGCGAGATCAACATCCTCGTCGCGTCCGACGTCGCCGCGCGCGGGCTCGATATCAAGGGCGTCAGCCATGTCTTCAACTATGATGTGCCCTGGCATCCGGATGACTATGTCCATCGCATCGGCCGCACCGGCCGTGGCGGCGCGACCGGCAAGGCGCTGACGCTCGTCACGCCCGAAGATGCCGAGGCGATCGAAGCGATCGAAAAGCTCACCAGCCACAAGATCCAGCGCATGGGCAAGCCGCCCGTGGTTCAGGCTGGCGCATCCACCGAAGCTGCGGCTGAGGGCGAGGTTGTGGAAAAGCCGAAGCGCGAACGCCGTGAGCGCGCGCCGAAAGACAAGGCGCCCCGCGCCGAAGCGACAGCTGCAGCACCCCGCGAGGCCCGCGAACCCCGCGAAGCTCGTCCACCCCGTGAGCCGCGTGCGCGCCGCGACGTGGCGGCATCGCCGGAAGCTCCGGCTCCACGCGAGGCTCCAGCGCGGCGCGAAGCGCCCACGCCGCATGAAATGCCTGCTCCGCGGGCTGCTGCGCAGAATGATCGGCGCCCGCCGCGCAACGACGCCCGCCGTCGTCAGCCGCAAAATGATGGCCCCGACGATGGCTGGAATGGTCCCGTGCCCAGCTTCCTGGACGTCAAGCTCGGCTGATTTCCGGGGCGAACAAGGCAATTTCAAATCTGACATCGCGGAGTTGATCCCGGATCAAGTCCGCGATGACGAACCTGTGGGGAAAGCGCGCGCGACGCTGCTCTCCCGCTATTTCGCCAGATCGACGATCATCGCATGCATCATCAGCAGCGCGGGATCGAGGCTGGCGATCGGCATGCGCTCGTTCAGCCCGTGCATGAAATCGTCGTCGGGGTTCATGAACATCCCCACCACGCCATAGCTCGGTACGCCCTTGGCGCGAAAGAACAGGCTGTCGGTGGCGCCGACCGACATTTGCGGGACGATCTCCAGCCCCGGATAGCTGAGGTCGATGCCCTTGCGCGCGGCCGCCATCACGTCGGTGCGTAGCGGCGATGATGGGCTGGCGGGAACCGGGGGCGGGATGCGTTCGATGCTGGCATTCGGATCGCCGCTGACCGACTTAAGCGTCGCCATCACATCATCGGGCGATACGCCCGGGAAGATGCGGCAGTTCACCGAAACGCTCGCCTTTTGCGGCAGCGCGTTGAGCGCATGCCCGCCCGACAGCATCGTCGCGACACAGGTCGTTCCCGTCTGTCCTACATATTCGGGCTCGGCGCGCAACGTCGCGATTGCGGCGGCGTTGGTCGGATCGTCGGCAAAGGCGAGCATCGCCTGGCCCAGCGGCCCCGCTATCTTCTTGCCCGTCGCGTGAAAATAGGCGCGGGTCAGATCATCGGCCTGTGCCGGGAATTTATAAGCCCCGATCCGTTCGATGATCTGCGCGAGGCCATAGATCGCATTGGTCGCGCCCGGCCGGCTCGAATGGCCGCCGGGATCGGTCAGGCTGATCTCGTAATCAGCATAGGTCTTCTCCGCCGCCTGCAGCAGATAGACGACGGCTTTGCCCTGCTTGTCGAGCACGCCCTGGCCGGCATCGGCATTAAGCACCAGTTCGGCCCTGGCGGCATAGGCCTCGGCGAGGCGCGCCGTGCTGCGCATCTCTGTCTCCTCGTCGCCCGACAGTACGAGAATGATGTCCCGTCTCGGCTTGAACCCCTCCGCCTTCAGTCGCAGCAGCGTGGAGACGAGTACCGCATCGCCGATCTTCATATCGGCCGACCCACGGCCGAAGAGAAACCCGTTCTCCTCGACCGGCACGAACGGATCGCGTGTCCAGTCCGATGCGCGTGCCTCGACCACGTCCATATGGCCGGAGAGCAGGATCGCCTTTCCTTTGCCGCTCCCATGATAGATCGCGACGAGGCTGATCGCATCGCCTTCGCCTTCGATGATCACGTCCTGCGGTGCGAAGCCGCCGCCACGCAGCGTTTCGGCGATATAGTTCGCCATCACCGGCATCTGCCCGCGTCCCTGAACGGTCGGGATCGAGATGAACTTCTTCCACAGCGCCAGCGCCTGATCATGTTGAGCGGCGCTGATTTTCGCCGAGTTGACCTTGGCTGGCGCGGCTGCAAGCGGCGCGGCGAGAAGGGCGGTCGCGGTCAGGAGGTGACGGAGAGGATGACGCATGACGCCCTTTCGCTGGAATATCTGCGCAGCTTGGGGGCCCGGCAGGGGCCGGTCAATCGCGCCATCAATCCCGGTTGAAAAGCTCGCGGAATTTGCGTTTCCAGCGTCCGCGATTGCGCTCGCGCTGCCGCCGGCGCCTTTCCCTGAGATCATTGTAAAGCTGGCGCGTTCCCCGGCGCAGAAAGCCACGAAACAGCCCCCGGCTCGTTACAGGCTCGAACCGCTCGTCTACCGATTCGGGATCGAGCAGCCCGCTCGCGCCGATCGCTAGCGTCGCATCGCTCCATTCGCCCGGTTCGAACGGCACCAGCGTCTTGCCCTGGCCGCGCAGGCATTCGACCGTCGCTATCAATGAGCCGGTCTTTTCAAAGGCCTGCGCGACGATTTCCTGCGTCGTGCCCAGATGCTCGGCCATCAGGATTTCGCGCAACTCTGTTATAGCCGGATCGGTTTCGCCTTCCGGCGCGGCGATTGCGATATCGCATTCGCTGTCGAGCCCCATCGATCGGTTGTTCATATTGGAGGACCCGACGCGCAGGATCCTGTCGTCGACGATCATCAGCTTGGAATGGACGTAGATCGGCGTCCCGCCCTTCGTCACCGGCGTATAGATCTGGAAGCGGTCGTGCTTGTCGATCTCGGCAAGCGCGAAGAACAGCTCGGCGCGCGCGCTGCCCATCGCGGTTTCCTGCAGCCAGCCATCGGCGCTGATCGGATTGACGATCACCACTTCCGGGCCGTTCTTTTCGGCAAGCCGCGTCGCCAGCGCTTCGGCGATCCGGCGCGACGCGAAATATTGGTTGTCGGCATAGATCATCCGCTTCGCTGCCATGATCATATCGACATAGAGCGCCTCGATCTCCCGGATTTCCTCGGCGCTCTCGGTCTTCGGTACCGTCCGCGCGATGGCGATGTCGCGGTTTTCGACGAAATGACCCAGCCGCTCCGGCCAGATCGCCGCCGCGATCGCGGGGACAGGCAGGGTTCGCCCGGTGGCAAGCTGCCAGCGCGTGCGCGCGAGTTCGCCCAGCGCCGCTGCGGCGGCGCCATCCACGGCGCCCGTGGTGTCGTGCCAGGGTGCATAGGCGCGGCCGCCCGGACGGCGGCGATAGGGCTCGTCGTCGCGGTGCTCGGGCGTGTCCCAGCGATCCGATGTCATGTCGATGCCGCCGCAAAAGGCGATGGCATCGTCGATCACGATGATCTTCTGATGGTGGGTCGCGCCGATCGGATGGCTGCTGTCGAAGCGGATCGAGACATGGCGCGCCAGCCGCCACCGCGCGAGCGTGAAGACGGCCAGTCCGCGGACGAGCATTTTCAGGAACCCCATGTTCCAGATCAGCAGGTGGATGCGCAGATCGGGCCGCCGCTGTGCCAGCCAGGGGATGAAATCGGCCAGGCTGTTCGGCGCCCCGCCCGCCTGTGCGCCAATGCCGCAATCAGCCTTCTCCGGATCGAGCATGATGCGCGGATCGACATCCCAGCCGACGAGGATGATCTGCTCCTTCGCCTCCAGCATGGCATCGCGAACGATCCGGAAATAGTCGGCGGCATCGACGATCACCGCCATCTTGCCTGCCCGCTCGATGCGCCAGCAGTTCGATCCCGGCACGAAAATTTCGCTCGACATTGCCTCCCCTTGCAACATTTTGGCCCCGAAACATTCTATGCGGGCCCAATGCCTGGCCGGGCGTTTCGTTCCGGGCGAAGCATCGCCGGCTCTACGCCCGAAGTCGCCGTGCGGCGCATCAAAGCGCGGTCGATATTGCGCGATATTGCGCCAAACGCAAAAAGACCGCCCCGAAGGACGGCCTTTCCATGTGCCTGGATCGAATAATCAGACGTCGTTGATGACGCCTTTGACTGCGCCCTTGGCTTTTTGCAGGTCGCCCTTGGCTTCCTGGGCATCACCTTCAGCAGTGATGTCGGGGCGATCGGTTGCTTCGCCGATGGCGCGCTTGGCCTTGCCGATGGCTTCGTTGGCATGGCCCTTCAGCTTGTCGGTTGCTTCACCCATGATCATTCTCCTCATCGTGGAACTCATGGTAAAAAACGGGCGTAAGCTATTATTGTTCCTATTGTTATCACGCCGGAACGGTCGCCGCATTCAGGAACAGCGCCTGGCTGATCGTTGCCTTGATCGTCGATCTGCGAAAGGGCTTGGTGATGAGATATGCGGGCTCGGGACGTTCGCCGGTCAGCAGCCGATCGGGGAAAGCGGTGATGAAAATGACCGGAACGGGGAAGTCCGCCAGTATTTCCTGCACGGCTTCCAGTCCGCAGCTGTCGTCCGCCAGTCGCACGTCGGCAAGCACGAGACCGGGCCGATGCTCGCGCGCCAGCGCTACCGCCTCCTTGTGCGTCACGGCGATGGCACAAACGTCATGGCCAAGATCGCGTACCAGCTGTTCGATGTCCATTGCGATCATCGGCTCGTCCTCGATGATCAGCACCGACGCCTTGGTCTGCCGCTCGATTTCGGCGAACGCGTCGCCTGCGAGCCGCTCGACCTCCTCGCGGCTGCAGTGCATCAGATAGCCGGCGTCTTCGGACGTGAAGCCCTCCATCGCCGTCAACAGCAGGGCCTGGCGGGGTAGCGGCGTAATCCGTGCGAGCCGGTGCGATGCCAGGTCGTCGCCCAGCATCCGATGCTCGGGCGCTTCCTCATCCCATTGCTTCAAGAACGCGGCATAGAGCGCCAGCCGTGGATCGACGTCGCGTGGGAAACTGCCCGGATCGGCGACGATCGTTTCGAGCGCTTTGCGAACGAAGGCGTCGCCCCGTACCTGCGATCCGGACAGCGCGCGCGCATAGCGGCGCAGGAACGGGAGATGCGGGGCGAGTTCCTGACCGAGCGGCACTATTCGATAATCCTTTGACGGGAATGATATCGGCCGAACGCGGCGTGCCTCCTGTTTGTTGCAACGGGTTTGGCTATTCAGGCCGCCGCCGCATCATGCTCGCGCGGATAGACGCCGGCCAATATCGTGTCGAAATGGCCGCGGACACGATCGTTGCAGGCGCACGCCACCCGATGCAGCGCATCCACATCGAGGATCAGTATCCGGCGGCGGCGCGAAGCGAGAATGCTCTTGGTGTTGAGCTGGCGGAGCGAACGGTTGATGAAGCTACGCCCAACCCCCAGCATCTCGCCGAGCTGTTCCTGCGTGATCACGATCTCGTCCGAGCCGATGCGATCGCGTGTCGCCAGTAGCCAGCGGGCGAGCCGCTGGGCGATGGTATGCGTCGCGTTGCACGCCGCCGATTGAAAAAGCTGCGCCACGATACAGTCGCCGTAACGGGCAACCCAGTTGACGATCGCCGGTGATTGCAGCTTGGCATTTTCCATCGCGCTCAGGCTGATGCGAAGGAACTGCCCGCCAAACTGGACATGCGATCGCGCGAAGGCCGGAAGCCGCCCGGCGGAAACGAGCCCGCCGACCGCGCCCTCACGGCCGATCAGCGCGGCATCGACCATGCGATTGGAATCGGCCGCGACGACGAAAGAAGCGGCGGCGGCGTCGCATGGAAACCAGGCATGGAACACGTCTGTTCCGGCTTCCTGCAGAATCTTGCCGGTCGCGCAATCCTGCAAGGTCAGCGAAGGCAACAGGATATCGAGATCGCTGTCCACCAACGCGGCCAGTAGCTTATTCCTGCGGGCTGTACTTCTATCGATCATCTGACCTCCTATCGTGAGGCCGAAACGATCATCGGCGTCGTCTGTTCACTTAAATACAGTTCCGCACGCAAAAAATTTTGGAGCCGAAATGAAATTGTGAGGCTTTCAAATGGTATAGGCCTCTCGCCTTTGGTGCGCCCGCGCGCTCTGACGTCATATGCACGGTCAATCTTTGCTCCTATACCGGCGTGAACATGGAAACGGGGCGCCATCCCGGCAATGGGCCGAAGCGCAATGGCGGAGAGACGATGACTGACCAGTTCGAGCTGACCGAAGACCAGCGTGCGATTCGGGATATGGCGAAGCGCTTCACTGCCGACGCGATTACCCCTTTTGCTGCCGAATGGGACGAAAAGCATATTTTCCCGCGCGATACGGTGAAGGCGGCGGCCGAGCTCGGCTTTGCCGGGATCTATGTGTCGGAGGCGTCCGGCGGCATCGGCCTTGGCCGGCTCGAAGCAGCGCTGATCATGGAGGCGATGGCCTATGGCTGCCCCTCGACCAGCGCTTTCGTCTCCATCCACAACATGGCGTCCTGGATGATCGACAGCTTTGGCTCGGCCGATCTGAAGACGCGCTATCTGCCGTCGATGCTCACCTGCGATCGGATCGGCTCCTATTGTCTGACCGAGCCTGGCTCGGGCTCCGACGCCGCCGCGCTGAAGACGCGCGCGGTGCGTGATGGCGACGATTATGTCGTCACGGGTAGCAAAGCGTTCATCTCGGGCGGCGGTGAGAACGAGATTTACGTCACCATGGCGCGAACGGGAGAAGACGGCCCCAAGGGCATCTCCTGTCTCGTCATCGACAAGGACATGGCCGGCGTCAGCTTTGGTGCGCCCGAGCGCAAGCTGGGCTGGCATTCGCAGCCGACCGCGCAGGTCAATTTCGATGGCGTCCGCGTGCCGGCCGCCAACCGGATCGGCGCGGAGGGCGAGGGCTTTCGCATCGCGATGATGGGGCTCGACGGCGGCCGGCTCAATATCGGCGCCTGCTCGCTGGGCGGCGCGCAACGCTGCCTCGACGAGACCGTCGCCTATACGCGCGACCGTCGGCAGTTCGGCAAGGCGATCTCCGATTTTCAGGCGACCCAGTTCACCCTGGCCGATATGGAAACCGAATTGCAGGCGGCGCGCATGCTCCTTTACGTCGCAGCGGCGAAAGTCACGGCGGGCACGCCTGACAAGACCAGCTTCGCGGCAATGGCAAAGCGGCTCGCGACCGACACCGGGTCGGCTGTGGTGGACCGCGCATTGCAGCTTCATGGCGGCTATGGCTATCTGCAGGATTATCCAATCGAACGTTTTTGGCGCGATCTTCGTGTCCACAGGATATTGGAGGGCACGAACGAGGTTATGCGCATGATCATCGGCCGGGAGCTGCTTCGCCCATGAGTGACGAGGTGCTGACTTTTATCGAGGGCGGGGTAGGGCGGATCAGGCTCAACCGGCCCAAGGCGATCCACGCGCTCACGCGCGAGATGTGCGACGTGATGATCGCCGCGCTCGTCGCCTGGAGCACCGATGATGCGGTCGATCTGGTGATGCTCGATCATGCCGAAGGCCGCGGCTTCTGCGCCGGCGGCGACATCCGCCTGATCGCCGACAGCGCCGCCGGCGACGGCGCGGCGGCGCGCGCTTTCTTCCGCAGCGAATATCAGCTCAACCATCTGCTGTTCACCTATGCCAAGCCGACGGTCGCTTTCATGGACGGCATCACGATGGGCGGCGGCGTCGGCATTTCGCAGCCGTGCCGCTACCGGATTGTCACCGAGCGCACGATCTATGCCATGCCCGAAACCGGTATAGGCCTGTTCACCGATGTCGGCGGCGGCCGCTATCTGTCGCGCATGCCGGGCCGTACGGGGCAATATGTGGGGCTCACCGGCGCGCGCCTCAATGGCGCCGAGTGCCTGACGCTGTCGCTGGGATCGCATCATGTGCCGAGCGATACGGTAGAAGCGCTCAAAGCTGCGATTGTCGCCAATCCCAAGGCGATCGACGCCGAACTGCGCAGTGCCGTCGCGGTGCTTCCGGTCGCGCCGATTCTCGATCGCCGCAATGACATCGATCGCCTGTTCGCTTCCGATCGCCTCGAGGATATCCTTTCGGCGCTGGCAAAGGATGGCGGGGAATGGGCGCGGGCGACCCTGAACACCCTCCAGGCCAAGTCGCCGATGAGCTGCAAGATCGTTCTTGGTCATCTCGCCCGCTCGGCCGCTATCGAAGACTTCGCCGAAGAGATGGCGCTGGAATATACGATTGTGGCGCATATCCTCGAACAACCCGACATCGTCGAGGGTGTGCGCGCGTTGATCGTCGATAAGGATAATGCGCCGAAGTGGAATCCGCCGAGTGCGGCAGCGGTCAGCGATGCCAGCATCGACGCGATTTTCAGGCCGCTGTCAGGCGATCAGCAATGGACTCCGCTGATCGCCTGAACGCTGCTGCTTATTCGGCGGCTTCCAACGACGCGGTCGGCGAGGACGATGTGCTGTGGGGCAATGATTACCCCCATTCTGAAGCCACCTGTTCCTGCACACTGGGGTCGTTGATATGAGCGAGGAGCGCCGCGCAAGGTGCTGGGCCTCAATGCGGCGAAGGTCTACAAGTTCGACCTCGAGGCATTGGCGAAGCAGGCGGCCAAATCCGGCCCGACACCCGAACGGTGGATCAGCCGCTCCCGCTCGCCGGCGTGCGGGACAGCTATTGTTACCTTTTCCAGAACAGGCTGAGGGGCGCGGCCTGACGCCTTCGCGCCAGCTTTCGGGCTCGAAATTTGGCTGGCGGATGATCTTCGCGCCCGTTATCCGCATAGGCGATGGCCTGATCGAAACGCCGATCAGCAAAAGAGAAGATGATTCGGTTGACGACACCTCTGCTTGAATTGCTGGCACCGCTTTCGCTCGGGGGTGACCAGTTCTCGGTCCCTGCCAGCGCCGAAGGCCGGGTCCGGCTCTATGGCGGTCAGGTGGTCGCACAGGCATTGGCCGCAGCGACGGCGACGGTGGCGGGCGATCGTCCTGCGCATTCGCTGCATGCCTATTTTATCCGTGCCGGCCGCGTCGATACGCCCACCTTCTTCCGCGTCATGCGCGATCGGGACGGGCGAAGCGTCAGTGCCCGAAGAGTCGAGGCGTCGCAGGATGGAGAGCCCATTCTGACGCTGTCTGTCTCGTTTCATGAGGGCGAAGCCGGCCCTGAACATAGTGAGGTCGGTTTTCCGGACGTGCCCGATCCTGAAAGCCTGCCGAGTTACGTCGATCTGCTGCCGCCGGACATGAGCAGCAGGATGACCCTGGGGCCAATGACGGAAATGGACATTCGCCCGATCGACGGCTGCGGACCGGACATGACGCTGGGCGGCCCGCCGCGGGGCCTGATGTGGTTTCGCATACCCGCCGGCATCAGCGAAGATGCCGCCGTTCAGCGGGTGCTGCTCAGCTATGCCAGCGATATGGGCCTGCTCGCCGCGGCGATGCGGCCGCATCCGGAACTGTCCCTTCGTTCGCGTGTAGCGAGCCTCGATCATGCCGTCTGGTTTCATGACGAGGCGCGGGTCGACGACTGGTTGCTATATGCGCATGACAGCCCATGGGCCGCGCGCGCGCGCGGGCTCGTGCGCGGGTCCATTCTGTCCCGCGATGGACGGTTGATCGCCTCGGTCGCGCAGGAAGGTCTGCTTCGCGTCGGCTAGGGTCCTAACGCTTTTCAAGCCATGCTGCCGCTTCCGCCGGCGTGCGCTTGTCGGCATCGCGATCGACCATCAGAATTGCCTTGCGCATGCGATCGATCGAAATGCTCGCGATCAGCGGCTGGAGCGTGGCCGCGAAACGGCCGTCACGCGCACGCGCTGGCGAGAGCAGCAGCAGTGCCTCATAACTCGGCAGCGCGTGCTTCGGGTCGGTCAACGTCACCAGATCGAGCGCCGCGATACGCCCGTCCGATGAGAAGGCCGAAATCACGTCGGCCGATCCTTCGGCCACCGCGTGATACATGAAAGTAGGGTTATACGGCCGCTGATCGGCGAAGCGTAGGCCATAGGCCGATGCCACCGCACGCCATTCGGGCCGCGTCAGGAACTCGATATCGCTGGCGAAGCGCAGCTTCGGCGCGACACCGGCGAGATCGCCAAGCGTCGTCACGCCCAGTCGCGCCGCCTCGCTCCGCGGCATGGCCAGCGCATAGGCATTTTCGAAGCCGAGCGCTCCCAGCACACGCACGCCGTCGCGCCGTGCCAGCGCTTCGTTCAATTGCTGCCGAACCGACGTGGCGGGCGGATTGTCCTTGCGGCCCAGCACATTGGCCCACAGCGTCCCGCCATAATCGACATAGACGTCGATATCGCCCGCCGCGAGGGCCCGATAGGCGACCGCCGAGCCGAGATCATCGCGCCTTTCGGTGCGATAGCCCGCCGCCTTCAGCCGATCCTCGATCATGCTCGCGAGGATATATTGTTCGGAGAAATTCTTCGCGCCGATGATGACGGTACCGGCGCTTTCGCCGCGCGCGAACGGGATCGTCAGCACCATTGCGGCGATCAGCAGGCCCAGCCCCGACAACCAGAGCGGCTTCGATCGCTTTGCCACACCATGCTCGATCAGCGCGAGCATCGCATCGACCGAGAGAGCGAGCAGCGCCGAAGCGCCACAGCCGACCAGCACGCGCACCCAGCTTTCGGTCTGCAGCCCGGAGAAGATCAGATTGCCGAGGCTGGGCTGGCCCACTGTCGTCGCCAATGTCGCCGCGCCGATCGTCCACACGCTGGCGGTGCGGATGCCCGCGAGCATCACCGGCGCGCCAAGCGGCAGTTCGACCAGCCATAGCCGCTGCCACCGCGTCATGCCGATACCGTTCGCGGCCTCGACGATCGCGGGGTCCAGCCCCTTGAGCGCGGCGATCCCGTTCCGCAGGATCGGCAGCAATGCGTAGAGCGCCAGCGCGATCAGCGCAGGCAGGAAGCCGAGCGCGGGCAGGGGCAGTCCGGTGCCGCGCCCGATCAGCAGCAGCAGCGGATAGAAAAGCGCGAGCAGCGCCAGCGCCGGGATCGTCTGGATCAGCCCGGCAAAGGCGAGCAGCGGCGTCGCCACCCGGCGGCATTCGGATCCGATAATCGCCAGCGGCACGCCGACGAGCACGCCGATCGCCACCGCCGATCCGCCGAGCAGCATATGCGCGCGCAACAGCGCCGGGAGTTCGGCCAGCGACTCTGTCAGCGCTGGGCTCATCGACGCGCCAGTTCGGCCATGCGCTCGGCCTGACGGCGCGGCACGTCGATCAGCGCCGCCACCGCTGGATCGCTATGGCCGTTCGCCAGCTCTCGCGGCGTCGCATCTGCAAGGATGCGCCCACCGCCCAGCACGATCACCCGGTCGGCGAGCAGCAGCGCCTCCGCCATGTCATGCGTCACCAGGATTGTCGTCAGCTTCATCTGCTCATGCAGCGCGCGATAGGCCCGGCCGAGATCGTCCCGCGTCACCGGATCGAGCGCGCCGAAGGGCTCATCCATCAGCATCAGCTTGGGCTGTGCCGCCAGCGCGCGGGCGAGGCCGACGCGCTGCGCCTGACCGCCCGAAAGCTGACGCGGATAGCGGTTCGCCAATGCGGGCGGGAGCGCGGTCAGCCGCATAAGCTCGTCGATGCCGGTCGATGCGCCGCCGCCGTTCAAGCGCGGGACGATCCCGATATTCTCGGCGACGCTCATATGGGGGAACAGCCCGATCCCCTGAAACACATAACCGATCTCGCGTCGGAGCTCGGCCACCGGCGTGTCGCTTATGTCGGTTCCATCGATCCGGATTGTGCCGCGATCGGGTTCGATCAGCCGGTTGATCGTCTTGAGCAAGGTCGTCTTGCCCGAACCGGAGCTGCCGACGAGCGCCACGAAACTTCCTTGGGCGATGTCGAGCGACACGTCGTCGAGCGCGACATGTGCGCCATAGCATTTCGTCAGGCCGGAAAGAGTAATCGCCACGCCGATGACTATTTGCCTTGCGCCGGCCGATAGCAAGCCAGTCTCGTCCCGGCAACGGCGATGCGGAGTAGGATTTAATCTGTTATATATCGGTTTATCGAACGTCGTTTTCGTCCGGCGTCGGCAAAAGCAGAATTTATTGTTAAATTTTGAAAAAATATTAATCTATTTCAACATGATATCAGAATATATTATGTATCAGAATTAAGAAAAATCGCCCGGTTTTGTGTCAAAAACGCGATTTTCAGGCCTGATCGTCGCTAAATTGGAGCCGGGCGAGCCTTGCATAGAGGCCACCGGCCGCGCTCAGGCTGGCATGATCGCCCTGTTCGACGATCCGGCCCTCATCCATCACGATGATCCGGTCGGCCTTGCGCACGGTGGCTAGGCGATGTGCGATCACGATCGTCGTGCGGCCTTCCATCAGCCGTTCGAGCGCATCCTGCACCAGCCGCTCGGACTCGGCGTCGAGCGCCGATGTCGCCTCGTCGAGCAGCAGCAGCGGCGCGTCGCGAAGCACCGCGCGCGCGATCGCGATCCGCTGGCGTTGCCCGCCGGAAAGCCGTGCGCCCGCCTCGCCCAGGAACGTGTCGAGCCCGTCCGGCAGCGCACGCAGGAAGGTCGCGGCGTTGGCGGCATCGGCTGCCGCCCAGATCGCCTCGTCGCTCGCATCCCAGCGGCCGTAGCGCAGATTGTCGCGGGCGGTGGTACCGAAGATGATCGTATCCTGCGGCACGACCGCGAGCCGCGCGCGGACGTCGGCGGGATCGGCGGCGGTCAGCGCGACGCCATCGATCCGGATGACTCCGCCGTCCGGATCGTAGAAGCGCTGCGCCAGCTGCAGGATCGTCGATTTGCCCGCGCCGGAAGGGCCGACGACCGCCACCATCTCGCCGGGCTTCACCGTGATCGAGACGTCGTCGAGCGCTTTCACGTCCTGCCGCGTCGGATAGCGGAAGATGACATGATCGAACTCCAACCGGCCGATTGCCGGGATCGGCAGGCGCACCGGCTTGTCCGGCGCCCGGATCTCAGGCTCGGCGGCGAGCAGTTCGGACAGGCGTGCGGCGGCGCCGGCCGCGCGCAATATATCGCCATAGACCTCGGCGAGCGCCCCGAACGCGCCGGCAACCAGGCCGCCGGTGATGATGAACGCCGCGATCGATCCGCCCGAGAGCTTGCCCGATGCGACATCGAGCGCGCCCTGCCACATCACCATCGTGATCGATCCGAAGATCAGCCCGATCACGATCGCGGTCATGAAAGCGCGGGTCATGATCCGCCGGCGCGCGGTCGAAAAGCTGCTGGCGACGACGGCTGCGAAGCGCTTCGCCTCGCGGCCTTCCTGCCCGAAAGCCTGAACGATCTTCATCGCGCTCAGCGTTTCGGATACCGTCGCGCCGACATCGGCGATGCGATCCTGCGTATTACGGGAAAGTCCGCGCAGCCGGCGGCCCATTACGATGATCGGCACGATCACGAACGGAATACCGAGCATCAGCATCCCCGCCAGCTTCGGCGCGATCGCGAACAGATAGATGATCCCGCCGATCGCCAGCACGATATTGCGCAGAGCAACCGATACGGTGGTGCCGACGACCTGCTCGATCACCGACGTGTCGGCGGTCAGCCGGGTCGCGATTTCCGATGGGCGGTTCTCTTCGAAGAAGCGTGGCGCCAGCCGGAGCAGATTGGCCTGCACCGCAACACGGATATCGGCAACGACTCGCTCGCCAAGCCAGGACACGAAGTAGAAGCGTGTCGCCGTCGCGATTGCGAGGATCACGACGATGATCAGCAGATAGCGGAAATAGGGGCCGACATCACCGTTCGACCCGACAAAACCCTTGTCGATGACAAGGCGAAAACCGCCCGGAATTGCTAGCGTTGCGCTCGCCGCGACGACGAGCGATGCCACCGCTGCGGCAATGCGGCCGGGATAGGCGAGGGCGAAGCCCAGCACCATTCGGAGGGCGCCGAGATCGCGATTTGGTTTTGCGGGAGAATCGGCGGAAGATGAAGCCATCGCCGCGCCCTAGCAAGTTGCGGTGCAGCGCTCAATGCGGGGGCCCACATCGGCTTCATCAACGTTGTGGCAATGTGGCGATGCTAGACCCACATGCACGATTGCAGCCTTCGCATTGCGCGGTGCAGCGGTTTGGACGTAAACTCCCTATAGCGGGGCGCGGAGATATGAATGCTGTATAACGCTTACGAGGTTCAACGGACGATGCTGTCCGCCGCCAGCAACTGGGCGAACCTCAGCTCGCAATGGCTGCTCAGTCCGCTCAATCCGCTTTCCTATAATGATATGGCGCCCGTCATGGCGTCGGGCCTCGATGTCTTCGCGCACGCCTCGGCATCGCGCGGCAAGCCCGATTTCGGCTTCACGACGGTGAACGTCGGCGGCAAGCAGATCGCAGTCACCGAGGAGATCATCCTCCGCAAGCCGTTCGGTCAGCTTAAACGCTTCCGCCGCAAGGGCGTGACGGGGCAGCCCAAGCTGCTGATCGTCGCGCCGATGTCGGGCCATTATGCCACGCTGCTACGCGGCACGGTCGAGCGCATGATGACGAACCACGACGTCTATATCACCGACTGGCGCGACGCACGGATGGTGCCACTGTCCGATGGCCATTTCGATCTCGACGACTATGTCGATTATCTGATCGAATTCCTCGAGAAGCTCGGTCCGGGGACGCATGTGCTCGCGGTCTGTCAGCCCTCGGTGCCGGTCTATGCCGCCGCTGCTGTGATGGCGGCCGCCAATAATCCCAACCGGCCGGCCACGCTCACTTTGATGGGCGGCCCGATCGACACGCGCGAGGCGCCGACCATCGTCAACACCGTCGCCACCCAGCGGCCGATGGCATGGTTCGAAGCGAATGTGATCCACAAGGTCCCGGTCTATTATCCGGGTGCCGGGCGTAAGGTCTATCCGGGTTTCCTGCAGCTTGCGGGGTTCATGGCGATGAACCTCGAAAATCATCTCGCCAGCCATTGGGGGATGTTCAAGCATCTGGTCGATGGCGCCGATGAGGATGCGGACGCCACCAAGGCGTTTTACGATGAATATCGCTCGGTCTGTGACATGACCGAGGAATTCTATCTCCAGACGATCGACGCGGTGTTCCAGCGTCATCTTTTGCCCAGGGGGCAGTTCATGCATCGGGGTCGCAAGGTGGACCCGTCCGCGATCAGGGATACCGCGATCCTCGCCGTCGAAGGCGAACGCGACGATATCTCGGGCCTCGGCCAGACGAAGGCAGCGCTCAAGCTGGCGACGTCGCTGCCTGCTGCCGACAAGAAATATCTGATTGCCGAAGGCGTCGGTCATTACGGCATCTTCAATGGGCGCCGTTGGCGCGAGGTCATCGCGCCGGTCGTGGAAAAGTGGATCGCTTCGCATGCGGCTTGACGGCGCTCTCCTCGCGGCCGCGATGCTGGTGGTGCCGGTCGGCATAGCCCGCGCCCAGCAGACATCACCCGCTGTGAGTGGACCGGGCGTGTCCGAACAGGAATTGCAGGCGGCGATGATCAGCGCGCAGGACGCGATCGGCCGGCAGGACTGCGCCGGCGTACTGGCGGCGCTCGATCCGCTGGTGCCCCGGCTCGCCGAAACGCCCCAGCGCACGGCCATCCAGCGGTTTCGGATCACCTGCCTTGCCGCTGTCGGCCGTACCGCCGATCTTCCGGCCGTGCAGCGCGAGCTGGCCAAGGCGATGCCGCGCGACGGTCTCGTCCGCGCGTTCGGCGCTCTCATTGCCGCAGATGAGAACCGCTTTGTCGATGCCGCAGATCAGATCAGCGCTCTCGCCGCTTCGAGCCCGGACGCACTGCAGATCCTCACGGGCACGGCTGTCCGCGCGATTGCGGTGCGTCTCAGCGACGAGAAGGCTTTCGATGCCCGCGGGCGCATGCTGGTCGCGCTGGCCCAAGCCGACTGGCAGCCCGCCGATCAGCCGGATCTTCGCGCCAGCTTCGCCGAAGGCGCGATCGATGCGCTCGTCAAACAGGGCCGTGCGGCCGAGGCGGAGGCGTTGCTCGATCGCATCGAGCAGCCCGAAAGCCTGGCGGAAATGGCGGTCGACCGGAACTTCAGCAAGCTATGGCCCGCCATTGAAAGCCTGATGGGCCCGGGCAGCGGCACCGCGGTCGATCAGTTCGCGCGCAGCAGGCTGGCGATATATGGACAGAATGATCGGTCCGACCTTGCCCTGCGCGATGCGGCCAACGCCATGCTCCTGCTCCATCGCTATCAGGACGTCGTCGACATGACTGACAGTGTGCAGATCGCAACGGGCATGAGCCGGGAAGCGGTCTACACCACCCTATATCGGGCTCGCGCGCTGACGGTTCTCGGGCGCCGGAGCGACGCAGCAAAGTTGCTGAGCGGCTTTCTGAAAATCGATCCTACGGCAACGCCCGAAGTCTCGACCGCGCTCGTCAGCTACGCCGAGTTCCTCGACGAGGGCGGGCAGGAGGAAGAGGCGCTGCAGGCGGTTCGCGCAACGCGGCAGGGCTCGGTTCCGATCCTGTCTGATTATGGCATGCGCTGGATCGACCGTACCGAAGTCTGCGCCTTGTCAGCGCTCGGCCGCACGGCCGAAGCGAACAAGGCGCTCGACAGCCTGGCCTTGCTTGCCAGTCAGAACGAGCCCGCCGTGATCGAGGCCATGCTGTGCGCCAGGCGCGATGCCGAAGCCGCGAAGCTCACCACGAAAGCTTTCGCCAATGAGGATGTCAGCGACAATCTGCTGCAGCAGTTTCAGCCGGCGGCATCTACTTTCGCGCCGATGCCCTCGCGGTTGCGCGATCTGTGGAGCGCGTTTCTGGCGCGGCCGGAGATCAAGGCGGCGTTTGAGCAGCACGGCCGCATCCTGCCGCGTATTTATTGGCCGCAGGCAAAACCCCGCGAAATTCCCCGCCGCCCGGCTGGCGGTTCGAATCTGACCTGATGCGGTTGGGAAGGGGTGCGACGACGCCGAAGCTGACCGTCAGGATCGAATCATGGCCAGTCGCGGGAAGTTTCGTGATTGCACGCGGCGCCAAGACGCAGGTCGATGTCGTGGTGGTCGAAATCGACGATGGCATTTGGCGCGGGCGGGGCGAGGGCACCGCTATCTATTACCATGGGGAGAGCGCCGAGAGCGTCGTCGCTCAGGTTGAAGGCATCGCTGCGGATATCGCGCGGGGCGCCGAACGGGCCGATCTTTATGATCTGCTGCCAAGGGGGGCGGCGCGCAACGCGGTGGATTGCGCGCTATGGGATATCGAGGCCAAACGCGAGGCACGGCCGGTCTGGGCACTGGCGGGGCTGGGCGCGCCGAAGCCGGTGCAATCGGCTTTCACGATCTCGCTGGCCGATCCGGACAGGATGGAGGCCGATGCCCGCATCGCCGGACTGACCTATCCGCTGCTCAAGCTCAAGCTGGCAGGCGAAGGGGACCTGGAGCGCGTTGCGGCGGTCCGCCGGGGCGCGCCGACAGCGCGGCTCGTGGTCGACGCCAATGAGAGCTGGACCGATCGTGACGTCGCCGCTCAGGCTGCTGCATTGCTGCCGCTTGGCGTCGAACTGATCGAGCAGCCGGTGAAGGCCGGCCAGGACCATCTGCTCGACGGCGTCGTCTCGCCGATTGCGCTATGCGCGGACGAGAGCTGCCAGGATCGTGGCGATCTGGCCCGTTGCGTGGGGCGATATGCCGCGATCAATATCAAGCTGGACAAGGCGGGCGGGCTGACCGAGGCGCTTGCGCTTGCAGAGGCGGCGCGCGCGGCGGGGCTCGATCTGATGGTGGGTTGTATGTTGTCCACATCGCTTGGCATCGCGCCAGCCAGTCTTGTCGCGCAGCAGGCGCGCTGGGTGGATATCGACGGCCCGCTGCTGCTCGCGCGCGATCGCGAACATCCCGTGCTGTTCACTGGCGGCACGGCTTCGCCGCCCGATCCCGCGCTTTGGGGCTGATTACATCAGGATTTCGGTGACCTTGCCCTTGTAATTGTCCCGCGGATTCTCTCCGAAGAAGCGCCGGATCGGCCCGCCGATCGCCGAGGTGCCCAGCCAGATTTTGGCGCCATCGGCATCGAGCCGTAGCATCGCCAGCTTCTCATTCTTGCGGCCGCCTTCATACCAGGCAGCGACACGGTCGCTCCAGAAACGGTCGATCACCGCCTGATTGCTCTCGATATCCAGCACGCCATGCAGCGACGCGAACAGGTCGTGCCCTTTGGCGGTATAGCTGGCGATCGCACTCCGCGTCGGGCCGCGCCTGACCGCTTGATACAGCTCATTATCCGTCGCGGTGTAGAACCAGAGTGGATCGTTATGGTCCTCGAAGAACGCCGTCATGGGCTGGCTCTTGCCGTCGCGGGCGCCGTTCAGACCGAGCATCAGAATCGGATTAGCCGACAGCTCTTTCCAGAACTTCGCTTCGATCGCGGCATCGTCAGCCATCAAGCTCTCCCGTCGAGGATGTCATATGGCGATATAACGCGCTGAGCTCTCGTTAGCTCCGGAAGTGGCGCAATTTCTGCCGGTTACACTCAGGGGAACGGGTCAATCGCGCGGGGACGAACAAGGTCGGTAGCGCGGCCGTCCTGCGCGTCGCGTTTCAATCCCCCGACGATGGCCATCGGCGTGCCTTCATTCGCCTGCCCTGCCACCATCGATGCCGCCGCAGCGATCTCGTCGGTGAAGCCGAGTTCGTTCGTCTGCAAGGCGCGGCCGAGGCTGTCGATCATGACGATGCTAACGGCCTTGCCAGGGCGGGCCGTCGATCGGCCGATATTATCGGCGGAAGCAACTTACGTTGAGCTGAAGATCGAAGCCATGCGTGAAGCCCTCGATGAAGGGCAGGCGCGGCGAGCGCTCATGAGTGATCGCGTAACGAAACCCGGCATCGGTGACGAGATTGAGCAGTTCGCCCAGCATCTGCGGCTTCGCCGGCACGCTATGATATTCGAGGAAGAAGCTCTCGACGTTTTTGAGTTCGTCCTTCACGTCGAACAGCACGCTGTTCTCGGCGCCCTCGATATCCATCTTGAGGAAGTCGACCGCCCGTTTGGCAAGTTCGAACTTCAGCCGTTCGGTTGGCACTGTCACGGCGTTGCCTTTGTCGGCGAAGTCCATCTCGCTCGATCCGGCAAGCGAACCTTCGGAATAAAAGGTCATTTCGCCTTCCTCGATCCAGGCGGCGGCGTTGCGCAGATCGACGCCGGGCAGGTGGCCGACGTTGCGCTTCAGGATCTCGAAGATCTTCGGATCGGGCTCATAAGCAACAATCGTCGATTCAGGATAGAGGCATTTGAAGAACAGCACGCTGAGCCCGATATTCGCGCCGAGGTCGATGATGTGCGGTGCATCTGTCTTCGCAGCGAATTTGTACACGTTGCGGTAAAATATCTCGTCCACCGAGTGGAGAAAACCCGCAGCATCCGAATATGCCATCGGAACGTCGAGCACCTTGCCGACGCCGCTCGCAAAATCGGGGTTCTTCTTTGCCGCATAATAATCACGGCCACTCATCACCTCCTTCATCGGCGACAGGCGGCGTTGAATTTTTCCGATAATATTCATTGAGAAGCCCCGTGCGTGCTCGCGGTCGGGCCCTGAGCGTCAGTGCCATCGAGGCGATACTATATGGGTCGTTGATCGGCGATCAACGATTGAAAGCACGAACTGCTTTTGGCGCCGAGCCTGCCCGAACGCCGGTGAATTGCGAATGACATTTATATATTTTCTGGTTGACCAAGTTTCATTCATCGCCTTGCCTGCATACGAACCACGCGCCTGCGGCTGCCATCGGTTGCGGTGCGCCTGTCGCCCGTTGCGCTGATCCGAATATCTCAATAACTATCCCTATACCGGTAGGCGTATCCGTGAATCAGCGGCGTCCTGCGGATAAATGCTTTTCTCGGCACGGTCCTTAGTTCCAGGACCGTTGCTAACAGGTTCGAAGCCACCGCCCGATGTCGCAGCCAGAATTGCCAACGCTACGACGACGACGGCTCATGCTTGTCGTCATCATGTCTGCGACGATGATGCAGGTGCTGGATTCAACCATAGCGAATGTGGCCCTGCCGGAAATTCAGGGAGCGCTTTCGGCCACGCCGGACTCGATCGGCTGGGTTCTGACATCCTATATTCTCCTGTCAGCCATCATGATGCCGATTACGGGATGGTTGGAATCGCGCGTCGGCCGCCGAAATCTTTTCTTCATCGGCATCGTCGGCTTCACGGCGAGTTCCGCACTGTGTGGCGCGTCGGCCACGCTTGAAATGATGGTCGCATCCCGTGCCCTCCAGGGATGTTTCGGCGCGTTCATCATGCCGCTGTCGCAGTCCACCCTGCTTGACAGCAATCGTCCGGAGGATCGCCCCAAGGTCATGATGATCTGGAGTCTGGGCGTCATGGTGGGGCCGATCATGGGGCCACTGCTGGGTGGATGGCTCACCGACAATTATGGATGGCAATGGGTTTTCCTCGTCAACCTTCCGATCGGTATCGCGGTCGCGGCGGGGATATGGTTCCTGTTGCCGGAAGATCAGCCCGCGCGCCGGTCGTTCGATCTGCTCGGCTTCGGCCTGATCTCGACGGCATTGGTGAGCTTCCAGCTGCTGCTCGATCGCGGCACCCAGAAAGACTGGTTTCAATCCACTGAAATCATCATTGAAGCCGGCATCGCATTCTGTGCTTCATGGATGTTCCTGGTCCATATGCTTACGAGCAAATCGCCGGTGCTGCCGCGGGCGCTTTTCAGGGATCGAAACTTCGTCGTCTCGGTTGCTCTCATCACTGTGATCACGGGGATCATGCTGGCGGGCGGCGCGCTGACCGCGCCGATGCTGCAGCATTTGATGAACTATGATGCGCTTGGTGCGGGCATTGTCATGATACCACGCGGATTGGGTGTGACGCTCGCACTTCCGCTCAGCGCCTTCCTCATACGGCGTTTCGACGGGCGCCTCGTGGTGGGAACCGGACTGGCCCTGGTCGCACTTTCATTATGGATGTCCACCGGCTTCGACGTCTCGATGGATGCCCAGCCTGTAATATGGTCGGGGTTTCTGCAGGGCATGGGTGTGGGGCTGTCCAGTTTGCCGCTCAATCTTATGGCATTTTCGACATTGGCGCCGGCGCTCCGGACCGAAGGCGCGGCGGTCTACGGCCTCGCGCGAAACTTCGGTGCTTCGGTTGCGATTGCGATCCTGTCGGCAATGTTGGCCCGCAACATGTTGACGAGTCATTCGGAACTGGCGGCGCATATAACGACCCTGGAATTCGGCGCGATCCGCGCCTCGCCGGCGGTGGCCAAGATGGTCGCGCAAATGCTCGAGGGCGAGATCAGCAGGCAGGCGCTGATGATCGCCTATCTGGACAATTTCTGGGTGATGCAGTGGGTAACGATAGTGACGCTGCCGTTGTTGCTTCTGATGCAGAAGAGCAAGCCGGCCAAGGGGGCGCCGCCGATTACAGAATGAGTGTCTTTCGCGCTGGCTGGAGCGATCTCGAAGCAGATGGCATCATCTGCTGACCAGGAGCCGAAGGCCAGCGTAGCTAGATCGTTCCGCCCGGCGGCTGAGCCGAGAAGCGTGGATTATGTATGAAATCGTAGCGCATTTCGGCGACCACCTTCTCCAAGGCAGCAGCGAAAGACGCATCGCCGCCCCGGATCGCAACCCGCCCCGACCATGTCAAAGCGCCCATGAGAAGCTCCGCCCGCAATCTCGATATGGAGGCGCCCGTCAGCCTTTCGGCACCCGTGCCGTAATTGGACTCTTGGTATTTGTTGACATGGCGATTTTGGTCCGATTTCGACGGCTTCTGAGCCTTAACGGCCAGTCCATTTGCCTGGTCGCTTCTCCACGAAGGCTGCCATGCCTTCCTTCTGATCGTCGGATCCGAACAGGCCGTTGAACAGGCGGCGTTCGAACTGGACGCCTTGCGCGAGCGTCGTTTCGAAAGCCGCGTTGACCATTTCCTTGTTGGCCATCACCGCGATCGGCGCCATGCCGGCGATGCCAGCTGCAATCTCGAGTGCCTTCTGAACCAGTTCGGCTGTCGGCACGATTCGGGCAACCAGACCGGCGCTTTCCGCTTCCTGCGCGTCCATCATCCGGCCCGTCAGGCACAAATCCATGGCCTTCGCTTTTCCGATCGCGCGCGCCAGCCGCTGTGTACCGCCCATGCCGGGCGCCACTGCGAGTTTGACTTCGGGTTGCCCGAACTTGGCATTCTCTGCAGCAAGAATGAAATCGGCCATCATCGCCAGTTCGCATCCGCCACCGAGCGCGAAACCGGCGACCGCAGCGATCCAGGGTTTGCGCGTGCGAATGACCTCGTCCCAACCCGCAAAGGGATCGGCCGTGTACATGTCGGCAAAGCCCTTAGTGGCCATTTCCTTGATGTCCGCGCCTGCGGCAAAAGCTTTCTCGCTGCCGGTTATGACAAGGCAGCGTTGATCGGGGTCGCTGTCATAGGCTGCGAAGGCGGCTTTGACGTCGCGCAGAAGGTCGCTGTTCAACGCATTCAAAGCGGCGGGCCGGTTCAATGTCACAAGCGTCACGGCGTCGTGGCGCTCGACCAATATGGTGTCGTAGTTCATGGGCGGATCCTCTTCACGCGCAAATGCGAAAGCGCATATGGCGTCATGCGCCGACGGGCGCAAATTTCGGAACGTTCAACGTTGCACCGCGCGCTGCGAGTTCATCCTCTCCAATTTCTTCGCGTGCCAGCGCCCGCTGAACGGACGGGCGCGCGGGCATCCGCTCTTAATGCGCCGCGTGATACGGGAAGGCGCTGGCGAACACAGCACTCGAACGCGACATTCAGGATAGCGTTAAGGCGAACACCGCGCCGTACAAGGCGGGTCTGTCTCGACGTCGTTCGCATGGCTCTGCGCGTTTCGGAGGAAGGGCAAGGCTCTGCATGACGACCCCATTTCTATCATGAGGCCATGAAATCGCTGGTGACCCCTACGAGAATCGAACTCGTGTTTTCGCCGTGAGAGGGCGACGTCCTAACCGCTAGACGAAGGGGCCGTCGCGGAGCGGCGTCATTATGGGGCGGGTAGGGTGAAGTCAAGGCTGCGGAAAGGCGCGGAATATCGTTTGCGCCTCTCCGGCCATGCGTCATGAGGATGCTTCGGGTGCCTTGGGGCTCGATGCGGTGGCCGCCGATTTGGGCTTCAGGGCAGTGGGTGCGATCGTTTCGCTTGCGCCCGCGACCAGCGTGTCGAGCGATGAGCCATCAAGACCCAGCTCTTTCATCAGCCCATCGATAATCGGCGCCTGCGCACGATATCGCAGCGCTGCCCCCACTGCAGACCGAGCGAGGTTTTGTTCGCCTGCCGCGCCTCCGCCCGCAATTTCTCGGCTTTGGCTTCGCTCTTTCAGCGCCTCGGCGCGATCGGCGGCCGCCTGTCGATATCATGGCCGATCGCCGTCGAGCCAAGGCCGATAGCCTCGACGAGGCCGACCAGCAGCATGATCGCCAGCGCAATGACAAAGACCAGATTTTCGCTGGCCCCGAGAAATTCGAACACCGATTCTCCCCCTTGCGTTGCAAGTCAACGTTGCCCGCGCAGGGAGCAAGGGGGAGGGTGTTTCGGTCTCAGCCTTCAATCAGGCCGCGTCGCGTTCGCGTTCCTTCATTTCCTGATTGAGCATTTCTGCCAACAGGAAGGCGAGTTCGATCGACTGGCCGGCGTTCAGCCGCGGATCGCAATGGGTGTGATAGCGATCGGCGAGATTCTCGTCTGTCACCGCCATCGCGCCGCCGGTGCATTCGGTGACATTCTGGCCCGTCATCTCTGCATGGATGCCGCCGCCATGCGTGCCCTCTGCGCGATGCACCGCGAAGAAGCCGCGCACTTCGGCAAGGATGCGGTCGAACGGCCGGGTCTTGTAGCCCGTCGCGGCCTTGATGACATTGCCGTGCATCGGATCGCACGACCACACGACGGGACGCCCCTCGCGCTTCACCGCGCGCACCAGCGCCGGCATATGCTTCTCGATCTTGTCGTGGCCATAGCGCGTGATCAGCGTGATCCGGCCCGGCTGACGCGCGGGATCGAGCGTATCGAGCAGGCGCAACAGCACATCGGGATCGAGGCTCGGCCCGCATTTCACGCCGATCGGATTGCCGACGCCGCGCAGGAACTCGACATGCGCCGAACCCTCGAAGCGTGTGCGATCGCCGATCCACAGCATATGCGCCGAACAATCATACCATTGGCCGGTCAGGCTGTCCTGACGGGTCAGCGCCTGCTCATAGGGCAGCAGCAGCGCCTCATGGCTGGTGAAGAAGCTCGTGCCTTTGAGCTGCGGCACTGTCTCCGGATTGATCCCGCATGCCGCCATGAAATCGAGCGCATCGCCGATCCGCTTGGCGACCTCGGCATATTGCGCGGCCCACGGGCTGCGGCCCATGAAATCGAGCGTCCAGGCATGGACCTGATGCAGATTGGCATAGCCGCCTTGCGCGAACGCGCGCAGCAGATTCAAGGTTGCCGCCGACTGGCTGTAGGCGCGCACCATCCGTTGTGGATCGGGCTGGCGGCCGGCATTTTCGAACGCGATATCGTTGATGATGTCGCCGCGGTAGCTCGGCAGCGAGACGCCGTCGATCTCTTCCATCGGCGCCGAACGCGGCTTGGCGAACTGCCCGGCCATCCGGCCGACCTTGATGATCGGCAGCTTGGATGCATAGGTCAGCACGACCGCCATCTGCAGGATGACCCGGAAAGTATCGCGGATATTATTCGCGCTGAACTCGGCAAAGCTCTCGGCGCAATCGCCGCCCTGGAGCAGGAATGCCTTGCCCTCGGCGACCTTCGCAAGATCGGCGGTGAGGTCGCGAGCTTCGCCGGCGAAGACCAGCGGTGGCGAATGCGCGAGCTCGGCCTCCGCCGCGCCAAGTGCCGCGGCATCCGGATACACCGGCATCTGCACCGCTTCATGTTGACGCCAGCTTTCGGGCGTCCAGTTCGTAGCCATCGTTTCAAACCATCCTTTCGGTCGGCTCCCTTGCGCGCGGAGGCGCTCGAACGCAAGCAAGGAGGGGTGTTGGCGCGATAAGCGGAGCTACGCCAAATCCTTCCTGGCAGGGGGAGGACTTGGCAGACCTTCACCCCGACCGGGTCAGAATCCAGCTGATCGTCATTCCTTCTGCCGGGATCGGCCCCGTGATGACGATCTGCCGCGTCGGCTGCGGCCGGCCGCGCGGATCGATCCACAAACTATCCTCGACCGCTACCTCGCCGCCGATCACGCGCATGCGCCAAAGCGCACCTTCCGATATCCGGAACAGCGCCCCCAGCCCATCGGCCGTCACCGACACTTCGACGCCAGGCGCCAGGTGAAAGCGGATCGCATAGTCTACGGTCTTGCCGCGCGCCGCGAGCCGCCCCTCCGGGATCAACCGGTCCTCGCCGCGCACCTCGCGCCCTTCGGGGCCGATATTGATCTGCCGCCGATGCGCGAAGCCATAGCGGCGGACATAACCGTCATGGCGCATGTCGATGCTCGATCCGGTCCGGTCCTCGCGCCGCTCATGCCCGACTTCGCTGACCCCCTTGCCGAGCGTGCCGTCGGGATGGATCGCCGTCGAATTGCTGTCGCCGATCACCAGTGTCGAGTGCGCGGCGCTGCTGCGGAGCGCGTTTGCGAGTTCGGGGTGGAGCGCATTGTTCGCGCCGCGGCCGCCGCCGCAATTGACGATCAGCCGATAGGGCCCGTCGGAAAGCTCGAACGCCAGCGTCGATGCGCAGGCGCCTTTGGCGAAACGCGATATCGGCGGTGGCGCCGCATCGGTGACGATCCGCGTATGGCCAACCGACAGGCGCTGATAGCCCCAGTCGCGCGACTGACGAAGTGGACGCGCCCTTATGCCCGATGTCGAAACCACGGCATCGACCCGCCCGCCGTCGATCGGCGCCGATCCCTGCCAGCTCGACAGGCCGCCATCGCCCATCGTCAGCCCCAGCAACGGTCCGACCGCGTCATTCAGCGCACCGCTAATCGCGTCGGTCGGCCGCAACTGCCGCATGTCGTAGAAGCGCCCGAGCATTGAGAGCAGCGCGATCAGGTCGAGCTGTTCGATCGGCGATCTGCTGACGATGCCGCCGTCACGCCCGATGGCTGCGGCGAGCGCGCGGGCCAATCCCTTTTCGCCATGTGCCTGCCGAAGCTCGCTGCCCGGAATGAGCAGCCCGGCCGCGGTAACGCCTACCCAGGCGGCAACCCGTGCCAGCCCAGGCGCAGCCTTGTCGGCGCTCTGATCGAGATGCCGGGCGCCCCGGCTCAACGCGTTGAGGATCGGCGTGCGCAACGCATCCGACGACATGATCAGCGGTGCGTGGCTGCCCCAGAACAATATCCGGCGGCCCCAAAGGTCCGGTCGCCAGGCCTTCTCGTGAAGCTGCTTGCCGAACGCATCGAGCCAGCGCTGCGCCAGCAGCTCGGCGATCGGCGCAACCCGCGTGCGCGGCCCGGCGGCGGCAAGATCGCGCAACCAGGCAAAGCTCTGCAGATGGTCGTAAAAGGCGGGCGACACCGTGCGCGGCCGAAAGTCATAGCTTTCGATCGAAACGCTTTCGCCTTGCCATAATATCTCGCCCTCGAGCATCGCGCTCCCCGCGCGAATGATGCCCGCTATCGGATCGACGGGCACGCCGAGCAGCTTGAGCGGATGATGGCCGCGCAGCCGCAGCCGATGCAATGGCGTGCGCCAGGACAGCGCGTGGATCTGCGTCGAAATCCTTTCGGCGAGCGAGTGGCTCTTGTCGTGATCGACCCGGATCAACCGCCGGCCGGTTTCGACGGTATCGGCAGTCGGGCGAGGATCGCCCTCCTTCACGCGCCCTTGAGTCCGGCGATATTGGACGCGTAGGCAGAGGGGCCGCCCTTGAAAGTGGCGGTTCCGGCCACGAGCACCGTTGCTCCGGCCGCGATCGCCCGCGGCGCGGTGACGAGGTCGATCCCGCCGTCGACCTCAAGATCGATCGCCCTGCCGGTCTTGTCGATCATCTTGCGGATCGCCTCGATCTTGCGGAGCTGATTGTCGATGAAGCTCTGCCCGCCGAAGCCTGGATTTACACTCATCACGAGCACCAGATCGATATCGTCGATCAGATAATCGAGCATCTTCGCCGGCGTTCCGGGATTGAGCGACACCCCCGCCTTCTTTCCTAGCGCCTTGATTCGCTGGATCGTGCGGTGCGTATGCGGCCCCGCTTCGGGATGGACGGTGATGATATCGGCGCCGGCCGCGGCGAAGTCGTCGAGGAAGCTGTCGACGGGCGATATCATCAGATGCACGTCGAAAATCTTGGCCGTGTGCGGGCGCAGCGCTTTCACCACGGCGGGCCCGATCGTGATGTTCGGTACGAAATGGCCGTCCATCACATCGACATGGATCCAGTCCGCGCCCGCGGCATCGATCGCGCGGATTTCCTCCCCTAGCTTCGCGAAGTCGGCGGACAGGATTGATGGAGCGATGAGGACGGGCTGGGTCATAAGCGAGCGGATTAGCCGCGAGCCGGGCGACGGGCAAGCGATCGCCCGGCGATCCGACTTATCGTGCGGACATTCCGAGCACGCGCGCCGCTTCGTCGAGCCGCGCCCGTTGTGCCGGATCGTTGGCGAAGACGGTCTTCGCCCGTTGCAACGCGGCATTGGCGGACGGCGGATCATTGAGCACCATCCGGGCGCGCATCAGCCTTATCCAGCCATCCGCATCGCGTGGATTGGCGTCGAGCCTGGCCGCCAGCCGCGCGACCATCATCTTCGCCATATCGTCCTGCTGGGACGGCGTGAGATTCGACGCCGCCTTGAGTTGTTCGGGAGAAGGGCCGGGAATTGCTTCCGCCGCGACGCTGCTCGCCGGCGCGTCGGCGGGCGAGGTCATGGCGGCGCTGGGCGCAGGCAGGCGATTCGCGACATCGATCCCATTGGCAGCCGAAACGCGGGCGATCACGTCGCGGACCGGCTTTTCCCACGGTGCGCCCGGCGGCGAATCGTGAAGGATCGCGATCCAGTCGTCGAGCGCGGCCTTGTGATCCCCATCGGCGTCCTTCTTCACGGCAAGGAAATAGCGCGAACGGAAATCCTTCGAATCGATCGCCAGCGCCTTGCGAAAGGACGCCTCGGCCGCCGGGATCACGCCACCGGGGCCCGACAGAAGCTGGACCTCGCCGAGCGCCGACCAATGCTCGGCAACCTGCGGCTCGATCGCAGCCGCGCGCTCATAGGCGCGAACGGCGTCGGGATAGCGGCCCACATTATAATAGGACCATCCCAGCAGGTGCCATCCCGCGGCATCCTGCGGATTGGCGGCCAGCTTCTTTTCAAGCCCCGTTATCGCGTCTTTCACGTCGCCCGTGGTGGGCGGAGCAACAGCGGCGGGCTCCTCGGCGCTCCGCGAACGCAATAGCGTTACGGCGACCGCCCCAAGCGCGGCGAGCGCTGCGAGAATCAAAGCAATCCGTGCGAAGGGCAGCGACAAGCCCGTAGATTGCGATCCGTTTTTACTCAAAGTCCATCTCCCGGTTCGCCATGATATGCCCCGATACGACGATGAAATGAAAGTCTGGCGGATCGAGATTTAGCTGATAGAGTGACCTTGGGGTTGGTGTTTGACGTTTCGCTTTGTCCAGGGGCAGGGGGAAATGTCAGACATCTCTGGACAATGCCGTCTGCCCCAAGCGGCGTTTGCGGGGCAGGGGTATCGTGGCTGAAAGCTATCGTATCGCCATCGTTGGCTCAGGGCCGGCGGGGCTGAGCGCAGCGGCGCATGCTGCGAAACTTGGCATTTCACATGTGCTGCTCGAAAAAACCGATCATCTTTCCGATACGATCTACAAGTATCAGAAGGGCAAGCATGTCATGGCGACGCCGAGCCAGCTCGTGCTGCGCTCGGATATGGATTTCGACGCCGGCAAGCGCGAGAAGATCCTCGGCATCTGGGATGAGATGACGGCCGGCCACAACGTCAACGTTCGCATGAACAGCGAGGTGAAGGAAATCACCGGCGCCAAGGGCGATTTCACGATCACCCTGACCGACAAGACCGAGATCAAGGCCGAAGCGATCATTCTGGCGATCGGCACGCAGGGCAATCCGAACCTGTTGCGCTGCCCGGGCGGCAACATGTCGCACGTCCAGTATCAGCTCAACGATCCCGGCGAGTATGTCGATGAGCATATCACGATCATCGGCGCGGGCGACGCGGGCATCGAAAATGCGCTCGGCCTCGCCGCCGATGTCGCGCAGGGCAATATCGTCTCGATCCTCAACCGTACCCAGGACTGGAGCCGGCCGAAACAGCCCAACGTCAAGCTGCTGTTCCAGGCGCGCGACGAGGGACGGATCAACGTCCTGACCGATTGCGAGCCCAACCGTATCGAGCAGGGCTTCCTCGTGCTCGATACGCGCGATGGCGAAGCCCGCATTCCGTGCGATCGCATCATCGCCCGAACCGGATCGGCGCCGCCGCGCAAGTTCATCGAGGCCTGTGGCATTCAGTTCACCAGCGAGGATCGCGAAGCTTTCCCGCAGCTCTCGCCGCAGTTCGAATCGACCAACGCCGGCATCTATGTGATCGGCGCGCTCGCCGGCTATCCGCTGATCAAGCACTGCATGAATCAGGGCTATGACGTCGTCGAGTTCATCAACGGCAATCTCGATCTGAAACCCGCCGACGAGCCGATTCTCGAAGGCAAGTTCAAGGATCTGCCGCAGAAGAAGTCGGTCAACGAATGGCTTGAGCTGATTCGCACCAACGTCACGATCCTCAACGATCTGTCGCCGCTGCAGATGCGCGAATTCATGCTCGATTCCGAAGTGCGTTTCTACGCCAAGAACGCGATCATCTTCGAAAAGAATGCGCCGGGATCGTCGCTGTTCTGCATCGCGCAGGGGTCGGTCGATATCCCGCTGCCCGATGGCCGCTCGACCGGCATCGTCATTCCCGAAGGATCGATTTTCGGTGAAGTCGGCCTGGTTTCGGGCCGCCGCCGCGGTTCGACGATCCGGTCGATCGCCGACACGATCGTCGTCGAAATCCCGCGCAACGCGATCCTCAAGCTGATGGCATCGGTTCCCGGCGTGAAGCGCGGCGTGACCCGCATCTCGACCGAGCGGCAGTTGCTGCAGATGTGGCAGTCCGGCCTCCAGTCGGCCGATCTCGCCGAGGTTCTCGAAACCGCCGAGATCAAGGCCGTCCGCGCCGGCGAAGTCGTCTTCAAGGAAGGCGAGGAAGGCAATGACGTCTATGTGATCCGTTCGGGATCGATGGTCGTCGAGAAGAATATCGGCGGAAAGCCGGTGTTCCTGTCTTACGTCCCGGCCGGGAATTATGTCGGCGAGCTCGAGCTGTTCGACAACGGCATCCGCAAGCAGACGGTGCGCGCGGCGGTGAAATCCGAGGTCATCAAGCTCAACGGTGAGGCATTTCTGCGCCTCCTCGAAGCCAAGCCCGATTTCTTCGCCAAGGCGCGGATCTCGGTCGGCGAGCGCGAGGATCTGGCCTCGTTCATCGAAGCCAAGAAGGATAGTTTCGCTACCGTCGTCGATATGTATTCGAACGTCGCCAATTTCCTCGTCGATAATGGCGTGGGCGAGGCGACCGACGTGTTGCTGATCGACGAGAATCTCTGCGTCGGCTGTGACAATTGCGAAAAGGCCTGTGCCGACAGCCACGAGGGCATTTCGCGGCTCGATCGCGAAGCCGGACGCACTTTCGCGCATCTTCATGTCCCGACCAGCTGCCGCCATTGCGAGCATCCGCATTGTATGGCCGATTGCCCGCCGACCGCGATCCATCGCGGTGCGGACGGAGAGGTCTATATCGACGATACTTGCATCGGCTGCGGTAACTGCCAGCGCAACTGCCCGTACGGCGTGATCCGAATGGAGAAGGAACCGCCGAAAAAGCCGAGCCTCTGGAAATGGTTCCTGTTCGGCGCCGGCCCGGGGCCGGGCGAGCCGAGCCACGAATGGGCTTATGCCAATGCCGCGCCAGGGGTCGAAAAGGCCAAGCGCGCGGTGAAGTGCGACATGTGCTCCGGCATCGAGGGCGGGCCGAGCTGTGTACGCGCCTGTCCCACCGGGGCCGCCATCCGCGTGGCGCCGGAGGAATTTCTCTCGGTCGCGCGCATGGAACGTGGTGAGGCCTGACGATGGCAAGTAAATCCCTGCGCCGGGCGACCACGGGTCGCGATCGTCAGTCCGATCATGAAAGCTTTCTGCGCTATCAGGGCTTTCGCTGGCTCAAGATCGCCCTGATCATATCGGGCATCGCCCTGCTGATCTACGCGTTCAACGATGTGCAGCCGAAGCCCAATGGCGGCAGCGTCTATGGCTATGTCACCGGCACGATCGGCGTCGTGCTGATCCTGTGGCTGACGATGCTCGGCGTGCGCAAGCGATCGATCACGCCGGGGCGCTGGTCGCTCAAGAGCTGGACGTCGGCGCATGTCTATCTCGGCCTCTCGCTGATCGTGATTGCGACGCTCCATACCGGTTTCGACTTCGGATGGAATGTCCACACTCTCGCTTATACCCTTATGATGATTGTGATTGCTTCGGGCGTCTTCGGCATCGTTGCTTATGCGACCTTGCCGCAGGCGCTGTCTTCCAATCGCGGCGAAACCACCCAGGTGCAGATGCTCGACAATCTGCGCATGATCGATCGGCAGCTCAACGAGGCCGCACAGCCGCTGCCGCACGACGCCGCAGAGATCGTGCATATGGCGCTCACCGATGATCCCTTCGGCGGCGGGCTGATCGCCCGACTTTCCGGCCGCTATCCCAAATGCGGTACTCGCGCAGCGCTGGCCGCCGTGCGCGCGCATCCGTCGCGGGTGGAGGCAGGCACCGACCCGCTCGACCATGTCGAAGTGCTGCTCGAACGCAAACGCTCATCACTGGCGCGGATCCGCAAGCATCTGCGTTTGAAATCGCTGCTCGAAATCTGGCTGCATATCCATGTGCCGCTGACATTCGCGCTGATCGCGGCGTTGTTCGTCCACATCATATCCGTCTTCTATTACTGGTGAGCCCGACGACATGAGCTTCATCGTTCGCACCATAGCGCGCACGGCCGATGGCCGGGACATCGTACGCCCCAAGAAGATCGACAAGGGTGAGCTGACGATCGGCCGCAGCCCAGACTGCGATATCCATCTCGCCGATCTTGCCGTGACCCTGCATCATGCGACGCTCCGCGACAGCGGTTCGGGGGCGGTCGAAATCGTCGCGACGGCCGGCCTGCCGTTCACCGTCGATGGATCGCAGACCGAGCATCAGCGGATCAACGTCGCCCAGGGTGCCATCATCAGGATTGGCAGCCATGCGCTGACGGTTGCGATCGGCGAGGGCGAGTACGTCGGCTCGACGATCGTGACGGTCGAGCGCGTCGGATCGATCTCCAGCGCCTCCGAAGCCAAGGAGGAGGCGCATGTCTTCTCGCTTTCGGCGGTGATGCCGGGCAAGCGCCCGCTCGCGTGGGCGCTGGTGCTTATCGTCCTCGGCCTGTTCCTAGTCTGGCCGCTGGTCTCGATCTACAGCCAACCGACTGATGCAGGCCGTAAGGTCGCCTTCCACGCTGATGAGATGTGGACATCGGGTAAGCTGTCGCAGGTCCACAGCGGGCTCGAAAATAATTGCCAGGCCTGCCATGTGAAGGCGGGCGAAGCCGTCCGCGACACCGCATGTGTCGCCTGCCACACCAAGGTTCACGACCATGCCGATCCTAAGCGGCTTGCGGTCGCCATCGGGTCACCGGGCATGGTCGATAGCGCCAAGCGGATGGTGGCCAGCGCGTTCAATATTCCGCCGGGCCGCTGCGTCGAATGCCATACCGAGCATCAGGGCCAGACGGCGATGCCGGTCACGGATGAGAAATTCTGCACCAATTGCCATAGCGATCTGAGCACGCGTCTCGCCGACACAGGGCTGAAGAACGCTAAGGATTTCGGCGATAATCACCCACAGTTCGAGCCGACGATCCGCTTTGCCGGCGCCGATGGCGTGCACGCCTTCCGCCGTGTTTCGCTCGATGCGAATCCGAAGGAGGATAATGGCCTCAAATTCCCGCATGGCATACATCTGTCGGCCACCAACGGCGTCGCGAAGATGGCAATCTCGCTGGGCAAGGATGAGGGCTATGGCGCGCCGCTCGAATGCGTGAGCTGCCATACCCGCGATGCCACCGGCTCGAGCTTCGCTCCGGTCAAGATGGAGCCTGCTTGCGGCGCTTGCCATTCGCTCGCGTTCGACCAGATCGACGGCACCGTGCGCACCCTGCGTCATGGTGACCCTGCACAGGTCGTCGCCGACATCCGCGCCTTCTATCGCGCCGGCGCGACCCGCCCGGGCGTATTCAGCGGCATGGCCCGGCGGCGTCCCGGAGAAGGCGCCGGCGGCGGTGCCGGCTTCATCCCTGCGACTCCGCTGCGTATCGGCAATGCCGATCAGGCGATCCGCGCGGTCTTCTCGAAGGGCGGCGCCTGCTTCGACTGCCATGTCGTCAAGCCTACCGGCAATGCCGCGGTGCCTTATGCCGTCACGCCCGTGGTGCTTGCCAAGCGCTACATGTTGAAGGGCTGGTTCGATCACGCTGCGCACGACACCGAATCATGTGCGAGCTGCCACAACGTCAAGGCATCGAACAGCGCGTCGGACGTCAATCTGCCGAAGATTGTGCGCTGTCAGGAGTGTCATGGCGGACAGGACGCACATAAGGCAGTCCCATCGGCCTGCGCGATGTGTCATGATTATCACCGAACCGGCTTTGCCCCGTTGATGGTCCGCGACAGCCGCACGCGCGGCAAGGCGCGTGACCTGATCAACCGCAAGGCCCTGACCAATGCGGGTACCGGGACCTGAGACTTTGATCGCGCCTTGTGCGCGAGATCACAGCGTCGGTTTGCAGGCCATGTTGACATGGCGCGGATCAAATAAAGGACTTATCCGCCGGTGCTGATCGCGCAACTCACCGACCTGCACGTGGGCTTCGAACAGGGCAATCCGGACGAACTCAATTTCGCGCGGCTCACGCAGGCACTCAACTGGCTCAATGGCCCAGGCCGCCAGCCCGACATGCTCCTGCTCACGGGCGACCTGACCGAATATGGCGATGTGGCGAGCTACCGGCGGCTCAGAACGCTGATCGCCGATTGCGCCTTTCCCGTCCATCTGTGCGTCGGCAATCATGACGATCGTGACGCTCTGAAACAGGTTTTCCCGGAAGTGCCCGTGAACGATGGCTTCGTTCAATATGTGGTCGACACCGCCAAGGCACGCATCATCGTCCTCGATACGCTCGACCCCGGCCATCACGGTGGCGCCTTCTGCGAACGCCGCGCGGCCTGGCTCAGCACCCAGCTTGACGGTGCGGCCGGCAAGCCCGTCCTTATCGTGCTTCACCATCCGCCAATCGAAACCGGCATTCCATGGATGACGACGCACCCGCAGGAAGAGTGGGTCACCCGGATCGACGCGGCGATCGGCAACCGCTCCGGCGTGACGATGATCTGTGGCCATGTCCACCGCTCGATCACGACGTCATGGAAGGGCCGGGCACTGAGCATCGCGCCGTCGACGGCGCCGCAGGTCGCGCTCGATCTGTCGCCGATGGACCCCGAACAGCCCGATGGCCGTGCGATGATCGTCGCCGAACTGCCGGGTATCGCACTGCATCTGTGGACCGGCGACACCTTCGTCACGCATCATGCCACTGCGGGCACGCCGCGTATCATGGCGAAATTCGACGGCGCCCTGCAGCCTTTCGTGCGTCAGGTCCATGCCGAACACGCTGCGATCGACGCGGAGGGCGTCCGGGCGGCATAAGCTTCAGCCCTGCCGCGCGAGAATCCCGCCGCGCTGCGCTTTCGCCCAGGTTGAACGCCCCGTCAGAAAAGCGATCCAGCCCCATGCTGCGCCCAGATGGCGGAGCAACTGGAAGCTGAACGGCTCGATCAGCGACGCCAGCATCACCCGCCACCAGCTATGTGGCGTCGCGCCACCGGACCAGCGCCGATACAGCTCGATCGACCAGAAATGGAACGTCAGGTCGATCACGATCTTGGCAATCATCACCGCCAGAATTGGGCCGATCAGAAAGGCGCGGCCGCTGACGACGAACGCAATCAGCAGCGCGAAGGCCGAGAGCCCGAACAGCGGCTGCACCGTATCGAACGCCTTGACCGGCAGCATCATCGTGCCGAGCATCCCGAAATGCGGATTGCCGACCATGTCACGGTTCCAATATTGCGTCTGCAGGAACCCGCCGAACCAGCGCCGCCGTTGCCGCAGGAAAGGCATCAGCCGGCCGGGCGCATCGGTCATCGCGCGGCATTCGCCGAGCACGCGGATCTTCCAACCCAGATCATGGTCGGCCGACCAGCGATGCAGCCGGTGGATCAGCTCATAATCCTCGACCATGCACTCCGGATCGAACCCGCCGACAATGGTGACAGCCTCGCGCCGGAAGCCTGCGAAGGCGCCCGATATCAGCAGCAGCCCATTGACCCGCATCCACGCGAAGCGTGAGACGAAGTTGCGGACATATTCGTATGTCTGAAACCACTGGAAAAGCCGTCCGGAAAGGCTGCGGTCGCAAATCGGCGCGAGCAGCCCGGTCGCCGCGACCAGCGCCGGCTCGCGCTGGAACGCCGCCCGCATCGCCGCGATGGCGTCGGTCGCGAGGATCGTGTCGGCATCGACCGTCAGCACGATATCGCAATCGATCTGGCCCAATGCAGCGTTGAGCGCACGCGCCTTGCCGCCATGCGCGAGCCGCAGCCAGCGCAACGACGGTACGGTGGAGGATGCCGCGCTTGTTCCGATCGCTGGCGGCGACAGAATTCCGAAGGCGTCCGCCATCGTCGCGGGGGTCGAATCGGTCGATCCGTCGTCGGCGATGAAGATGATGTCGGGCGGATCTTGCTGCGCCGCCAGCGCGGCCACTGTCGCCGCCAGCACCCCGGCCTCGTTATGCGCAGCGATCAGGACCGCGAGGGTGGGGCGCTCCCCCATAGCCGCCGACGGCGCGCTGACGTGCCGCAGTGGCCAGGTTTTGATCGCGACGAAGACAAGCAGAAATGTGTCATAAGCGATATAGGCCAGCCCCACCGCCCAGGCGAACAGCCCGACCTGCTCCCATGCCTGCGCGATCAGCAGCACGAGCAGGCCCAGTGCGCCGCCATGAAGCACCACGGTCGTCAACGTCAGCGGTGGCCGGTTCAGCCGCGGCGAAAGGGCGTTGAAATGCGATTCGATCGTGGAGGGCGACAGCATGAAGACAGTCCTGAAGTTAGCCGTCAGGCTAGCGAAAGCGCCGTTTCGCGGTCTATGATCACCTCGGGGCCGCGCTGCAATAGCGGGCAGTGAGATAAGCATGTCCGATGAACAATTGCTGACGCCGCGCTATACCAGTGTCGCGATCGTACTGCACTGGATCGTGGCGCCGTTGATGATCGCCAACATCATCCTCGGGCTGTCGATCGACAAGATCCCCGAGGACTGGATCCGCCCGGTGATCGACATCCACAAATCGATCGGCGTTACCTTGCTCGGTTTCATCCTGCTGCGCGTCCTATGGCGCCTCGGCCACCGCCCGCCGCCCTTCTCGACCGGTATGGCGCTGTGGGAAAGGATCGCCGCCCATGTCGCTCATTTCGGGCTCTATGTGCTTATGCTGTGGATGCCGATCACGGGCTGGCTCCACGATTCGGCATGGAAGGCCGCGCCCGAAATCCCGCTCAAATGGTTTGGGCTGTTCGAATTTCCCCGTATCGGCTTCATCATGAACCAACCGGCCGAAACCAAGGAGTATCTCCACGGCCTGTTCGGATCGATGCATGAGGTTGCGGGTTATATGTTGTTCTGGCTTGTTATTCTGCACATCGCTGGCGCATTGAAGCATCAGTTTATCGACAAAGAGCCCGAGTTTCGACGGATGTGGCCCCGATAAAGGTTGTACGGCCACAAAATCGGCCGACATGAGTTGTCTGAACAAGGCAGAGAGGAAGCCATAAAAGATGTCGATACTGGGTAATGAGGACGAAGCGATCGCCGGTGCGCCGGCGAAAAAGCTGCCCGTGCCGGATGATGTGCTGGATGCGATTCGCACTTTGATCCGCTGGTCGGGCGACGATCCCGAGCGCGAGGGGCTGCTCGACACGCCTGCGCGCGTCGGCCGTGCCTGGAAGGAATACTGCCAGGGCTATGGCGAAGACCCCTCGCACCACCTGACCCGCACCTTCGAGGAGGTCGGCGGCTATGACGAGATCGTCCTGCTCAAGGATATCCCGTTCCAGTCGCACTGCGAACATCATATGGCGCCGATCATCGGTCACGCCCACATCGCCTATCTGCCGCACCAGCGGGTCGTCGGCATCTCGAAGCTCGCCCGCGTTCTTCACGGCTTCGCGCGCCGCCTCCAGATCCAGGAGCGCCTGACGGCCGAGGTCGCCGATTGCATCTGGACACATCTCGAGCCGGTCGGCGTCGCTGTCGTCATTCAGGCGACCCATGCCTGCATGACCGCCCGCGGCGTCCGTACCCCCGGCGTCGGCATGATCACCAGCCGCATGATGGGCGTCTTCCGCGAAGACGAACGCAGCCGCAAGGAAGTGCTCAGCCTGATGGGGATGGGGTAGGGGCGTCAGCGACGCCATCGCGCCCTGAAGCCCTCTCCCCGCCGGGGAGAGGGAGTTTATCCCGGCTGCGTCTTCCCCAGATACGCCGACAACCGGTTACGTGTCGTCGCGCGCGACCGGGTCGGGTTCAGCAGGTCATAGACCACCGCATTTTCGAGCACGCGCTGGACATAGCCGCGCGTCTCCTGAAACGGGATTGCCTCGATCCAGTCGACGACATCGACGCCGGGCATCCGCGGATCGCCATTGGCGCGGATGAATTTGTTCACATTGCCGGGCCCGGCATTGTAGCTCGCCACCGCCAGCACATAGCTGCCGCCATAATAATTCAGCATCCGATCGAAAAACGACGATCCGAGCATCACATTATAACCAGGCTCGGCGAGCTTGGCCGGGTCATAGTCGAGCCCCAGCTTACCGGCTTGCTCGCGCGCGGTGCCGGGCATCAACTGCATCAGTCCGCGCGCGCCGGTCCTGCTCGTCGCCTGCCGGTCGAACTGGCTCTCCTGCCGGCTGATCGCGTGGATCAGGGTCCAGTGGCTATCCATCGCCGGCGGCACCGCCACCTGCGGGAAGCCGATCCGCAACGGATCGGGCGTGCCGCTCGTCCGCGCCGCCCGCGACACCATCACCCCCAGATCGGGCCGGTTGATCGACAACGCCAGCTCACCCGCTAGGATATGATCGGTATCGGTCTTCGCGTTCGATGCGATCAGCCGCACGAACGCGGTCTGATCCTGCCATTGCCCCGTCCGCCCCAGCAACCGCGCAACCCGCACGACCTCGCTCGCCTCGAACGAAGCCCGCTCGTTCGACGACACCGCATTGCGCTGCGGCTCGGCCGGCATCGCCAGATCGCGCCCCAGCCGTTCGGAGGCAAGCTGCCCGTAGAACTGATCGATATGTGCCGCCGCCTGTTGGTAATAGCTGCGCGCATAGTCAGCCTTGCCGCCGCGCTCGGAAGCACGGCCGGCCCAATACCAGCCCTTGGTCTGTGATTGCGGGCTCTGCGCGGCGCGTCCGTAGCGATCGAACATCGTCACCGCGTCATCATACCGGCCCAGCTTTTCGAGCGCGACCGTGCCCGCGAGCCAGACCAGGCTGGTATAATCGTCGCGCTCGTCGAAGGGCCGGTCGCGAATCCGCGTGCCCGGCGGGAATGCCGCCTCGGCCCGGCGGGCGATCGCGAAGGCGAGATCATTCTGATTGTCGGCGGCCGCCGCCCGCGCAAAGCTAAGCAGCGTGTCGAGATAGATCGCTGCATCGGCGGGCGGCCCGGAAAGATTGCGCCCCTGCGCCAGCCAGACCCGCGCCGCGGCGCTATTGCCCCGATCGCGCAGCCAGACGGCCCGGTCGAGCATATAGCCCGGATCGCTATCCGCTGCCGAACCGGCAGCAGCAGCCTTCGCATCGATATCGGCGCTGTTGCTGATCAGCGCGATCCGCGCCTCGAACAATGGCCGCTTCGACGACGAGGCATTGGGCAACATCCGCAGCGCCGCCGTGGCCGATCGGCTCGCCAGCAGCCGTTCGATGCGCCGGTCATGATCCGCAGCCGTCATTCGCGCGCCGAAGCGTGTCAACAGCCGCGTCTCATCGTCGCCGCTCAATCCTTTCATCGCCCAGGCGTTCACCGCGGCGGCATGTGCTTCGCTGCTCCGTCCGGTCGATGCCAGTGCTTCGGCATAGCGCGCCTGTCCCGGCGCGGTCAGCGGCGCGAACCGCGTGAAGAAGACAATCACCGCGCGCGAATCATAATTGTTGGGATCGATCCGGCGCTCGGCCGCGCGGCGCATCGCACTGTCGCCGGGCCAGCCGGGATGCGCGGTTAGAAAAGCGGCATAATCCGCAAAGGGCAGCGAATCATTGCCCTGCAGCCGCCGCCATTCGGCAATCGCACCCTGCAGAACATCGTCGCGATAGACCGGCGCGGGAGCGGTCGAACCCCCGTTGGCGCTGTTCGGCAGCGGCGGTGCCACGCTGATCGCGATCGCCGCCGTCGAAATAAGGATCGCCGCTGTCGTAAAAAGCCGCCCGCTTCGACTGGACAGGGCGGCACGCGGGAACCTATTGGGCGCAGGCAAGTCTTGGACGGGCTTCATGGCGGCACTATGCGCGCCATATCGTCCGACGTGAAGGGAGAGCGTGATGTTCAGTGGGTCGATACCCGCCCTGGTGACGCCATTTCGCGACGGAACGTTCGATGAGAAACTGTTCCGGACTTTCGTCGATTGGCAGATAGCCGAAGGGTCGAACGGCCTCGTGCCGTGCGGCACGACCGGCGAGAGCGCCACCATGTCGATTGAAGAGCATAATCATGTCGTGCGCGTCTGCATCGATCAGGCGAAGGGCCGCGTGCCCGTGATCGCCGGCTGCGGATCGAACGACACCGCGGTCGCGCTCGAACATATGCGCCATGCGCAGAAGGCCGGCGCCGATGCCGCGCTCGTCGTGCTGCCTTATTACAACCGCCCGAATCAGGACGGCATCCTGCTTCACTACCGCCATCTCGCGGCGAACTGCGATCTGCCGATCATGGTCTACAATGTTCCTGCGCGCACCGTGACGGACATTCTGCCGGAAACTCTGGCTGAACTCGCCAGGCTGCCCACCATCGTCGGCATCAAGGATGCCAGCGGCAAGGTCGAACGCGCCTCCGCGCAGCGGCTCGGCTGCGGCCCGGATTTCTGCCAGATGTCGGGCAATGACGATATGGCGCTCGGCTTCAACGCCATGGGCGGCGTCGGCTGCATCTCGGTCACGGCAAATGTCGCGCCACGCCTGTGTGCCGATTTCCAGCGGGCGTGCACCGAGGGCCGCTGGGCCGATGCGCTGCTGTTGCAGGATAGACTTTTCCCGCTGCACAGCGCCTTGTTCACCGACGCGTCACCCGGCCCCATCAAATATGCGCTGACCCGGACCTATGAGGATTTCCCACCCGAAGTGCGTATGCCGATGACCTGGCCTTCCGAAGCGAGCCGCAAGGCTGTCGATGCAGCACTTGCGCATGCAGGCCTGAGTCCGGCCGGCTGATCGATGGTACGTCCGCGTCCTGCCGAGTTCGAAAAGACCAAGATCGTCGCCGAGAACCGGCGCGCGCGCTATGAATATTTCCTCGAGGAATTCTTCGAGGCGGGAATCGCGCTGACCGGTACCGAGGTCAAATCGTTGCGCTTCGGTGAGGGCTCGATCGCGGAAAGCTATGCCGAGGTGAAGGGCAACGAGGTCTGGCTCGTCAACGCCAACGTGCCCGAATTCAGCCATGGCAATCGACACAACCATGAGCCCAAGCGCCCGCGCAAATTGCTGCTCCACCATCGTCAGGTCGAAAAGATGCGTACCGCCGTGTCGCGCGAAGGCATGACCTTGATCCCGCTCTCGGTCTATTTCAACGGCCGGGGCAGGGCGAAGGTCGAACTCGCGCTCGCCAAGGGCAAGAAGCTGCACGACAAGCGCGAGACCGAAAAAGCCCGCGACTGGAAGCGCGAACAGGGCCGGATCATGCGGGAGCGCGGCTGATCATGCTGCAACGAGTCGGCGCATGGTGGAAGAAGAACGCGCCGACCCGCGAGTCGCTGGAAGAAGTGCGCTGGCTGCGGCCTTTCGCACATCGCGTGCTCGAACCGGCCTTGTGGCGCTTCACCCGCCGTTCGGTGCCCCGCGGCGTCGCGCTCGGCCTCGTCGTCGGCATCTTCATCATGATTCCGGGGCTTCAGATCATCGGCGCCTGCCTGCTCGCGCTACCGTGCCGCGCCAATGTGCCGATCGCGGTTGCCGGCACCTTCCTCAGCAATCCCGCGACGACGCCGTTCATCCTCTATCTGTCGCTGATCGTGGGCAATCATTTCATCCATTCGAGCGCCGATATCGGCACGGTGATGCTGATGATCGATAAAGGCGCGAGCCTGGGCGATTGGGCGAGCTGGCTGGCTTCGTCGGCCGCTCCTGCGCTGATCATCGGTCTGTTCGTGATCGCGGCGGTTTCGGCGGCCGTCGGCTATGTCCTTGCGGCCTTCGGATGGCACTGGTGGGTCGGGCACAAATGGATGCTCCGCACCCGCCAGCGGATCGAGCGCGCCCATCTTCAGGCTGAGGCTGACCACTCCTAGCCAGGCGCCAGTCCGCATCCGCCCTTGACGGCTCCGCTTCGCGGGGGAAAGAGTCTGTCGATGGCGACGCACTCTCCCGCGCTGGCGCTTCCGAGGCGATCGCACCGGCACATGCTCGATGTGATGCTCTGTCTGCTGATGATCCTGTCGTCGGCCAGCGTCGCGGCGCTGATATGGGGCGCTACCGGCAATATCATCGCCGCCGGGCTGTTCCTGCTGTCTTTTGCGATCGGCATCGGCCTGATCGCGCTGGTCGCTACGATCCGTGCGCGCACGACGATCATGCCGATGCGCAGCCTCGATCTCAGCCTCGTTGCCGGCAGCATCGAAGATGCCGACGCCGGGATCGCGATCACCGACAGCCACGGCAAGCTGGTCTGTGCCAACAGACAATATGAACAATGGTTCGGCGGCTTGCCGACCCCGCCGGCATTGCCGCTCGCCGCGGAATTGCGCGATCGGCTCGCCGATGCCGCGATTGTCGCGCGTCGCGACGGGCGGGCCGATATCGCGCGCTTCGTCACCGATCGGGGGCTGATCGACGTCATCGTCCGCCGCGCCGGCGCGGCGGACGATCATCTCGTCTGGCGCTTTCGCCGGTCGACCCAGCTCGACAGCATGAGCGATATGATGCGGATGCTGCAGAGCGATACCGGGCGTCGGATGGGCAGCGCCGGCGTCATGGCGGCGCTCGTCGATAATGACGGCGTCGGTATCGAAGCCAATCGCATCTTCCTGCAGCGCGCACTCGGTTCGGCCGATGCGCCGTCGTCGGGCTGGGATTTCGCCGAACTTCTCCGCAGCGACGGCGACTATATCCGCCTTTCGCGCGATCCGGACAGCGCCATCCCGGTGCGGCTGATCCAGATTCCGCTCGACGATCAGCAGGCCCTGAACGCGACCCTGTTCCTGCTGCTCGACGATCCCTTGCCCGATAATGACGATATCGCCCGCCGCAGCGTCGCTGCGGTCCATCTCCATGCGTTGCTCGAAATGCTTCCGCTCGGCCTCGCGCTGGCGGAGCGCGATGGGCGTGTGCTGTTCATGAACGGCCCGTTCCGCCGTGCGGCCGGGCTGGGGGATGAATCGGCGATCGTCTATCCCGGCGATCTCGTCGTCGAGGAGGACAAGGCCGCGGTGTCCGATGCGGTGCGTCGCTTCTCGGCCGGGCGCGGCTCGGCCAGCGATCTTCAGGTGCGGCTGAAGGAGCGGCCCGATGAAAGCGTCTCGCTGACGATCGCCGCCGCCAAGGGCCTCGGCGACGCTGCCGTCCTGCTCAGCCTCAAGGACAATAGCGAGGAATCGAAGCTCAAGCGGCAGGTCGCGCAGGCGATGAAGATGCAGGCGGTGGGCCAGCTTGCCGGTGGCGTCGCGCACGATTTCAACAACATCCTGACCGCGATCATCGGCCATTGCGATCTGATGACGATGCGCCACATCCCGGGCGATAGCGACTATGACGATATCCAGCAGATCAAGCATAATTCGAACCGCGCCGCGGCGCTGACCCGCCAATTGCTCGCCTTCTCGCGACAGCAGACATTGCGCCCGCAAATTCTGCAATTACCGGATGTTATATCGGAAATCTCGAATTTGTTGAAACGTCTGCTCGGCGAAACCGTCAAGCTCGAGGTCAGCCACGGCCGCAATCTGGGCTCGGTCCGCGCCGATCCGGGCCAACTCGAACAGGTGATCGTCAACCTCGCGGTCAACGCCCGCGACGCCATGCCCGAAGGGGGCACGCTCAAGATCCAGACCTACGGCCTCAGCCAGGCCGATGTACGCAAGCTCGGCATCGAGATCATGCCCGTCACCGAATATACCGCGATGAAGGTGATCGATACCGGCGGTGGTATCCCGCAGGATATCATCACCAAGATTTTCGAGCCCTTCTTCACCACCAAGGAGGTCGGCAAGGGCACCGGCCTTGGCCTTTCGACCGTCTATGGCATCGTCAAGCAGTCGGGCGGATTCATTTTCGCCGATTCGGAAATCGGCCGCGGTACGAGTTTCACCATCTATCTGCCCGCGCATGAGGCGGCGGCAGTGGTGCCCGGTACGGTGCGCCCGAAGGAAGTCAGCGCCGAACTATGGGGCACCGGCACGATCCTGCTCGTCGAGGACGAAGCGATGGTCCGCGCGGTTGCCGAGCGTGCGCTGGCCCGCCAGGGCTATACGGTGGTCACCGCCACCAATGGCGAGGAGGGCCTCGAAATCCTCGAAGCCGGTCGCGAACGGATCGATCTGGTCATCTCCGACGTCGTCATGCCGACGATGGACGGCCCGACCATGGCCCGCGCCGCCCGCGAAAAACGTCCCGACCTGCCGATCATCTTCATGTCGGGCTATGCCGAAGAACAGCTCCGCAAGTCGATCGACCTCGACAATATCGGCTTTCTCCCCAAGCCCTTCTCGGTCCAGCAGATCGGCCAGGCCGCGCGCGAGGCGCTGGCCGAACATGCGCTGACCGAAGTCGTCGAGTGATCTGCTTGCGGTTTATCCTTGGCTTCGCGACTGCGTGCCTGCTGCTCCTCTCCGCCCGGAGTGCGAGCGCAGCCTCGCCGCCGCGCATCACCATCACCGCGCCCGCTGAGGGTGACTGGACGATAGAATACCAGTTCGATCGGCCGACGACCGAACTTCATTTCGCCCGTTCGCCCGACGCCAGCCGCGCCGTCGACTGGATCGCACCGCAGCCCTTTCTGATCGCCAAAGACGGCGAGGACGAGGTAATCCGGCGCCGCGATGGCGCGTCCTTCGCCGCCGTCCGCATCGCTGTCCCGCCGCTCTACCGCGTCCTGCCCAGCGACTATGCGCCCTTTTCGCCGTTCAGCGACGGCGGCTTATTGTTTCACAGCGGGCGATTCTTCGCATGCCCGTCGAAATGCGCTGCCAACGCCAGCTGGTCGATGCGCCTGATCGCGCCGCCGGAAAAGGATATCCTGCTCGATGGGGTTCGCCGTCACGGCATAGCCGCCTGGGGCGACAGCGGCGAGGGTCGCAACGTCTATGTCGGCCGTGCGACCCCCGTCGAAACACCCGATCTCGTCGCGATATTCGACGCCGGCTTGCCAGCCGACATCCGCAACCGGCTCGCTGCGCATCTTCCTGCCTTCATGCGCTATTTCGCCGCCCACCTCGGCAAACTACCCGGCAGGCCGATGTTGTTCGCATCCTATGATCCGGCCTACAAGGGCGGCTATGGCCGGCAGGGCGGCACCTTGCAGGGGCAGGTCTTCACCCATTTCTACGGCAGCAAATGGCCCGAGCTGATGCGCAAACCCGATTTTCCGGACGAACTTCTCTGGTTCTTCGCGCATGAAGCGGGGCATCTCTATCAGCGCCAGATCTTCACCGCCGGCAATGAAGGCGCCTGGATTCACGAAGGCGGCGCCGAAGCCTCCGCCGCGATTGCGATGCGCGCACTCTATCCCGCCGCCGCGCCCTATGTCGCCCGCAGGATCGAACAGGCGCGCGGCGATTGCGAACGGCATCGCGGCGGCCGCTCGCTTCACGCCGCCCTTCGCGCCGATGCCTATGACGCAGCCTATAGCTGCGGCCTGCTGATCAATCTCGAAATCGACGCGTCGATCCGCAAGGCCGATCCCTCGGGCGACGGCCTGTTCGCAGCGTGGCGCGATTATATTAAAAGGGCGGGGAAAGGCGGCGAGGGCCAGGAGGATATGTTCCTCGCCTCGGTTGCGGCGATCGGCGGCCGTGATCTGGCGGCACGCATCGCTCGCCAGCTCGATGATAGCCGGCCCGATCTCGGCGGGCTATGATGCAGGACATGATCGAATTTCTGCGCCGCCAGCTGGGCTGGGCGATCGGCATCGTCGCACTGCTCGCCTGGTTCGTGCTGCTCTATTTCATGTTCTGGGACGTGCTGTAGCAATCCCTTCTATGTGTAGCCGGGGTCCCTGCGGAAGCAGGAGGGGCCCAGTTCCATAGGCGCGACGCCCGCCAGGCGGTGCTCCTGCGTTCGCAGGAGCACCGCCCTGCAGATAATTCCCGGCCATGCTTTCACCTCTCGGCAAACAGCTCTGCTTTGATCAGCGCGGGTGGCACGATGCCTATGCTCATGATCCGCGCCCAGGCGTCCTTGAGAACGAAGGGCAAGGATAGCTTAACGACAAAGCAATACAAGCGAGCGATGTCGCCGCCGGTCTCTGGACCTAAACCCGATTTATCACAGTCTTGCGCTCCTTCTTGCGCACTTCGCTCGGCGGGATCGTCACGATCGTCGCCGCATATTCAGCGATCAGCACCAGCAGCCAGATCTCGACCCCGCGCCATGTTCCGTTGACCACGGCCTGCGCGCAGTCCAGCACGAGGAAGCCGATCGCAAGCATCCGGAACCACATCATGCTGAACGCGGGCATGTCGGCGCGCAGCGACGCGGTGACCATCATCACGATGCAAAACAGCCCGGCCAGGATCTGCGACGCCAGTGTCTGCGCGACGCGGAGTTGGTCCAGCGCCACGAGGAACCAGAATAGCCGCGATATCGCATATTGGCTCTGGCGGGTGATCTGACACAGTTTGATGATCGGCGGGATAAACAGCGTCTTGCCGATCCACAGATCGATATCGGTAATTGTCATGAAAAGACTGTAGGACGAGTGCCCCCGGAAAAGCTAGCACGTTGCTATCGCAATTACCGGAAGTTCCCCTCTTGTTCTTATGGAACATACTGTGTACGAAAGTTCCTGTTTGAACGATCCTGTCACGCGATCTACGAGGGAGTGAAACCCATGGCTGCACAACTGAAGCTCATCGGGGGCGAAAAGGAAGCCGCGAAGATGGATAGACAAAAGGCGCTCGAAGCCGCGCTGGCGCAGATCGACCGCGCCTTCGGCAAGGGCTCCGCGATGAAGCTGGGCAGCCGGGAGACGATGCAGGTCGAGGCGGTCTCGACCGGTTCGCTCGGGCTCGATATCGCGCTCGGCATCGGCGGCCTGCCGCGTGGCCGCGTCGTCGAGGTATTCGGGCCGGAAAGCTCGGGCAAGACGACGCTTGCGCTGCACGCCATCGCCGAAATCCAGAAGACCGGCGGCACTGCGGCCTTCATCGATGCCGAACATGCGCTCGATCCGGTCTATGCCAAGAAGCTGGGCGTCAACATCGACGAACTCATCGTCTCGCAGCCCGACACCGGCGAACAGGCGCTCGAGATCACCGACACCCTTATCCGTTCGAACGCGATCGACGTGATCGTGATCGATTCGGTCGCAGCCCTCGTGCCCCGCGCCGAAATCGAAGGTGAGATGGGCGACAGCCATGTCGGCCTTCAGGCCCGCCTGATGAGCCAGGCGCTGCGCAAGATCACCGGTTCGATCAGCCGTTCGCGCTGCCTTGTCATCTTCATCAACCAGATTCGCATGAAGATCGGCGTCATGTACGGCAGCCCCGAAACCACGACCGGCGGCAACGCGCTCAAATTCTACGCGTCGGTCCGGCTCGACATCCGCCGCACCGGTGCGATCAAGGATCGCGACGATGTCGTCGGCAACGAAACCCGGGTCAAGGTCGTCAAGAACAAGGTCGCGCCGCCGTTCAAGCAGGTGACCTTCGACATCATGTATGGCGAAGGAATCTCGAAGGTCGGCGAACTGCTCGATCTCGGCCTCAAGGAGAATCTGGTCGAGAAATCGGGCAGCTGGTACAGCTATGACTCGATCCGCATCGGTCAGGGCCGCGAAAATGCGAAGGTCTGGCTCAAGACCAACCCCGAAGCCGCCGCCAAGCTCGAGGCCAGCATCCGTGCCGGCGCCGCCGATCTCGGCGAAAAGCTGATGGGCGAGCCCGAGCCTGACACGGACGACGAAGAACTCTGATGCCGGACAAAGAGACGACGGGTGCGATCAACGCTCGGCTGAATTATGTCGAACTGCCGGCGGAGGATTTCGCCGGCAGCAAGACTTTCTTCGAAACCGCCTTTGGCTGGTCGCTGACCTCTTTTGGGCCAGATTATGCAGCGACCATGGGGCAGGGTACCGATCTTGGCCTCAACGGCGATCTGCCCGAGGCCGTCAAGGCGCCGCTGGCCGTGATCGAGGTCGACGATCTTGAAACCGCACTGGCATCTGTCATCGCCGCGGGCGGCGAGGTTGTTCGCCCGATCTTCGCTTTTCCGGGCGGCCGCCGCTTCCACTTCCGCGAACCTTCCGGCAGCGAACTGGCCGTTTATATCAACGAGCCCGAGCGGAATTGAGCCGGTCTGACAAAAAAATCATCGTTTATTGTTAAATTTCTAGATAAAATTAAATATGATCAATATCTTGTGGTGCTATCCTTTGTATCAGAATTAAGATTTTTCGACTGAAATTGCCAGATTTTCGTCGATTCTGGCCCGATAATGGCTCCTTAGCGTTAGGATGGGTCATGACCATCATCGTCCATCACCTCGAAAATTCGCGCTCGCAGCGCATCCTCTGGCTGCTCGAAGAACTCGGGCTCGACTATGAGATCCGCTTCTACAAGCGTGATCCGAAGACGATGATGGCGCCACCGGGGCTCAAGCAGGTTCACCCGCTCGGCAAGTCGCCGCTGATCGAACATGGCGGCCGCGTGATCGCCGAAACCGGCGCGATCGTCGAATATATCGTCGCGCTCGCCGACGGTCGGTTCGGGCCGCCCGGCCAGATCGACGCCGCGCTGCGCTGGCGCCATTTCCTCCATTATGCCGAAGGCTCGATGATGCCGCCGCTGTTCGCGCTCCTCGTCATCAGCAAGCTCGGCATATTGGGCAAACCCGCCAAAGGCATCATCGAGAGGATGCTGACCGCCCATCTCGACTGGCTCGACACCGAACTCGCCAGCCGGCCCTGGTTTGCCGGTGACGATCTCACCGCCGCCGATGTCATGATGAGCTTCCCGCTCGAAGCCTCCCGCGAGCGCATCGATATGGGCGAACGCTGGCCACGCATCAGCGACTGGCTCGAACGGATCCATGCCCGCCCGGCCTATGCCCGCGCGCTCAAGGCGGGCGGGCCTTATGCCTATGCATGAATGTGCCGTCTGAATTAGGGGAAGTGTTGCGCCGAAGCGCTTGAGAAGGAACTGTCGCTCGCCTAAGTCCACGATATGACATCCACCAACGACATCCGCCGATCCTTCCTCGATCATTTCGCCGGCGCCGGCCACACGGTGGTGCCGTCCGCGCCGCTCGTGCCGCACAATGATCCGACGCTGATGTTCGTCAATGCCGGCATGGTCCCGTTCAAGAATGTTTTCACCGGTCTCGAAACCCGGCCTTATGTGACGGCAACCTCCGCGCAGAAATGCGTTCGGGCCGGCGGCAAGCATAATGATCTCGACAATGTCGGCTATACGGCGCGCCATCATACCTTCTTCGAAATGCTCGGTAATTTCTCGTTCGGCGACTATTTCAAGGAACAGGCGATTGCTCTTGCCTGGGATCTGATCACGAAGACCTGGGGCATCTCGCCCGACAAGCTGACCACCACCGTCTATCACACCGACGACGAAGCCTTCGACCTGTGGCGCAAGATCGGCCTGCCCGAAAGCCGCATCATCCGCATCCCGACCTCGGACAATTTCTGGTCGATGGGCGATACCGGCCCCTGCGGCCCCTGTTCCGAAATCTTCTACGATCATGGCGATCACATCCCCGGCGGCCCTCCGGGAAGCCCCGATGAGGATGGCGATCGTTTCGTCGAGATCTGGAACCTCGTCTTCATGCAATATGAGCAGGTCGACAAGGCAACCCGCCTCGATCTCCCCAAGCCGTCGATCGATACCGGCATGGGGCTCGAGCGTATCGCCGCCGTCATGCAGGGCGTCAGCGACAATTACGACACCGACACCTTCAAGGCGCTGATCGCGGCTTCCGGCGACATCACGAAGACCGCGACCGATGGTGCCAACAAGGCGTCGCACCGGGTCATCGCCGATCATCTGCGCACCTCGGGCTTCCTCGTCGCTGATGGCGTGCTGCCCGCCAATGAAGGCCGTGGCTATGTGCTGCGCCGGATCATGCGCCGCGCGATGCGCCACGCCCATCTGCTGGGTGCCGCCGAGCCGCTGATGTACCGGCTCGTGCCGAACCTCATCGCCGAGATGGGCGCCGCCTATCCCGAGCTCGTCCGCGCCCAGCCGCTGATCGAAGAAACGCTCAAGCTCGAAGAAACCCGCTTCCGCCAGACGCTCGCCAACGGCCTGCGCCTGCTCGATGAAGCGACGGGTTCCATGACGGCCGGCGCCACCTTGCCCGGCGCTGTTGCCTTCAAGCTCTACGACACTTTCGGCTTCCCTTATGATCTGACCGAAGATGCCTTGCGCGCGCAGGGCTTCGGGGTCGACCGCACCGGTTTCGACGCCGCGATGGCCGAACAGAAGGCCGCCGCGCGCGCTGCCTGGAAGGGCTCGGGCGACAAGGCCTCGGATGAAGTCTGGTTCGATATCGCCGAGGAACATGGCGGCACCGAATTCACCGGCTATGTCAGCGAGCAGGGCGAGGGCCAGCTCCTCGCCATCGTCAAGGACGGCAAGAAGGTCGATAGCGCGAGCGCGGGCGACAAGGTCGTGCTCGTCACCAACCAGACGCCTTTCTATGGCGAGAGCGGCGGTCAGATGGGCGACGCCGGCCTGATCACCGGCGACAACGGCCTGACGATCGAAATCTTCGACACCGCCAAGCCGCTCGGCCGCATCCATGCCCACCGGGGCATCGTCAAGGCCGGCAGGGTCAAGCTCGGCGACGCGCTCCAGCTCGTCGTCGATGGCGACCGACGGAGCCGTATCCGCGCCAATCATTCGGCGACGCACCTTCTCCACGCGGCGCTGCGCAACCGGCTTGGCGGCCATGTCACCCAGAAGGGCAGCCTCGTCGCCGCCGACCGCTTCCGCTTCGATTTCTCGCATCAGAAGGCGCTGACCCCCGAGGATATCGCCGCGGTGGAGGCCGAGGTGAACCGCCACATCCGCGAGAATGACGATGTCACCACCCGCCTCATGACCCCCGACGATGCGGTCGCCGCCGGCGCGATGGCGCTGTTCGGCGAGAAATATGGCGACGAGGTCCGCGTGCTCTCGATGGGCCGGGCCGATACGAACAGCTATTCGGTCGAGCTTTGCGGCGGCACCCATGTCTCCGCGCTCGGCGATATCGCCTTGCTCAAGATCATCTCCGAAAGCGCCGTCTCCAGCGGGATCCGTCGCATCGAAGCACTGACCGGCGAGGCCGCGCGCCTCTGGCTCAACGGCCGCGACGAACGGCTCAAGGAGGCCGCTGCCGCGCTCAAATCCTCGCCTGACGAAGTCCCGGCCCGCATCGCCGCGCTGGTCGAGGAGCGCCGCAAGCTCGAACGCGAACTCGCCGACGCGAAGAAGGCGCTCGCGCTCGGCGGCGGCGGCGCCAAGGCCGATGCTGCCGGCCCTGAAGATGTCGCCGGCATCAAGTTCCAGGCGCAGATCATCGACGGCCTCGACCCCAAGGGGCTGCGCGGCCTCGTCGATGAGACCAAGGCGCAGCTCGGCTCGGGCGTCTCGGTGATCGTCGCGATTAACGAAGGCCGCGGCAGCGTCGCCGCCGGCGTCACTGCCGACCTCGTCGATCGCATCAGCGCGGTCGATCTCGTCAAGGCTGCGGTCGCGACGCTTGGCGGGCAGGGCGGTGGTGGCCGTCCGGACATGGCGCAGGGTGGTGGCCCCAATGGTGCGAAGGCTGCCGAGGCGGTCGCGACGGTCAAGGACGTGCTGGCCAAGGTGCCCGCCTGAACTGGACGCAGCCTGATCTCTTTAAGCCGTTCGTGTCGAGCGTCGTCGAGACACGTCGCCATATGCCAGCACCCCTCGGCGTCGCTGGGGACGAACGGACTTCTAGAGCCTGTTTCGGATAGATGGAAGCGCCGGGACGGAGCCGATTTTGGCCCAGCGCCAGGCGCGAGGAGGGAGCAATGTTGATGCATTGTGACCGACGAGCAACGTAGCGATGGGCCAAAAGGGGCCCGCCCCTTCGGGGTTGTGTCTGGAAGCCCGCTGGGGGCGTCGGAACGCTTGCGCGGGAGCTCCCAGCCCGTGCTGCGCGTTCCTCCTACCCAGCGAGCTTCCAGACACAATCACGGCGTTTCCATCTAACCGAAACAGGCTCTAGGCCGACTGCTAATCCTCGTCCCGCACCCGTCGCCCCCGGATCGGCGGCTCTTTCGACACCAACCCCATCTCCATGATCTTGGCGCGCAGTTCGGCCCGCTTCTCGTGGATCGAAGCGATCACCGGCCCCATTGCCACGCCGAGATCGACGAGCACTGCCTCGGATAGCTGGAGCGAAGATTCGAGCGTCTCGGGCACCGCATCGGTTGCCCCGGCCCGATAGAGTTCGGCGGCGTGGTTCGGGTCGCGCGCGCGCGCCACGATCGGCAGGTCGGGATAGGCCGAACTGGCGCGACGGGCGAGGCGGACGACCTGCACTGGATCGTCCATCGTCAGAATCAGCGCGGTCGCGTTACCCATGTCGAGATGCTCGATCATCCCCGGCCGGGCGATGTCGCCGAACATGACATTGTACCCGCGCCGTCGCGCATGGGCGACGGTGTCGATATTGGCATCGATCGCCAGATAGGGGCGATCATGCGCATCGAGCATCTGCGCAACAAGGCGGCCGACGCGGCCGAAGCCGGCGATGATCGCTCGGCCCTGCGCATCGCCCACCGACCCCGTCACTGCGCTCTGCTCGCGCTTCTCCAGGCGCCGGGCGGCATCATGCCCGATCCGCGCAAGGATCGGCGTGATCGTGAGGCCGATCGCGGTAACGACCTGCCAGAACACGGCGGTGTCGGCGGCGATCAGCCGGGCCTGCGCCGCCGCGCCAAGCACGATCAGGGTGGTCTCGGACGGCGATGCCATCAGCAGCCCGGTTTCGATCGCCACCGCGCGCTTCGCGCCCCAGAAGCGCAACAACGTGCCCGTGATCAGCGCCTTTACCAGCACGACGCCGACCACCGCCAATGCGAGCTGGTGCCAGTTGGCGAGGATCATTACCGGATCGAGCGACATGCCGACGCTGATCAGGAACACGCCGAGCGCGAGGCCCTTGAACGGCGCGGTCACCATCTCGACCTCGGTATGGTAATCGGTCTCGGCGATCAGCAGGCCGGCGATCAGCGCGCCGACGATCGGCGACAGCCCTGCCGCCGATGTGGCGACACTGGCGAGGATGACGACGAGCAGGCTCGCCGATAGGAAAAGCTCGGGGTTCTTGGCGCGCGCCGCCTGCGCGAACAGGCGTGGCAACAGGAAGCGCCCGCCGATCATCATCGCCGCGATCACCGCCGCGCCCAGACCAAGCGTGCGTGCCAGCCCGTCCCAGCCCGCACTGTCGCCATAGGGTGCGAGCGCACCGAGGATGAAGATGATCGGCACCAGCGCCAGATCCTCGAGCAGCAGGATCGCGAAGGCGCGCTTGCCGACCGCGCCGGTCGTGCCGACGAGCGGCAGAACCAGTGCGGTCGACGACAGCGCCAGCGCGAGGCCGAGGCCCAGCGCACCCGTCGATCGTTCGCCCATCAGGAACAGCCCGGCGCCGATGGCGAGCGCCGCGGTCGCGAGCTTGGCCGATCCCAGCCCGAATACCGCCTTGCGCATGCCCCATAACCGCTTGAACGACAGCTCCAGCCCGATCGAGAACAGCAGCAGGATGATGCCGAACTCGGCGAAAGGCTCGATCGCGTGGGGATTGGTGATCGTGCCGTAATAGAGCCAGGGATGATCGTCGACGAGCCGGCCCAGCGCATTCGGCCCCACCAATGCGCCGAACAGGATGAAACCGATCACCGGGCTGATACGGAAACGGGTGAAGGCCGGAATTGCGAGGCCGGCGGCACCCAGGATGACAAGGGCATCGCTGAACGCGGTAGAAGTCGTCGAAATCGCCATGACGCGACTGTGGCGGCTGCGAACCAAAAATGCCACCCTTGGCGCGAGATAGGGACCCAAGGATGAGTCACAGCCAGCTTGTCATCGTCGGTGGCGGCCCTGCGGGAATGGTTGCCGGCCTGTTGTTCGCGCGCGCGGGCGTGCAGACTCTGGTGCTGGAGAAACACAGCGATTTCCTGCGCGATTTCCGGGGTGATACGGTCCACCCCTCCACCATCGCGCTGTTCGACGAGCTGGGCCTTGCCGATGAATTGCTGGCACGCGAGCATGATCCCGTTTCCGATGTCAGCGCCCGAATCGCGGGCAAGAGCTACACGGTCGCGGATTTCAGCCATCTGCCCGTCCGCCACCGCTTCATCGCGATGATGCCGCAATGGCATTTCCTCGACTTTGTCAGCTCGGTCGCGCGCCGCTGGCCTGCGTTCGCGGTGCGGATGGGCGCCGAAGTGATCGGGTTGACCGAGGCAGACGGCCGCATAACCGGCGTGCAGCTTCGCGACGGCGAGACGATCACCGCCGATCTCGTCATCGCCGCCGATGGCCGCGGCTCGATTCTGCGCGATGCCGCCGGGTTGCCGCTCGAAGATCTGGGCGCGCCGATCGATGTTTTCTGGTTTCGCCTGCCCAAGGCGAAGCTGCCCGGGAATCAGACGATGGGCCTGTTCGCGCCGGGCACGGTGATCGCGATGATCGACCGTGGCGATTATTGGCAATGCGCCTTCGTCTTCGCCAAGGGCGGCGCCGGCAAGATTCGTGCGGACGGGATCGAGGCGTTCAGGAAACGTGTGGCGCGGGTCATGCCCGAGCTTGCCGATAGTGTGAGCGCGATCGCATCGTGGGATGATGTGAAGTTGTTGTCGGTCTCGCTCGATCGGCTGACGCGCTGGTCTCGGCCGGGCCTGCTGGCGATCGGCGATGCGGCGCACGCGATGTCGCCGGTGGGTGGAGTCGGTATCAACCTCGCCGTGCAAGATGCTGTCGCGGCGGCGAATATTCTCGCCGGGCCGATGGCGGAGGGGCAGGGCGTCGATGCACTGCTCGACAAGGTCCGGAAACGCCGCATGTTGCCGACGCGCATCATTCAGGGGCTGCAGCGGATCGCGCATGAACGCATATTGGGACCGGCGCTGACCGCCGACGTCACCGATCTCACGGCGCCATGGCAGCTGAAGCTATTGAATGGCTTCCCGCTGCTGCAGCGGATCCCGGCGCGGCTATTGGGCCTGGGCGTGCGGCGCGAAAATATCCGTTCGCCCGAAGCGGCCGGGCGCGAACGCCCGGCCGGATAGGTCTGGCTCAGGCGGCCATCTTCTTTTCGAGGTTGACGCGAACCGCCTCGAAGAACTGCTCGGTGGTCATCCAAGGCTGATCGGGGCCGATCAGGATCGCGAGATCCTTGGTCATGCCGCCCTGTTCGACGGTCTCGATGCAGACTCGCTCGAGCGTCTTGGCGAATTTGATCACGTTGGGGGTGCCGTCGAACTTGCCGCGGAACATCAGGCCTTGCGTCCATGCGAAGATCGATGCGATCGGGTTGGTCGAGGTCTGCTTGCCCTGCTGGTGCATGCGGTAGTGGCGGGTAACGGTGCCGTGCGCCGCTTCCGCTTCGATCGTCTTGCCATCGGGCGACATCAGCACCGAGGTCATCAGACCGAGCGAGCCGAAGCCCTGCGCGACGGTGTCCGACTGTACGTCGCCGTCGTAATTCTTGCAGGCCCAGACGAACTTGCCGCTCCACTTGAGCGCGGATGCAACCATGTCGTCGATCAGACGATGCTCATAGGTGATCCCGGCCGCCTTAAAGCGATCGGCGAATTCGGCGTCGAACACCTCCTGAAACAGATCCTTGAAGCGGCCGTCATAGGCCTTGAGGATCGTATTCTTGGTCGAAAGATAGAGCGGCCATTTGCGCTCGAGCGCATAGTTCATGCTGGCGCGGGCAAAATCGGCGATCGAATCGTCGAGATTGTACATGCCCATCGCGACGCCCGACGAAGGGAACTGAAACACCTCTTCGTCGATCTTTTCGCCATTATCGCCTTCCCAGACGAGGCGCAGCTTGCCCGGGCCGGGGACGCGGAAATCGGTAGCCTTATACTGATCCCCGAAAGCATGACGGCCGACGACGATCGGGTCGGTCCAGCCCGGAACGAGACGGGGGACATTCTTGATCACGATCGGCTCGCGGAAGACGACGCCGCCCAGAATGTTGCGGATCGTGCCGTTCGGCGACTTCCACATCTTCTTGAGCTTGAATTCCTCGACCCTCTGTTCATCGGGGGTGATGGTCGCACACTTCACGCCGACGCCATATTTCTGGATCGCCTTGGCGCAATCGATCGTCACCTGATCGGCAGTCGCGTCGCGATTTTCGACCGAAAGATCGTAATATTGGAGATCGATATCGAGATAGGGGAGGATCAGGCGTTCGCGGATCCACTGCCAGATAATCCGCGTCATCTCATCGCCGTCTATCTCGACGATGGGGTTTATCACCTTGATCTTTGCCATGTGGTTCGGTCTCCGGGGAGGAAAATACGGCACGGTCCCTATTGCACCGCCGCGCTGCGATCAACCATTGCCGTGCGATTTTGCCGATCCGGCACAATCAACCTCGTCTGCGGAGCGGTAATGATTGCGTTGCGGGCGCAGGCGTCTGACCCTAGGATGCGATGATGACATCGCTCGACAAACCCGACATCGGCACTACCTCGGTAAAGTGGCGCTGGCCCTCCGTTCACCCCGAAGGCCGCAAATTCGTCCTGATCGCCGCCGTGATCACATTGATCTTCGCGTTCATGGGCTGGGAAACACTGGCGTGGCCGATGGGGGGCGTCACGATCTGGGTCGCGGCGTTCTTCCGCGATCCGCTCCGAAGCACACCAACGGGGGAGGGGCTGGTGATCGCGCCCGCCGATGGCCTCGTCACGATGATCGTCACGGTGCCGCCGCCCCGTGAGATGGCGGGTGAGGGCGGGCTTGGCGATGCGCCGATGACCCGCGTTTCGATCTTCATGTCGGTATTCGATGTCCATATCAATCGCACGCCGATCGCAGGGACGATCAGGAAGGTCGTCTATATCGCCGGCAGTTTTCTCAACGCCGATCTCGACAAGGCGAGCGAAGAGAATGAACGCCAGCACATCCTCGTGGAAGGCCCCGATGGAACGCGGATCGGCTTCACGCAGATTGCAGGCCTCGTCGCGCGGCGCATCGTCCCGTTCGTCAAACCGGGCGACGTGATGGGCCTCGGGCAGCGAGTCGGCCTGATCCGCTTCGGTAGCCGCGTCGATGTCTATCTCCCTGCCGGCACGGGGCACCGCGTCGCGCTCGGCCAGCGCACCGTCGCCGGTGAAACCGTGATCGCGAAACTCGGCGAGGCCGACCGGGCGGTCAGCGCGGTTCAGTGATGCGCGGACGCCGTGAAAATATCCGGCGTGGCATTCCGGCGCGCGCAGTCGCTCCCAATGCCGTCACGGTCCTCGCCTTATGTTCGGGGCTGACCGGGGTTCGCTTTGCGATTGCGGGCGATTGGGAAAAGGCGCTGATCGCGATTCTCGTCGCCGGCATCCTCGATGGCCTCGATGGCCGCATCGCCCGTCTTCTGAAGGGCGAGAGCCGGTTCGGCGCCGAGCTCGATTCGCTGTCCGACGTGATCGCATTCGGCGTCTCGCCTGCGATCATCATGTTCCTGTGGTCGCTGCAGGAGATTCCCCGTTTCGGATGGGTGTTCGCGCTCGGCTATGCCGTCTGCGCCGCTCTACGACTGGCGCGCTTCAACGCTTCGATCGACACCGCCGAAACACCCCGCAAGTCCGCAGGCTTTCTGACCGGCGTTCCCGCGCCGACGGGCGCGGGTCTCATGCTCGTACCGGTCGCAATGTGGCTATGGAGCGACATCGCCTTGTTCCGCGAACCACTGTTCGTGTGCGCCTGGGCCGCTTTGAGTGGTTTCCTGATGATCTCGGATCTCGCGACGTATAGCTGGTCTTCGCTGCACATCTCACGCGGATGGCGACTGCCGGCTTTGCTTATCGTTGCCATGGCGGGTGCCGCGCTTTTCACGGCGCCCTGGCACATGCTCAGCTTCACGATGCTGGCGTATCTAGCGACCATTCCGTTCAGCGTCCTGTCCTACGGCAGGATCAGGCGGCGGCGCGCAATCCAGGAACCGACGGCGCCAGTCGAGCCTGTCTGACGACACGCACCCGACGCCCGCCATCGGGAAGCGGCGACAGCTGCGTGCGCGGCTCGATACGCAGCGCGCGCAGGATGAAAGACAATTCTGCCTTCACAGTGGCGACGATTACGGCGAGCGACACCAACAGCACGGCGGTGAACATCGCGAAGGAAAGAATCTGAACCATCGTCATCGTCCTCTGATCGTCCGTTCCCCACGCACCGGCGCGGAATGTGCCGGATAAAGCGCCTGAAACAGCTTGTTGTTCCTAATGTTCTCTATTTGTTCCTATCAGTCAAGCCTTGATTTAAAACGACAGGTCGCATAAAGGCGCCCCCATTCCACATGCAGGGCATCCATACCGGTGCCGGGTTTACCCGGTTCCTGTCCTGCAGAGGTCAAACCGGGTAAGGAGAAAATCCAATGGCGGCTCCCACCGTTTCCATGCAGGCGTTGCTCGACGCCGGCGCACATTTCGGCCACCAGACGCATCGCTGGAATCCGAAAATGAAGCCGTACCTCTTCGGAGATCGCAACGGCGTCCACATCATCGATCTGTCGCAGACCGTGCCGCTGTTCGCGCGCGCGCTCGATTTCATCAGCCAGTCCGTCGCCGGCGGCGGCAAGGTCCTGTTCGTCGGCACGAAGCGTCAGGCACAGGAGCCGATCGCCGAGGCAGCTCGCCGTTCGGGCCAGCATTATGTCAACCATCGCTGGCTGGGCGGCATGCTCACCAACTGGAAGACGATCTCGGGTTCGATCAAGCGCTTCAAGACGCTCGAAGAGCAGCTCTCGGGCGACACCCACGGCCTTACCAAGAAGGAAGTGCTTCAGCTTACCCGTGAGCGTGACAAGTTCGAGCTTTCGCTCGGCGGCATCCGCGACATGGGCGGCATCCCGGACGTGATGTTCGTGATCGACGCCAACAAGGAAGAGCTCGCGATCAAGGAAGCCAACACGCTGGGTATCCCCGTCGTCGCGATCCTCGATTCGAACGTGTCGCCGGACGGCATAGCCTTCCCGGTTCCCGCAAACGATGACGCCGCCCGTGCGATCCGTCTCTATTGCGACGCCATCGCCGAGGCCGCTACCCGTGGTAACACCGATGCCCGCCAGAAGAGCGGCCAGGATTTCGGCGCACAGGTCGAGCCCCCGGTTGAAGCTGCCATTGCAGCACCGGTTGCCGAGGTTGTTGCAGAAGCACCTGCCGAGACTGCAGCCGTCTGATCCGGCATATGCTTTGCCTGTATGGACTCGGCATGTCACAAAATGTCCGGCTTCGGCCGGGTACGAACGGGGGTAGGGGCGGCAACGCTCCTTCCCCCGTCCAGTAACTGAGAAGGAACGAGAATATGGCGGATATTACCGCTGCGGCCGTCAAGGATCTGCGCGAGAAATCGGGCGCGGGCATGATGGATTGCAAAAAGGCGCTGACCGAGAACAACGGCGACATGGATGCCGCGATCGATTGGCTGCGCACCAAGGGGCTGGCCACCGCCGCCAAGAAGTCGAGCCGCACGGCCGCTGAAGGCCTGGTCGGTATCGCCGTCGAAGGCACCCGTGGCGCTGCGGTCGAGGTTAACTCGGAAACCGATTTCGTCGCGAAGAACGAGCAGTTCCAGGATTTCGTTCGTACGGTTTCGTCGCTCGCGCTGAAGACCGGGGACGATATCGCTGCGCTGGGCGCTGCCGGCTATCCGAGCGGCGGCACCGTTCTCGAGAAGCTGACCGCGAACATCGCGACGATCGGCGAGAACCAGACGCTGCGTCGCGCGAAGATCGTCGAAGTCTCGAAGGGCGCCGTCGTGTCCTATATGCACAATGCGGTTTCGCCGGGGCTCGGCAAGATCGGCGTGCTCGTGGCGCTCGAAGGCGACGCGCCTGTCGCCGCCCTGGAAGCACTCGGCAAGCAGATCGCGATGCACATCGCCGCCGCTTTCCCGCAGGCGCTGACCGAAGATGGTCTCGATCAGGCCGTGATCGAGCGCGAGCGCGCGATCGCAGCCGAGAAGGCTGCCGAATCGGGCAAGCCCGCCAACATCATCGAGAAGATGGTCGAAGGTTCGGTTGCCAAGTTCCGCAAGGAAAATGCGCTGCTCAGCCAGGTCTTCGTGATCGACAACAAGACGCCGATCGCACAGGTCGTCGCCAACGCCGCCAAGGCGGCCGGCGGTTCGATCACACTGAAAGACTATGTCCGCTTCCAGCTTGGTGAAGGCATCGAGAAGGAAACGAGCGACTTCGCAGCCGAGGTCGCTGCGGCAGCCAAGGGCTGATCGCGTGAAATAGGGCCCGCCTTTCCGGTATTTTCCGGAAAGGCGGGCCTTTTTTGTGGGCGCGCTTGGCAGCCACGGTACTGCCCTCTAAGGTGTGCCAAACCCCTACATGAATAGAGAGACCCGTCGCTTATGGTTCGTCCACGCTTCAAACGTATCCTGCTGAAGCTATCGGGCGAAGTGCTGATGGGTGAGGGCGGCCTCTCGATCGATCCGGCGGTTACCGCACGGGTCGCCGGCGAGATTTCCGATGCGAAGGACAAGGGCTTCGAGCTGTGCGTCGTCGTCGGCGGCGGCAATATCTTCCGTGGCCTTGCGGCTGCTGCCAAGGGCTTCGAGCGGACCAGCGCTGATTATATGGGCATGCTTGCCACGGTGATGAACGCGCTGGCCGTGCAAAACGCGCTCGAACAGATCGGCGTCGATACGCGGGTCCAGTCGGCGATCCCGATGAGCACGGTATGCGAGCCGTTCATTCGCCGCCGCGCCGAGCGCCATATGGAAAAAGGCCGGGTCGTTATCTTCGCCGCCGGCACGGGCAACCCCTATTTCACCACCGACAGCGCCGCGGCCTTGCGCGCTGCGGAAATGAAGTGCGATGCGCTGTTCAAGGGCACCTCGGTCGATGGCGTCTATGATGCCGATCCCAAGAAAGTCGCCACGGCGAAACGCTACGAAACGGTCAGCTTCAACAAGGTGCTGTCGGATGACCTGAAGGTCATGGACGCCAGCGCGATCGCGTTGTGTCGCGACAACAATATTCCGATCGTCGTTTTCAACATCCGCGAGCAGGGCAACCTGGCCCAGGTGCTGGCCGGTGAAGGCACCGCAACGATCGTGCAGAATTGAAGGAGAAGGCGATATGCCCGCATATAATAAATCCGATCTCGAACGCCGCATGGCCGGCGCCGTCGAAGCGTTGAAGAGCGATCTCGTCGGCCTGCGCACGGGGCGCGCCTCGGTGAACCTGCTCGATCCGGTCAATGTCGAAGTCTATGGCGCACAGATGCCGTTGAATCAGGCCGCGACCGTCACCGCGCCCGAACCGCGCATGTTGTCGGTGCAGGTGTGGGACAAGTCGAATGTCGGCCCCGTCGACAAGGCGATCCGGTCGGCGGGCCTCGGCCTCAATCCGATCATGGATGGGCAGACATTGCGCATTCCGATTCCCGATCTGACCGAGGAGCGCCGCAAGGAGCTTGCCAAGCTCGCCGGCCAATATGCCGAAAAGGCGCGGGTCGCGGTCCGCAATGTGCGCCGTGACGGCATGGATTCGCTGAAGATCGACGAGAAGAAGAACGTCATCAGTGAGGATGAGCGCAAGCGTCACGAGACCGAGGTTCAGAAGCTCACCGACAGCACGATCGCCGACCTCGATGCGGCGGCGGCGGCCAAGGAAAAGGAAATCCTGGGCAAGTGATCGGCCGCTCGGCGAGTTCCGCGAAAGCGACCAAGGCTGCCAAAGCTGCGGCGGCGGCTGTCTCGGACGGTGGCGGTGAAGTGCCGCGCCACGTCGCCATCATCATGGACGGCAACGGTCGTTGGGCGAAACGGCGGTTCCTGCCGCGGCTTGCGGGGCACCGGGCCGGTGCCGAGGCCGTTCGCAAGACCGTGCAGGCCGCGTCAGACATGGGCATCTCGACGCTGACGCTATACGCTTTCTCGTCGGAAAACTGGAAACGCTCGGTCGAGGAAGTACGCGATCTCATGGGGTTGATCAGCCTCTATCTTCGGCGTGAGATCGCCGAGCTCAATCGCAAGAACGTGCGGTTGCGGACGATCGGCGATATCGACGGCCTGCAAGGCGACGTGATCAACCTGCTGCGCGAAGGTGTGGCGCTGACCGCCGGCAATACCGGTCTCGAATTCGTTCTCGCGCTGAATTACGGCGCGCAGGACGAACTCGTCCGGGCTGTACGGCAGATCGCGCAGGACGTGGAAAGCGGCCTGCTCGCTCCGGCGGATATCGGCCCGCAGTCGATCGAAGCCCGGCTCGACACGCATGAGCTGCCCCAGCTCGATCTGCTGATCCGCACCTCGGGCGAAAAGCGCCTTTCCAATTTTCTGCTGTGGCAGGCCGCCTATGCCGAGTTGATGTTCATCGACACGCTGTGGCCCGATTTCGACGGTGAAAAACTCGCCGAAGCCGTCGCCGAATATAGCTCGCGGGAGCGTCGCTTCGGCGGTCGCTGAACGATGGCGATGAGCTCCGAACTCCGCACGCGCATCCTGTCCGGCGTGGCAATGATCGCCGTCGCGCTCGCCGCTTTGTGGTTCGGTGGATTAGCTTTCTGGGCGCTGGCATCGCTGCTGGCCGTACTGATGATGTCCGAATGGGCGGGGATGATGCAGGCGCCGCGCTGGTCGCACATTCTAGCCATGGTGCTGGTGGCCGGGATAATGGCCTATGCGTTGCAGCTGACCATCACCGGTTATCCTCCCGCTTTTCACTATCCCATGATCGCCCAGGGGCTCGATCTCGTCGCGGTTGCGGCGATCCTGCTTGCGGTCGCCAGCTTCCGCGCCCGGCTGGGCGTGGGCCTGCTCTATGCGGCGCTGCCGGCGATGGCGCTGATCTTCATTCGCCAGCAGGATGGTGGACTGCTGCTCGCGCTTTGGACGCTGGCGATCGTGTGGGCGACCGATATCGGCGCCTATTTCGCCGGCCGTGCGATTGGCGGGCCGAAGCTCGCACCGGCGATCAGCCCTAACAAGACATGGGCCGGGCTGATCGGCGGCATGATCGCAGCCCTGATCGTTGGCGCTCTGATCGCCTGGCGTGCCGGATTGCCTTCTATTCTCTATGTAGCGGGCGCCGGGCTTGCGGTGGCGGCGCAGGCGGGCGACCTGTTCGAAAGCTGGCTCAAGCGCCGTTCGGGCGTAAAGGATAGCGGATGCATTCTCCCGGGCCATGGCGGCGTGATGGATCGCCTCGATGGCGTCGTTCCCGTGTCGATGGCGGTCGCGGGGGCGATCATGGCAGGGCTGCTATGAAGGCGCGCAAGGTTTCGATCCTCGGCGCGACCGGCTCGATCGGGAGATCGACGCTCGACCTGATCGAACGTGACCGCGACGCATTCGAGGTTATAGCGCTCACGGCGCATAGCGATGTCGCCGGGCTGGCAGATGCTGCACGCCGCACCGGCGCCGCGCTCGCCGTTATCGGCGACGAAAGCCGCCTCGCCGATTTGCGCGACGCGCTTTCCGGCACCCGGACCGAGGTCGCCGCGGGGGCCGACGCAGTGGCGGCAACGGCCACGCTCGGCGCCGACTGGACAATGGCCGCGATCGTGGGCTTTGCCGGGCTCCGTCCGACGCTCGCCGCACTGGCCGCCGGCGGAGCCGTCGCGCTGGCCAACAAGGAGTCGCTGGTGGCGGCGGGCGCACTGGTGACCGATGCCGCGCGGCGTTCCGGCGCGACGCTTCTGCCGGTCGATTCCGAGCATAATGCCGTCTTTCAGTGCTTCGATGCAGCCGCGCCCGAAAGCATCCGCAAGGTGACCCTGACGGCGAGCGGCGGACCATTTCGCGAATGGACGATCGAGCAAATGAAACGCGCGACTCCCGCACAGGCGGTCAAGCACCCCAACTGGTCGATGGGCGCCAAGATCTCGGTCGATTCGGCAACGCTGATGAACAAAGGCCTCGAACTGATCGAGGCCTTCCACCTGTTCCCGCTGCCCGCATCCGCCTTCGATGCGATCATCCACCCGCAATCCGTGGTCCACGCGCTGGTGGCCTATGTCGATGGATCGGTGCTGGCACAGCTCGGCACACCCGATATGCGGACGCCGATCGCGCACGCCCTGGCCTGGCCGCGCCGGATGGCGACGCCCTGCCAGGCACTCGATCTGGCAACGACCGGGCGGCTGGATTTCATGGCGCCCGATCTCGATCGCTTTCCGGCGCTGGGCATCGCGCTCGATGTGCTGGCCGCGGGCGGCGCCAGGCCAACCATCCTCAATGCCGCCAACGAGGTTGCGGTCGCAGCATTTCTCGCGGGACGGATCGGCTTCATGGATATATCGTTAATCGTCCGCAAAGCACTGGACCGCTACGATCCCCCGGCGCCGGCTTGTCTCGACGACGTCTTCGCCATCGACGATGCGGCGCGAACGATCACACGCGCGGCGATGGAGGCTATTACCGCGTGACAGACCAGCCCGGCATCATATTGACGATATTGTCCTTTCTGCTTGTGATCGGCCCGCTCGTCTTTGTTCATGAGCTGGGCCATTATTTCGCCGGCCGGCTCTGCGGCGTGAAAGCCGACGCCTTTTCGATCGGGTTCGGCCGCGAGATATTGGGCTATACCGATTCGCGCGGCACGCGCTGGAAGCTCGGCTGGCTGCCTATGGGCGGCTATGTGAAGTTCGCGGGCGACATGAATCCGGCTAGCCAGCCCACGGCTGAATGGCTCGCACTACCTGCGGACGAGCGGGCCAGGACGTTTCAGGCCAAGTCGGTGTGGCAGCGTTTCTTCATCGTATTTGCCGGCCCGGTGACCAATTTCCTGGTTGCGATAGGCATCTTCATGGTTTTCCTCGGCGTCTACGGACAGCCGACAACGCCGGCCACTTTGTCGGCCATCGTCGAAAATTCCCCGGCGTCGCGCGCGGGGCTGCTCCCGGGCGACCGTGTGGTCGCGGTCGAGGGCAGGGCGGTGCGCAGCTTCGACGAGATGGCTGAAATGATCCGTTTCAGACCTGAAGAAAGGCTGTCGCTCGACGTTGTGCGCAACGCGAAGCACATCCCGCTATCGGTCATGACCGCAGCCGATATCGAGCGCGACCGCTTCGGCAATGAATTCCGTAAGGGAACGATCGGCGTTATGTCCGGCGCGGTGGTCGTGAAACCCGTGCCGTTGCTCGATCTGCCGGCTGCCGCCACGCGCCAGACCTTCGGGATCGTGCGTACGATGATCGACACGCTCGGCCAGATCATCACCGGGCGGCGTTCGGTGAAAGAATTGGGAGGGCCGCTCAAGATCGCCCAGGTGTCCGGGCAACAGGCTTCGCTCGGGCCGCTGAATCTCATCATGCTGATCGCACTCATTTCGATTAATCTGGGATTCATCAACTTGTTGCCAATCCCCATGTTGGATGGCGGCCATCTGGCTTTCTACCTGTACGAAGGGATCACGCGCAGGCCGGTTCCGGAGAGGGCGATGGAGTGGGCGTTTCGATCGGGCCTGGCGATACTGTTATCGTTCATGATCTTCGTTACGCTGAACGATATTCTGTCGCTCGGCGCCATGAAGCGGCTTGCCGGGTTGATCGGCTGACCATCATCGTGCAGTGCATGCGCACGGCAAGGAGTGCCCTTCGTTCGCGCGGGGTACGGCCTCTATTATCAAAAGGCGGGGACGCGTGACGGCGACGGCGACGAATTTCAACAAGGCCCGGGCGATTTCCGTTCTTCTCGTCGGGACAATGCTCGGCGGCCTTCCACAGCCGCTGCTGGCTCAGACGACAGCTCCCCCCCCTGCGCCGACTCCAGCTGCGCTGACACCAGCCGCGGCGGTGCCTGCTGCGCCTGCCGGCTCGGGAGTCGTGAAGACGGTCAGCGTGTCGGGATCGCAGCGGCTGGAAGCCGATACGGTACGGTCCTACGTCAAGCTGGCGCCGGGTGCGCCCTATACGCGCGAAGATCTCGATCAGGCGCTGAAGGATCTCTACGCGACCGAACTGTTTGCCGACGTCCAGATTCGCGACGACGGCGCCGGCAACCTGACGTTGCAGATCCGCGAGAACCCGGTGGTTAACCGCATCGTGCTCGAGGGCAACAAGCGGCTGAAGTCGGACAAGATCAATCCTGAGATCAAACTGGCGCCGCGCCAGATATTCACGCGATCGAAGGTCCGCGCCGACGTCAACCGGATCATAGAACTATATCGCCGCCAAGGTCGCTTCGCCGCGACGGTCGAGCCCAAAATGGTGCTGCTCGACCAGAACCGCGTCGATATCATCTTCGAGATCCACGAGGGCGACAAGTCCAAGGTCCGCAAGATCAACATCATCGGCAACGCCAAATTCTCCGATGGCCGCCTGCGCGGCGAAATGGCGACCAAGCAGACCGGCATCACCAAAATCTTCTCGTCGGGCACGAGCTACGATCCCGATCGCATGGCCTATGATCAGCAGAAGATGCGTCAGTTCTATCTGACCAACGGCTATGCCGATTTCCGCGTGGTCTCGGCCGTCGCCGAACTGACGCCGGACCGGCGCGATTTCATCATCACCTATGTCGTTGAGGAAGGCGATCGCTACAAGTTCGGCGACGTCGATCTCGAAAGCGATATCCGCGACATCAAGGCCGCGGATTTCAAATATCTGCTGCCGATGAAGAAGGGCGATTGGTATAACGCCAAGCTGGTCGAAGACACCGTCGACAGCATCACCGAAACGACGGGCCTGTTCGGCTTCACCCCCGATGTCCGCCCCGATTTCCGGCGCGACAAGGAAGGGCTGACGATGGGCGTTACCTTCAAGATCAATCAGGCCCAGCGCGTATATGTCGAGCGGGTCGATATCAACGGCAACACCCACACCAAGGACAAGGTGATCCGTCGCGAATTCCGTTTGTCGGAAGGCGATGCGTTCAACAGCTTCAAGGTCAAGCGCTCGCGCGACCGCATCAACTCGCTGGGCTTCTTCCAGGAGAAGTTCGAGGTGGAGCAGAAGCCCGGATCGGCGCCCGATCGCACGGTCCTCGAAGCCAATGTCGAAGAGAAATCGACCGGTGAAATCCAGGTTTCGGCAGGCTATTCGAGCCTCGAGAAGTTCATCGTCGATCTGTCGATCCGCGAGCGCAACTTCATGGGGAAGGGCCAGGAAGTCCGCGGTAGCGTCAGCTATTCGACCTATTCGAAGTCGGTCAATATCGGTTTCACCGAGCCCTACCTGTTCGACAAGAATGTCGCGGTGGGCTTCGATATCTTCCGCCGCGACTATAACTCGTTTCAGTTCGACGGCAGGGATCGCAACACGACTTATCAGCAGACGACAACGGGTTTCCAGCTCCGGGCCGGCGTCCCGATCACAGAGTTCATCACGCTCGCGGCGCGCTATGGACTGAGTTATGACGAAGTCACGCTCAACAAGTTCACTTATTATACCAACGGCTCCTGCGATCCGCTGATCGCCGGTCGCTACCTCTGCGACGCCATCGGCAATCGGCTGACGTCGTCGGTGGGTTATTCGCTGGTGTTCGACAATCTTAACAACCGCATCCGGCCGACGCGCGGCCAGCGTGCTGTTTTCAGCCAGGATTTTGCCGGGCTCGGTGGCGATGTCCGCTATATCCGTACAAGCGTCGAAGCGACCAAATATTGGGGCCTTGGCTCGGGTTTTGTTCTCTCCGCCGGCGGTGAGGCCGGCTATATCAAGGGCCTTGGCCAGGATGTTCGCCTGACCGACCGTTATTATCTGGGCAATCCGGAAATGCGCGGCTTCGGTATCCGGGGCGTCGGGCCTCGCGTGTTGCGCGAGCAGTTCGATCTGACGACGAATACCTACCTCACCAATAAAGATCAGGTTGTCGACGATGCCCTGGGCGGCCGCGCTTATTATAAGGGGCGTATCGAACTCGAGCTTCCGCTGGGCAACGGCGCGCGCGAATTGGGGCTGCGGCCATCGATCTTCATGGATGTCGGCGCCGTATTCGGGGTGAAGAAGCCGACGCTGGTCGATCCGGCCACTTATTCTGATCCCGCCACCGGGCAGACCTTTGGCGTCGATGCCAGCGGTAATCCGACCCGCGTGATCACGCGAAATCTCGTCGATTCGCAAGGCCGCCAGATTTATCAGGTGCCGACAAGCGATCCCGCTTTTGCGGGCCTGACCACATTGTGCGCCACGGGTTATTCCACGAGCGGCGCGATCGCCGATTGCACCGGCACGTCGGCCAATACCAATGCGTTCACCCCGATCAACCCCTTCCGCGAGCGCTTCGTTGGCGATACGCCCAAGCCGCGCCTCTCGGTCGGCATCGGCGTCAACTGGAATTCACCATTCGGGCCTTTTCGCATCGACGTCGCCAAGGCGTTGCTGAAGGACAAGGGCGACAACACCAAACTCGTCACGTTCAATGTAGGGACACAGTTCTAATGACATCCTTTCTAAAAATCGCTGCTCTCACTGCAACGGCCGCACTCGCACCCGTTCTGGCTGCGGCACCCGTCTATGCCCAGGCTGCTCCGGCAGCTGCCCCGGTTTCGGTCGGCTTCGCGGATCTCAATGCCGCCGTGGTCAACTCGGCGGCATTCAAGGCGGCGGCGACCCAAATTCAGGCTACCTACAAAACGCAGATCACGGCTTTCCAGGCGCGTCAGACGGCTCTGCAGACCGAAGTAGCGCCGCTGCGTACCGAGATCGAAACGCTGCAGCGCAATCCTGCCACGCCGAAAGCGACGCTCGATGCGAAGATCGCAGCGTTCCAAGGCAAGGCACAGGCCGCGCAGGCCGAACTGCAGCGCATGACGCTGCCTTTCGCTCGCCCGGAAGCCTATGTGAAAGAGCAGATCAGCGCCAAGATTGAAGCTGCGCTGAAAGCGGCAATGACGGCGAAGAAGGTCTCGATCGTTCTGAACCCCGAAGCGATCACCTACGCACAGGGTGGTGATCTTACCGCTGATGTGATCACGCAGCTCAATGCACTGATCCCGAGTGCCTCGATCACACCGCCGGCGAACTGGCAGCCAGGCCAGAGCGATCAGGCCGCTGCCGCAGGCCGCTGAACCCGGTGACTGAAGCGAACGACGTGACGGGATCGACGACAAAGACCGCGCTTGGCCCGCTGGATATCCGGCGGGTCATGGCGGCGCTCCCGCACCGCTACCCTATGCTCCTCATCGATCGGGTCGAGGAGTTGGTGGTTGACGAGCGGATTTCTGCGATCAAGGCGGTGACGATCAACGAGGGCTTTTTCCAGGGCCATTTTCCTGGCCGGCCGATCATGCCGGGCGTCCTGATTGTCGAGGCGCTGGCGCAGGCCGCGGGTATTCTCGCCGTTGAATCGCTCGGCCTCGCCGGATCGGGCAAACTCGTCTATTTCATGGCGATCGACGAGGCGAAGTTCCGGACGCCTGTTGAGCCGGGTGTACTGCTCCGGCTCGATGTGGCCTTCGTCCAGAAGCGGGCAAGCGTGTGCAAATTCGCGGGCAAGGCCTATATCGGCGACAAGCTCGCCGCGCAGGCCAATTTCACGGCGATGATCGCCGATCCGCCCGCCGAATAATGCGGTGGGTGCGGACCTTGTCAATCGCATCACGAGGCTGTAGAGCCCGCGCTTCGCTTCCGACTGGTCGGAAACCAGTCACTTAATCGAGGCTATGAGTTATGAAAAAAGATATCCATCCCGACTACCACAGCATCACGGTGCAGTTGACCGACGGTACGACCTACAAGACGCGTTCGACCTATGGTTCGGAAGGCGACACGCTCCAGCTCGACATCGATCCTTCGGTGCATCCGGCCTGGACGGGTGGTCGTGGCTCGATGCTGGATGCTGGCGGCCAGGTCGCTCGCTTCAACAAGCGCTTCGGCGGGTTGTCGCTCGGCAAGAAGTAATTGTCCGATATTATGTCGGAGAGAAAATGGCTGGGCATTGCCCGGCCATTTTTGTTTTGACCTGATGGTCGTGATGCAAAAACTCTGGCTTCGGTCTCTAAGGCCCCTGTTCTGGGGCGCGCTGTTATTCAGCTATGTCTGCGCGGTCATGCCTGACGAGGGCGCGCCCTCCTTTGGCGAGGGTGATAAAACCGATCATGTTATGGCGTTCCTGGTCCTCACCTTGCTGGCGTCGATGGCATATCCTCGGCGCTCGCGCGGGACGATCGGGGTCGGCTTGTCATTCTATGGCGCCTTTATCGAATTCAGTCAGGCAATGCCGATCGTTGGCCGCGACGCTGATGTGACCGACTGGATAGCGGATACGGCCGCTATTATCGTCGGCATTGTCATCGGGGTTGTTCTGCGGCGCGTCTTGCCCGGTCTGTTCTTTGTCGATAGGCCGCCGGGGGTCGATCGGCTGCCGCGGGAGGCCGGGGCGCCGAAAAGCTGCCTGCCGTTGCAGAAAGAATCTGCGTCGCAGAAGGAATTCGAAGCGTTGGCGAAAGCCGGCGGCTTCGATCCGGATGACCTGTGGGTCGGGGGCTACGCGGAATATGAATGGCATCACCTGCGCCACCTGCTCGCTGCCTATGCTATCGATATCGATGGCGCCGACGTTCTTGAGTTCGGATGTAACGTGGGTGGATCGTCGGTCGTACTCGCGGCGCTCGGGGCAAATCTTTCCGCTGTTGATATCGATCCCGATATGGTCGCGTTGACACGCGCCAATCTCGCCCGGCACGGCTTGACCGCGCAACTCCATCATGTCGCGGACACGCGAACGATGGCGTTTCCCGATGCGTCTTTCGACTTCATATTGGCAAACAGTGTTTTCGAGTATGTCGAACCTGCTTATCTGAACGCAATCGTGGCGGAGCTTCATCGGCTTTTACGACCGGGCGGCCGACTGCTCGTCTGCGGTACGGCCAATCGGCTGGCGTTGCGCGAACGTCATTCGGGTCGCTGGCTGGTCAACTATACGCCAAAGGCTTTCGACAATCTGATCGGCAAGCCGCTCCAGCGCGGGCTGCACCCCGGGCAGTTGGCACGTGCCACGGCAGGACGGCTCGCTGATGCGACGGGTGAGGGCTGGAGCAATGGCCGCGCGCTGATTCACGGCCGGCTAGCGCTGTCGGCAAGGCTCGCGCAAATCTGGGGCGACATAACCGGGCGCAGCCCCGGATGGCTCACGCCCTATATTGAGGTCCTTTTCAGAAAGCCCTGAGCGAAGCGCGCTGCCGTCGATCCCGTCGATATCACCAGTTGGACGGCAGGTCAGCGCGGAGCGCCATTTCGAGATCCCGGCGCTTTTTCTCAGCGATAAACCGGTGAAATCTCAAATTGGTTTCGGCGATTTGCGCATCGGTCGGCCGCGTCGAGCTGAACGGGCGGGACGCCGGTATCGGTTCGCGTGCGATCCAGCGGAAAGCCATGGCATTGACCAGAGCCGCTCCCATCAACATCGCCATCACCGCGACGCCATCGATAAAGGCGAAAACGAAGCTGAAATGGACAATCGCGGACTGGGCTACCTGAAGAGCGATCCGCATGAGGACGATATGACACAGCAGCGGAGGGGCCACTGCGAGCAGCCAGGCGGCCGCAAGCGGTTTTGATTTGCCTGCGGTTCCGGACCAGCTCGACCGGCCAGATATCGGCCGGTCGAGCGCGAACGACACGACCCAAGGCTGCAAGCGCAGCACGCCCAATACCGAAATGATCCATGAAACAAGGAGGGCCGGATGGTAATGCGCCATCGTCGTAGCCTCCTTGATCAGCCCTGATGCCATGGCGAAGCTGTAGACCAGATGGGGCAGTCCCACCGTGACGAAGAGCAGCAGAACGGAAGCGAGGGAAAACCGCAACGACGCCATGTTAAACTGCCATATTGGCTCATCACGTCCGAGCATACAGCGATACGCGGCAGCGCTCCCTACGATGCCTACCGCCAGACCGAAGCCGCGGATCAACCACAAGGGGGCCGTAATCTCATCGGGGCGGATGTCATGTAAAGTGCCGAAGAGGCTCGTGGCGGTAAAGCCCGCAACCAGGAACGCGCAGACTCCCCAGAGTTCGTCGCTCGTGGCTGCGAGCGTTGCGCGGAGATCGGAAAGGAGCTCCCGAAAATTCAATCTGGGTACGCCGCGCATGTACGATACTGGCAGGTTGGAATTCGTGATGACAGCCGGCAGCAATATGCTGGTCCGGTCCCGGTGCCTGGCATCCCGATGGATAGCGATACTGCTAGCTTCGATGAAGTCCCGCGCGAGCGTTTCCGGCGATCCCATCTCTTCGAGTGCGGATGCGAGATGGGCTAGCCCCTGATGCTGGCATTCTTCCAAATGGCTACGCAACTCCAGGGCAATGCCTTCGCGCTCGCCCGAGCTTAGCGGCCGAAGATGCTCAGCCAGCTTTGCGAGAAAGACTTCGGCGTCCCGGTTCAACTTCACTATTTGGGCCATCCAAGAAACTGGACACGAAAATTGAAAAGTCGCCCCATACTCTCGTCATTTCGACAAGCAGCGCGGCGCCTTCTTGCGACAACCGATAATATTTGCGCGGGTTTCGTGACTCATCTTCGAGCGCCCACCGTCCGACTATCTTGCCTTCGCGTTCCAGCCGCGTCAGCAACGGATAAAGTGTTCCGTCCGAAAGAACCCCGGTATTTCCGGAGGCATGGCGAAGGATATCGAGCCCATAGCGCTCCTGATCCTTCAACAGGCTGAGCACGACCAGTTCGGCCGCGCCTTTCCTTAGCTGAGTCTGCCACCCCGTAACGTCCATATGCACGGCGTAGGATGCGCTACGGCCCTTGGCAAGATAGCAAAAGGTCCAATCGGTGCATGACGATATTTATCCGCCCGTGCAAAATTGATTCGTCCGCGCTCCGCCGCGACTTTTGGAGTAAAAAACCTGCCGCTATTCGATGTAAGATTGAGTTCTTAAAACGCGGTTCCGATGTAGCGCACAACGCGCAGAAGCATCGCCCGTCAGGCGAGCGATCGGGCTGGCGGACCGCCCCCGATGAAGATGAGCACTAACCTACGCTGTGGCGCTACGAATGCATATGGCAGTTCCCGACCGAGGTTGTGTAGAAACGCTTCCGAGGTGAATTGTGCGGAAGATGGATCTTGGGGGCTGCGGCACCTGAATGCTCGGCCTCTGCGCAAACCCGTCAGGTGCGGATCGCGGCGATGAGGGGCTGAACGCCCATGATCTGGATCATCCGCTTCATATTGTAGGCCAGCACGCACAAACTCATCTCGGTTCTGACGTTTTTGAGTGTTTTGGTCAGAAAATGCGTGCTGCCCATCCAGGATTTGAGGGTGCCAAAGACATGCTCGACAGTCCGGCGACGGATGCCCATGGCATTGGGTAACAGATCGAGCCGCTTTTGCATGGCATCGATGACCGCCTCATGCTTCCATCGTTTGACGCGCTTCACGTATTCAGTGGTACAGCGCGGTCGCAGAACGCAGTTCTGGCAGGCGCTCAGGTTGCGGTAGTGGTCAATGTCGCCATGATGATCGGACCGCGCACGCGCCTTGGTCAGATGCGCCCCAGCCGGGCAGATATAATGATCTTGGTCGGCATCGTACACAAAGTCGGCCTTGGTGAATAAGCCACGCTGGGCTTTGCCAGATGTGTCGGTTCTGGGTACGCAGGGTAAAATGCCCGTGCCTTCGCATTCCAGCACCTGTTCGCCGTTCATATAGCCGCGATCCGCCAGGACGGTGATTTCAGGTTCGGCGACGGCCGCCTTGGCTAGTCGGCTCATTGGTGCGAGCTGCGCCCGGTCGTTGCCCTCGTTCACGACCTCATGCGCGACAATGAGGTGGTGTTCGGCATCCACCGCTGCCTGCAAATTGTAGCCGACGATTCCAGTACCTCGACCACTGCTGTTCATAGACCTGGCATCCGGATCGGTCAGCGATACCTGATGATCGGGCGCCGCTTCGACTTGTGCGGCCATCTCTTTCAGAAAACGCATCTGCCCGCGCAAGCCAGCGATCTTGTCCCGGATCTGCTCAACCCGTGCCTGCGGGACGTCGCTTGTCTCACGATCAGCACGGTCGAGTGCTACAAGGTAGCGCTCGATGCTGGCCTCGACCTGTTCGATCCGCTTGGTCGCTTTGTGCTCTGTGTAGTTCCGATCCCGGTTGTTCACCGCTTTGAACTTGCTGCCATCGATCGCGACGGTTGCTTGTCCAAAAAGGCTCAACTGGCGGCACAGCATCACAAACTGACTGCAGACCGCTCGGATCGCGGCACCATTATCCCGTCGAAAGTTGGCGATCGTCTTGAAGTCTGGCGCCAGTCGGCCGGTCAGCCACATCAGCTCGATGTTGCGCTGCGCCTCGCGTTCCAGGCGTCGGCTGGACTGGATCCTGTTCAGATAGCCGTAAAGGTAGATCTTTAGCATCGTAGTAGGATGGTATGCCGGGCGCCCGATCTCGGCGGGCGTCGCTCCGGCAAAACCCAAGGCGTGGAAATCGAGCTCGTCGATAAAGGCCTCGACCACCCGGACCGGGTTGTCCTCGGACACGTAATCATCAAGCGAGGCAGGCAGCAAAAAGCCCTGCCGGCGGTCTTCCCCTTCAACGAAACGGCCCATCCCGAAGCCTCCCGCAAATCCGGCAAAACCTTAGCATATCCTCGCGTTTTTACACAGCCTCGACCAAAACGTGTCGTTCACTAAACCGCCAAGAATGTCCGGATTTGACAGAACCCGCATTTGAGCGACAACTCGCCCCGTGAGGCATCGATTAGAAGCTGTCTGCAATGACAGTGCATTGTTTTTCGCTGTGGAGCCAGTTCGACGCAGTTCGAACTGAACTGGTCGCCCCGTTTTCTGCTGCATTACGATGAGGCGCCCGCGAGCGACGACGCATAGTGCTCCCAATCATGCCGAACCCCGCGATCATCATCGCCCAGCTTGCAGATTCGGGGACGGCGCTGGTTGAGGACAGCAACGCGCCTGATCCAGAAACAAAGGACACGCCTTCGGGGAGATCGAAATCAAGCGCTGCGGTGTGAGAAAAATCTGCGATAGCTTCGGGCGCGTTGCCGAGAGAGGCGGCGGCCACTGCCAATCGCGCCCGGATGTAATAGGTTATGTTCGGAAATATGACGATGTCGGCATGTTGGGATAGTTCGAAAGGCCCAGATGCCATCGGTCCGCCTTGATAGATGAGTCTCGCCTCCTCTTGCGGGTTGCTGGGCTCGTAGGCGAGTGGGCTAAACTCAACATTTGTCTGTACGATTGCCGCCGAGAAGCTATCTCCGATCGATGGACCGACCTGGAAGCTGCCGTCGATCAACCAGTTCAGTCTCATCGTCCGTGACGTTACGCCGGTAGGCATGGTGAAGATGAGGCTGTCGTAGAATTCAGCGGCGGCGGAGGCGCCATCGCCGGTCGGTCCTCCCAGCATACTGGCATAGGCGTGGAGCGTTCCCACCGTCGGGTCGGCACGCGCCTCAGCATAGCCAGCGCCGCCGATGCCCTCGAGATCGGGAGCGCTTGCAACCGACGTCGAAACGCCGGCTGCCCCGCTGCCAAAGACCTGGCTTTCGGAGCGATTTACATTGAACAGATCGCCCGACTGAGCGCCCGCCTCGACATAGGAGCAATAGGGGGTGCAGGCTCCCTGTGCCTGCACCGGTGAAGCGGCGCCAAAGACGACTATCGCAGCGGCAAGAATAGGCTTTGAGAGCAGAAGGCGAATTGCGTCCGACACGGCCGGTGACAAGAACGAGAATTGCGTTCCGAGTCTACGGTACATAGTCTTTTCCTTGTTTATCGCTTCGGCACGGCCGCCGAAGGATCGCTGGCGCGACTGCTGGATGAGACACGCTAGTAGACGGCGTATCCAAAGCGGAAGAACTCCGCGTCTTCCAAATGATGTATGCAGCGTTAATAGTTTCGAACGCGGTAGTGGGAGACCTAGTATCATGCGCTTAGCGGCTGAAATGGTGTCGGATCTCGTCGGCAGCATCTACGACTGTGCGCTCGATCCCGATCGCTGGCCGGCAACGCTTTCAGCGTTGCGAAGAGCGCTCGGGTTCGCCCAAGCGACGCTCAGCCTCCAGACACGGCCGGACGGACGCGTACTTCTCAACATCGCCGATGGCATACCGGCCGAGTGGATCGTCAGGGTACCCGAATATGGCGCTGACATCGTTGATTTATGGGGAGGCCCGGCGACAATCGAGAACGCGCGCCTGGAAGAGCCGATGCTGCTTTCCGACACCAACCGTGCGGTAGCCGACGGCACATCTACCAATCGCTTCCATCTCGAATGGCATGGACCACAATCGCTGATTGACACGATGACGATCGGGCTCGCGCGGGACAGTGACAGCTTCGCAACCGCGAGCTTCGTGCGTCATGCGGATCAGGGGCCGATCGGCACGGAAGAATGCGTGGCGGCGCGGTTGTTCGCGCCGCATTTGCGTCGCGCGGTGGTCATCAGCCGACTGCTGGACGCCGAGAGGCTCGCCGCTACTACCTTTGCCGCGACGCTGGAGGCTACGAATGTACCCATACTGATCATCGATGGCGCCATGCGCGTCCTCCACGCCAGTGCCGTGGCTCGTACGCAGCTCGATACAGGCGGCGTCTTGAGCTTCCGTGCTGGGCAGCTGCGAATCCGGGACCCGCTGGTCGAACACGCTGTGAAGGCCGCGATGAGGGATAGCTCCGGCGAGCAGGACGCGATCGGCAGGCGCGGCCTCGGCGTTCCGTTTCGAGACATGCGGGGCGCCGCAGGGGCGCTCCACCTCTTGCCGCTGTCACAAGGGTCGCTTCGATCTACGCTCGTACCTGGAGCGGCTGCGGCGTTGTTCGTCTCATCCGCCGAGACGAGGCGTGGGGACGTTGGTGCCATCATGGCCCCGCTCTTCGACCTTACTCCAGCCGAGGTACGTGTATTCGATCTCGTCGCCGGCGGTCAGAGCTTGAAGGAAGCCGCCGCTCGCTTGGGCATCAGCGTCGGCACCACGCGGACGCATCTCGCCCGCATATTTGGAAAAACCGGCATGTCCCGCCAAAGCGCGCTGGTCCGGATGGCGGCAAGTCTGTCGTCGCCAGTCTAGGGCTCACGATACGTCCGCCGTGCGGAGCTAAAACTTGTCAGCACAACGGCGATAAGTAGCTAGCTCGGTTAATCAACGACGGCATCCGTCAAGGCCCATGCGTCTGATTGCACCGAGAGCCGTCATTCATTGAGAGCCCCGTGAACAGCGGTTTTGCCCGGAGCCGGTCATGGTTTTAACTTCGGCTTTCAGGCGGGAGGAAATCGCCTTAGAACGGCGAGAAGTGGCGCAAACCCGGCAGCAGGTTCCGACCAATCTAAGTCGTTGCGCGATGCGCGCGTGAAGGTCCGGTCCTGACAAAAGCTGCCGCTCGCGCCACCGGAGCCTGTCAGTCGCATCGCGCCCGCTCCGTTCATTGCCGACGCAGAACGGGCGTCTGGAAACGGACGTCCCTTTTTTCCCCAGCGCCAGCGGGGCAGTGGCGGCAAAGTCGTGGGTCCCGGACTGGCGTCTGTGGAGTGCGAAATAAGCGATAGCTGTCGCTTAGGGGCGGCGGTGCAGATACTCGACCGTCTTGGTGACTAGCCATGTACCATCGGCCTGCAGCGTCTCGTCCGTGGTATGAGCATGACCATCGTCGCCCTCGACGAGCGTGGTGCGAGTGCGGGGCTTTCCTGGGCTGGCTGCGGGCATAAACTGGAAGCCATTGGGAATTCGCTTTCCCCGTTCTACCGAAATATTACCCCGCCTCCTGAAGCCGTAATAAAGATAGTCCCCGGACGCTTCATCATAGGTGTAGATGCTGAGCGTCTCGACGGTGATCCCCTCGATGTTTTCCAGGGCGCGGCAGGCTATATGATTCTTTCGTCCTTGCAGCCAGGAACACGTTTCCCTCCAGTTCCGGTTGCCGTCGGGGTTGTTTACCAAGGTCCAAGTTCCCTCGTAATAGGAGAGCGCATCGCGAGCAGGCAGCGTGGGCGGTACTTCGGAAGACGACGGCACGGCGCTGCACATCAGGCACAAAGAGGCTAGCAACCTGGCCGGACAGATAGCGACGAACACATGGCCCGACATGGCATGCCCCCTTGCATAGGCTCGCCTGATGACGCGCTGCTTTCATCTGCGATGATGACACGGGCCACTCTGCAGGACAACGGCAGCTTCTGGGCCGCAAAATGCTGCAGCCGATGGCCGCTATGTCGGCCATATTGGCCGCGCCATATCCTGTGAGCAGGCACGGCACTCCCGACCAGAGCCGGTCGTTCACACCAATTGGCACGGGCGTCCGATATTGATAACGCCGCCGATCACGCTGCGCGAAGCGGCCGGTCAGCGACTGAGCATTTTAAGAAAACGCGGAATGTCTGGACGCGGCAGAGCTAACGCTAATCCTTGGCGCAGTTGATACACGGTTTTCACCAACTGTGATCATGACATCTGTTATTGCGGATGCCAGGGGGCTAAAGAGTCGTCGCGGAGGGCAGCGATGACGGCGACTCGCAGAGAGCTTCTGACCGGGGCCGCGGCCGGGCTCTCGGTGGCAGGGTTAGCCGCAACGGCAAGTGGTCAAGTTCGCCCGCAATCAATTCGTAAAATAGCCACTGAAGAAGCTTTTGCGACGCCCGAACTCGTCAAGGCGTGGTTAGAGATTGCGCGCACTGATCCGCTGTCCAGCCTCGATGTGCCGACTGGTATTCTCTCGATATTCAACGATCCGCGCCCGGGCTCCAATCAGGACCGGTTTCGCCGGCAACTGCTTGACCTCGATACGGAGCGCCTCGCCGAGATGGATCAGGCGGGCGTAGACGTGCAACTTCTCTCGGTCACAATTCCGGGAGTACAGATGTTCAAGCCGGACTTGGCGAACTCCATGGCGGTTTCCACGAACGACCTGCTGGCCGCGGCGATCTCGCGCCATCCCGGCCGCTTCGCAGGGCTAGCATGCTTCGCTCCGCAAGATCCGGTTCAGGCTCCGAAGGAAATGGAGCGCGCGATAAACGTGCTGGGCTTGAATGGCTTCATCCTCAACTCCCACACGGGCAATCTGTATCTGGACGATCCGCGCTTCGCGCCGGTTTTGGAGGCGGCCCAAGCGCTGGATCGACCGATTTATCTGCATCCCCGCGCGCCATCGAACGGCATGGCCGCACCGTTTCAGGATTATAGTATGGGCGGGTCGATTTGGGGCTTCGGCGTGGAGGCTGGAACGCACGCTGTGAGATTGATCTTGAGCGGGCTGTTCGATCGCTATCCTCGGTTACGCATCGTTCTCGGTCATATGGGCGAAGCGTTGCCCTTCTGGATGTGGCGCCTCGACCATATGGCAGCGCGCCGGGCCAAGGACGGGCGGATGAAGCCGTTGTCGCTCGCTCCGAGCGAGTATTTTCGTCGCAATTTCGCTGTGACGACCAGCGGGTTCGAGGCGCCCGATGTGCTCGACTTAACGATCAAGACAGCGGGAATCGAGAATGTAATGTGGGCGATTGATTACCCGTACGAAAGCTCCCGCGATGCAGTGGCCTTTATCGAAAGCGCGCCACTTGATGGCGATCAGCGGAAGAGTATCTTCCACCGTAACGCTGAGCGTCTCTTCCATATCGCCTGAGGCAGGTTCGGCGGATCGCTGCCGGGGCGAAGCGCCTTGAAGCGGAGGTTCCACTTCCCACTCCGGTCGAGACGTTGAAGTGCTTGAACGCAGTCTAGCCTGCAATATGCTGCAGCGCGCCGGCAGCGCGCAGCCAAGCCTCGGTTGCCGCAAAGGGTATCATCAGCGATTTGCCGATCATCAGCCAGGCGGCGGCGCACAGATAAATTGGGTGAACCCGACTAACACATCGCCAGTCGTGCAGGACCGGGATGAGGAACAGCAGGAAATAGGTCAGCAGATTGGGCGCGAGCCCGAAGATCACGGGTGGGGGCGGTCCATCCGGGGCCGCCCCTGCGATCGTAAGGAACAGCCGCGCGACGGCCGGCGGCAGCATCGCGATGGACAGCGCGACCATGAAACGCTTGTGCCATTCGGGACGGCGGACATGGATGATTGCTAACGCGAAGAGAACCGGCAGCGTGACCGCGTCGAAGAAGGTGAAGATCGCGAAGCGCCGCCCGGCATCGCCAAAGCCTCGGGCCTCGTCGATCTGCATGTTCGCGATCCGGCCGGCGAGGGCCGTGCAGATCATCGTGGTGAACAGCGCGATGCCCGCCATGCCCCAGGCGCGGTGGGACGGCGTGCGGCCATAAGCGACCAGCCCGGTCTGGAAAAGATAGAACAGGGTCCAGGCGAAGAAGAGTAGCCCGTGGATGTGGATGAGCGGCGGCAGATTGACCGAACCGTCGATGACCCGCAGCCAATAGGTTGGTACGAAACCGCCGAAAGCGAGCAGCACGAAGAATGCCGCCAGCCGGAAATAGAAGCGATGGTCGCTTGCTCCGTGCCGATCAAATGAACCTCCCGAAGGAGCTATCCCGCCAGCGGCGAGGGTTTCGACCTTGCCCGCGGCGGTCACGCCGCGCTCCAAACGCCGCGATCGCGTTGCTGCCGCCGTGCACCTCTGCCAGACTGCAGCCAGCGCAGGTTCAGGAGATCGAACATGCCCTTCGGCGGCAAATATTCATTGTCCATAAATTGCCCGGCTTCTGTTGAAGATGCTGGAAGATTTTTCCTGTTCTTTCGCAATTCGGACGGAGCCGAAAGGACGCAACGCCGACCGGCAGCCGACCGCGACCCGATATTCGCGCGGTCCTGACATGGCGGGCATCGATCTCGCAACCGAGCCCGACTTTCACCTGGGCAATGCGCAGGTCAGGCCGGCCTTCCTGAGCCTCGTGTCCCCGGACGACGAGATCAGGGTCGAGCCGCGGGTGATGCAGTTGCTGGTGACGCTGGGGCGGCGGTTGGGCCACCCGGTCGGCCGGGACGAACTGATCGCAATCTGCTGGTCCGGGCGACATGTCAGCGAGGACGCCATCCAGCGCGCGGTGGCCAAGCTTCGCCGGCTCGGCGACGGATGTGGCGCCTTCCGGGTCGAGACAATCCCACGCGTCGGCTACCGCCTACAGCTGTCCCATGAGGTGGACGGGCCATCAACGCCAGCCTCGCCGCTGCTCGCCGTCCTGCCGTTCGACGCGCTGTCGTCCGATCTGGAGCTAGGCTTTTTCGCCGATGGCCTGGCGGACGAGATTCTGCATATGCTGGCGCGTGGAACCCGGATCCGGCTGATCGGGCGCGCGTCGAGCTTCCAGTTCCGTGGCGAGAAAAAGGCGGCGGCGATCGTGCATGTGGCGCTTGGCGCGAGCCACCTGCTCGATGGTTCGGTTCAACGCAGCGACGGTCGCTATCGCATCCTGGTACAGCTGGTCGAGGCCGCGTCGGGCACGGTTCTGTGGTCCGACGGTTTCGAGAGCGCCGAGGTCGATATGCTGGGCGTCCAGGCGCAAATCGCCGCGGGCGTGGCCAACGCTCTCCACCACAAGTTCGGCCCCGAGGATCGCCGACTGATCGACCCGATCCTGCATGAGCAAATGGTGCGCGCCTTTCGCCAGGCGCTCGACGGGCCGATCACGCCGGCGGACGTCAACCGGATCGATACGCTTGCGGCAAAAGCGCCCGATTACGCGCTCGGCTGGGCTTATGCGTCAGAAGCGCGCAATTATCTGCGCATGCGCCCCGAAGTCGGGGAGGCCGCCGCGCTGAGCCTGTTCAAAGAGCAACGCGACTGCGCCGACAAGGCGATGATGCTCGACCCGAGTCTCGCTCCGGTGCTTCTTGCCCTTGGCGGGCTGCAACCGCCCTGCGGCGCCTTCACCGAGCGCGAACGGCTATTCCGCGCAGCGGACAGCTATGGCTGGCTGATGCCGCCGCTGACCTATCTCCTGCTCCAGGTCGGGCGCAGCAGCGAAGCGTTGACCAATGCTGAAATCGGCCGCGAGCGCGAGCCGTTCGTCGGTCCGGTGCGCATGGGACATCAACTGGCGCTGGCGCAGCTGGGGCGGATCGATGCTTGGGAAAGGACGGTCGTTTCCGACCTGCGCCGGCACCCGCCCGCACCCCACGAATGGGCCACGATCGCGCAGCTCGCGGCCTTGTTCGGGCGATGGCCGTTAGTCGATAGCCTCGTCGCCAGGATCGGGTCGGAAACCGGCCCGCCCGCCGGGCCAATCGTCAGCGAAGCGCTGGCGATGATCGACACCATCCGCGATCCATCGGCCGCGCGGTGCAGACAGCTGGTTGAGGCGCTCGAGCGGCAACTGGTGCTGATCGGCCATGCGCCTTTCTTCCCACTCACAGTCGCCAGCGCATTGTTCGATCGTGGCAGCGTGTGGGATATCGTTGCCAGATCGGACTTCGAAAAATTGCTGCAGCCGGGCGCGCGTCTCGGCGGAGCGCCGTATAATACAGCCGCCTTGTTCCTGCCGCATGCCGCGTCGCTACGCGGCGATCCGGGCTTCGCGCAGCTCTGCCAGCGTCTCGGATTGACCCGCCACTGGCGTGAAGTGGCACGCTGGCCCGATGGCGTCGAAACCATGGCCCTCGATCTGGCGTGAGCGGATCGAGGGGAATGATTGCCAGCTCGTCGGCGTGATCCTCGCGATCATAGCCGTGCTTCCAGCCTCACGCCTGAAATTCGCCAGTCCGCTGTTCGACGAGGGCGAGGGACGATTGCTCTTCCCGTCGCCCAAGGTAATGGACGCGCATGGCCAGTTGTTGCCGCCCTACGATCGCCCCATCCCATTCGCGATGAAGAAGAAGCCATCGAGGCGGGTCGAGTTCATTCGAATGGGTGTTCCGACCGCGACCGAGCGGGTTCATGATACGATCTTGGCACTCGATCCTTCGTCCCGCCTTCTGTCGTTCTGCGGTGCTGGTCAGACAGACGCCGGATGTCGGCTTCTGAGAAGATCTGCCGTTCGCGGCCACGCCTTGAAAGACCGGATCTCCTCGTCATTCCATCACCCTTTGGGAGGGCCACAGGCGCAGCGGCGGCGGCCTTCGAGCAGGAACGGGCGTAGACGGCGGCGTCTGGCGAAATGGCGGACCACGGGCCATGGTGATGGGGATTACGCCTACGCTGTAGCGCTACGATAGCCGATCGAGGATCGGGCAGTCCGGCCGATCGTCGCCGTGGCATGCCTCGGCGAGGTCAAGCAATGTTGCGCGCATCGCTTCGAGCAACGCGGCCTTGCGCCCGAGCTCAGTGGCGCGGAACAGCGCCAGCGCCTTGACTTCCCTGCTGGCCCGACTGCGATCCTGCCAGAGGCTGAGGAGCGAGCGGATTTCTTCGACCGGGAAGCCGAGATCTCGGGCGTTCGCCACAAACCTCAGGCGATGTACGTCGGCGTCCGAATAGTCGCGATAGCCGCTGGCCCGCCGTGCCGGCGCGGGGATCAGCCCGATCTTTTCATAGTGCCGGATCATCCGCCGCGAGACGCCGCTCGCATCCGTTGCCTGGCCGATGTTCATGCCTTGCGCCCCTCCAGTCGCACGGCATTCAGACGCAGCGCATTCGCCACCACGGCGAACGAGGACAGCGCCATCGCCGCGCCGGCGAACATCGGCGAGAGAAGGATGCCGGTAACTGGATAGAGCACGCCTGCAGCGATCGGTATGCCGACGCCGTTGAACAGGAAGGAGAAGAACAGGTTCTGGCGGATGTTGGCCATGGTGGCGCGAGCGAGACGACGCGCGCGGACCATCGCGGAAAGGTCGCCCTTGGTAAGCGTCAGCCCCGCGCTCTCGATGGCGACATCGGTGCCGGTACCCATCGCTACCCCGACATCCGCCGCCGCCAGCGCCGGAGCGTCGTTGATGCCGTCGCCCGCCATCGCCACCACCAAGCCCGTCGCCTTGAGTTCGCCGACGATCCTGGCCTTGTCTTCCGGCTTGAGGTCGGCATGGATCGCGTCGATCCCGCCGATCGACCGCGCCACGGCCTCGGCCGTGCCGCGGCTGTCGCCGGTCAGCATGACGATACGCAGCCCTTCGGCATGGAGCGACGCGATAGCGTCGCGTGCCGACGCCTTGATCGGATCGGCCACCGCGATCAGCCCCGCGGCGACGCCGTTGATCGCGACGAGCATCACACCGCCGCCATCGGCCCGATATCGCTCCGCCGCCGCCTCCAGCGCGCTGGGATCCGCCCCGATACGGCGCATCTGCGCCGCGTTGCCAACGACGACTTCGCGGCCGTCGACACGGCCGCTGATGCCCATCCCGGTCTGTGACTGGAAATCCTCGACCGGCGCGACGACGAGCCCGCGCTCTCGGGCGCCGGTGACGATCGCCACCGCCAGCGGATGCTCGGACCGTGCCTCGACTGCGGCTGCCGATGCGAGCACTTGATCCGCATCGAATGCGCCCTGCGGCTCGACCGCGACCAGCTTGGGACGGCCTTCGGTCAGGGTGCCGGTCTTGTCGATCACCAACGTGTCGACCTTGTCGAGGGCCTGGAGCGCCTCGGCATTCTTGACCAGCACGCCGGCCTGGGCGCCGCGGCCGGTGCCGACCATGATCGACATCGGCGTAGCGAGCCCCAGCGCGCAGGGGCAGGCGATAATGAGGACGGCGATGGCGTTGAGCAGCGCATGGCCGAAGCGCGGTTCCGGGCCGACGAGATTCCAGACGATGAACGTCGCGAGTGCGATCAGCACGACCAAGGGCACGAACCAGCCCGAGATGCGGTCCGCCACCGCCTGGATCGGCGCGCGGCTGCGCTGTGCCTCGGCCACCATCGACACGATCCGCGCCAGCATCGTCCCGGCGCCGACCGCCTGCGCCTCCATGACGAGGCTGCCGGTGCCGTTGACGGTGCCGCCGGTGAGCGCCGATCCCGGCGTTTTCAGCACCGGCGCGGGTTCGCCGGTCAGCATCGATTCGTCGACCGACGAGCGTCCATCCAGCACGGTTCCATCGACCGGAACGGCTTCGCCGGGACGCACGCGCAGGCGATCGCCCTTCACGACCTCGTTCAGCCCTACCTCATGGTCTTCGCCATCGGTGCCGATCCGCCGTGCCGTCTTGGGCGCAAGGTTCAGCAGCGCGCGGATCGCCCGGCCGGTCGCGGCACGAGCGCGCAGTTCCAGCACCTGACCGAGCAGCACCAGGGCGACAACCACGCCGGCCGCTTCGTAATAGACCGGCACCATGCCGCCATGCTCGTGGAAAGCCGCCGGAAATAGTCCTGGCGCGACCGTGGCCACCAGACTGAAGAGAAACGCCGCGCCCACCCCGAGCGCGATCAGCGTGAACATATTGTAGTGGCGGCTCTTGAGCGATGTCCAGCCGCGCTCGAAGAACGGCCAGCCCGCCCACAGCACGATCGGCGCGGTCAGCGCCAGTTGCGCCCAAGACGACCACTGCATCGGCAAGAGATGCAGGCCCAGCATCTCGGCGCCCATCGAGATCAGCAGCAGCGGCACGGCCAGCACACCACTCACCCAGAAGCGACGGGTAAAATCCGCCAGCTCCGGATTGGGACCGTCCTCGGCCGTGGGTTCGGCCGGCTCCAGCGCCATGCCGCAGATCGGACAGCTGCCGGCTTCGGTGCGCCGGATCTCCGGATGCATCGGACAGGTCCACACCGAGGCCGAAGACGGCGAAACGGGCCTTGTCGCCCCGGCGTCGCCGTTCGCGAATTTGGCGGGGTCGGCAACGAACTTCGCGCGGCAACCAGTGCTGCAGAAGTGATAAGCCGTGCCGCCATGTTCCGCATGATGCGCAGTCGCCGAAGGGTCGACCGGCATTCCACAGACAGGGTCCTTCACGGCGGCAGGGGTGGCGACCGTCCCCGAACAGCAAGAGCCTTCATGGGCCTGGGGATGGTTCATCACGGCACTCCTTCGCAACCCAGATAGGGTCTGACATCGTGTCAGGGTCAAGGCCTTCGATTCTGATTGCCATCACAGGGTCAGCATCGCCTGACGCGGACGTAACCTCATGGCGCTGATGCGCCCCGGCACCGTAGCCACAGAAGATGGCGGCCCACGGCTGTACATGGCGGACCACGCCCAATGATGATGAGCACTACGTCTTCGCTGTGGCGCTACGATATGCGATCTGCTTGTCGGACTGTCGTTGACTGAATCGAGCACGACGTTGCGCACCCCTTCCCCGCTGGTGTATCGATTCGCGCCTGTACCTGCCAAGGCCGGGAGGAGCAGCGGTGACAGCAGTAAATGCCATCTTTCGCTTCCCGGCAGCGCGCCGGCGTGATCCGGCGGTCGAGGCTTGGGTCAGCCATGGCGATGCGCTCCACGGTCTGGTGGAGCCCTGGCTTGAACGGTTGCGCGCCTGCGGCCCGGACGTGCGCGAGTTGATCCACGACGGACGTCCAACGATCTGCGCGGAGGACGCGGCTTTCGCCTATGTCGACGCACATCCGGAGCACGCCAATATCGGCTTCTTCTTCGGCGCCTTCCTCGGCGATCCTGCCGGCTTGCTGGAAGGCGCCGGCAAGCGCATGCGCCATGTCAAGCTGCGGCTGGGCCGGATGCCGGACGAAGCCGCGCTCGGCGAGCTCATAACGGCCGCCTATCGCGACATCCGCCGGCGCCTCGACGAGGACCCGCCCTGACGGAGAAGAAACGCATGTACGTCTGCGGGCTCCTCATCCCCGTGCCGGAGAGCAGCATGGACGCCTATCGCCGCCGGTAGGGGGTTCGGGGGTGGTTGTGTGGCCGGGGCCTGCGCCACCGATCCGGAGGTGATCGCGCGGACGCTGAAGACCCGAGCGCCGGGCCTGGTGCGGGTGGTCCTGGAGACCGGGCCGTTGTCGGCCTTCCTCTATCACGGCCTGGCCGAGCGTGGGGTCCCGGTGATCTGCGTCTGCGCGCGCCACGCCAAGGGGGTGCTGTCGGCCCGGGTCAACAAGAGCGATCCGCATGACGCCGAGGGCCTGGCCCAGATGGCGCGCACCGGCTGGTTCAAGGCGGTGCGGATCAAGCAGGAGGCCACTCATATGGACCGGGCGCGGTTGAAGATCCGCGAACAGCTGATCCTCTCGCACCGGGCGATGGCGGCCCAGTTGCGCGGCCTGCTCAAGCTGTTCGGCCTGCGTCTGGGCAAGGTCACGACCCCGAACAAGGGCCGCGAGCGCCTGGAGGCCCTGTTCGCCCAGAAGCCGGAGCTTGAACCGATCATGACGCCGCTGGTCGAGAGCCTTGAGGCGCTGGAGGTTCAGATCGCCCGCGCGTCGAAACAGCTGGCGGCCCAGGCCGCGGCCGATCCCGTGGCCGCCCGCCTGATGAGCGTGCCGGGCGTCGGTCCGATCACCGCCCTGGTCTTCAAGACCAGCATCGAGGACGCCGATCGGTTCGACCGGGGCGAGGACGCCGGCGCCTTCGCGGGCCTGGCGCCGCGGCGCAACCAGTCCGGGGCGCGCGATCACAAGGGCCGCATCTCCAAGGCCGGCGATCCCATGCTGCGCTCAGCCCTCTACGAGTCCGCCAACAGCCTGCTGGCCCGCGTCAAGCGACCCTGTGCGCTGCAGGCCTGGGGCAAGCGGCTCGCCGAAACCAAGGGCGCCAAGCGCGCCCGCGTCGCCGTCGCCCGCAAGCTCGCCATCCTGCTTCACCGACTGTGGCAGTCGCAAACCGAGTTCCGCTGGGCCTGACCGTCCGGCGGATCACGACCGAAGGCCACATAGGGACGATCCCGCTTATACTGTTGCAGCCAACGAGCCCGCCGGTGACATCAGGACGTCCCGCCCCATCCTCGCCTGACCGCGATCATGCGGCATGGCCAACCAGGCTCCCCAGCCAGGCCATGACCACGAAGACAACCATAGACCAAGGTCAGAAGCGCCAAGATCCCAACGCCGGAGAAATCAATTAGACAACGGTGCATTTAATAGCCAATTACGCGATGTCACCGTAATCCCGGAGCACCGCCGCTGCAGTCCGTCAGGCCGGCATCAAGGGGGGACCGATCAATGCCTCCAGGGTGGCGAGCAGCGGGGCGTTGACGGCACGGATCGTACCGAGATCCACCCCCAGTTCATCTGCCAGCTTCTGTGCAACCAGGATGTCCTTCTGGGCGAAGGGCCCGCCGGTCTTCAGCATCCGTTCCGGCGAGCCGAAATCCGCAATCATTTCCAGCACCGCCGTTCCCCCGGAACCATGGGCGCCCAGGTATTTGGCCATCTGGATGATATCAAGCCCGAACTCTCGACCGACGCGGCAAGCTTCGATCCCCAGTTGCATGTTGGCGCCGAAAAGAGCGTTGTTGATGAGCTTCATGTACTGCCCCGCGCCGAGCGGGCCGGCGTGGATAACCGGGTCGGCATAGGCCTTGAGCAGCGTGGAAACGTGAGCGAAATCTTCCTCTGTGCCCCCGACCATCATCATCACCTTGCCTTGCGCCACCCTCGTCGGGCCCCCGCTTCCCGCGGCGTCAACCACACGAACTCCGCGGCCGGTGCCATGCTCCGCCATGGCCTGGACGGTCTTGGGACTGCCTGTGGTGTGAACAACCAGCATCGAACCGGCGTCCATTGCCTCAACGAGCCCGTCGTCCAGCGCAACGACGCGGGCCTGATCGTCGGAATAGACATAGATGATCACGAAGTCGCGACCTGCGCCCATTGCGGCAAGCGAGGGCGCAACTTCCATGCCGATGGCGCGGAGCGCTTCCTGCTGCTCCGGACGACGAGCATAGGCAGCGACCTCATGCCCTGCCGCCAGCAGCCGGTCGACGACAGGGCGACCCATGGCGCCGACACCCACGATCCCAACGCGTAACTTCGAACCGTTCATGAATTCCTCCGCGCGTATTCATCGGACATCTGCCCGCACAACCTGCTGAGGGAGCCCGGTGAGGCGGTAATAACAGCTCGAGGATGCTTCTGTTGTGGAACGAATGCAATGGCCGCTTCCCCCAAGATTGTGTTGAAAAACTCGGTCTTGAAGTTGAGGCGCTGGACTGATTCAATCTCTGCGTGGAAGCGGAGATTTGCCGATGATGGGCGAGCGGACGGTGGCGCAGGCAGCGCTCTTTTACAGCTTCAG